>Ga0210384_10001604_pt1 | contig 30180 bp, 26 predicted proteins | sample IncBWH2MmetaG_FD_160574 | JGI IMG/M metagenome (GOLD analysis project Ga0210384, IMG submission 160574) | Forest soil microbial communities from Barre Woods Harvard Forest LTER site, Petersham, Massachusetts, United States - Inc-BW-H-2-M | ecosystem: Environmental > Terrestrial > Soil >...
CGTTCCACTCCGCGAAGGCCTTGGCCTCGGCCAGCATGCCCTTGGAGATGAGCGGCCGACCGCAGCACTTCTTGTCCACGAGCTGCACGCGGTAGCCGGCGGTCTCCAGCAGCTCGACCGCGGCCCGGCCGATCTCGGGGGCGTTGTAGGTGACGAAGGTGTCGTGGAAGAGCACCACGTCCCCGCGCGGGGCCTCGCGCGGCGCGCGCCGCCGGTCGAACCAGTCGGTGAACGTCTCGCGGGCGAATCGCGGCAGCGGGCGGCGCCGGTCGATGCCGACCACGCGCTCCATCAGCCAGCGATTCGGCCACGAGCGCGCGACCCAGTTCGAGAGGGGGGCCAGCCGCGAGCCGAGCCAGGAGAGCTTCGCGATGTGGCCGAAGAGCCGGTTGCGCAGCGGGAGCCCGTTGACCTGATGGTAGTGGTGCAGGAACTCGTACTTCATCTTGGCCATGTCCACGTTGGACGGGCACTCCGCCTTGCACCCCTTGCATTCGAGGCAGAGATCCATCACCTCGTAGAGGCGCTTGCCCGCGAAGTCGGCCTCCGGCACCTTGCCGGAGAGGACCGCGCGCAGCGCGTTGGCCCGCCCCCGGGTGGAGTGCTCCTCGTCGCGCGTGGCCATGTAGGAGGGGCACATCGTGCCCTCGAGCTGCTTGCGGCACACCCCGACCCCGTTGCACATCTCCACCGCCGCGCCGAAGCCGCCCTGGGCCGAGAAGTCGAGGAGGGTCTTGGGCACCCACGTCTTGTAGGCCGGCCCGTAGCGGAGATGCTCGGTCACGCCCGGGCTGCCCACGATGTTGCCGGGGTTCATCAGCCCGCGCGGGTCGAAGGCGGCCTTGACCTCCTTGAACGCGCGGAACATGGTGGGCCCGAACACGCGCTCCAGGAACGGGCTCCGGGCGCGCCCGTCGCCGTGCTCGCTCGAGATGGCGCCGCCGAAGGAGAGCACGAGATCGAAGATCTCGTCGGCCATCACCCGCACCTGCTCGAGCCCGCGCTCGGTCTTGAGATTGATTAGCGGGCGAATGTGCAGGCACCCCACCGAGCAATGGCCGTAGTAGGCCGCGTCGGCCCCGTGCTTGGCCATGATCTCGGTGAACCGGGGCACGAACTCGGGCAGGTGCTTCGGATCGACCGCGGTGTCCTCGATGAACGCGATCGGCTTGGACTCCCCGCGCGTGCCCAGCAGGAGCCCGAGCCCGGCCTTGCGCAGCTTCCAGATCGACTGCTGCTCCGCCCCGTCGGTGGCGATGTGTGAGGCGTAGCCGAACCCCCCGCGGCTCCGGCGCGCCTCGAGATCGGCCACCTTCGCCTTCACCTCCTGCTCGGTCTCTCCCGCGTACTCCACGATGAGGATCGCGGCCGGGTCGCCCTGCACGAAGCCCATGCGCTTGGATTGCTCGATGTTGTTGCGGGCCAGGTCGAGGATCATCTTGTCGGTCAGCTCGACCGCGTAGGGCGCCGTCTCGAGGATGGCCTGGGAGGACTCGAGTGCCTCCTGCATGTCGTGATAGTGGATCACGTCGAGCGCGGTGGCCCGGGGCTTCTTCACCAGGCGCATCTTCGCCTCGACCACGGTGAGGAACGTGCCCTCGGAGCCCACGATGACCCGCGCCATGTTGAGCGGCCGGTCCTTCACCAGCTCGTCGAGGTTGTAGCCGCAGACCCGTCGCCAGTGCCGCGGGTACTTCGTCCGGATCTCCGTCGCGAACTGGGCGCGGATTCGCTCGATCTCGCGGTAGATCTGGCCCTCCAGGCCCGGGAGCCGTGTCTTGGCCGCAAACTCGGCCGGGGTCACTTCTCCGAACACCGCGCGGGTGCCGTCGGCCAGGATCGTGGTCAGCTCGATGACGTGCTCGACGGTGAGGCCGTAGGCGATCGAGTGCGAGCCGCCCGAGTTGTTGCCGAGCATGCCGCCGATGGTGGCGCGGTTCGAGGTGGAGGTGTCGGGCCCGAAGAGTAGCCCCAGCGGCCGCACGTGGTGGTTCAGCTCGTCCTGGACCAGGCCAGGCTGCACCCGCGCCCACCGCTCCTCGCGATTGACCTCGAGCACGCCCGCCATGTGGCGCGAGAAGTCGAGCACCACCGCGCGGTTGACGGTCTGCCCGGTGAGCGAGGTGCCGCCACCTCGCGGCAGGAGCGGCACGTCCTGCGCGTTGGCGACCTCGATCACCGCCTGCACATCGTCGGCGTGCCGGGGGATCACGACCCCGATCGGCTCCATCTGGTACATGGACGCGTCGGTGGAGTAGAGCAGGCGGGAGTAGCGGTCGAACCGCACGTCGCCTTCGACGCGGCGACGCAGCGCGTCCTCGAGGTCGTTCACGGCGGGAATTATGACTCGATCGAGCGCACCGCGCAACATAACTTCACACGATCAAAGGGAAAACCCGCCGTATGTGCGACTCGGAAAACCAGTGGGTTACAATTCGGCCTTGGCACCGGGTCTGCGGCCTGGCTCTCTGCTGGAGGACACGACCGTGGCGGATACGAGCGCGACGCCGAAGGGCGAGACGATCCTGGTGGTGGACGACGAGCCGGACGTGCGCGCGCTCGTTCGCGAGGTCCTCACCGTGAATGGCTACAACGTGCTGGACACCGGTGATCCCTTCGAGGCGCGCCGGATCGTGGAGTCGCAGACCGTCCACCTGCTGCTCACCGACGTGGTGATGCCGATCATGAACGGGCTCGAGCTGGCCCAGCGGGTGGAGGCGGCGAGCCCGACGACGAAGGTCCTGCTCATGTCCGGCTTCGTCACCGCCGCGGCGAAGGCCTCGGGCCGGCCGCTGCTATCGAAGCCATTCCGCACCGGTGATCTGGTCCGCTCGGTTCGGCAGATGCTGGACGCGCGTGCCGCCTTTCGCCGCCCGGGCACACCGCCCACGCCCAAGCCGGGCTTCGGGCCGGTCTGAGCGCCCAGCGGACTATACTGGGACCGTGCGAACGCTCCTAGTAGCGCTCGGATGGCTTCTCGTCGCGGCGCCCGCCGCCGCGGCGCCCGCCGCGCCCGCATTCACGGTCACCCTGCTCGACGGCTCCGGCCACTTCGACTCGCGAGCCCACATCGGCAAGGACGTCCTCGTCGTGCGCTTCCAGGCGTCGTGGTGCAAGGTGTGCAACGAGGAGGCGGCCGGGATCGAGCGCGTCTATCAAAAGTATCGCGCCCGCGGGGTCCAGCTGGTCAGCGTGCAGGTCCAGGACACCGAGGCCGACGCGCGTCAATTCCTCAAGGCCAACAAGGCGAGCTATCCGGCCGGCCTCGATCCACGCCTGAAGATCGCCAACCGATTCGGCTTCCGCGGCACGCCCTACACCGTGGTGATCGACAAGCGGGGCGAGGTGGTCGCGCGCATCGCGGGCCGCGCCGACGAGGCGCGGCTCGCGCGGATCCTCGATCCGCTGGTGAAGGCGCCCGCCCCACGCAAGGTACCCGCGCGATTGCAGTAGCGGCGCGCGGCGGGGGACGGCGCGAGGACGGCTAGGCCAGCCGGCGCGCGGCCTGCAATCCACGCGCCGCCATCACCACCACGAAGGCGTGAAAGGCCACGCCGACCCAGTCCCGCGCCGCCACGAAGATGAGCCCGTCGAGCGCGTAGAAGGCCGCGCCCGCCACGAAGGCCCAGAGCCGCCCCCGCTGCGCGAAGCGGCCGAGGAGGGCGAAGCCGCCGATCAGGACCACGTCCACCCCCGCGACCACCGCGAGGCCGTGCCCGGTACGGGCCACCATCGCGTCCGCGACCTGCGTGAGCCCGAGCCCGACGATGAACCGCCAGTGTTGCCCGGTCAGGACCACCACTGAGTTGACCAGCGACAGCGCGGCCACCCAGTAGAACCACGAGGCCCCGGCGTTGCGGCGCCGCGCCAGAGCCGGGCGGTCGAGGACGCTGGCGGTACCCGCTTTCGGGCTCGGCGCGGCCGAGGCCGGCGCGGAGTTGGTGAGCGACGCGGCGGGCACGGGGCCGAACGTGGCGACGCGAGGCCGCGGGAACGAGGACGTCGAAGGGGGCGGCCGCCGAAACGGGCTCGAGGCGCCCTCGGTCGTGCTGGAGTGGATGGGCTCCATGTACGCTCCTCCGTCACCGCTGGTGTCAGCTGTGTCCGAATCGGGGCCCCGGATCGGCCCAGACGGCCCCGAACGGGGCTACGGATCTAAAGGAGCAAGCGGTGTGCCAGCCTCAGGGCTTGAGCATCACCTTGATCCCGCTCCGTGGAGCGTGATGCCTTCATGACGTCGCCGTCCTCCGTCGATGCGTTTCGTAGCCGACCAGCGCCGCGCCGCCGCGGACGGTGGCATCCTTGTCCTGGGTCAGGATCTCGAGATGCGTGGCGGCCAGCGCCTGCGCGAACGCGTAGCCGGCGAGGCTCGCGCGCAGCCGCGCCTCGATCGGGCGCAGCGACTTGGCCACGCTCCCGGCCAGCAGGATGCGCTCCGGGTTGAGCCCGTTCACGATGATGGCCAGCCCCGCGCCGAGGGCGCGGCAGACCTCCGCGACCACCTCGTCGGCCGCCGCGTCACCGCCGGCGGCGAGACGAAAGACCTCCGCGGCGCTGGTCGGCCGCCCGAGGCGCTCGGTGGCCCGCAGCGCGATATCGGTCCCGGAGACGTAGCTCTTGAGACAGCCCCGACCGCCGCAGATGCAGGGCCGGCCGTCGAAGTCGATCGGAACGTGCCCCAGCTCTCCGCCGAAACCGGCCTGGCCGCGATGCAGGCGACCGTCGAGGATGATGCCCGCGCCGACGCCGGTGCCGAGCGCGAGCATCACGAGCGATCGCGCACCGCGCCCGGCGCCCCACGTCCACTCGGCGAGCGCGAGCGCGTTGACGTCGTTGTCCACGAAGACCGGCACGCCCGAGAGCGGAGCGGCCAGCCGATCGCCGAGGGGTACGCCGGCCAGCTCGGGAGCGTAGTGCACATCCACGCCCACCACGCCCCGCTCCGCGTCCACCGTGCCCGGCACGCCGATGCCGACCCCCGTGATCGCCACCCCGCGCGCCCGCGCGATGTCGCACAGGCGCTCCAGCAACGCCTCGATGGTGGCGAGCGCGGTCCCGGCGCCGCGCACATGCGTGGGCGCCTGACAGTGCTCCAGCACCTGCCCGTCGGCCCCCACCAGACCGGCCGCGACGGTGGTGCCCCCCACGTCCACTCCGATGGTGATCACAATTCGCCGAAGTGGATGAGCCGGATCCCTTCCTGCTCGATCAACGCACGCGCGCGCGGATCGGTGAGGCCGCTCATCTCGGTCTCCCGCTGACGACCGTACCGGCTGTAGGCGAGATCGTCGTCGAAGTACCCGGGATGGGTCATGAACTCGGTCACCCCGCCCGGCAGCTCGCGCAGGTGCGCGAGCACGCGGTCCGGCGACCAGTAGGCGTCCGGGCCCGACTCGCCCATGAAGTGATCCGGGGTCTTGAGCGAGAGCCGCCGGGCGATCGTCCGCACCTCGTCGTCCTGGGTGCGCACCGGCACGTTGATGGCGCGCGCGAAGTCCAGCACCAGCTCCAGGATCGGCTCCTGCCGCCCGACGTGATGGTGCGAATCGAGATGGGTGGGGAACCGGCCCATGATCTTCCGGAACTCGTCGATCTGCAGGCCCAGCTCGATGCGCGCCTCGTCCGGCCGCGCGCGCCGGGCCGCCTCCCGCGCATCGCGGACGAAGCGTCCCTCGCCGTCCAGGAGCGAGGCCACGCGCTTCGGCGGCGCCACCGGCGGCCCCAGGGTGAGGTTCATGTGGAGCCCGACGCCCATCCCCGAGGCCTTCAGCTCGTCGATCAGCGCGCGCTCGACCGGCCGGTTCACGAGCAGCGTGGTGCTCGTGACGATGCCGCCGCGGTGCGCTTGCAGGATGCCGCGGCTCACGCCGGCGGTCAGGCCGTAGTCGTCCGCGTTGACGATCAGGCGACGGGCGGGCTTCATCGAGTCTTCGCTCCTTGAACGACGTAGCGCTCCACGGTGGTGGGCAGCGCGGTGCGCGGCAGCGTGGCCTCGACGTCGAGGGCCCGGATGTGCTCGATCCGCTCGTAGCCGATGCGCGGGAACGACTGGGTCTCCTGCCCGAGCACCGAGGGCTCGAGACCGACCCGGGTGAGCTTCGCCAGCGCGGTCTTGATGCCGAGGAAGCCGAAGAGCGTGAACACCAGCCGCCCCTCCGGCGCGAGGTGCGCCGGGGCATCCGTGATCACTCGGTCGAGGAGCGACCAGCCGTCGCGGCCACCGTTGTCGGCCGCGGCCGTCGCGTCGGCCCGCTCGCGGTCGGGTGGCGTGGGCATCTGGGGCGGGCTCGTGCAGATCATGTCGAACGATTGCCTCCGCACCGGCTCGAAGCCGTCGCCGAGCCGCACCTCCATCCGGTCGGCGACGCCGTTCAGCAGCGCGTTCTCGCGGGCGCACTGCACGGCCGCTGGGACGAGGTCGGTCGCGATGACCCGGGCCCCCGCGCGCGCGGTCATCACCGCGGCGAGCCCGATCCCGGTCCCGATCTCGAGCACGTGATCACCGGGCCGCACCGAGAGGTGGCGGCAGAACAGCAGCGAGCCCGCCTTGGGCGGCTGCACGCCGTCGGGCACCTTGAAGACGGCGCCTCCGTAGAGAAAGAGCAGCGTCCCGGCGTCGACGGCTCCCGGGCCCGCGGTCACTTGCCCATCACCCGCCGGAAATACAGCCGGAGCGCCTCCTTCAGCTGAGCGCGGGCACCCGCGCCAGTCTGGGCGTCCTCGAGCTGCTCGATGTCGATCGACAGCGGCACGCCCTCCTTCTTCACCCCGTCGAGCTCGGCGCTGAGCCCGCATCGCTCGTCCGACTCGGTGAAGACCACGCGCGCCCGCGTGAAGCTCCGATCCTCCTGGGCGAGCTGCTCGATCGTCTCGGTCAGCAGGCGCTTGATCGCCTCCTGCTCGGGCGCGGGGACGCTGGAAAACGCGGCGGTCAGACTGATCTCGGCCATGGGATCTCCTCCGCTCGGTTCGGGTCAGACACCCGCGGCGGCGGCCGCGCAGAGCGGGTCCATCCCGGCCTCGAGTCCGCGCCGGCCGACCCGGATCGCCACCGGGCGTGAGAAATAGAGCGTGCCGTAGACCTGGTGCTTCGGCACCACGTCGTGGCCCATCTTCCGGAGCGCCGCCAGAGTCCGCTCTCCCACGCGGTCGTCCACCCAGAGCTCGCCGCCCTCGGTGTGCAGCCGCGGCGCTTCGATCGCTTCCTGCGGGGTGTCGCCGCCGTCGGCGATGTTCGCGATCACCTGCGGGATGGCCGAGACGATCTTGCGTCCCCCCGGGGCGCCCACCGTCAGATAGGGCTCGCCCTGCTTGAACCCGAGCGCCGGCACCATGTTGACCAGGGGGCGCTTGCCCGCGGCCACCGAGTTGGCGCGCCCGGGCTCGGGGTCGAACCAGAGCATGCCGTTCTGGAGCAGGATCCCGGTCCCGGGCACCACCATGCGCGAGCCGAAGAGCGAGACCGCGGTGTTGGTGAGCGAGACCATGTTGCGCTGGCGGTCCACCGCGCAGATGTGGGTGGTGCAATCGCCGCCCTCGGTGGCCAGCCGGCGCCGGCCGCGCGGAGCTTGCGCCTTCCCGCGCCCGAGGCCGGCGACGGCCGCGTCGTGGGCCCACGCGTCGGGCAGCTTGGCCTCGCTGCGCGGTCCGCGCGGCCGGAGCGCCGCCGCCACTTCCGCGGCGTGCTCGCGCGAGGCCAGCCCGCGCCACGGCACGCGCACCGCGAGCGGATCGGCCAGGTGGCGCAACCGGTCGAGGAACGCGTAGCGTAGCGCCTCCGCGCGCAGGTGGAGGCCACCCGAGGTCTCGTAGCCCACCTTGGGGGACGGGAACTGGCCGAGGATGTTCAGCATCTCCACCGCGGTCGGTCCGCCGGTGGCGCCGGGCGAGAAGGCCAGATCGAGCCCCCGGTACTTCACGGTGAGCGGCTCGACCACGCGCGGCGCGTAGGCCTCGAGATCGCTCTTGCGCAGGAAGCCGCCGGTGGCCGCCATCTCCTCGTGGATGGCCTGGGCGATCGCGCCGCGATAGAACGCGCTCGGCCCGTCCTTGGCGATGAGGCGCAGGCTGCGCCCGAGATCCGGCTGGCGCAGCACGTCGGCGGCGGCGAGCCCGGCCGGCCGATGCACGTAGTGGCCGTCCCGCAAGTAGACGCGCGCGGTCTCCGGGAAGGCGGCCAGCTCCTGACAGTGCGGCGCGATCGTCAGCGTGACGTACCAGTCCACCTCGAAGCCCCGCTCGGCCAGCTCGATCGCGGGGGCCAGCACGTCGGCGAGGTCCATGGTGCCGAAGCGCTCCAGCGCCAGGCACAGGCCGGCCACCGAGCCCGGGATCGCCACCGACCTCGGGCCGAAGTTGTTCGCATCGTCGACCACCCGGCGCCACGGGAACAGGGCCTGCGCCACGCCGTCGGCCAGTTCGAAGCAGGATTCGTGACAGGCCGCGGGCGCCTGCACGTTGAAGTCGATGACCGCCGTCTCGGCGCGCCGGGCCATGTGCACGAGCATGGTGCCGCCGCCCGCCACCGAGGACATGAACGGCTCCACCACCGTCATCGCGAACGCGGTCGCCACCGCCGCGTCCACCGCGTTGCCGCCGCGCGCCAGAATGGACGCTCCCACCTCGGCGCCGATCGGATGCTCGGCCGCCACCAGGGCGCGCGCGGTCGAGGGAACGTGCTTGGTCACCGAGAGAGCGGAGCGGATCATGCGGTCTCCTTCGCGAACTCGAACGGGTGGAGCCGGCAGGTCCAGGTCCCGGCGTCGTTGTGGATGAGGAAGCAGACACGCACCGTCCGGTCGCGGTGCGCGGTCCAGAAGAACACCCCCGCGTCCTCGGCCTCCCCGCACTCGTCGCACACCCAGGCGGTGGTGAACTGCTGGGGCTCGCGCCGGGCCGCCGCGTGGGCCTCCGCGGTCACGTAGAGCGGCGCCGCGCCGGGCAGGAACGCGTTGATATCGTCGAGGTAGGGCAGGAGCGGCCGGTCGGGCGCCGCGTGCCACTCATCGAGGAGCGGCAGCACCGGCGTCTCCTCGGCCGCCGCCAGGTACTGCATCTCCTCCACGAAGGCGCCGCGCGCGATCCGGCAGCGGGAGAGGAATGCGCGCAGGTCGGGAAGCGTCGCCTGTCCGCGGTAGAGATGGGCCGCGAAGGCGTCGTGCTCGGCGGGGGCGAGGATGAAGTAGGGTGACGGGGGCGGCTGCTCGAAGGCGGGACCGGAGACGGAGTAGAGACGATGGGCACCGGGACCGGGGGCCATCGCGCCGTGCCAGACAAGGGTGGCGCTCGCTCCGGGCTCGATCCACGTGAGGGCGGCACTCGGCATGGGCATCCTCGCGGACGCCCAAGTGTAGCACGCGGCTACTCTTCGCGAACTTGGAGCGGCGAGACCTTGCGGAGCATATCGACGACCTCTTTCTTGTCGTCGAAATACACCACCCAGCCGAGCGGATAGACCCACGCTTCCTTCGCGGTCGTCCGCAGGCTCACCCAGTGCTGCTCGCCGAGCGAGCTCATCAGCGCGGGGTCGACGGTCTGCTCACGCGGCTCGCCCAGGAGGATCTTCACCTCGTCGGGCGTGCTGCCGGGCGAGACCTGGCGCCAGAAACGGAACTCGGTGTAGCGCGACGTCTGTTCGAGCTCCGGGTGATCGCGCACGTACTTGAAGACCTTGTCGTCCATCTGGTTCATCCAGACCCGCTTCTCGTCGAAGGAGGGCTGGCGTCCGTTGGTGGCGACGGACTGCTGGACGAAGAACTCCTCCGCGCTCGGCCCGCGGCTCGTCCGCTCGAGGGTGGGCGCGGTGGCCGCGCAACCCGCGGCCAGTATCACCGCCGCGGCCAGCCACGAAGAGGGTCCGATCCATTTCATCGCGTCACCATTATATAGCGGAGGTCCCCGCCGGCCCGCAAATCGCGGACGATCAGATCAGGGCGGACTCGAGCACGATGCCCCGGTCGATGACCCGGGCGGCCCGGCTCAGCAGGGCGGCGAGCGCGGGCTCGACCTCGGGCGCCTCCGCGAGCTGACGCAGCACGTCGATCAGCCGGCGCATGGCGCGGATCAGGTCCCCCTCGTGGCCCCCGAACGACTCCTCGACGATGGCGGCCCAGTCGTCCTCGCCGGAGGCCCAGCGGAAGACCGAGGGCATGAAGCCGGTGGAGACCCCGACCGGCATCGGGAGCTGGTGCCGCCGCTGGACCTCGAGGACGGTCTGGGCGAGGGACTCGAGATCCTGGAGCCTGCGCTTGAGCTTGGGGCGCTTCTTGAGGAACAGGCGGGCCACCGCCGCGTCACCCGAGCGGGCCTCCTCGATCAGGCAGGAGCAGAGGGTGGCGGCCTCGGCCAGGGTGGTGTCGGCGAGGACGCCCCGGTCCACCATCTCCGCGACCAGCAGCTCGTTGTCATGGCGCAAGCCCGCGATGAGCTGGCCCTTGGCCAGCAGCTTGGCGTCCTGCACCGCGCCGAAGCGCTCGAGCACCTCGACGACCCGGAGAAACTCCTGCCAGTACGCGTTGCGGAAGGTGTCGAGCATCTCCGTCTTCTGCGCGAGCTGGCGCTCCACGCCCTCGACGCCCTTCCAGACCTGCTCGCACCGGTTCTGCGAGCCCCACGGGCAGCGGTGGCACTCGATCGCGGCGAGCGCGCCCTCGGGGCCGTGGCTCCGCTCGCGCTCCACCAGCTCGCCGACCGCGAGGCGCTCCAGCTGCTCGGTGAGCCCGCGCGTGCGGTGCTCCCAGTCCCGCGGCACGTGCAGCGGCGGGGTCTGCCAGAACACTCGCTTCACGTTGCCTTCCTTCATGTGGACGGTGCCACCGTGGGCCAGCAGCACCTGGATCAGGTTGCGGTGCCGGCGCCGGTCCACCCCCACGATCAGCCCGAGGCTCGCCCCGCTCTTGCGACGGACGAGGGCCAGGCGGCCCGGCTCCGCGTCGGCCGCGGAGCGCCCGCGCCGCCCGCTCTTGCCGCGCGCCATCCGCGCCACCTCGACCTCGGAGCGCACCGCCCGGTAGCGGCCGATGCGCGCGAAGTCCCCGCACGGCGCCACGAAGTGGCGGCCGTCGGCGACCGCGATCTCCAGGCTCTGCACGTCGGCTTCCATCGAGCGAATGCGCTTCATGTTCTGGTACTGGCCGAAGGAGGACTCGACGATGCGCCGGATGGTGGCGAGATCGCGCCCGGTGGAGAGCAGGAGCGCCACCGAGCCGTAGCCCAGCTTGAACTGGCTCATCACCGGCTCGGGGGGACCGTCCACCACGCGCTTCATGTCCTCGAAGCCGTCGCGCACGTCGAGGGCCATCACGCACTTGCCCTCGGGATCGATGCCGCGGCGCCCCGCCCGCCCCGCCATCTGGGTCAGCTCGTTGTGGGTGAGGCTGCGGAAGCCGCGGTCGGTGCGCTTGGTCAACGACTGCAGCACCACGCTCTTGGCCGGCATGTGGATGCCGAGCGACATGGTCTCGGTGGCGAAGACCACCTTGCAGAGGCCGCGCTCGAAGAGCAGCTCGGTGAAGCGCTTGACGGTGGGCAGGATGCCGGCGTGGTGGAGCCCGACGCCCATGCCGAGGGCCTGGAAGATCGTCTGGTTGAGCGGCGACTCCGCGATGGCCGGGCTCTCGGTGATCTGCTCGCGGATGGCCCCGTCCACCTGGCGCTGCTGCTCGCGCGAGAGCAGCGGCTTGCCTTCGGCCAGGACCGTCTCCATCGCCCGCTCGCACCCGGCGCGGCTGAAGATGAAGTAGATGGCGGGCAGCCAGCCGCGGCTCTCCAGCTCGTCGAGCATGACGGTGGGGTCCACCACCCGGCGGGTGTACCAGCGCCCGCGGTCGTGGTAGCCGCCCTCGCGCTCCTCGCCGAGCAGGCGCACCTTGCCGTGGCGGACCGCGTCGTAGGTGTGGATCTCGCCCGAGAGATCGGCCACCAGGTACTGGAGCGGCACCGGCCGGTGCGGGTGGGTGATCGCCACGATGGGCCGGTGCACCAGGCTGATCCAGTCCGCGATCTCGGTGACGTTGCGCACGGTGGCCGACAGCGCCACCAGCGCCACGTCCTTCGGGCAGTTGACGATGATCTCCTCCCACACCGTCCCGCGCCCCTCGTCGCCCATGTAGTGGCACTCGTCGAGCACCACGGTGTCGAGCCCGTTGAGGCCGCCCGAGTAGAACATGTTGCGGAGGATCTCGGTGGTCATCACCACCACCGGCGCGCGCGCGTTGACCTTCACGTCGCCGGTGAGGATGCCGACGTTCTCCGATCCCCACTGGCGACCGAAGTCGGCGTACTTCTGATTGGAGAGCGCCTTGAGCGGCGTGGTGTAGGCGATGCGACGGTCGCGGCGGAGCGCGGCGTGAATGGCGAACTCGGCGACCAGGGTCTTGCCCGAGCCGGTGGGCGCCGAGACGATCACCGACTTGCCGTCGAGGATCGCGTCGATGGCCCGGAGCTGGAAGGCGTCGAGCGGAAACGGGTAGCGGGCCTTGAACGATTCCAGCAATTGCTCCGCCACGATCACGGCACCTCCCTGCCCGCGCCCTCACGTTACCATGGCCTTGCGCGGTCGCGAAGCCCCGAGTAGGCTCTGGAGCCATGAAGGTGACCGGCCCATGAAGCTCACTGGCCCATGAAGCTCACTGGCAAGGTCGCTCTCATCACCAACGTGAGCCACTTCATGGGCCCCGCGATCACCGAGGAGTTCTCCCGCGAGGGCGCCTCGCTCGCGCTGCACGACCGCGACCCGGCCGCGCTCAAGCCGTTCGTGGCCATCGCGGAGCGTCTCGGCCGCGACGTGCTCGCGCTGAGCGGCGACCTGAGCCGCTCCGCCGAGGCGAACCGCGTGGTGGAGGCGGTGGTGGCGCGCTTCGGGCGGCTCGACGTGCTCGTCAACAACAACGCGCACCCGCCCTCCGGCAGCCCGGTCGAGCAGATCAGCGACGCGGCGTGGCGCGAGATGCAGTCGCGCCTGCTCGACGAGCCGTTCTTCTGCTTGCGCGCGGCGCTCCGGGTGATGCGCCCGGCGGGTCGCGGCAAGATCATCAACATGTCGTCGGCCGCCGGCATTCCCGGTCTCGCCAACTACGCGGCCTACACCGCGGCGCGCGCGGGGGTCAACGGGCTCACCAAGGCGGTGGGCCGCGAGGTGGCCCGCGACGGCATCCAGGTCAACGCGATCGCGCAGAATTACGTGGAGAATCCGACCTACTTCCCACCCGCGCTCGCCGCCGATCCGATCAAGGCGCAACGGATGGTGAAGCATATTCCGGCCGGCCGGCTCGCGCGCGGCGAGGAGTCGGCCCGGCTCGCGGTCTACCTCGCCTCCGAGGACGCCGACTTCTTCGTGGGGCAGGTCATCCCGTTCGCGGGCGGCTGGGTCACGTGATCGTCTATCACGTCGCGGTGACGACCGCGGCGGGATATCTCGAGAAGCGCGAGCCGCATCGCCGGGCCCATCTCGACCGGCTGATCGGTCTGCGTGCCCAGGGTCTCGTCATCGGGGGCGGCCCCACTCCGGACGGCCGCGGGGCCGACGTGTTCTATCGCGTCCAGCAGCCGGACGACCTGCGCCGGCTGGTCGAGGAGGATCCCTACTTCACGGGCGGCGCGTGGGCCGGCTACGCCCCGCGGAGCTTCGCCCAGTTCCTCGAGCCCTGGGAGATGGCCCCGCTGGTCACCGACGGCTCGCGGCTGGTGATGCTGGTGGAGGGCCTGGCCCCGGACGTGGAGATGGCCTCGTTCGCCCTGATCGAGGCCCGGGGCGCGGGGCGCATGGCCTTCGGCGGCTTCTTTCCGGAGGGCCACACCCTCGCGGTCATGCGGGCAACCGAGCCGGCCAAGGCCCTCGAGGAGCTGACCGCGACCGGCTTCTGGGAGCCCGGCTCCCTCCGCGCGCGTCCCCTGCTGCACGTGCTGTAGTCCCGGGCCGCCCGGCCCGGCCCGCCGGATCCCCGCTGAAATCGCGCTCAAAATCATCGTTGACAGAACCTCGTTCGATTAGGTATACCTAACGCGCTGGCTACTACGGCCCTAATAACGAACGGAAAGCGCGCCGAATGACGATGCCGCCGATCCCGCTCCGGAGAGCCCGCCGATGATCCTCTGTCTCTGCCGCGGCGTCGCCGATCACGCGGTCGAGGCCGCCATCGCCGACGGCGCGCACAGCGTGGATCAGATCGAGCGGACCTGCGGCGCGGGCGGGGACTGCCGCGCCTGTTGCGATCTCATCGAAGCCCTGGTCGAGCGAGCCCGTGAGAGGCACTATAGTGACGCTGGCGCAATCCACTAACGTCCTCACGGAGGCGCATCATGAAGGGGCACGACCAGGTGGTGACCCTGCTCAACGACATCCTCACCGCGGAGCTGACCGCGATCAACCAGTACTTCATCCACGCGCGCATGTGCGAGAACTGGGGCTACAAGCGCCTGTGGAAGAAGCTCCGCGAAGAATCCATCGGTGAGATGCGCCACGCCGACCGGCTCATCGAGCGCGTCCTGTACCTCGAGGGCGTGCCCAACGTCCAGCGGCTCGGCAAGGTGAACGTGGGCCAGACCGTTCCCGAGCAGCTCAAGCTCGACCTCGAGCTGGAGCGCGCGGCGGTGGCCGCCCTCAACGGAGGCGTGGAGCAGTGCCGCGGTCTCGGCGACAACGGCAGCCGGGATCTGCTGGAAGACATCCTCAAGTCCGAGGAGGGCCACATCGATTGGATCGAGGAGCAGCTGGAGCTGATCAAGCAGGTGGGCCAGGCCCACTATCTCTCGCAACAGATCAGGGAAGAGGATACGTGATCGAGGACCCCAGCGACACGTCGACCGGCCGGGAGGTCGTCCCCGGCTCCCGCACCGTGCGGATCCCGAGCACGGATCTGTTCCGGGGACATCGCGAAGTCGTCATCGTCCACCGCGGTCAGGAATACCGGCTGCACATCACGAAGGCGAACAAGCTGATCCTGACCAAGTAACGCCATTCACGCCTCGTGACACAGATCGCATCCCTGATCCAGCCGCTCGCCAAGGGCGGGCCCGTGATGGACGCGGCGCGGGGCGCGGGCATCGGCAAGCTCGCGATCGCGGTCACTCCGCGGGAGTCGCTACGCTGACCCGCCGGCTCGTCGTCCTCGCGCTCCTCGTCTCGGCGATCGGCCTCGCCGCGTCGGCGGCCGCGGCCGCCGAGCTCGATCCGTTCGCGCCCATCCTGCACGCGCTCGACTATCTGGGGGTGGACTACCCGGGCGCGGTGAAGGACGGCAAGGTCCTCGACCAGGGCGAGTACGACGAGCAGCTCGAGTTCGCCACTTCCGTGCGCACCATGATCGCCGGGCTCCCCGCCCGGCCCGAGCGGGCCGCGCTGGAGGCGACCGCGGCGGGTCTGGTGGGCGCCATCCGCGACAAGCATTCCGGCGAGGAGGTGGCGGCGATCGCGGGGGATCTGCGCCGGCGCATCATCGACCTCTACGACGTCACGGTCACCCCGCGGCAGATCCCGGATCCGCGGACCGCGGCCGCCGACTACACGACGTACTGCGCGGCCTGCCACGGCCCCGCCGGCCGGGGCGATGGCGCGGCCGCGCGCGGCCTGACCCCGCCGCCCGCCAACCTGACCGATCCCGGCCGCATGGGCCAGCACAGCGTGTTCGGCCTCTACAACACGATCACCCTCGGGATCAAGGGCACCGCGATGACCGGATTTGCCCAGCTCGGCGAGGCGCAGCGCTGGGCGCTGGCCTTCCACGTGGCCACGCTCTCCGCGAGCGGCGAGGCGACCGAGCGCGGCGCGGCGCTCTGGAAGCGCGGCGTCGGCCGGACCGAGCTGCCGGATCTGCGCGCGCTGGTCATGGCCACGCCCCGGGAGGTGGCCGAGCGCGCGGGCGCCGACGGCGTCGCGGTGCTGGCCTACCTGCGGGCCGAGCCGGGCGCGCTCGGGACCGGGCGCGAGTCGCCCATCGACTTCAGCGCGCGGCTGCTCGCGGAGAGCCTGGACGCCTACCGCCACGGGGATGCGGCGCGGGCGCACCAGCTCGCGGTGACGGGCTATCTCGAGGGCTTCGAGCTGGCCGAGGCGCCGCTGAGCGCGGTCGACAGCGGGCTCAAGACCCGCGTCGAGGCCGAGATGTTGCGCTATCGGACCCTGCTCCAATCCCGCGCCCCGAAGGACACGGTCGAGACGCAGGCGCGCCTCGTCGCGTCGCTGCTCGACACCGCGCGCCAGCGTCTGGATGCGGCCCGGCTCTCGCCGGTCACCACCTTCACGAGCGCGCTCGTCATCCTGCTGCGCGAGGGCCTCGAGGCCATCCTGGTGCTGGCCGCGCTCGTCGCGATGCTGATCAAGTCGGGACGCCGCGAGGCGCTCCGCTACGTCCACGCCGGCTGGATCGCGGCACTGGCCCTGGGCGCGCTGACCTGGGTGGCCAGCTCCTACGTGGTGACGCTGAGCGGGGCCAGTCGCGAGGTCACCGAGGGCGTGACCGCGCTGGTGGCGGCGGTGATGCTGCTCTACGTGGGCTTCTGGATGCACCGCCATGCCCACGCGGAGCGCTGGAAGACGTTCATCGAGACCCGCGTGCAGGCGGCGCTCTCCGGCCGGACCCTCTGGGCGCTCGCGTCGATCTCGTTCCTCGCGGTCTACCGCGAGGCCTTCGAGACCGTGCTCTTCTACCAGGCGCTCTGGATCGAGGCGGGACCGGCGGGCCACCTGATGGTGGGCGCGGGCTTCCTCGCCGCGGCTGCGGGGCTCGTGCTGCTGACCTGGCTCATCTTGAAGATGGGCCTGCGCCTGCCCCTCGGGTGGTTCTTCGGGGTCGGGGCCGCGCTCATGGCGCTGCTCGCGGTGGTGCTGGCGGGCAAGGGCATCGCGGCGCTGCAGCAGGCCGGCTCGCTGCCCATCGGGCCGCTGGATCTGCCGAGCGTCCCCTCGCTCGGGGTGTATCCGACGTGGCAGGGGGTCCTCACGCAGCTGGTGATGGTGTTCCTGATCGTGGGCGCATTCGGCCTGTCACGGCGGAGGCGGGAGGTGTAGCGGCGGGAGCTGGCGCCCGTTCGTCGGGCAGTAGGGCGGCGGGAGGCCGCGCGCCGACCCTAACCTAGAGGGCGTCGACGATGGCCCGGACGCCGCCGGGATTGTCGAGCGAGGAGAGATCACCGGGGTCGCGCCCGAGGTAGGTGGCGCGCACCACCCGGCGCATGATCTTGGCGCTGCGGGTCTTCGGCAGCTCGCGCGCGAACAGGACGCGCTCGGGCCGGATGGCCTTGCCCATCGAGCGCACCACTTGCTCCACCAGCTCCGCGCGCAGCGACTCCGACGGCTGATGGCCCGGGCGGAGCACCGCGAAGCACACCACCGTCTCACCCTTGATCTCGTGCGGCACCCCGATGGCGGCCGCCTCGGCCACCGCGGGGTGATCCACCAGCACCGATTCGACCTCGGCCGGGCCCACCCGCTTGCCCGCGATCTTGAGCGTATCGTCGGAGCGCCCCTGGATGAACCAGAAGCCGTCCGGATCCACGTACGCCCAGTCGCCGTGCACCCACACGTCGGGCCAGCGCGCCCAGTAGGTCTCGAGGTACCGCTGCCGGTCCTTCCAGAAACCCGCGGTCATGCCGGGCCACGGCCGCGTGACGACCAGCTCGCCCACCTGGCCGCGCACCGGCCGGCCGTCCTCGTCGTAGACATCGGCGGCCATGCCGGGGATGGGCCCCGCGAAGGAGCACGGCTTGATGGGCGCGATCGGGAAGCAGGACAGGATCCCGCCCGAGATCTCGGTGCCGCCGGTGTAGTTGATGATGGGCAGCCGTCCCTTGCCCGCGGTCTCGAAGAGCCAGCGGTAGGGCTCGGGGTTCCAGGGCTCCCCGGTGGACGCCATGATCCGCAGCGCCGAGAGATCGTGGCGCGTCACCCACTCGCTGCCGTGCGGCATGAGCGCGCGCACCGCGGTGGGCGAGATGCCGAGCACGCTGATGCGATGACGCTCCACCAGCGACCAGAGGCGATCGGGTTTGGGATAGTCGGGCGTGCCCTCGAAGAGCACCGCGGTGCCGCCGGTCAACAGGGCGCCGCCGATCAGCATCGGCCCCATCAGCCAGCCGAGATCGGTCACCCAGAACAGCCGGTCGCTCTCACCCAGATCGAAGAGATAGGCGAAGTCGTGCGCGTTCTTGATCGAGAAGCCGCCGTGGGTGAGCACGGTGCCCTTGGGCCGCCCCGTGGTGCCGGACGTGTAGATGATCAGGCACGGGTGGTCGGCCTCCACCGGAAGGGCCGGGCACTCGGTTGATTCTTTCGCCACCAGCTCGTGCCACCAGAGGTCGCGCCCGTCCTTCCACGGGACCGCCGAGTCGCCCCGGCGGTAGACGATCACGTGCTCGATGCTGGGCGAGGCGGAGACCGCCTCGTCGGCGGTGCGCTTGAGCGGCACCGCCTGGCCGCGTCGCGCGAAGGCGTCCGCGGTGATGAGCAGGCGCGCCCCGCAGCCGTCGAGCCGCGAGGCCACCGCCGGCCCGCCGTAGCCCGAGAAGCACGGCGTGTACACGGCGCCGATGCGCACCACCGCCAGCGTGGCGATCACCGCCTCCGCGCACATCGGGAGGAAGATCCCCACCGTGTCGCCGGGGCGGATGCCCAGCCGCTTGAGCGCGTTGGCGAAGCGTCCCACCTCCGCGGCCAGCTCCGCGTAGGTCAGGGCGCGCACCGTCCCGTCCTCGGCTTCCGCGATCACCGCGGGATGCCCGCCGCGACCCGCGGCCACGTGCCGGTCCACCGAGTTGTAGGCCAGGTTCAGCCGGCCGCCCTCGAACCAGCGCGGCCACGCGATGCCCTGCGAGACGTCGAGCACGCGCCGATAGGGCGTGAACCAGTGGAAGCCCAGATCGCGCGAGACCGCGTCCCAGTACCACTCCGGGTCCGCCACCGAGCGGCGCTGCAGATCGGCCAGGGTGGCGAGGCCGTGCTGGGTCATGAACCGGCCCATGCGGGTGCGGGCCGCCGCTTCCGGGGTGGGTCGCCAGATGATCTCCCCGGTGTCCATGTCAGGCGTCGGCCATGTCAGGCCTCGAGATCGGCCAGCGCCGAAGCGTCGATGACCCGCCACTCCGCGAGCGCGTCGAGCCACTCGATCTGGCGCGCGGTGAAGGGCGGGCTGGCCGGGCCGCGCGGCTCGAGCCAGCGCTTGAGGTAGAGCCCGGCCGCGAGCAGCTTCCGGAAGCCCTTCCCCTGCCCGCGCAGGAGCTGGCCCTCGCCCAGGAGCAGCGAGCCGGCCAGCACGTGATAGAGCGTGTCGGCGACCGGGCGCGCCTGCAGCTCCCGCTCGGCGACGGGCAGCGCGGCCCAGCCCGCGGCCTGGCGCGTGACCGTCTCGAGCGCCGCCTCCACCAGGTCCACGAGCGGCTTGGCGGCCGGCTCCGTGACCGCGGCGAGCCGCTCGGCGACGGCCGCGGAGAGCGCCTCGAGGCCGCGATCCTTCAGGATCGCGCGCTGCACGTCGAGCGCGACCACGTTGGCCGAGCCCTCCCAGATCGCGCCGAGGTACGCGTCGCGCAGCAGCCGCGGGTTCACCCACTCCTCCACGTAGCCGTTGCCCCCGCGCACGTTCATCGCCTCCGCGGTCACGTCGCGGGCGCGGAGGGTGATCCAGTACTTGGCGAGCGGGGTCCACACCCGGGCGAGCGCGCGCGTATCGGCCGATCCGGCGCCGCGACGATCGAGCAGCGCGGCGCCGTTGACGATCACGGAGGCGGCCGCCTCGGCGTCCAGCAGCATGGAGAGCAGGTTGCTGCGTAGGAGCGGCAGCTCGATCAGCGGATGACCGAAGGCCACGCGCTGCCGCGCGTGCACCAGCGACTCGAGCACGGCGCGCCGCATGATGCCGGCCGCGCGCATGGCGTTGGAGAGGCGCGAGCCGTTGACCATCTCCATCATCTGCTTGAAGCCGTCGCCGGGCTCGCCCACCACGTAGGCCACCGCTCCCGCAAACGTGACCTCGCCGGTGGCCATGGAGCGCGAGCCGAGCTTGTCTTTCAGCCGGTTGATCGTCCAGCTGTTCTTGCTGCCGTCGGGCAAGCGCTTGGGCACCAGGAACATCGCGAGCCCGCGCGTGCCGTCGGGCGCCCCGTCGGGCCGCGCCAGCGTCAGGGCGAGCTCCGCGTTGGCCACCGAGGTGAACCACTTGTCGCCCCACAGACGCCACTGCCCGTCCGGGCCGCGGCGGGCCACCGTGCTGGACGCGCCGACATCGGAGCCGCCGGTGCGCTCGGTCATCCACTGCGTGCCCTGCCAGAGCGCATCCGGATCGGTGGTGGTCAGATGCGGCAGGTAGCGTGCCCGGAGATCCTCGCTGCCGAAGGCCCCGAGCATGCGCGCGCAGGAGTCGGTCATGTTGACCGGGCAGAGCAGCCCGAACTCGCTCTGGGCGAAGAGATAAGAGAGCGCGTACTTGACCACCTGCGGGACCCGATCGGGCCAGCCGAGCACGCCCGGCCGATGCGCCATCGCGGCCAGCCCGAACCGGCCGAAGGCGATCTCCTCCATGCGGCGGTAGGCCGGATGGCACACGACCTCGTCCACGCGGCGGCCCTGCGCGTCGAAGGCGCGGAGCACCGGCGGGTTGCGGTCGGCCAGGGCGGCCAGCTCGTCGAGCTCGGAGCCCGCGGTCTCGCCCAGCGCGGTCAGGTGCGGGCGCGCACGTGCGTAGATCTCCGGGCCCATCACCACCTCGCAGAGGAACTGGAAGTTGCGGTCCTCCAGGAAGAAGTTCAGGCCCTTCGTGGTCGGCATGGCGTCCTGCGCGGGCACGGACGGAAGCGACGGCGTCGTCATGGCGCATCCGAGTCTATCGCGAACTCCGCGTCTGTGGTAGGAGAGACGCGTCGCTCACCACTCCCGAGGAGGCGAGACATGGCGCGCAAGCCGGCGGCGCAGGCCAAGGAAGCCCGGACGCAGGCCCCAGACGCGATCGATCCGAAGCATCGATGGGACCGGCCCATCCAGGCGCCCGGCCACACCCAGGTGGACTTCGAGGAACGGGTGGACTTTCATCGCCTGCACGCCTATCGCACCGCCCGCGTGCGCGCGGCCCTCGCCCGATCCGGCCTCGGCGCGCTCCTCGTCTTCGACCAGTACAACATCCGCTACATATCCGGCACCGTCATCGGCGAATGGGCGCGCGACAAGCTCACCCGCTGGTGCCTCGTCACCGGCAACGGGCAACCCTGGGTCTGGGACTTCGGCTCGGCGGCCCGTCATCATCGCCTCTCCACGCCGCAGCTGCCTCCCAACCAGTGCCTGGCCGGCATGGTCGGGATGCGGGGCGCGGTCTCTCCGAAGGCGGGCCTCTTCGAGGCGGCGGCGCGCGAGATCCGAGACGTCCTCGCGCGCGAGGGAGTGGCCGGCATGCCGGTCGGCATCGACGTGGTCGAGCCGCCGTTCCTGTTCGCGCTGCAGAAGCTCGGGATCGAGGTGCGCGACGGCCAGCAGGTGATGCTGGAGGCGCGCGTGATCAAGAACGCGGACGAGCTCGTGCTGCTCAACATGGCCGCGGCCATGGGGGACGGGGTCTACCAGGACATCTTCGAGGCGCTCAAGCCGGGCGTGCGAGAGAACGAGATCGTGGCGCTCGCCAACAAGCGGCTCTACGAGATGGGATCGGACTGCGTGGAGGCCATCAACGCGATCTCGGGCGAGCGCTGCTCGCCCCACCCGCACAACTTCACCGATCGCATCATCCGGCCCGGCGACCAGGCCTTCTTCGACATCATCCAGTCGTTCGTGGGCTACCGCACCTGCTACTACCGGACCTTCAGCGTGGGCCGCGCCACCGCGCCCCAGCTCACCGCCTACAAGCGCGCCCGCGAGTGGATGGACGAGGCCATCGCGCTGATCAAGCCCGGCGTGGGCACCGATCGGATCGCGCGGGCGTTCCCGCGCGCGCAGGACATCGGCTTCGAGAGCGAGATGGCGGCCTTCGGCCTCAACTTCTGCCACGGGCTGGGCCTGGGCCTCCACGAGCGGCCGATCATCTCGCGGCTCAACTCCTTCGAGGACCCGATGGAACTCCAGGTCGGCATGGTCTTCGCGGTCGAGACCTACTGCCCGGCCACCGACGGCACCTCGGCGGCGCGTATCGAGGAAGAGGTGATCGTGACCCCCAAGGGCGCCCACATCATCACGCTCTTCCCGGCCGACGAGCTGCCGATCGCGAACCGGTACTAGGGGGAGCCACGGCGACGCGACCGTATAAGCACAGAACGTACTGTGAACTAGCGGTCTCCGTCTAACTTCACGATCCGCCGGACCGCGCGCTCGCGTTGCTCGCACGCGGCCGGTGATCGTGCGCGTTACAGCACCAACAATTGATCCAACAACCGCATCGCCCGTCGGATCACGACTGAGGTGGTCGCGCCTCCCCCGTAGCACGCGGGTGTAGCACGTCGATCGCCCAGCCCACGTCCAGGCGCTCGCCCACCCACCGCGGCCAGGCCGTCCGCGCGTGAAGGTGAAGCCCCCGCGCCTTACTCCAGGCGCGTAGCGCGTCGGGCGGATCGATCGGTACCGGGCTCGGCGGGGGCACCTCGGGGAGCGGTCGGCCGTCCGGCCGGCGGAAGTGGAGCGCGCCGTCCTCCGCGCGCTCGAGTTGGTAGCCCTCCTCGTGCACCGCGCGGTGGTGGAGGCGGCAGAGCAGGACCAGGTTCGAGAGCGTGGTCGGGCCCCCATTGGCCCAGTGGCGCACGTGATGCCCCTGCCCGACCCGGACGTGGCAGCCAGGGAAGCGGCAAGTCCGGTCCCGGTGCAGGAGGGCTCGGCGCATCGGAGGTGGAATCGTCCGCGTGCGGGCCCCGATCTCGACCATCTGCCCGTCCCCGTCGTGCCGCATCACCACCCGGCTGGCGTCGCACGCCAAGCGGCGCGACGTTTCCGCGGAAACGTGGTCCCCTTCTTCCAGCTCGGATTGGCCTGGTCGAACCGGGTCCGCCAGCACCGAGGCGTCCACGTGGACCACCACCTGGTACCGCTCGCCGGGGGCGCCGGGGTCGAGCTCGTGGTGCAGCGCGGTCTCGGCCAGCAGGGCCAGGGCATCCGCCTGCTGCTGGGCGCGAGTCGGGGCCTCGGGGACGGGCTCGGCTTCGGGCGAACCTGCCTCGTGCCGCCGCTGGTACAGAGTCTCGCGGGCCGCGTCCAGCGCACGCAGGAGCAGGTCGCCCACGTCCGGTACGAGGCGCCCATGGATCACGACCGTGCCGTCCTCTTCCCGGCGGACGGTGAGCCAGCGGTTGGCGTGCTGCCGGTTGGCCTCGTGGGTCATGGCGCGCTGATCCACTCGTCGCCAGCCACGCACGATGCGCTCCACGTGCTCGGCGGTGCCGGCGCGCCCGACGGCGAGCAGCCGCGCCTCGGTCTCCGGCGTGGCCACGCGGGTCAGGGCGCGGACCTTGGCGTAGGAGAGCTCCCCACGCGCCAGCGCCTGGGCCAGGGCCGGCAAGGTCGCGAGGGCGTGAGCGACACGCACTCGCTCGCGGGCCGCGCCCAGATCCAGCCCCACGCGCCAGGAGAGCCAGTGGGCGCAGGAGCGGAAGCCGCTGCCCCAGCCACGCCGGGCGTCGAACTCCCGGATCAGGGTGAGGAGGCGAGCGGTGGCCGCCTCCAGGTGAGCCGAAAGCTCGGCGATCTCATCGCCCAGGCGATCGACGTCGGCGGGATCGATGTGAGCGTGCGCACAGTGCGTCGGCATCGTGAGTCCCCCTTCCTGCTGGGGCGACTCTACACCTCGATTTCGCCACGTCCTGCGCGCCTCCAGGTGGCGCGGATCCAAGACGCGCCACGATCGCGCGTCTCCGCGGGCCCGATCGCGCGCCGGCCGGCCGGTGTGGCGCGCACGCGGGGCGCTCCGCGCGCAGAGGCACACTGCTTCGGCTGCACTCGGCGAACGCTGTCAAGCGGAAAGTTTGATCGGAGCTACCGGGACCGGGGGCGCGAGACGCCCTTCTCGTCAACCGCGTCGGAGAAATCGGGGCTTGGGGTCCCGATCGGCCAGCCGGAGCACCATCCGGTCCCGCACCAGCCCGGCGATCATGTGGCCGCGGAAGAAGATCGCGGGATAGCCGAACATCTTCCGCTGCGTCGTCCCCTGAACCCGGCGCCACCGCCGCTTCGAAGGCCCGCACCAGGCGGACTTGAGCGGAGGCTAGCACAGGCCCCGGGGCGCGGGCTAAGATGCTGCCGTGATGCGTCTCTGGCCGGACCTCCTGTTCCCGAGCGGCCGGGAGGTGAGCGGCCACGTCAACGCCCACTGCCAAACCTTCCAGTCGCTGCTGCCCGCGTGAAGATCTTGCCCGCATGAAGATCTTGGAGGTCGTCGGGCTCACCTGCCTCGCCAACTCCGTCACCCTGCTCGACGCGCTGTCCTTCACCCTCGAGGAAGGCGAGATCCTGGCCCTGTGCGGCCCCACCGACGCCGGCAAGACCGCGTGTCTCCGCTGCCTCGCCGGCTCGCTGCCCGTCCACTCGGGCCGCCTGATCTTCGACGGCCGCGAGGTCACGGGCCTGCGCCCGCTCGATCTGGCGCGCCAGGGCCTGGTGCGGACCGGCGAGATCCCGACCCCGCCGTGGTCACTCACCACGACGGAGGCGGTCGTGCTGGCGCTTCGCTGGCCGCGGGTCGGCGCGCTGGCCGCGGTGCTCGCGAAGTGGCCGGACACGCGCCGCGCCCTCGCCGCGGCGCTCCTGGAGCGGGTCGGCCTCCTGGCCGACCTCGCCACTCGCCGCGACGATCTCCCTCCGGCCGGGCTCGAGCGCCTCGAGCTCGCGCAGGCCCTGGCGCTCCGGCCCCGGCTCCTCCTGCTGGACGAGCCGCTCGGCCGCCTGCCGCTGGACGACCGACCCGCGATGGCCGCCCTGATCGCCGAGATTCGCGCCGGCGGCGCCAGTGTTCTCCTGACCGAGCGCGATCCTGCCCTGGCCGATCTGGTCGCCGACCGCGTCGCGGTCCTGGATCGCGGAGCCCTGATCGCGTGAGCGCCGGCTCGACCCGGGGGCTCGCCCACCTGATCGGCAGCGTGCCGCTCGCCACCACGGAAGACGTCTTCCGCCGGCTCTCCGCGTCGCTCGGCCCGATCCTCTCCCGGCTGCCGGACGGCGAGACCGGCCAGCGGCGGCGGTGGATCTACTGGCAGCGCACCATGCTCGAGCACCATCCGGCCATGGAGGTGGATCCCGACGCGGGGCTGCTCGAGCTGCGCCAGTGGGACGGCTCGCTACTGCGACGCACCGACCTGTTGCGCTTCCGGCCCGGAGTGGATCCGGACGGGGTCCAGTTCCCGACCGGCTATGCGGAGGCGGCGCGCGATTCCTGGGCGCTCTTCGAGCGACTGCGCGGCGAGGGCGCGGTGCCCGCCGGCCTCCGCTTCCAGGTCTGCCTGCCCACCCCGATGTCGAGCGCCTTCATGTACGTGAGCCCCCGCGCCCACGACGACTACATGCGCACGTACGAGCGCGCGCTCCTGCGTGACCTCGGACGCATCGTGGCGAGTGTCCCCTCCGACGAGCTCTCGATCCAGTGGGACATCTGCCAGGAGGTGCTCGTCTTCGAGCGCTATTTCCCGACCCGCCCGGCCGACTACAAGGAGCGCGTCTTCGCCCTGCTCGGGCGCCTGGGCGACGCGGTGCCGGGGCCCGTGGACATGGGCTATCACCTCTGCTACGGGAGCCCGGCCGACCAGCACCTCGTGATGCCGAAGGACACCACGATCCTCACCGAGATCGGCCAGGCCATCGCGGCGCGGGTGCGGCGGCGCGTGGACTTCCTCCACCTGCCGGTTCCGCGCGAGCGGGACGACGCCGCGTACTTCGCGCCGTTGTGCCGGCTGCGACTACCGGCGTCCACGCGCCTCTATCTCGGCCTCATCCACCACCGGGACGGTGAGGGCGACCGCCGGCGCATGGACGCGGCCCGCTCCGTCGTCGGCGCCGGGTTCGGCGTCGCCACCGAATGCGGATGGGGTCGTGGCGATCCGACGCGCCTCGAGGGGCTGCTGGATAGCCATCTGCGCGCGGTCGACTACCTGGCGGCGCGCCCGTGAAGCCGCGCGCCGCGCTGCTCGACCTGCTCGTCCCCGCGCTGCTGCTCACCGGCGTAGCCGGCGTCGCACCCGCCGCGGCCCAGTTCATGCCGAACCGCGCGCCGGAGTACCCGGCGGGTGAGCGGCCGTGGCTCCAGTGCGCGGTCGAGCACTCGCTCGACGTGGACTTCGAGGGTGCCGGCGAGCCCTATCGCGTCGAGTGGCGGCGCTGCGGACCCCGCCAGGCGGAATGGAAGCCGGCCGCCAAGACCATCGACTACCCGTCCCACTACGTCACGGTGGCGCGCGACGCGGCGTCACCCGCCCCGCTGGTCGTCTTCGACAACACGGAGGATGAGAGCACCGCCTACATTCAGAGCGTGCGGACCATGCAGCTCACCCGCGACGCCCGCGAGCAGCTCGTGATCGTGGAAGGCATCTACGGCACCGGCGCCGCGTGGGATCTCTGCGCGCTGGGCCTCGTGAACGGAGCCCTCGCCTGCTGGGAGATGCCGAGCTGGGGCCCCGCCATCGCCCCCCTGATGGCCTCCGACGAGGAGAGCTGGAAGTCTCTCCTGATCTCGGTGGCCGACGATCGCCTGCTGGTGGAGGCCCAGATCTACGACCGGGCCCACGACGCCAACTGCTGCCCGAGCCGCGGCTCGATCTTCGTCGAGCTGCGTCCCGCGGACGGCCGATTCGACGTCGGACGCGTCTGGCGCGTCGCGCCCGAGAAGGAAGCCCGATGACCGATCGCATGCCCGGCCCCGCGTCCCATACCTTCTTCTCCCAGCGCCTCCGGCTGCACTACGTGGACTGGGGCAATCCCGACAAGCCGCCGCTCCTCCTGATCCACGGCGGGCGCGACCACTGCCGCAACTGGGACTGGACGGCCGCCGCGCTCCGGGACGACTGGCACATCATCGCGCCGGATCTGCGCGGCCACGGCGACAGCCAGTGGTCCACCGACGGCAGCTACGCGATGACCGGCTACGTCTACGATCTCGCCCAGCTCATCCACGGTCAGCGGCTGTCCCCGGTCACCATCATCGCGCACTCGCTCGGCGGCAACGTCGCCCTGCGCTACGCGGGCATCTATCCCGACACGGTGGCCAAACTCGTGGCCATCGAGGGGCTCGGGCCGTCGCCGCAGGCGTGGGCCGAGCGGTCGGCCCGGAGCATCGACCGGCGCCTCGACGAATGGATCCGGGAGCAGCGCGCGCTCGCGGGCCGGCTGCCGCGGCGCTACCCCTCGATCGAGGACGCCTTCCGCCGCATGCAGGAGGAGAACCCGCACCTCTCCGCCGAGCAGGCGCGGCATCTCACCGTGCACGGCGTGAACCAGAACGAGGACGGGACCTATAGCTGGAAGTTCGACAATTACGTGCGGGTGTTCCCGCCCTACGACATGCGCGGGCAGGACATCAAGGCGCTGTGGTCGCGGATCGCCTGCCCGACCTTGCTCCTCTACGGCAAGGAGAGCCGCTCGGGCAACCCGGCCGAGGACGGCCGTGCCGAGGCCTTCCGCCACGCCGGCGTGATCGGCATCGAGCGCGCCGGCCACTGGCTGCACCACGACCGCCTCGACGAGTTCCTCACGGTGGTCCGGAGCTTCCTCACGCGCTGATCTTCTTGGCCCCCGGCTGCATCGCCCGCCACACCCGCTCCGGGCGGAGCGGCATGTCCAGATGCCGCACCCCGAACGGCTTCAACGCGTCCACCACCGCGTTGACGATGGCCGGCGTGGAGCCGATGGTGGCCGCCTCGCCGATGCCCTTGGCCCCGAGCGGGTTGAACGGCGACGTGGTCACGGTCTGGTCGGTCACGAAGAACGGCAGGTCTTCGGCGCGCGGGATCGCGTAGTCCATCAGCGAGCCGGTGACGAGCTGGCCGTCGGTGTCGTAGACCACTTCCTCGAGCAGCGACTGGGCGACGCCCTGGGCGATGCCGCCGTGCACCTGCCCGTCCACCAGCGTCGGGCTGACGCGCGTGCCGCAGTCGTCCACCGAGACGTAGTCGCGCAGGTGGATGCGTCCGGTGTCGCGCTCCACCTCCACCACCGCTACGTGAGCTCCGAACGGGTAGACGAGCTGCGGCGGCCGGAAGTACTCGGTGGCCTCGAGGCCGGGCTCCATGCCCGGGGGCAGCCCTTCGCCGTAGGCCTTCTCGGCGATCTGGGCCAGGGCCAGGCTCTTGGCCGGCGCGCCCTTCACGTGGTACTTGCCGTCGGTCACCACGATGTCCTCGAAGGCGGCCTCCAGCATCGATGCGGCGATACGCCGGGCTCGCTCCTGCACCTTCTCCGAGGCCTTCACGATGGCGGAGCCGCCCACGACGAGGCTGCGGCTGCCGCCGGTGCCGAAGCCCATGGGCGCGCCGGTGGTGTCGCCGTGGCGCACCACGACCTGATCGAAGTCCACGCCCAGGTAGTCCGCGATGAGCTGGGCGAAGGTGGTCTCGTGTCCCTGCCCGTGCGCGGAGGCGCCGGTGTAAGCGGTCACGGTGCCGCTCGGCTCCACGCGGATCATCGCGCTCTCGTAGGGGCCGAAGCCGCACATCTCCACGTAGCAGGCCATGCCGATGCCGAGCAGCGTGCGGTCGTTCTTCTCCAGCCGCTGCCGCTGCTCGGCGCGGAGTGCGCTGTACTTCGACAGATCCAGGCTCTTGGCGAGGGCCCGCGCGTACTCGCCGCTGTCGTAGTTCTGCCCGGTGGGCGCCGCGTACGGAAATGCGCTCGGCGGGATGAAGTTGACCCGGCGGATCTCCTCCGGCGGCTTGCCGAGCTCGCCCGCGATGCAGTCCACCAGCCGCTCCAAGTAGTAGGCGGCCTCGGGCCGGCCCGCGCCGCGGTAGGCCGCGACCGACGTGGTGTTGGTGAACACGCAGGTGCTCTTGAGCTCCACGTTCTTCACGTGGTAGACGCCCACCCCCATCATCAGGGTGAGGTCGGGGATGAACGTGAAGACCGGGTACGCGCCGATGTTCGCCACCACGTGCATGCGCAAGCCCGTGATCCGGCCGTCGGCGTCCACCGCGGCCTCCAGGTCGGTCATCTGGGCGCGGCCGTGGGTGGTGCCGGTCATGTGCTCGACCCGGCTCTCGATCCAGCGCAGCGGCACCCGCCGCAGGCGCGCCAGCGCCGCCACCGTCACGTCCTCCGGATACGTCCCGAACTTCACGCCGAAGCCGCCGCCGACCTCGGGCGCGATCACCCGGATCTGGTTCTGCGGCATCTTGAGGGCGTCGGCCAGTCCCCCGCGGAGCACGTGGGGCGCCTGATGCGTGGCCCACACCGTGAGCCCGCCGCTCGCGAAGTCGGGCGCGGCCATCACCGCGCGCGTCTCCATCGGGATGCCGGAGAGGCGCTGGCTGTTCATGCGCTGCTTGACGATCTTGTGGGCCTTCGCGAAGGCCGCGTCGGGATCGCCGGACTCGATGGTGTTGGAGTGCTCGATGTTCTTGGGCGCATCGTCGAAGAGCTGGGGTGCCCCGTCGGCCATCGCCGCGAAGGAGTCGGCCACCGCGGGCAGCGGCTCCCAGTCCACCTCGACCTGGGCCACGCCGTCGGCGGCGGCCTCCGCGGAGACGCCGATGACCGCGGCCACCGGCTCCCCCACGTAGCGTACCCGATCGATCGAGAGCGGGTAGTGCTGGCGGCCGACCTTCACCTCGCTCACCTCGCCCCCCTCCGCGGACGCCTGGGCGACCGGGATCGGCATGACGTGCGGCTTGAGATCCCCGCCGGTCACCACCGCGACCACGCCGGGGATTCGGAGCGCGGCCGCGGACTTGATGGAGCGGACGCGCGCGTGGGCGTGGGGGCTGCGCACGAAGGCCACGTGCTGCATGCCCGGGATCGCCACGTCGCCCACGTACTGTGACGTGCCGGTGATCAGCCGCGGATCTTCCTTGCGCTTGACGTGCGCTCCCAGGAGCTTGGATGCCATGACACGGATCTCCTCTAGTGGACCGGCTCTAGATGATGCGGCAGACTTCGTCGAACGGAAGGCGCGGCGGGCGCGGCGGGAGCTTGCCCGGGTCACCGTAGCCGATATTGCACAGGAAGTTGGACTTCACCCGGCCGTCCGGGAAGAACAGCGCGTCGACCTTGGCGTTGTCGAAGCCGGACATCGGCCCGCAGTCGAGCCC
>Ga0210384_10001605_pt1 | contig 30170 bp, 22 predicted proteins | sample IncBWH2MmetaG_FD_160574 | JGI IMG/M metagenome (GOLD analysis project Ga0210384, IMG submission 160574) | Forest soil microbial communities from Barre Woods Harvard Forest LTER site, Petersham, Massachusetts, United States - Inc-BW-H-2-M | ecosystem: Environmental > Terrestrial > Soil >...
TATGTAAGTAGCACGCGGCCATTCACATCTCGCTTTCTCGCGCTAAGTTCTGGAGCACGCCTAGAACTTATGAACTTGCCTGGTGAGGTCCCAAGAATGGCACACATCGCGGTTTCGTTGGGTTCGCGCGATGCAGTTGACCGTCTAGTAGCTGCCATGCGCGCAGCCGGAGTGGCCATAGCTCGAGGTCCGAGGGTAACTGGAGACGGATACTACGAAGCGGTGGTGAGCGATACGGAAGGCAACCTCGTTGAAATCACTGCATAAGTCGATACCGACTCGGGCCGCGCCGAAGCCCCCAAAATAATCGCTTCATTCGGGCGGCGGATCGCCGAACCGGAAGCTCTCCAGAAACGGGGGAGAGCGCATGTGATTTTCGGCGAAACCTCAACTTCCTCGACCCGGACGTCTGGCCCGCGTCGCAGACCTGCAACCAAGAGCTGCGCGCTCAACTGGAAAAAAACATTGGTTTGAGCGATCTGAGCCGGCGCAATAGCGCGGCCCTAACCCTTCTGAACCCTTTCGACACTGACAGCCTGATTTCGAAGTAGACATTGTCTCCTTCCTTCAGCGTTAGATAGACGCGAGGCCTTTCGCTGCTTCGCGACTTGTGGAACTCTCGCGCTGCAGGCTGAAGGCGGCAAGAGGAATCTTGTCAACTCGCCTGATTCGACCTTGCTTCTTCGCGTGGCTCAAATTGGCGTTGGTTTCTTCGCGCCGTTCACTGCGCGTAGCCAGCATCTCGCACCCGAATTTCGTGCACCGGTCACAGTCTGATTGCATCCCTTGGTTGGCAGCTTTAGAATCTCCCTACTCGAAGTCACGCGTGGGAGCGCCCAGCGTTGCAAATCCTCCTGTGCTGTTTCCAACAGTTCGCTGGCGTGGTACTTCCTCTGCGTGCTGCGCCATTTGGCATTCCGGCGACGGCATTCTGGATTCACGTTTGTGCGTCGCTGCTTTTCATCATCGGCTTCATCAAGATTCTCAAGGAACTCCCGCAGGAACATGGCGTCGACAAGATCATGCCGTTTGGCCGACTGTTTTTTGCGATTCCGATGGCCGTTTTTGGTTCCGAGCATTTCACCTCCACGGCTGATATTGCGACCTTCGTTCCACGGTGGATTCCCGCGCATACGTTTTGGGTCTATCTGGTGGGCCTTGCGTTTCTTTGCGCGGCGCTCAGTATTGCCGTTCTCGTCCAGGCACGGCTGGCAGCGGCACTGGTCGGAATGACGTTCCTGATCTTTGTACTAGTAATGGACATACCAGCCGTCGTTGCGCAGCCACGCAACAGATTTTTTTGGGCCCTGGCGCTGAGAGAACTTGCCTTCAGCGGCGGCGCTTTCGGTTTCGCGATGTCGCCGTGGAGCACTCGGGCGAGACAGCCGCCGCCCGCACGGCCGATCGCAGCACTGGCCGCGTTTCCGCGATTCTTCGTGGGCATTGCTTCGCTATTCTATGGACTGGAGCATCTGCTGCATCCGGCATACGCGCCGGGAGTTCCGCTGCAAAAACTCACTCCCGAGTGGATTCCTGGGCGAATTTTCTTGAGTTATTTTGTTGGCGTGATCCTGATTGTCGCAGGGGTCTGCTTGCTCGTGAATAAGAAAACGCGCGTGGCAGCCATATCTTTAGGGCTCACGATTCTGCTGACGGTGTTGTGGATTTACCTGCCGATGCTCCTCCGAGCGCCCACAGACGTGGTTGCGCTGAACTATTTCTTCGATACGCTGCTTTTCTGCGGGGCCGTTCTGCTGTTGGCGAGCCCGGGGGACGAAGAAAAGGCTGTGGCGCGGATTTAATGCGGATCAGAACGCGTACTGAATGATTCCAGCCCGAGCTCCACGGCGGTTTTTACTTTTGCCACGCACGAGCGCACACAACAAATCAAAAGGAGGCGATTTCTTTTAGTCTCGCCATGACAGTGGTTATACGCTCTTGGCTCGCCGAGTCCGGCGCTAGATGTCCCGGAAGTGCATCCATAAATTCGCGCACGCCAAGCAACGTTGCGATCTCCTTAGTAAGGTAGGAACGCACATCGCTCCGGGCCGTTTGAATTTCTCTCACAAGTTCTGCCCGACCATCCACGACGGCAATCAAGTCTTCCAGGTCACGGCTACCCGCGTAATCATTCTTTCCTCGGTCACCAAAAGCTTCCAATTTCGACGCACAAAAATATACCGAGCTGACCATCAAGATCCTTAGGCCTGGCTCCAACTCACGTTCCCCCGCCGTCTCCATTGCCGGTCCATACCATGTGTTCTTAAACCCCAAAATCTTTCCGTCGAGGGGCATCACATCAAGGGTTGTCGTTTGTTGACACTAACGACAAAGCGGGGCGCCTTCCCTCCTGTCCTCACGAAAGCCAAGTGCCTTCAATCTCTCTGAAAATTCGGCGTATCCGACGTAAAAAGTTATCTCTGCGATCGCGTCAACGTCGTAGGTCGGGCGCACATCTGCAGCCGCTTTGTCTGTGCTGTTGCGCACCCTCCGACAAAAACCAACTCTGCAAGAATCGGCTTCAGCAGTTTGGCGGCATCTACGAGCCGTGCTTCCGGCGTCGAGCCTCGTTGCCGGATCGCTATCCCCGGCACCGTAAAGCGAGTCTTACTTATTTGAACTCCGAACCGGCAGTACTGGAACGGTTCCGATCCGCGAAGCTTCGGGCTCGGTTTGAACCACCCCGTACAATGCTGCAGACAGTGAGGTGCTGGGACTTCTCGCGTCTCGTTCTCTGTGGTTTCCAAAGTGTATAGCTCGTCACAGCAAGCACCGATCTCAGATCACGAGAGAGTAGGCCGTGCTTCTTCCCCCGGGCTTTTCCTGTTTGAGAATACCTTTGCCGATTAAGTCTTGGATGTCTCGCAAAGCTGTATCGTGCGAACTCTTTGTGAGTTTCGCCCACTTTTCGGTTGTCAACTTTCCCTCAAAGCCATCCAACAACAGATTCACTATCTTTTTCTGTCGGTCACTGACCACGATTGATTCTTGCTTGACTCGCCGCCAGAATGCTTCCTTTTCCAAGACGCTGCCTGTCAGCATGTTTGCTTTTTCAATTGCGCGACTAAGGCAGCCTAGAAACCAATTCAACCAATCCGTTACGCCCATTCCGCCCTTCTGTGTATTTTCAAGAATCTGGTAGTAGCTCCGTCGCTCTTCGCGGATTTGGGAGGACATGCTGTAGAAACGCTGGGCGCTGTTCTCCAATCGAGCCAGAGACATTTCGGTGACAGCGCGCGCGATTCTTCCATTACCGTCTGCGAACGGATGAATCGTGACGAAGTAGAGATGCGCTAACCCAGCCTTGAAGAGAGGCTCGATTTCTTCGCCACTGTTGAACCAATTGAGGAATGCGGCCATTTCTGGTCCGACCCGTTCCGCAACCGGGGCCTCAAAATGAACCTTCTCACTTCCTTCCGCACCGGAGACAACCTGCATTCCTCCCACGCGCCATGCCGCAGTTCGAATCTTGTAAATCCCGCTGCGCCCGCTCGCAAACAATGCTCCATGCCATCCGAATAACCTCTCGTCGGTTAGCGGTGCCGCATATTTCTGCGTAGCATCCAGCATCATTTCGACGATACCTTCAATATTGCGATCCGCCGGAGGGGCACCGGCGACGGTCAGGCCCATTCGACGTGCAAGGGATGAGCGCACGCTCTCTGGATTGAGCACAGCTCCCTCGATCGCAGAAGATTTGACTGTTTCTTCGGTGAGAGCGGCAAGCGTTGCTTCTTTTTGAAGCGGGTAACCTAACGCGCGCATCTTTCCAAGAAGCAAGCCTTGCTGATAGCGCGCGACGGATAGTGGAGCAACGAGACTGTCCACTTGCCAAGTGAAGTGTGGCCATTCCTCTGCTTCGTGAATGTATCTCATAATCTACGCGTATTCTACGCATTACTCTACGCATCAGTCAAGGATAATCTACGCGTATTCTACGCATCAATCAACGCTTGTGGGCTGGTCCTACGAAACGGCGGAGGTTATGACGTCCCTACGCACGCAGTCGAAAGGGGAAGTTCAGGCGCGTCACGTCGTAGTTCGGGATCGCCGCCCTCGTCAGTGGGCGGGCATACACACATGCCAGTCTTCGTCGCAAAATCGCTGCGCGCTCTTTCGTTGCTCCCCTCAAACTTCAGACGTGGCTTCGATCCCCCAAAGAAACAAAGAAATATTGTAGACATTTCGCTCTGGACGCAAAGCGATGTGCGGGCTACGGCCAGTGAAAGTTGCTGACGAGCATGATGTTGGAGTTGTTTTCATCGAGTTGGGAATAGAGCATGTAGCGGCCGTCGGGCGAGACGGAGATGCCGTCGGAAAGTTCGCGATCGGTTTTGAAGATTTCCCGAGTATGCCCGGTGGCGAAATCATAGAAGCAAATGGTCCTTGGCGCGGCTTGCGGAACGAAATAAATTCCGCTTGTAACGACTGCCCACTGGTGTTCATCGGAGATGTTCGGCATTCCCGCAACGGGTTGCGGCGCTGCGTCTGCTCGATCCAGCGGCAGCATCATGAGCAAAGCGTTCACGTTGCGTGACGGAAAGTACAGGATTTTACCGTCCGCGGATTCAATAGGCTCGATCATGTCCTGGGAGGTGGCGAGAATAGCTGCGTCGCCTCCTTGCACGGGGCAGCGGTAGAACTGGTGCCCCACGCCCTCGTACCCGCGAAAATAAATCCATTTGCCATCATGCGACCACTCGGGGTCCGTGGTTTCGTGGACATTAGTTACCAGTTTGTGTGGAACGCGATCCGAGACATCGGCGAGGTATACGCCCACCAGTCCGTTGCGATCTTTCATCTGGAAGGCAACTTTTTGTGAATCGGGTGACCAGCGCGGATAGCCGGCAGGGCCTTCGTGGGAGATCTGCACCAAGTTGTTGCCGTCCGTGTCAGCCATCCAGACGCTCCAGAGTCCGGAGCGCGCGGAGTCGAACGCCACGCGCTTGCCATCTGGAGAATATTGGGCCGCGTTCTGTTGGCGTGTCGATGTATACATTTGCGCGGGCGCCGCATTTGGATGCAGCAGATCCCTGCGCCAGATATTCACATGGGCATTCTGGACGCTGAACGCCAACTTCGTTCCATCGCGAGAAATCGTCGGCCAAAGTCCAGCTGTAGAGAGCGCGATTTTTCGCATTGTGCCGTCGCTTACACGAAGCTCATCGAGTTCCGGGCCGGTCTCCAACGCTCTGGACAAGACCAGGAACTTGTCATCACTGGACCAAGCCAGGTTCGTGGGAAATTCACGAATCGTAGTCAGTGATCTCTTGGAGTTCCCTTCAATATCGGTGATGAAGTACTCGAAGGAAGTCGTGTTATGGACGCACAGTACGGCAAGTTGCCGACCGCTGTTCGAGAAAGTCAAATCGCCTTCGTGGTTGCAGGACGGATCGTGCGGGAGTTCGTGACTCTCCAGAGTGTTTACGTTGAGCAGGAACACACGGTCGCCGGGTTGATCGTTTTCAACGTCAGCATATGCAATCCATTTCCCATCCGGTGACCAACTGAGCGGAGCTGCACCATTGTAGGGCGAGTGCGTGGCGTGCAGTTTGCGTTCCGGTCCACCCAAAGCAGATATCACGTAGACAGCGTTGTCAGCACCGGCCAATCGATGAAATGCGATTTGTGTTCCGTCCGGCGACCACGTGGAACTGATCCATTCCGAGGGGTGGTTGGTCAAGCGGATCAGGGTCTCGCTGCCGACCGCTTTCATGTAAAGGTCGTATGCGGGCGAACCGGAGCCTCTCGTCATCGCGTTGTCCCAGGAAAATGCGATGCGGGAGCCGTCCGGCGATACCGAGGGTGCTGTCTCCTGGCCGGGATAGGAAGTGAAAGGAACGGCCGTCAACGGCTCGGGATTTTCGGCATTACGCGGCAGTCTGGTCAGCGAGAAAGTGGCTACGATCACCAGGAGCAGGGCGAGGACCGCCACCCATCGGCCCCAGTGCGTCACGGTCGGCGTTGCGACGGCCGCTATCACTGGGCCGTCTTTGCTCTCCAGAGCAGGTAAGACCACGGGAGCTTCCGGCTTGATCTTGCCGATGAACCGGTAGCCTCGTTTGGGAAGGGTCTCGATGTATTTGGGATTTTCCGCTGAATCGCCCAAGGCCTCCCGAATTTTATTCACTGCAGCGGCCAGGCTATGCTCGAAGTCGACAAAAGTATCTGCCGGCCACAACTGGCGGCAAATCTCCTCGCGAGTGACTACTTCACCGACATTTTCCAATAACAAACCCAACAGTTGGAAGGGTTGGGCCTGCAACCGGATCCGGACGCCGTTCTTGTGAACTTCGCCGGAGCGTAAATCTACTTCAAAATTGTCGAAGGCAATTCGTTGGGACCGCCGCGAGGACGATGGGAAGTCTTTGCGACCAGAAAAAGGCATGCTTCGGTCCTAAACGGCTGTACGGCCTACTTTCACTTTCCAGATGGTGGTGGACAACCAGCCAGTTGGAACTGCAACCCGGCACTCCAGGCGCGAATTACTCTAAAATCGCATTCTCTGCGGTTATTTCCGCCGATGCTAGCACCCTCGCGAAGGTATGGTCAAGGGCGAGAGCTCGCAGCAAAGGCGTCTGATTTCAACGACTTATCTGGTGACAAATAATTAAACCCGTGGTGAGGACCCAGGCATTGCACCCAACTGCCTATTCAACCAAATTGCCTGAACTGTGCTTTGCTCCGCCCTCCGGGGTTCGAAAAAAGCATATGCACGATATCTCGACTATGAGGAGAAGAACAATGAATCAGATCCTTGGGGGAGCACGACGTGAAAATTCACTTCGAGGTCTGATAGGGTTTGGCTGGGGTTTTCTTTGCTTGTCTGACAGTTTATAATGCCTGTCAGATAGGAGGCTCCCATGACCATTTCCTTGCAAGCTTTGCGAGATCGACGCGATCAGCTCGCGGCCAGTTTGGCCTGCGTCGAGGACCTGCGGCCTGGCTTTCTGACCGCACGTTTCCGGAGATGTGGCAAGCCCAACTGCCACTGCACTCTGAAGGACTCTCCGGGACATGGTCCGTCTTATTCCCTGACTCATCGAGTTGGCGGAAAGACAGTTACCCAGGTCATTCCCCAAGGCCCCGCCGTCGAACGCGCCAAGGCGCAGATTGCCGAATACCACCGTTTCCGAAATCTGGTACGGGAACTGATCGTCGTCAGTGAGCAGATCTGTTCCGCCCAGGTGCGGGATTTGGAGGGCCTCCCCGCGAGCCGGGCTAAAAAAAAACCTCTTCGCCGATCTATTGGCCAGCGACATCGTTCAGGAGATTGAGACGCTCCTCGGTCGTCAGGCGGTGGAAGACCTGGATCTGGAAGCGCTGGAGCTCGCCGTGCGGCAGCAGGTCATGCAACTGGCAGCAGCTGCCGTCGAGCAACGTCTCAACGCCGACAGCAGCGATGAGCAAAGCTCACGCCCTTGTTGTAGATGTGGGCAGCCAGCGCGATTTGCCGGACGCCGGACTAAACAGGTCGAGAGTGTCCTCGGTACCCTACGACTGGAGCGCGCCTACTATCACTGCGCCCCCTGCGGCCACGGGTACTGTCCTCGCGATCAACAACTGGGCATAGAAAATACCTCGCTCTCTCCGGCGCTGACGCGCATGACTGGGACGGTAGGCGCTTTGGTAAGTTTCCAGGAAGGAAGTGCACTGTTGACGGAACTGGCCGGTGTAGCCTTAGACGCTAAGCAAGTGGAGAGAACCGCAGAAGCGCTGGGAAAAGAGATCGCCGAAGACGAACGCGTGCACACCGAACCGCTGAATTCTCTTCCACTGCCGCAGACTCTGTATCTCGGTATGGATGGAACAGGGATTCCTTTACGCGCAGAGGAACTGGTGGGCCACACGGGCAAGCAACCGGACGGATCCGCCAAGACCGGCGAGGTGAAACTCTGCACCGTTTGGAGTGCGGAATCGCTCGATGAACAAGGCACCCCGGTCCGCGACGAAGGGTCGGTCAGCTATTCAGCGGCTCTAGAGAGTGCTTCTGCGCTGGACACCGCCGCCGAACGTTCTCCCTTCGCCCAGCGCGTCTGGCGGGAGGCTACGCGCCGCCGCTTCTGCCACGCACCCCGCAGGGTCGTGCTCGGGGATGGGGCCCTGTGGATTTGGAACATCGCCGACGATCAGTTTCCCGGTGCCACCCAGATTGTCGACCGCTATCACGCCAAAAAATATTTGAGTGATCTTGGAAAAGCCCTTTACGGTCCCACCGCCCCACGAGCTGCCCAATGGGCAGAACGCCGCAAGGAAGAACTCGATACCGGAAAATTCCCAGCTCTGCTCCACGCCATTCGTCGCCATGTCCCGCGCTCCGATCTGGCTTGTCGCTGTCTCCATTATTTCAAGACCAACCGCGATCGTATGCGCTATCCGGAGTTCCACGCCCAGGGCTTGTGCACGTCCTCCGGTGTTGTCGAGGCTGGGTGTAAGGTAGCCATCGGTACACGCCTCAAACGTGCCGGTATGCACTGGACCAAGCAAGGCTCCAACGCCATCATTGCTCTCCGCTGTTCAAAACTCAGTGGTCGTTTTCAGGACTTCTGGGAGCGCAGGGCCGCATGACCCATCACTTTCCTGGCGTGCACTCGATCCTTGGAATCACCCATAAGCTACTTCGGAGCGGGCGGTTTACCGTTCTTGTCGCATTGGCCGGATTGGGGCTTTTCTTTACCGCTTCCAGCGCCAGGGCTGGTGGTTGCGCCGTTCCTTTAAAAGCTGGAGCCGCCCGCGCAATTCCTTTCGTCAGCCCTCACGCGGACCGAGACTCGAAGGAGCCTGCCACCATCGTGGGATTGTGGCATGTGCTTTACACCGCGACTTACGATAATAATTTCCCTCCGGGAGGGCCTTATCCCCCAACACCCTTCCCGTTCCTCGAATCCCTCAAGACCTGGCACGCGGATGGAACTGAATTTGAAAATGCATTTCTTCCGCCCGCCGGCGGGAATATCTGCTTCGGAGTCTGGAAGGCCTTGGACGACGGCATCGTCAAGCTGCATCATATCGGTTTAATGTTTAACCCGGACGGCAGCATCTCAAGCCTGTTCACCGTCGACGAAACGGATACTGTCGCGTCCGACGGCAAAACCTACAAAGGTATGTTCGATTTCAAACTCTGGCCTCCCAGCTACGATGCCGTCGGGGTGGGAACGCCCATAGCAGAGGTCAAGGGAACTACGGCCGCTACACGCATCACCGTCGATTAACTAACTCCTTACCCGATAAAATGCTTGCCCTATGCCGTGGCGAAGGGGATTGCGCTCCTATCCCCTTTGCCTCATTCCCAGCGCTTTCACACACTACGATTTTGTGATGGAGTCGTCGCGGCGTTCGGTCATAACGACTTTTGGCATCAGCGGTCACATTCCGACTAGTGCCAGTACAAGCGCGCTTCAATAGCCAGACGGGGTTCTGGGAAATGACGGACGAGACTTGCGGACGCGGTGTCGCGCACCCAAACATAATCGCCGTACTCGATTTGCACGGTCGGCTCAGTCTCAATTCCACAGCCATCCTCAAAATGCCTGGGAGGCTCGACCACAGAAACTGTCTCAAAACGGGGGTTCACTCCATCAAGGACGCCTTTAACTGAAACCGTGCCGGGTGAACCCCTAGTTGAGACAAAATAATGGGTACAGTGTCTCTTAACCTGCGCGAGCAGGATCCCATTTGAGAGTGGTCATGGTCGCTGCTGCCAGGGTAACTTGCTTGTTTCCGTTTTCGGATTGCCGTTCGAACTCTTCGGGTGAACGGTAACCTAGCGCTGAGTGTAAACGGCATCGATTGTAGTAACTTTCGATGAATGCCTCGAGGCTCTCGGCCAGATGTTCTAAGTCACGATATTCATTGGCGTAGATCTCCTCGCGCTTCAGGGTTTTCACAAAGCTTTCGCAACTGGCGTTGTCATGGGGGTGTGCCGGCCGACTCATACTGGGAATTATCCCGTGAACCCGAAGCATCCTCACGTAGTCCTCGCAGGCGTACTGCACTCCGCGGTCAGAATGGTGGACCAGTCCCTCAGGCGGTTGTCGGTTGACGATCGCCTGTTTTAGGGCGCTGAGCGGCAGCCTAGCCTGTAAGCCTCGATCAAGCGACCAGCCGACCACCTTGCGCGAAAAGGCGTCAAGGACCACGGCCAAATAGACGCATTCAGTCCTCAGCTGGATGTAGGTCATATCGGCGACCCAAAGCTGATTTGGGCCGCTAATCTTCAAACGACTGGCGAGGTTTAGGTAAATCTCCAGTTCGGTATTCGAATCGGTGGAACCTATCCATTCACAGTTCCGGATCGCCAGGAGGTTGTCCGCCTGCATCATCCGTGCGACCCGCTTGTGGTTCACGGCCAGCCCACGTCGCCGCAGTTCCGCCGTGATACGCCGGTATCCGTACCGTTTTCGATGTTCCAATGCAATCTCCTGAATGGCAGAGCGTACTTTCATGCTCTCCTCGATCGGCGCTCGGGCCTGAAAATGTCGGTAGAATCCCGCTCTGCTCACTTCTCCCAACTGGCACATCCGCTCGATACTCAAGCTGCCTTGCAATGACGTCTCGGATTGCATCGTAGACGCCTGTTCGCCAGAGATACCGCTCTTCCGACGTCGAGCCTCGACTTTTTGCAAGGCGCATCTGAAAAAATCTACTTCTACGCTTTTGTTGGCTAGTAGTCGTTTCAATTTATCGATTTCCCTGCGAAGTGTGGATTTCCGGGAACTGCGTATCATGGCCTCGCCCTGAGGCTGACCGTTAGCTGGGTCCAGCCGATACCGCCACTTGTACAGCAGGCTCCGGTTCAAACGGAGTTCTCGAGCCAGTCGCAGAACATTGTCACAACTGTTCATCCGCTCCACAGCTCGGATACGGAATTTCTGGGGATATCGCTCATGCCATTTTCTTTTCACTTTGCAGTTCCTTTCCTGCAAAGCGTGTTTTGTGAAAACGTTTCAATCAGAGTTTCGGTTCACGTATTTGCAGACCCCCATGGTGAGCCTCTTTCCCGAATACGTCGCCATCTGACCGTAGTCAGACTCTTTGAGGTAGGTGATCGCTTCACTTCTCAGATGCTGACTGCTGGACAGGAATTACTTTCGGTTAGCGTGATCCGACAAGGAACGCCACGATGCGACTTTACGGGAGTTTGGTCGGCGCTCCAAAACTATGTCTTCTGTGCGAAGTAGTAGTGGTTCTCGCCTTCATCAAGCTGTGTGCCAACAAGCGACATACCTTCGGCTTCTAGCGCTTTTCGGTATGCCTCGTACCCCAATGAGATTGACGTTCGCCCGGTCATGGCATCGGCCCAGGAACAGCTTTGACTCGGAGCAGTGAACAGCAATCTGCCACCGCTTGGCAGGACGACGGCGACTTTCGCGATCAATCTGCGTTGGACTTCCGCGTCCAGCAGAAAGAAAAGGCCGCTGGCGACCACACCATCAAAAGTTCGGCCGAAGAAGTCCGAATCCTCTACTGCGGCACACTCAACTGGGACGGTTGGAAAGCTGGCTCGGAACGCTGCAACCATCCTGGCTGAGGCGTCCACTCCGTACACATTGAACCCACGTTCAATCAAAGCTTGCGAAATCGGCACGCCGTTCCCGCATCCCACGTCAAGGACTGTTGCACGGTCCGGCAGCTTCTGGGACCAGTCAGTCACAACCGAGGCTCCGACGCCTGAATGGTTCCGCCCGCGCCCAGCTATGAAGATCGCTGCGATTTCTTCGTAACCATTCGACTTGTCAGAATTTGCCACGCCGGCAGTTTAACACTCGAACCCGCAGTGTTTTTAGCGGCGGCTCTGAGTGTATGATCGGCAAACCTTCCCTAACCGCTTTACGTCAGAGTTGCCCGTGATTCGCTCAGAATTCGGAAGATTGAACCTCCGATGGTTTAGGGGCACTCAGTAAGTGCAACGGCGATTTGGCACTGATCCAGTGCAGGAAGGGGCCAGGCAGTTCTCCGCCGAGAAGGCCTTGAGCAGTGCTGATCGGCGTGGACGGCGAGTCTCTGGTCCATTTGTCTGCCTGCCAATGTAGGGTCTTTGCGATGCAGAAAGGGTCTTCGAATTCAGGATCAGGAGCAGTGGCTCATTGTTTTCGCCTGAAGCGTCGGGCCTTGATGCGGTTCCCGCACAGTTTCATATCGCACCATCTTCTTGAGTGGTTCCTGCTCGTATCCAGGAACAGCCACCGGCACTCAGGATTGGAACATCAAGTACACCTTGAACTGAAACCGTGGTGGGTGAACCCCTGGTTGAGACAAAATAATGGGTACAGTGTCTCTTAACCTGCGCGAGCAGGATCCCATTTGAAAGTGGTTATGGTCGCTGCCGCCAGGGTAACTGGGTTGTTTCCGTTTTCGGATTGCCGTTCGCGGCTGGTTCCTCATCGCCCGCCGCCTGGCTTAAACGGTTAGGCCTTCTCTACGGAGGTGTGTTGGGTGGTGTTGCCCTGCTGAAACCTCTGCTAGCTTCTCAAAGCCCTCGTCCGCCAGACTGGGGTGCCGCACGCGTGAAGGCGCTTGGCGGAATCGTCGGATTTTCTCTTTCCTTCAACCCTGACTTGCAGGTGTCCGAGCAAGTCTCCAACCCGAGGGGTACTGTTACGCGGCATTGGAGTAGCACTCATGGCTGGCGGAGTCCTCTATTTGTGCTTACAGATATACTCACGTGGCCAACCTGTCTGGCGCTGACCCATCAGCGCTCGGTGAATGAGTGAAATGGCCTGGATCAGACAACCGGAATCAGTGGCCATATTGCGTGACGATAGCTTCGGGAAGAGGAGAGGTACGCCCATCGAACAGCGAAACTTCTTCCCCGCGAAGTGTCTTGCTGAGAAAGTCACAGATGAATCGGGTGATCAGGTCCAGATTGTGCAGCACAACAGGAGTTTCGGGAAACCCGTCGTGACCGTGGAAGAGAAGCGGCACATCGCTGAAGCTCGGATGGGCGATCTCGGGAGAGTGCAGCACCACGGCGTAGGAGCCCGGGGGTAATTCCTGAAGCTGTTGTTCCTTGACGCTTTTGTATTTCGCAATTTCGTCGGGCATGCCACCCATCCTATCGTCGGGGTGGTAGGCCTCCAGAAACAGGAGCGGCTGGCGCATCATTCGATCGTCCTTATAGACCGGGAGAGCGGCGACAGGCACCATGCCGCCGTCGAGGTCGACGCAAGCATGGATGCGCGAGTCCTGCTGGCAGGCGCGCGCGGCGAAGTCCGCTCCTGCCGAGTGTCCCATGGCCGCGAGCCGCTTCAGGTCGATTGCGCCAGCCAGCGCGGAGTGCGGCTTGTCGCGTTTCAGCTCCTCTATGCGATCAATCACGAACCGAACGTCCGTGGCCCCTTCGCTGATACCGATCGAGACTTGCTTGATCATCCACTTCTGGCGCTCGGATTGGGAGAGTCCGGGGGGCGGCGAATCGTTGTGTTGCGTGACAACTCTGCCGTCCGGGAACCAGATCGCCTTAGCCGTGTAGGTGTGTTCAATGCTAGCGATGACGTATCCATAACTCACCAGATGTTCGATCAGCACTGCGTATTCGAACCCGGTGCTGCCGAGGCCGTGAGAGAAGGTGATAACCGGGAATGGCACGCCGCTCTTGGCGATCGGTGCGTGGTCAATCGCGTGCGAGGAAATCTCTCCCGAAACAATCTGTGCCCAGGCGTTGCCGAACTCGCGGCTCATGATCTTATGGATCTCGGGAAGGGCGTCCATCTGAGCCGCGCCCGGGAAGTACTGTCCTTTTGTACCGGCGGACTTCGCCGTCGGGTACCAAAAGTAAACCATCAGCTCGCGACGGAGCTTGGGATCGTAGTCGTCGGGACGCGATGCGTCCTTCCAGTGATAGCCAATCCTGCCGATGCCGTAAGGACCTGTTGGCGACGGGATCTGTGGCAGCGCCACGGACGTCTGCGCGCTGCTCGATGCGCTCGGCGATTGAAGGGCGGCGACGGAAGCACTGTACAAACAGGCGAGCAGAATGGGGGCAAAGAGTTGCGATTTCATACGCGTAAGGTCCCACGCAGACCCGCCGCCGTCAAGCGCACCTGACAATGCGACGCTCGATGGTTGGAGATAAATCCCCATTACACTCATTGACGAAGCGAGCTGTCATTTTTCGTGCGAAACCAGAATCTCGATTGTTACACTGTACAGGTTGTGACGATGGGACGACGCTAGACATGAGCAAGCAGCCAAGTTTGCACAAAATGATTCGCGACAGCAGAGAATTCATCCATTTCGAGGACCGAGCCTCCGATCATCCGTTTGTAGAAAAGGTTTGGCGCTGCCACAGCGACCGCGCCGACACCTTCCTCTCGATTGCAGCGAACAGCTTCGAAATGGCCCTCACGCGATTGGCAGGAAAGACCTTTCTCACGCTTCGCGGACCGGAGACCGCCGCGACTGCTATGGACTGTCCCGCGGAAGGTGAGTGGGTCTGCATCCGCTTCAAACCTGGCACTTTTATGCCCAGATTTCTCCCCAGGGGTTTGCGCGATCACCACGACGTTACGCTTGCGCCAGCCACGAGTCGTTCTTTTTGGCTAAATGGTTCTGCTTTGGAGTATCCCAGCTTTGACAATGCCGAGACTTTTGTCAAACGCCTCGCCAAATCCGGCATCCTTACACGCGATCCCATCGTTGCTGACACCTTGCTGCGGAGTCCGCGGAACCTCTCCTTGCGTTCCGCGCAACGCCACTTCCTGCAATCTACTGGCGTTACTTACGCTACCTTTCGCCAGATCGAGCGCGCCCGACTTGCAACTATCCTGCTCAGAGAGGAAGGTTCCATTCTGGACGTTGTTAGCCGCTTGGGATATTTCGACCAGGCCCACCTCACGCGGTCCCTCAGGCACTTTATCGGAGAGACGCCCGCCAAAATCAAGAAGGGCCAAAAGCAGTTGTCGTTTTTATACAAGACCGCCTCGTTGGCGCAAGCTATAGTCCTCCCCTGAAGGCGCCCCTCCTGAAGCGCAAAAGTGGCATGAGGCGACGCACAGATAAGGAGAAGAGATTTATGCCGGCACCGGTCATTCGGTTTGAGATCATGGGCGGAAAAGGGAATCAGCTGGAAAAATTCTATGGCGATCTATTTGGCTGGAAAATCGACAGCAACAACCCGATGAAGTACGGCATGGTCGATACGGGCACCCAAGGAGGCATCAATGGCGGCGTCGGCCCCAGCGAAGATGGGGGCAAGCGCGTTTCGGTGTATGTGCAGGTCGAAGACCTGGATGTAGTACTGGCCAAGGCAGAGAAGCTCGGTGGCAAGACAATCCTGCCCCCAAGCCAAGTGCCGGGCGGCCCGAACTTAGCTATGTTTGCTGATCCTGCCGGGAACGTGACCGGCCTTCTCCTGGGGAAGTAGGCTGGCCAATGATCACGCAAACGCACTCAGATGAAAGCCTGGCTGGAAGTGGCCTGATGATTTCGAATGCGCAGCGCTGGATCGGACGCGTCCTGAGCGCTCTTGCATCGCTATTCCTTTTATTCGATGGAATAATGAAGCTCGTGAAACCGTCCGTGGTCGTCCAATCTACGTTGCAGTTGGGCTACGCGGAATCCGCAATCCTCGGTATCGGCCTAACGCTATTGGTTTGCACGCTGCTCTACATCGTGCCGCGTACTTCCATCCTTGGCGCGGTGCTCCTTACGGGCTATCTCGGTGGCGCCGTCGCCAGCAATATTCGCGCAGGCATGCCGGTCTTCAACGTAGTATTTCCAATGATTATGGGCGCATTGCTCTGGGGTGGGGTCTGGTTTCGCGACCTTCGCGTTCGAAACTTAGTGCGCGCATAACACGATGTCACCTCTTCATCTCATCGGAACGATGCCGCTCCCTTGGTTCCGATGTGTTTTCCGCGACCACTGTGCACACGTTTCGAGCTTTCCTTCCTGAATCTGCTTTGGGATGGCGCGCCCGCGCCGAGGGGTTAACACCGGCGCGATTCTGTTTTCCTGTGGCGACGTTGTCAACGACGAAGATTGCTTGATCCAGGGGGCCCTGGTCCAATCTGCTCTAGAAGTCTTCGCAAAACCTGATTTAACCAGAGTCCTTTGCAAACTCCGAGTACTAGGATTTGTCTCAGTTTAGGGGTTCACTCCATCAAGTGCACCTTGAACTGAAACCGTGGTGGGTGAACCCCTGGTTGAGACAAAATAATGGGGACACTGTTTCATGGGTTCGAGAACCGTTGGGGGGCGATGGGCCGTATTTTCACCTGGCTTTCGCTATGAGGAGAATTCAGGGGACCTTGTGAATTTCTAATTGAAATCAACCCTTCGGGTCGGCACCATCAAGCGTTCACTGTGAGCTGATACGTGAATCCGCCTCTCGCTTTGTCGTAGTCGTACACGCGGAGTGCCGGATGAATCTTTGGAAGGGTCTCACGGCCGCATAAGACCGCAACCGGCGCCGGAACCGCCGGGAAAAGATCGAGTTCTTTGAGGCTCCCGTGAATCTTCGCGATCTCCGCGAGAGCTCCTTGATACGCAATCCGGAAATTTTCCAAATCTTCCCGCAACGAAAGAAACGTGGGAGAGGGCGTTATTCCGTCGAGCGTCAGCTCGTACACGAAATATGTGGAATCAATGTGCGACGGTAGATTTTCACGGGGGCCGGAACCGCTCAAGCAAAGCAACAAGGCCGCCCGTCCAGAATCGCTGCCATCTCGAATCTTGCAGAACTTGTACTTCACCGGCAGGCCAGATTTCCTCCAGGTCCAACTCTCGGTGTCCCTATGCCTTTGATATAGATCTGTGGAGACTTTGTTACTCAACTGCGATCCCAGGAAAATCAGCAGCGGTATCGGTCCAAGGGCGAATATCGAGAGGTGTCCGGTCCGCTGCCATTCTCCTTTCGGCTCAAAGTAACGAGAGAGGCGGGCGGCAATATTTTGCTGAGCGACCGCATTTACGGATGAATTTTCCTCGAGAAGGTTGGTAAGGTCGATCTCTAGTCCCTCGCGAGAAATCGGATATCGCGGCGCCACGGCTTCAAGCATGTGGTCGTAAGGAATGGACACCGTCTGCTTGCCGATTGGAGCGGTGAAAACAACCAAAGCCGTCTTTCGCTCCGGTGAAAGACCGGTCGCTTGCTTGACCCACTTTTCATGACGGCGCTTGTACTCCGAAAGCGTGCGTCTTGTGTAATCCTTTGGGTGATCGTCGATCAGCTTGTGGCATTGAGGACAAAGAAGCATCAGATTCTGGGGAGCGTGGATGTACGTAGGACGCGATCGTACACGGCCTCTAGGTCCGTCCGGGCGGAAGGCTACAATGTGTGCCATCTGAGCAAAATTCCCCTCAGTCAGGGTCACCGGATGCTCCATCAGATAGCGTGAACACCCATCAAATTCGCAGCGCCCGCCGGTGCGAACGAAAAGTAGCAGGCGAGTCAAATCGGGAATACGCCGGACCGGGACGACCGGGCTCAACGATTCCGTTTGATGAGGCGCTCTCTTTCGCCGCCTTTTCATGGTTTTCATGCTCTTAATTCGGGAACCGGACTTACTGGACTGTGCTCTGGCAAATCAGGATGAGTTCCTTCGCCGAGCCAACAACCGGTTTCCAGCCAAGTCTCGTAAAATGCCAGCCACAAGCACGTCCAGGGAATAATCGTTGCCGCAACAAGTTTGTTTCCGTTCCACTCGTGCGCCTGGTGGACGCACAAACTCCCGTCCTGAAAAGTATGTGGTTGCCTTTTCAAATCCCCCCAAGTTGCGAGGCGGGGAGTGAGAACTTTAACGACCGGCCTGCAAGGAATTTCGTAGGAAATCTCTACTTCGTATATATCGCTGCGCGGCGACGGTTGAAGCGTGCCATGCCATTTGATTCGAGTGCCGCGGTTCGTAGTGCAGTGAAAATGCGGGAAGCAAGAACGCACAAACTGTTCCTGTTGCATCACCGTCAGAAATTTTTGCCGTATGAATCTACTCATCGCCGTGAAATACGTTCTGAGGAATTCGCGTTACGCCACTGCCAAGTCCGGTGATGGCACCCGTAGATCCGATGGCGAGTGCACCTGCTTTTCTCGCCTCCTGTAAACGCTGGGACCGTTTAACAAGCGCCGTTCGAACGTATTCGCCGAAGAGTTGCTCCAGTTCCTTATCCGTTTCACGTCCGCCTGTGACGATGACGGCCCATTCCTTCTGCAACTTTCGAATTCCAATTTTGAACGCGCTATACGCAGCCGGGTTCGCGTCCCACCTCTCGCCGAAGTCTTCCCGAGGGTTGCTAGGATTGCAGACCACGATCCGCTTGCCGTTCAAATCGGCGATCGCGATTGCATTCACGATGCCGGCCAATATCGTAGATAATGCGTCGCTCACCGATTCTTCGCCCTGGTAGTACGCGGCGGCCAACGTAGTGAGGACGACGGAAATCGGCGCAAGGCACTCATCTTCGAACGCCAGATCCCGCCAACGCTTCAATAGCTGCACGCCCAGCTGCAGCGGTTCTTTTTCGTGAACAGCCTGCTGCGATGGGACCGGCTTTGCTTTCTCCAGGAGCAGTCGCCGCCGTGTGAAACATTTGTTTCTGAACCAAAGGATGTAGCCTTCCGGATTGCTGGGGCACAGCGAAACCCGCGCGCGATCAGGAACCAAAATGCAGGTCCCCCCCGACGCAGAGTCCGTATAGGCCGGCAAAATATCCATATAAAATTCGTCGGCGTACGTCAGTCGCACCACGCGATTTTTCAGGGAAATCATCTTCCGGTAAGTATCGTGGCCGCTCAGAAACTCGTACAGGGCATGGAGCCCCGCCAATGGATGCCACTGCCAGTAAGGAGCATCGATTTGTAACACGAAGTCTAGATCGTGGGGACCTACGACCGGCTTACTCGTTGTCCCCAAAGCCATCGACCCTTGCGGAAAAATGCGAGGACGAAAAAATTGAAAGGGACTTCCCTGGCGTTCGAGCAGCTGGTTAACTGCGCCGTACCGCTCGACGGCCAGCCGGTAGCGCGTCGGCTCGAGTTGAAGTTCCTCACAAACCTCTAATAACAGCCCATCCAGCTGTTCTTTGCTGGTTTGGAACCAAATCGCCTTTTGAGCGGTTGCCATATCTCAGCTCCTTTGCTATAAGATAACACGTGTTTCCAATATTTGCCAAGTCTGGTAAGCTTGCTCACGGAGGCCGACTGCCATGCCAAATCGTGATGTCCATCTTCCGGTCGGAGCTGTATCTGGAGCCGCATACGCCACCTACCACGCTTGGGGGCAGCCCGGTCCTTACGTGCTGGCTGAGGCTGCAGGAGGATTGGTTGGAGGAATTGGGGGAGGGCTGCTTCCCGACTGGATTGACACGCCTTGCTCACCGCGCCATCGCGCCGAAGCGCACAGCATGAGCATCACCGGCACCGTAGGCTGTTTCATGAACGAGCAGCTGCAAAACTGGCAAGCAAGTCTTCGCAACGAGGCAAGACGCTACACGCAGCTACGAGAGGCGTCGCCCTCGCTCCTGCCACAAATTGGTTATGGCGTTCTTGAATTCGTGCTTCACTTCTTGGCGGGGTTGTTGGCGGGACTTCTCGCTGGTTATGCCTCGCACTTGGCATTAGACTCACTCACTCCTAGCTCGCTTCCAATCCTCTGTTAGGGGGAAACATGGCGATTGATCAGATCGAGTTGGGCCGCCGCATCCGGCAGGCACGGGAATCTTGTGGGATGACGCAAGACGAAGTCGCGGACAAACTCGGCGTCGCGCGGCCGACCATTGTGCAGATCGAGCAGGGCAAACGCCCCGTGTCTGGACTTGAACTGCAAACGCTTGCTTATCTCTTCGCCAGAGACATCCGTGACCTGCTCGCCGATGAATTTGCCGAAGACGATGTGGTACATGCACTTTTTCGTTCGCACGAAGATGTGGGCGAGGATGGCGTCAAGCAAGCCCTTCGCGATTGCATCGCACTCGGGCACGAGTTGACGAACCTCGAAGATCTCCTCGGCATCAGCCGTGCCACCGTGACCGTCGCCACCTACGCGCACGCCTTTCCACGCAGCCGCTGGGAAGCCATTCAGATCGGCGAACACGTCGCGCTCGAAGAACGCCGGCGACTGGGTCTAGGTTCCGCTCCGCTTGGAGACATATCTTCTTTGATCGAAGCGCAAGGCATCCGCACCGGAACCGTTCCCATGCCGGAGCCTGTTTCCGGACTCACGATCAGCCATCCAAGCGTCGGCCCCTTCATTATCATTAATGACAGACATTTTCCAGAGAGGCGCCGCTTCTCCTGGTGTCATGAATATGCTCACGTTTTGCTGGACAAGGACACGATTGGCATGGTGAGCCGCGAAAGCGACCGAAATGACCTGCGGGAAGTGCGGGCGAACTCGTTTGCGGCCGGCTTCCTTCTTCCCGAAGAAGGCGTTCGTCAATTCGTCGCCTCTCTTGGTAAAGGAGCGGCCAGCCGCATTCATGCGGACATTTTCGACGAGGCAGGAGTAGTCGCTATTGATTCACGAACCGACCCAGGCACGCAGGAGATCCAGCTCTACGACGTCGTTCAACTGGCCCACTTCTATGGAGTGAGCGTTCAGTCAACGCTCTACCGGCTCCGCAACCTCAAGCTCGTCTCCGAACCGGAATTCGAGCGACTTAAGAACATGGATGGGGAAGGTCGAAGTAAGAAGATTGCCAGGGTGCTTGGCGTCGAATCGAATGACACCTTGGAGCAGCGCGGGGAATTTCAACGCCGGTTCTTGGCTCTTGGCCTCGAAGCCCTCCGTCGCGAGAAAATAAGCCAGGCCAAGTTTCTCGAATTGGCGCAACGCGTCGGCGTGGCTCAGTGGATCGCCCAAAACCTCCTCGTTGACGCGGGAATCGACGACGCTGAAGCACAGTCCGTGCTCCTGCCGGAGTAAGGATGTCCCTTCAAGCCTCGCCCACCGTTCGTGTCGTCATAACCGACACGAATATCCTCATCAATCTCACACACATTGGCCGGCTCGACTTGCTGGGGAAACTGCCACCTTACTCATTCGTTGTTCCGGAAGAAGTGGTAAAAGAAGTGAAGGAACCTGCTCAATCGCAGGCCGTTCAAACAGCCATCTCTTCCGGACTTCTTCAGGTGGTCCAACTGACAGATCCCTCTGAATTGCGGATATATGCCGAACTTATCCAGTTCCTGGGCGTTGGGGAGGCCGCGTGCCTCACTTTGGCACAGTGCAGAAGTTGGCTCATCGCATCGGATGAGAGAAGAAAATTCTATCGAGAAACAATTGCGCGGCTGGGGCCAGGCCGTCTACTCAATACAGCGGGGATTCTCATTCACGCAATCCAACTCAGCGTTATCACTATCGAAGAAGCAGACCACGCAAAAGCTCTGTTGGAACAGCGCAAATTCGTGTTGAAGTTTGCTTCATTCCGCGACGCCCTGCCAACGTGACTTGTTACAGCAACCCTTCCTTGCAGCTCAAAATAGGGGTTCAATCCATGGGTTCGAGACTGACACACAAGCCTCATGAGCGCGACGGAATGGTCGCAGGCTCGCGGGGTGAACCCCTCTGTTGAGACAATTTAAAGCGCTTCCGAATTCTCAGGAGACAACAACTGTGCTTGCAGTAAGCGGTTGACATTTGCTTAATTCGGGCATATATGTCGAATCTCTAGGTATCAGTCATGGCCGAAGACAAAACCGAACTCCTTCGAGGAACCCTCGACATGTTAGTCCTCAAGGTCGTTGCACTGAGTCCCTCTCACGGCTACGCCATCGCGCAACGCCTTCAGCAAATTTCAAAAGAATTTTTCCAGGTCCATCAGGGCTCCCTCTACCCCGCGCTCCACCGCCTGGAAGACAAAGGCTGGTTGCAGGCGGAATGGAAGGAATCTGAAACCGGCCGCCAAGCCAAGTTCTACTCGCTGACCAGGAAGGGCCGCCGGCACATGAACGCTGAGGTCATCAATTGGCAGCGCCTCTGCGATGCCGTCGGCCTTATCTTGCGCGCAGGGGAGGAGTCCTGATGCTACGCCCCATTCGCCGCCTCTTTCAAAAATCTCGCTCGGAGAAAGAACTCGACCAAGAACTCCAATTCCACCTCGAACGCCAAATGGACGATTACGTCGCCGCAGGAATCACCCCAGACGAAGCGCGCCGCCGCGCAAGACTCGAATTCGGCGGCCTCGCCCGCGTCACAGAAGAAGTCCGCGACGTCCGCTGGGAGACTCACCTCGACAACCTCCTCCGCGATTTCCGCTACGCCATCCGCAATCTTCGCAAAGACCGCCGCTTCGCCATGATCGCCATTTTCGCGCTGGCTCTCGGCATAGGCGCCTCCACGGTCGTCTTCAGCATTTTCTACAATCTATTTTTCAATGCGTTTTCAGCAAAAGACGCGAACCGCCTGGTAATTCCGATCATACGGAACACGGAAAACACAGGCCAGGTGGAAAGCAGCGTAGAATCTCTGTCCCTTCGTTTGGCAGATCTGGATGTTGTCCGCGAGCAGAACCAAGTCTTCGAAAACATCGTTGGCTACATCACCGCAGGCGGGATCGTGCTTGCCAACGACGGCTCCCAGATGTACCAGTTCTACGACGCTCGTGTTACCTCCGACGCCTTTGATTTTTATGGAGTGCCGCCGCTCCTCGGGCGCGGCATCGCTCCGGAAGATGGAAAACCCGGAGCCCCGCCCATTTTCGTGATGAGTTACAAAACGTGGAGAGGCGTTTTCCACGAGGACGCGAAAATTCTCGGCAAGACACTTACTCTCGATGGCGAACCGCGGACGCTGGTGGGCGTCATGCCCCCGCGCTTCCAGGCCTTCGGTTCTCAAGCCCAAATCTGGATTCCGATCTCCCGCTCACGCGACACTCCGCGCGCTGATGGAGAATTTCCAGCCACAGTGTTGGCCCGCCTAAAGCCCGGCGTAACGATGGAGACTGCTTCCGCGGACCTCGAGGTAATCGTGAAACGCCTGGCGCTTCTTCATCCCGATGATTTTCCAAAACACTTCGCGCTGCGAGTTCTGACCGCGGTCGACTTCTTTATGACACCGCCGAAGGGGTGGGGGCAATTCAGTTCTGACCTAAAACATCTGCTCTACGATTTGCTCGCGGCGGTCGCGATGCTGCTCCTAATCGCTTGCAGTAATGTGGCGAATCTGCTGTTAGCCCGCGCGACCGTACGAGAAAAAGAGATGGCGGTCCGCTCTGCCCTTGGCGCAACTCGCGGTCGCCTGGTTCGCCAGCTCTTGGCGGAAAGTACTGTGCTGGCGATTGCCGCTTGCGCTGTGGGCTGTCTCCTTGCCTGGTTCGGCACGAAATTCGTTCCGGCGATCCTCCCCCGCACGGGAGACATCTCTGGCGGCGGGCATATAGGAGGTGAAACAGGACTCGGGCTCAATCCGCCCGTTTTATTCTTCGCCTTGGGCCTTACTCTCCTTACGACGCTGATCTGCGGATTGGCTCCGGCGCTTCATGTGATGCGCGTCGACTTGCAACCGCAACTTGCTGGCACAGGCAAAGGCGCAAACGGCGGCTTCCGCCACGGCAAGCTCCGCGCAGGATTGGTCATCGCTGAGGTCGCTTTCTCCATCGTCCTTTTGATCGGCGCAGGATTGATGATGCGCAGCTTTTTCTTTCTCACGCACGTAGACCTTGGTTTCAATCCCAAGAATGTCTTGCTCGTCGTTTTCCTGCCTCCTCCGAGCCACAACAGGACTCCCGCTACCCAAAGATTCGCTTCGCCCCAGGGACGGGTCGTACTCCTGGACGTCGTCGAACGGTTAAAAGCCCTGCCCGGCGTGGCCCACGTTTCGGTCGAGGACGCGCTTCCCGGATATTCGCCCACGCGCGGTCTCCAAGTGACCGCGCCCGGGGCAACGCATTCCGAAGAAGCGGGTCTTCTGGCTTGCGACGAAAATTTTCTTCCAACGCTGGAAATGCGCATGATCCAGGGGCGGTGGCTCTCCGAAAGTGAAGTACGAACGGCACAATACGCCGGCGTGATCAATCAGCGACTGGCGCGCGACCTCTTCGGCGATGCGAACCCCATCGGCCAACAAGTCCAGGTGAAAGCCTTCAAGAGCATTACCAAACCGCCGCAGGATTCCGATTTCCAAATCGTCGGCGTTGTCGCGGACATGAAGAATGCCGGACCTCAGCAGCCCGCCATGCCCATGATCTTCCTTCCCTATACCGTTCGTGGGGGATTCTCTCTCCTGTTGAAGACCACCGTAGATCCAGCTTCCTTGAGGAACGCCGTTCAAGAACAAATTTGGGCGGTGGACCGCGACGAAATCATTGGGCTTTCCAGCCCGCTCGAAGATTTTCTACAGAGGTTTTCCTACTCCACGCCAGAGTTTGGTCTGCTGATCTCCACCCCGCTGGCAAGCATTGCCCTGCTGCTCGTCGTGATTGGCGTCTTCAGCGTAATGGCCTACACGGTCTCGCTGCAAACTCACGAGATCGGCATCCGCATGGCCCTCGGCGCCCAGCAATCCAGCATTTTGAAAATGATTCTCACAAAAGGTGTGCGCCTGATCGCTACGGGAATCCTTATCGGCTTCTTCGCAAGTTACGGCCTGACTCGATTTCTCGTCAGCCAGATTTGGGGCGTTTCTGCGACGGACCCATGGACGTTCACCGCAGTTGTAACGCTTGTCGTGCTCGTCAGCATCGGCGCCTGCTTCTTGCCCGCCCGCCGCGCCACCCGCGTCGATCCCCTTGTCGCCTTGCGCTACGAGTAAATCATGGCTCTCAGAGAGCCCCAACGAAGGAGGAAAGCAGCCCGAACCTCAGCCCTGTAGAATCAATGGCGTACGGGCTTCTTTCGTAGGAGTAGGAGCACAAAATGAACTGGCTTGATCGTTTGTTCCACAAGTCCCGCGCCGAAAGCGAGCTCGACAAGGAGCTCCGCTTCCATCTTGAGCAACAGATCGCAGGCTACTTGGCCGCAGGAATCAGTCCAGAAGAAGCGCGCCGCCGCGCTAATCTCGAATTCGGAGGCCTCAACCGAGTCAAAGACGAAGTGCCCGACACCCGCTGGGAAACGCACCTCGAAAACCTCTTCCGCGATTTCCGCTATGCCATCCGCAATCTTCGCAAAGATCGCCGTTTCGCTCTCGTCGCGATGTTCGCGCTAGCCCTCGGCATCGGCGCCTCTACGGCAATTTTTTCCGTCGTCAACGCTGCACTTCTTCGCCCACTTCCGTACCGCGATCCCGAGCGTCTCGTCTGGGCCGATGAATTCGTGCCACATATCAACGATTGGGCCGTCCCTAACCCGGAATTCACAAATTGGCGCACCCACAATCACACCTTTGAAGCCATGGCGGCCTACGATGGAGGTAGCCAGTCCAACCTCACCGGCGCCGGAGAGCCCGAACGCATCGAAACCTCGGGTGTCACCAACAATTTCCTCGCCGTTCTAGGTATCCAACCAGCACTGGGCCGCGTATTTCTCCCGGACGAAGACCGCCCCGGTGGTCCACTCGCCGTTCTTATCACTGACTCGCTTTGGCGTCGCAAATTCAGCGCTGATCCCGGCATCGTTGGAAAATCCCTAGACCTCGATGGTCGGAGCTACGCCGTCGTCGGCGTCCTGCCTGCGAGCTTCCATTTTCCCGCCAAGCGCGAGGCTCCCCAATGCTTGTTCGCCTTCCAGCTTCCTCCCGAAGTCGACTGGGCCGCCCAAAGTTTTGATCTTACGAGCGTAATCGGCAGATTGGCGCCCGGCGTGTCGCTCAGTCAGGCGCAAGCTGATCTCACCACGCTCGCCGCGCAATCCAATTCAGTGATTCCCGCCGCATTCGTTCGAACTCGTGACGGTTTAAGGGTGCAAATAACGCCGCTGCACCAAAAGATTGTCGGAGACGTTCGCCCTGCGCTCCTCGTTCTTCTCACTGCGGTTCTACTAGTCCTGCTAATCGCGTGCGTGAATGTCGCTAATCTCCAGCTTGTCCGCACCGCGGGCCGCCACAAAGAGCTGGCGGTCCGCGTCCCCATCGGTGCGGGCCGCGCGCGACTCATTCAGCAATTAATTACCGAAGGCGTGTCCCTCGCCGCACTGGGCGGCTCAGCAGGACTTCTACTTGCGGCTATCGGCGTTCGGCTTCTTCGCATTTCCTTGCCGGCCACAATAGCCCACATTGGCGTCATTTCTATCGACCGCCGCGTCCTCCTGTTTGCGCTCATCATCACCTGTCTCACTGCCATCCTCTTCGGCCTCACGCCTGCACTCCGCGCTTCAAAGCCGGACGTGAACGACGCCCTCAAGGAGGGCGGCTCCCGCACTAGCGGCTTCTACATTCATCGCGGACCTCACGGCGCGCTCGTGGCCGTGGAGTTCACTCTTGCATTTTTACTGCTGATCGGCTCCGGACTTCTTATTCGCAGTTTTATTCGTTTGTCCAAGGTCGCTCCTGGTTTCGATCCCGCGAATGTGCTTACTGTCAACACGGAGATCCCTCACTCAAAATATTCGACTGACCACCAGCGCCAGGCTTTTTTCTCCCTGGTGCTGGAGCGCGTGCGCACTCTTCCCGGCGTGCAATCCGCTGGCCTAACCACTCAGCTCCCTTTTACCCGTCTTTGGGGCTCGTTTTCCTTCCTCATCGAGGGCCAGCCTGAACCTCCGCGCGGCACTGCCCCCATGGTATTCGCCAACGAAGTCAGTTCGGACTATTTTCAAACGATGCGCATCCCTTTGCTCACTGGTCGATCCTTCACTCTATCCGATCTCGCGCCCGAATCTCGTGTGATCATCGTCAGCGCGGCGTTCGCCCAGCACTTTCTCCCCGCCGATACCCCGCTCTCAAAACACGTCCGCCTCCGCGGGCCCGAGAAGCCGTGGAGCACTGTTGTCGGTGTCGTGGGTGATGTCCACTATGCTGGCCTCGACCACGATTCTGATCCTCAGGTCTACGTCCCTTACTTTGGCGAAAACGCCGCCTCGGTCGTCATCCGAAGCGACCAAGACCCCCGCAGGCTCGTTTCTGCCGTTCGCGCCCAGTTTGCCGCCACCGATCCACTGCAGCCCGTTTTTGACATCACCACCATGCAGCAGCGCGTCGAAGACTCGATCGGAGTTCCACGCTCCAATATGACGCTCCTCACCATCTTCGCCTCCCTCGCTTTGGTACTCGCCGCGGTCGGCATTTACGGCGTCATTTCCTACTTTGTCTCGCAGCGCACCCACGAAATCGGCATTCGTATGGCTCTCGGCGCAGCGCCCTCCGACGTTCTTCGCCTCGTCCTTGGTCAGGGCCTCGTCATGATTCTCATTGGCCTGGCGCTTGGTCTCGCCGCTTCGCTCCTTCTCGCGCGCTACCTCGCAAATCTTCTCTACGGCGTTCGCCCTGCCGATCCACTCACTATCATCTGCGTCGCGCTACTGCTTGTAATCGTCGCAATCGCCGCCAGCTATGTTCCCGCTCTCCGCGCCGCGAGAGTCGACCCTCTCGTCGCCCTCCGTTACGAATAATCGCTCCGTTGTTCGATCGTGCGTGTTTGCACAAATAGACGAGTAGCGGGATTCCACCAGTAGCCGCGCGACCCTCGAAACCGCCCAATCATGATCGCCGTACTCGATTTGCACGGTCGGCACTTCGCCGCAGAGTCGGCTCTCAACTCCACAGCCATGCTCAAAGTGCCTCGGGAGGCTCGACCACAAAAAACTGTCTCAAAACAGGGGTTCACTCCATTGGCCCTAAATGCGAGGGAATGGATTTTGGAATTGGGAGAAATGCTTTAGAATGAATGGTACTCCAACTGTGGGCGTGTAGCTCAGCTGGGAGAGCGCGTGCTTTGCAAGCATGAGGTCGCAGGTTCGAACCCTGTCACGTCCACCAACCTTCCCAATCCTTCTGTGACTTTGTCGATTGCCGTCAAGCCTCTTCGGCGAAATTGGAACAGTTAGCTGCGACCGCATTTGGCTTCCAAAACCCAATCGCCCTGTAGCCGCAGGTTCGCGCTCGAGATCTTCCATCGTGTAAGTCAGCCACACCTCCTGGGCCTCCAGAAACCGTCGAGCGCGTCGCGAGTCTCCAGGCCGAGCAGTTGCCGCAACTGCGCTTCCGTCAGCCGGCCCGCCTTGAGCTTGGGAAAATGCTTCCAGAGCGCGCCGAGGTCGCTTCCCGAGCGGTGCGCAAGATCGTCAGGCCGGAGTTTGCCAGTCCAATCGATGGCCATCCGATCCCCGGTTCTCCGTGACTCTGCTCAGACTGGAGTGTGCTGTATTGCACAGACGAATACTAACCCCTGAACAATAATGCCGCCAATAATGGACGAGGCGAACACCCTGTCGGTCTATTCCTGTCTCCGAAAGAGCAGGCTGGCCGTTCCATAGGCACGCGCACCGGGTTATCCCCGATTTCATTCTAGGTTGCATTCATTATGCCGGTATCAAAGCGAAATCGAAGCAGTATCCCGGTGATTAATCAGATTGTTGTCGTACCAGTTTTTCTGGTTTCTGGGGCCGCACAGTAGTGTGACGAGTGTCACAGACGTGCAGTCGGGCCTGCTTTAGCTTTACCAAACCCCGGGGTTTAGGGATCGGGTGTCTAGTGGAGGGGTGATGAAGGGCATGCGGCGGCGGAGACCCAGGATAGTTTTTCTTGTCGGTCTGGTGTTCTTTTTTGTGGCTGCAGGGGTTTCGTTTGGCGGACAGCCTCAAGAAAATCCATCCGGGAAGAAGGAACAAAAGAACTATTCGCGCCAGACGGATCCCTCCCTCTACGTAGGTTCCGAGACCTGCAAAACCTGCCACGAAGACATGCCCATCAAAGGATTCTTCAAGAACTATGAGGATTCGCCACACTTTGTGACGACTTTGGATACGAAGAAAGGGCCGGAATGGCACGGCTGCGAGGCGTGCCATGGTCCTGGGAAGGAACATGTCGAGGGCGGAGGTGACAAGACCAAGATTTTCACGTTCAAGGGCGTTTCGGCGCAGGAGATAAGCGCGCGTTGCCTGGACTGCCACCAATATGGCGAAGAGCATGGTAATTTCGCGCGTTCCGTCCACCTGCAAAATGGAGTGGGCTGCACCGACTGCCACGACCCTCACCATGCCAAAGAGAGCCAGTTTCTGCTGAAAGCGAAGCAGCCTGATTTGTGCTACGGATGCCACCTGGACAAAAAGCAGCAATTCAACCGTCCCTTCCATCACCGCGTGAACGAGGGATTGGTGAAGTGCACGGACTGCCACAATCAGCACGGCGGTTTCCAGTCGCGCCAATTGCGCGCTACAGGGTCGCAGGATCTGGTTTGCTTCACGTGCCATACGGACAAAGCCGGACCGTACGCGTTTGAACACGAATCCGTCAAAATTGAAGGGTGCGCGGCATGCCACACACCGCACGGGTCTTCCAATCCGCGCCTGCTGAAACGTGCGCAGGTAAACCTGTTGTGTCTGGAATGCCATGCTTTTTCCGTGGGTGTCGGCCCAGCTGCTACCCCCACTTTTCATAACCAAGCGCAAAAATATCAAGCCTGCACCATGTGCCATACAGCCATTCATGGTTCGAACAGCAACAAGTTTTTCTTTACCCCGTGAGGGAGAGCCGCCATGCGAGGAGACTATCCAATGCGTAAAATCCGAAGCAAGCACCGGATGATAGGCGTTGGCTTGCTGCTGATCGGCGCGTTGCTCTCGAGCGCAGCGCCCCGGGCCGCGGGGCAGCAGGACGAGGAACAGAAGGGCATCGAGCAGGGCAATTACAACGTGAAGCAGTCGATTGAGTTCGGCGGGCGATTCACGAGCATCTCCGGCGACGCGCAGGCTTACGATACCTTCGTGAACCTGCAACAAGGGGCGCGCCTGTTGGGATTCACCACGGAGATGAATTCGCTCAATCACCATGGAACTTTGTTCGACCACTTCTACTTCAGTAATTTCGGGTACGGGGGCGACCCCAACGAAGTGTCGCGGCTCCGAGTGTCCAAAAATACCTGGTATAAGTTTGACGCGCTTTTTCGCAAGGACGAAAACACTTGGGAATACTCGCTCTTGGCAAATCCGCTCAACCCCACCACGCCGTTTGCCAACGGACCGGCCGGCTACGGTGGCACGGTGTGTACGGCGTGCGTGCTCAACTTCTCGCCGCACAACATGAACACGCGCCGCAAGATGGGGGATTACAACCTGATCATCCATCCAGAATCCAGAATGCGTTTCCGCATGGGATATTCGAGAAACATCGTCGAAGGTCCGGCGTTCACCACGATTCACC
>Ga0210384_10001609_pt1 | contig 30108 bp, 34 predicted proteins | sample IncBWH2MmetaG_FD_160574 | JGI IMG/M metagenome (GOLD analysis project Ga0210384, IMG submission 160574) | Forest soil microbial communities from Barre Woods Harvard Forest LTER site, Petersham, Massachusetts, United States - Inc-BW-H-2-M | ecosystem: Environmental > Terrestrial > Soil >...
AGCCGTCGGCGATAGCAACCACCAGGCTTTCCTGCATCGCCATCACATAGGTGAGATCAGGATGATCTTTCAGCGCGTGCATGATCGGCAATTCGGTGGTGCCGGGATTGCCGAACAGATGCGTGATGCCCTCATCCTTCAGCAAAGCAAGGAACGCCGAGCGCCCAGTGATGCGGTTCTTCATTCGTCTCCTCCTGCGCGCGCCCCCCGCGGCCTTTGACCTCGCGGGGTCGCGGCACCCAACCAAACTTGAAGGCGCGAGGCAATGGAGGCCGCTCATGGCTGCCCTGCGCAGCTGGATTCAGGGTCACGCGCGGTTTCTTGACGGCCCGCGGCTTTTATGTAATCAATCGGTTACATGTCACGGATCCAGGCAAAGACCGACGCCTTTCGCGCCATCGCCGACCCAACCCGGCGCGCGATCCTCGATCGCCTGCGCGCCGGGCCGGCCAATGCCGGCACGCTGGCGGCCGACTTTCAGTCGAGCCGGCCGGCAGTGTCCCGGCATTTGCGGGTATTGCGCGAGGCGAGGCTGGTGGTGGACACGCGGATCGGGCGCGAACGGGTCTATGCCGTCAATCCGCTCCCCCTGCAAAGCGTCGCCGGCTGGCTGGAAGGCTATCGCGCCTTCTGGCAGGCGAGCCTGACTAAACTGAAGCGTAACCTGGAGGCAAAATGACTGAGCTCAAGACGCGCGCACGCGCGGTAGCGGATCTGGTCGACGGATGCATCGTCGCCTCCGTCGAACTCGCGGCCACTCCGGAACGGGTGTTCCAGACGCTGGCCTCGCCCGAGATCGTCGACTGGTGGGTCAATCCGGGCGTGTTCGACACGCGGGAATGGACCGGCGACGTCAAGATCGGCGGGCAATGGCGGGCCTCCGGCATCGCGAGGGGCGAGCCTTATGCGCTCGAAGGAAAATTCCTCGAGGTCGACCCGCCGCGCAAACTGGTACAAACTTGGCACTTCGCCGGCGCGCCGGGCACACCATCGACCGTGAGCTATCTTCTGGAGCCGATCGCGGGAGGCACGCGTCTGACGGTGCGTCATTCGGACATTGCCGAGCCAGATCGGCGCAGCAACGTCGGCGCCGGCTGGCGGAGCAGCTTCGACCGTCTTTCGGAAATCCTGTCGCCTCAGGCCAGGTAACGCGCCGATGGCCTATGATGAAAAGGCCGCCGAGCGGGTACGCCAACTGCTCTCGGGCCGCGCCGACGTGACCGAGAGGAAAATGATCGGCGGGCTTTGCTTCATGGTGAAAGGCCGCATCTGCTGTTCCGTCAGCGGCAGAGGCGGACTTGTGGTCCGCGTCGGCGCCGACGCCTATCAGGCGATGCTCGCCGAACCGCATATCATGCTGGGCGGGCGCACCATGACCGGCTTCGTGCGCGTCGGTCCGGAGGGCTACCGGACCGATGACGGACTGAAGAAGTGGGTCAAGCGCGGCGTCGATTTTGTCGCGACGATACCTGTCAGCGCGCCCAAGCGAAAACGGACGCGAGCCAAAGCCGCTAGCCAAGGCCGCGCGCAGAAAGGCCGCACGTAGCAAGGCCGCACGGCGGCCACGCTGATCAGAACATCCCCTCAAGCTCGGGCCGCTTCCTCTTTTTCGAGCGCTGCCAGACCACACCGGGAAAACCTTTCAGCGGCACCAAGGGCTCGCCGGTATAGGCCCATTCCTGCAATTCCTCGATCGCGATGTGATAGAGCGGCTGACGGCCGGTGCGTCCCGAAAACAGCGCGCGGGGGATGTTGACCATGTGCGGCGAGCGGGCGCGCTCGTAAGTCAAAGGCGTGCCGCAATGCTTGCAAAAACTGCGCGCCGTTTTGGTCGCCTTGTCCTCATAGCGCGCAATCGCGTCCTTGCCGCGTATGATGCGAAAGCGCTTGCGCCAGCTTCCGACATAGGTCGCATAGGCCGCGCCATGCGCACGGCGGCTTGCGGGTGAATGATCATGCCAGGCCCAGCGCGCCGGCACATCGATCTCGAGGCCAACTTTGCCGCACAGACATTGGCCGGAGGCCGGCTTGCCGGGTGAAACGGGTTTTGGCTTCCTCGTTTCCGTTTCCTCTTCCGGGAACATCTTAACTCTCCCAAGCCCGTAGGGTGGGCAAAGCCAACGGGTCGCGCGAATGCGCGCCCGACGATAAACTCCGCGTGCCCACCAGCATCTTGAAGCAAAAAAGGTGGGCACGGCGCAAGCGCGCCTTTGCCCACCCTACAAAGCTGGATTACTTCGCTTGCCGTCGCAGTGACGTCTACGCTTGCGCCAGCTCATCGTGCACGGGGTAATCCGTATAGCCCGCTTCCTCGCCACCATAGAATGTGGCGCGGTTATAGGCCGTCAGCGGGTAGCCGAGCCGCAGGCGGCGCGGCAGGTCCGGATTGGAGATGAAGATGCGCCCGAACGCGATCGCATCGGCATGTCCGGCAGCGATCGCAGCATTGGCCGCTTCGCCGGTAAAACCGCCGGCCGAAATCAGAACACCCTTCCAGACCGGGCGGAACAGCACCATCGCCGACGGTACGTTCTGGTGGTTGACCTCGGCGCGGCCGGCGCCGCTGGAGCGCGGCTCGATGAAGTGCAGATAGGCAAGCCCGAGCGGATTGAGCGACTGGATCACATGCGTATAGAGCGGTATCGGGTCGGCCTCGCCGGAATCATTGGCGACACCGTAAGGCGACAGTCTCACCCCGACGCGGTTGGCGCCCCAGACCTCGATCGCGGCTTGCGTGATCTCCAGCAACAGCCGGGCGCGGTTTTCGAGCGAGCCGCCATAGCGGTCGGTGCGCAGATTGGTGCGCGACTGCAAAAACTGCTCGAGCAGATAGCCGTTGGCGCCGTGGATCTCGACGCCGTCGAAGCCGGCGGTGAGCGCATTGTTCGCCGCCTGCCGGAAATTGTCGACGATGCCTGCGACCTCGCTTGTCTCCAGCGCGCGCGGGGTCTCATAGGTCGAGACTTTTCCCTCCGCCGTCATGGTCTTCAGCTCGGGCGAAATCGCCACCGCCGAGGGCGCCACCGGCAATGCGCCGCCCGGCTGGAAAGAAGAGTGTGAGACGCGGCCGACATGCCAGAGCTGGAGGAAGATCACCCCGCCCCTGGCGTGAACGGCATCGACAACTTCGCGCCAGCCTTTGACCTGCTGCTCCGACCAGATGCCGGGCACACCGGGATTGCCAAATCCTGTCGCCACCACCGGCGAAGCTTCCGCAATGATCAATCCGCCCACTGTGGCGCGCTGGGCGTAGTATTCCGCGTTCAGCGGCCGTGGCGCAAGGCTCGGCCTCGCCGCCCGCATCCGCGTCAACGGCGCCATCACCAGGCGATGCTTGAGATGATACGGACCGACCGTGAGCGGCGAAAACAACGACGGAAATTTCATGCCTGCGCCTGCCCCGAAAATCTTTTGCGGTCTGGATATGCAACCGGCTCATCTTGTTCGCAAATGCCCGCGGTGGCAATGTGACATCCCGGAGCGAGAAGGCAGGTTCGCCATGCAAAAATCCAACAGCAGATCGCTTCCTTCCCTGAGCGTCCGCATCGATCTCGACAGCGAGGGCCGCATCGGGCCCGGCAAGATCCAGTTGCTGGAAAATATTCGTGAGCTTGGTTCGATTTCGGCCGCCGGCCGCGCCATGGATATGTCCTACAAGCGGGCGTGGGACCTGGTGGACGAAATCAACCGCATCTGCCGGCAGGCCGCGGTCGAGCGGCAGACCGGCGGTAAGAATGGCGGCGGCGCCGTACTGACGCCGTTCGGCGTTTCGCTGGTGAGCCGCTATCGCAAGATCGAGCGCGGCGCGGCGACCGCCGTGCGCAAGGAGCTTGCCGCGCTGCAGACCGATATTGGCCGGGCGAAGAAGAGTACGAGCCGGTAGCGGCTCGTCTCTCGCTTCTCCCTCCCCCGTTCTTACGGGGAGAGGTTCGGGGTGAGGAGCTGCTGCCTCCGCGAACGCCGAGTGCGCGGATAGTCCCCCTCACCCGTCCGACTTCGCTGCGCTTCGCCGGGCGACCTCTCCCCGCACGCGGGGCGAGGTAAGCAACGCCCCTAGCCTGTCTTGATCCAGACCGCCTTGACGTTGAGATATTCTTCGAGGTGCTGCTTGCCTGACTCGCGGCCGTAACCGCTCATCTTGTAGCCGCCGAACGGCACCGCAGGATCCATCGCCTGATAGCAATTCACCCAGACTGAGCCCGCGCGCAGCGCTCGCGCGACCTGATGCGCCTTGCTGACATTGGTAGTCCAGACGCCGGAGCCGAGACCGAAGGTCGTGGCGTTGGCGCGCCGGATCAACTCGTCAGAATCCTTGAACGAGATCGCCGAGATCACCGGGCCGAAAATCTCTTCTTGCGCGATCCGCATATCGTCCTGGACGTTGGCAAACACCGTCGGCGGCACAAAGTAACCCTTCGACAGCGGACCTTCGGTCAGCCGCGCGCCGCCAGCGAGCGCCTTGGCGCCTTCCTTCTGGCCGATCGAGAGATAACCCGAGACGCGCTCCAACTGCTGTTCCGAGACCAGCGGACCAATTTGCGTGCTGGGATCGAGGCCGTTGCCGACTTGCAGCTTCTTGCCGAACTCGGCGACGCGGCCGACGAACTCGTCATAGATCTTGCTTTCGACGAACAGCCTTGTGCCGGCGCTGCAAATCTGGCCGGAATTGGCGAACACCGCCATCGCGGCACCAGGCACCGCCGCGTCAAGATCGGCGTCGGCGAACACGATGTCGGGCGACTTGCCGCCGAGCTCAAGCGACACACGCTTGAGGTTCCCGGCGGATGCCTTGACGATCGATTGACCGGTGACGTGCGAGCCGGTGAAGGCGACCTTGTCGACGCCGGAATGCGAGGCCAGCGCCGCGCCTGCGGTTTCGCCAAAGCCGGGCACGACGTTGACGACGCCCGGCGAAATGCCGGCTTCCATGCAAAGTTCGGCGAGCCGCAGCGAGGTCAGCGGCGCTTCCTCGGCGGGCTTGAGGATCACGGTACAGCCGGTCGCAATCACCGGGCCGATCTTCCAGACACTGGCGCCGAGCGGACCGTTCCACGGAATGATCGCACCGACCACGCCAACCGGCTCCTTCAACGTGTAGGAGAAGATTTCACCCGGCAGCGAGTTCTCAATGGTCTCGCCATGCAGCGCGGTCGCCTGGCCTGCATAATAACGGAGCATGCCGAGCACGCGCAGTTTGTTGGCGCGGGTGCGGCTGATCGGCGCGCCCATGTCGAGTGTGTCGAGCTGCGAAAGCTCCTCAAAGTTCTTCTCGACGAGATCGGCGAGCCTGAGCAGCATGGCCTGCCGCTCGAACGGTTTTACCTTGCTCCACGGCCCTTCGAAGGCGCGGCGGGCGGCAGCGACCGCACGGTTGATATCCTCGGCATCGCCCTCGGCGACGGTCGCGAGCAATTCGCCGGTCGCGGGGTTAAGCGTCTCGAATCTCTTGCCGGATGCAGCGTCGACCCATTTGCCGTCGATCAGCATTTTCTTGTAGGAACCATCCGCGTAAGGATGGCGCGTGATCGGAATTGCCTGCGTCACAGCCATGTCTGCACTCCCTTGATGCGATCGATGTTTTTGAACGACGCGGGGGACCGTTATATCCGGAATACTACAGCGGCTCAGCGAAGCCGTAAAGCGGGCGCGCTGCCCCGTCCCACGAAGACCTCCCATGCGGCTTCGTGTATGCTGGCGAAGGAGCCATAACATCGTTCGATCATTAAAATGTTCCGTGAACCGAAGCCGGAGAATGGTCATGCCCCATACAGCAATGTCTCCCAATCATGTTGCCGTGATCACCGGAGGCGCGTCCGGTATCGGCCTTGCTGCCGCGACGCGGTTCGCGCATCTCGGGATGAAGGTATGCATCGCCGATCTTGGCGCCGATCGCCTCAAGCTGGCCGCAACAAAGCTGTCATCTGCCGCGCCTGGGGGCGCGGCAGATATCATGACGGCCGCCGTCGATGTTAGCCGCGTCGATGAGGTCTTGGGACTGGAAAGCGCCGTGCAAAAGCGTTTCGGCGGCACCGACATCCTGATGAATAATGCCGGCATCCAGCCGGGCAGCAAGATGTTTGGCCCGTCAGAGAATTGGCAGCGCATCCTCGCCGTCAATCTGTGGGGTGTCATCAACGGCTCGCAGGTGTTTGCGCCGCACATGATCGAGCGCGGGCGGGCGGGCCTCATCATCAATACCGGCTCGAAACAAGGCATCACCACGCCGCCCGGCGATCCCGCGTACAATGTGTCGAAGGCGGGCGTGAAAGCCTTCACCGAGGCGCTGCAGCACGAGCTGCGGAATACGCCGGGCTGCCGGATCAGCGCCCATCTGATGATCCCGGGCTTTGTGTTCACCGGCCTGACGTCGCGAGGCCGCACCGAGAAGCCTGCGGCTGCGTGGATGCCGAAACAAACCGTCGACTTCATGATCGAACGCATCGACGCGGGCGATTTCTACATCCTCTGTCCCGACAATGACGTGCCCAGGCAGCTCGACGAACGGCGCATCCTGTGGGCGGCAGGCGATATCGTCGAAAACCGGCCCGCGCTGTCGCGCTGGCATCCGGATTATGCCGAGGCTTTTGCGGCGTTTGTGAAGGATACATAGTCTCGCGTCACGGCACACGATTCGCACGCGCAAGAGAACGCGCAGCCGCCGCTTCGTCATCAAGCCCCGCAACGCGCGGCTTCCTCATCGATATGGTCCGGATTACTCGTTTGCAAGCTTGGTCGGATCGTTGATCGCCTTGAAGGTCTCGAATTCGACGCTGTAAAGCGCACCATCGACCTTCTCGACCCGGCGGATATAAATGTCCTGAACGACGTCACGGGTTTTTGGATCGATCGACATCGGTCCGCGCGGACTTTCCCACACCATTCCCTTCATGGCTTCGACCAGCATGGTCCCGTCGGTGTTGCCTTCGGTCTTCTTCAGCGCTTCGTAAATCAAATGCATGCCATCATAGGCGCTGACGCTGATGAAATTCGGCCGCACATTGGCATTGGCCTGCTCGAAGGCCGCCACGTATTCCTTGTTCATCGCAGAGGGATGATAGGCGGAATAGAAACCGGCCGTCACGGTGCCGATCATGGCATCACTCATGCCCGGCAGATCTTCGTCGTCGGCGATATCGCCGGGCCCGATCAACTTGATGCCCGATTTGTCCAATCCGCGTTCGACGAATTGCTTGGCCAGAATGGCCGCCTGGCCGGCCGGGACAAAAATGAAGAGCGTGTCCGGAGTGCCGTCGCGAGCGCGCTGGAGGAATGGAGCGAAGTCGGGGTTCGCCAGCGGCACCTTGAGCGTCTCCACGATGGCGCCACCAGCCCGCGTGAAGGTGGCCGAAAACACCCCCGACGCTTCGTGTCCGGGCGCCCAGTCGGACGCGATGATGGTAGCTCGCCTGGAGCCGTTTTTTGCCGCCCAATTGGCAAGCACGCTCGCCTGTTGCGCGTGCGTCCAGCTTGTGCGCACAAAATAGGGCGAACGCTCGGTAACAATGGATGTCCCCGACACCATCACGACCGTTGCGGTCTTGCTCTCGTTGACCAACGGCGCAATTGCCAACACATTCGGCGTGAGGCCGCCCCCCAGGATGGTGACCTTGTCGGATACGATCAGTTCCTGGGTTATTCGCTTGGAATTGTCCGGAATGCTCGCGTCGTCCCTCACAACCAGCTCGATCTTGCGGCCGGAAACAGTGTCCCCGTGCTGCGCCATATAGAGGCGGGCTCCTGCCACGGCCTGCTTTCCGACCGGACCCAAAACGCCCGTGAGCGGCATGACAAGCCCGATCCTGATGGCATCTTGTGCGGCGGCTTCGCCCGCAAACAGCGCTCCGAACCCACCCAGCGCCGCGGCCAATAAATGAAGAGATTTCCCGAGCACGAGCGCCTGCCTCCCTCAGTATCGACTGTTATTGAGGCGGGCTTAGGCGTATTTTCTCGTCCGCGGCAGCCGCAAGATTGCTTCGCGCGAAGTCAAGAGTGAATAGCTCATGTTTGACTGGGACGATCTTCGGCATTTTCTGGCGGTGGCCCGCCATGGCAGCACGATCGCGGCCGCAAAGGCGCTCCAGCTCAGCCAGTCGACCGTTCACCGACGGCTGGCCGAACTGGAAAAACGCATCGGGCGCAATGTCGTTATTCGTCATGCAACGGGTTATCGCCTGACCGAATTCGGCAATGAGCTCCAGCCCTGGGCGGAACAGGTCGAGAAAGCGGTCGCCTCGCTCGAACGCTATTTGGTTGCGGCTAGCGACACGCCGACCGGTTCGGTCCGGGTGACGTGCTCGGAATCCATCGGCTACCGGCTGATACAATCGCCGCTGCTCGAGACCTTTCACGGCCGCTATCCGGGCTTGCGGGTCGAGCTCATTATGAGCGACCACTTCCTCGATATCGCCAGGGGCGAGGCCGATGTTGCGATACGCGCCGGTATCCCGAACGAGGAGACGCTTGTCGGGCGAAAAATTGCCGATGTGCCGTGGGCGCTGTATTGCAGCCGCGCCTATCTCGCGCGTCACGGCCGGCTGGAACGAGCCGAAGACATTGCCGAGCATTCCGTCATTGAGTTCGATGGGGATATCAGAGACCATCACGCGGCTAAATGGCTCCGATCGGTCGCTCCCACCGCGCGGGTCGTTGCCAGGAGCAATACCGTGCCCGGGCTTTTGATGAGCGTGAAGTCCGGCGCAGGCCTTGCCCCGCTGCCGATACCTCTCGCCGTCCGAGAGACCGAACTCGAATGCGTGTTGGGCCCGGTACCGGGACTGTATTCGCCAATTTACTTGCTGACGCATCCCGACTTGCGACATATGCCGCGCGTCCGCGCATTCTTCGATTTCATCGTCGACGAAATCGATCAGGTCCGACCCATACTGACGGCCGGCAAATAGACCAGCCCGAGTGGCCCTGCCGGCTGCGAGTTGATACACAGGGCCGGTGCAGGATTTTTTACAAGCAGCCCGTTCGGCGCTGGCGCTCGTCGGCAGCCTCGACCCGGAGTTCATCGGGATCGTCAGGCTCTCGCTGAGCATCAGCCTGTCGGCCGCAATCATTGCAATGGTGATCGGCGCGCCCTTGGGCGGCGTGCTGGCGGTTGGCCGGTTTCACGGCCGGCGAACCATCATCGTGATCGCCAATGCGCTGCTTGGACTGCCGCCCGTCGTGGTCGGGCTGACGATCTATCTTTTGCTGTCGCGCTCCGGGCCGCTCGGCTTTGCCGGACTGTTGTTTAAGCCGGCGGCGATGATCATCGCGCAGGTCGTCCTGACGACGCCGATCGTGATCGCGCTGGTGCATCGTCCCCTTGCCGTTCTGTGGTCGGAATATCGCGACCTGATGCGCGTCGACGGCCTGTCGAAGGCGCACAGCGTCCTGGAGCTGTTCGTCATCGGCAGAAGTTTCCTGCTGACCGCCTTCCTTGCCGCGTTCGGCCGCGCCATCGCCGAAGTCGGCGCGATCATCATGGTCGGCGGTAACATCCGCGGATTTACCCGCACCATGACCACGGCGATTGCGCTCGAGACCGGCAAGGGCGAGCTTGCGCTGGCGCTCGGCCTCGGCCTCGTCCTGGTCGTGATCAGCGTGCTGGTCAGCGCCGCGGCGTTCCTGCTCAACGCCTGGGTGGATAGCCGATAATAATTAGTGAGCGTCGGGGAAAAACAGTTGCTCGCCGCCGACCTTGTAGTCGGCGATGGTTTTCTGCCCGTCTGAAGAGATCAGCCAATCGACAAAAGCCTGCCCCTCGCCGGCCTTGACGCCTGGATGCTTTTCCGGGTTGACCAGCATCACGCCATATTGGTTGAACAGCCGCTTGTCGCCTTCGACCAGCACCGTGAGATCACCGCGGTTCTTGAACGACAGCCAGGTGCCGCGATCGGACAGCACATAGGCATTGTCGGCCGACGCCATGTTGAGCGCCGCGCCCATGCCCTGGCCGATCTCGCGATACCACGGGCCTTTGGCCTGATCGACGTCGATGCCGGCATCCTTCCAATAGCGCAGCTCTGCCGCATGTGTACCGGAGCGGTCGGCGCGCGAGATGAATTCCGCCCTGGCGGTGGAGATCGCGCGCAACGCTGCGGTGACGTCCTTGCCGCCGCCGACATGCGCGGGATCAGCCTTCGGGCCGATAATGACGAAATCATTGTACATCACGTCGAACCGCCGCACCCCAAACCCTTCGGCCATGAATTTGTCTTCGGCCGGCCGGTCATGAACGAACACGACGTCGGCGTCGCCGCGCCTGCCGATGTCGAGCGCCTGCCCAGTTCCGACCGCCACGACTTTGACCGTGATGCCGGTCTTCTCGGTGAATTTTGGCAGCAGGAAACCGAACAGCCCCGACTGTTCCGTCGAGGTGGTCGACGCGACGACGATCGACCGATCCTGTGCTGACGCGGCGCCGGGGCCGAGCAGCGCGGCAACAGCGACAAGCCAAAGCCATCGGCTTCTCATGTCGGAAACTCTCACAGCGTCTCTTGCTTGTGCCCGCATTCCTTGCAGGCAAACTTGACGCGGAGCTGGCCCCTCGCCGCCTGGACGCGGTTCGGCGCGCCGCATTTGCCGCAGGTGGCCTCGATCCTGGTGTTGCCCTGCTTGATGACGATGGCCTTCTTTTCCATGGTTTCGCGGATCAGGCGCTCGGCCTCCTCGCGCATCGACTGCTTCGACATCTGTCCGCACCTGTCATGAAAACTGCAGCGGCCTTATAGCACCGACATCATGTTTTGCGACCACCCAGTGGCGAAAAAATGCTTGTGAAGCTGCATTGCTTTCTCGATTGAAATTCGAACGCGACTTCCTGTTCGAACAGCAGCTTTTGTTACGGGATTGCAGATCAAGTTACATCTGCAACAAGGGCGATGCCCGGGGCGATACCGCGCGCGCAATGCGCTTTCTAAATTCAGATTTAATCTCTCGCGCGGAGTTGATGTCGAAACCGCTGGCGTTTCTCCGAAGCAATGGCCACCTGCGATGCGTGTCAAGGTTGGGAGCGGTATCTCTCAAGGAGAATGGTGATGTTGCGTAAGACAATGATCGCGTTGTTGGCAGTTGCGTCGGTTGGCATGGCTGCGCCGACCATGGCGTTGGCGCGTGGTGGCGGAGGCGGTGGTGGCGGCGGCCACGGCGGTGGCGGCTTTGGCGGCGGCGGCCTCCATGGCGGCGGCTTTGGCGGAGGCGGTTTCCATGGTGGCGGCTTTGGTGGCGGCGGTTTCCATCCAGGCTTTGCCGGAGGCGCGTTCCGCGGCGGCATGGCATTCCATGATGGTGGTTTCCGCGCCGGCGAACTTGGCCGCGGCTTCGACCATGATCGCGGCTCCGGCCACGATCGCGACTTCGGTCGTGATCGCGACTTCGGACGCGACCGTGACTTCGGGCGACGCTTCGTATTCGGCTTCGGCGGCTACTACCCGTACGACTATTATAACGACTACGCGTACGACGATTCCTACTATGACAACGGCAATTGCTATGTGGCGCAGCGACGCGTGCACACCACGCATGGCTGGCGCCTGCAACCCGTTCAGGTATGCGGTTGATGAACGCGTAGATCGGCGTCGATCGCGATCTGGAGCGGCCGACTGGCGGCCGCCGGATGACCTCAGCGCTCGCTCTCTGGCGCTGAGGTCAATCCTTTTTTATCGATAATGCCATTGCCGTTGGGCCGCCGGACACTGATCTCCGACGCCAGCCGGGAAACGTGGTATTGCTGGGAACGAGAAGCCTCCTTGTTCCTTGTCTCAGCATGGCAGCGGCAATGTCCTCAACCGTCGGTGTTAGCGAACCGAAAGACCCGTCCGTCCGGCGCCGGAAAAGGCGGAATGCTGCGCTGCTGGTGCTGGCCGCGGGAGTACTGCTTTTTTGCGCAGCCGCGGGCACGCTGTATTACGCGTTGCGGCCGACCACCCTTCGGATCGCCGTCGGCCCATCGGGCAGTGATGATCAGAAGCTGATCCAGGCGCTGGCCCAAAATTTCGACCTCGACCGCGATGCTGTCCGATTGACGCCGATCACGACCGATGGGGCGGCGGAAAGCCTCGCTTTGCTTGGCGCTGCCAAAGCCGATCTTGCGGTCGGTCGCGCCGATCTCGGCATGCCCAGCGACGCCGAAACCGTCGCGATCGTGCGCAAGAATTTCGTTGTGCTGTGGTCGCCTTCCGGCCTTGCGGGCAAGGGCAAGCGACAAGCTGCGCCGAAAATCAAGACCCTCGACGACCTCGCCGAACATCGCGTTGGCGTGATCGGCAAGACGCCGGCCAATGTCGCATTGCTGCGCGTCATCCTGAGCGAATCCGGCGTCGCCGCCGACAAGGTCGCAGTCACGCAGTTTGCCACCAATCAGATCGAGGAACTGGCGCACGACCCGAACCTCGATGCATTCATGGCCGTGGGCCCGCTGGACAGCAAGATCACCACCGACGCCCTTACTGCTACCGCGCGCACCAGAGGCGAGCCAAAATTTCTGCCGATCGATGTATCGGAAGCGATCGCGCAGAAACACCCGCTTTATGAATCCGAGGAAATTCCGGGCAGCAGCTTCAATTCGAAGCCGGCCTGGCCGGATGACAAGATCGAGACCGTCAGCGTCGATCATCTGATCGTCGCGCGAAAGGCCCTGTCTGAGACGACGGTGGCCCAATTGGCCCGCCAACTGTTCTCCGTTCGTCACGAGGTTGCCAAGCAGGTGCCCGGTGCCGCGCACATCAAGAAACCGGACACCGATAAGGACGCCGAGCTGCCCGTCCATCGCGGAGCGGCAGCCTATATCGACAGTAACGAGCGCACGTTCCTGGACAAATACAGCGATTATTTCTGGTTCGCCCTTCTGGTTCTCTCCGGGCTTGGTTCGGCCTGGGCCTGGTTGCGTCACTTTCTGTTGCGAGATGAAAGGGAGCTCAACACATCGCATCGGGACAGAGTTTTGGACCTGATTTCCAGGGCGCGCGTGGCGGAAACTCCGGAACAATTGCTGGCCCTGCAAGACGAGGTGGATGCCATACTCCGTGAAACGCTTGACGTTTATGATGACGGAGCAATCGAAGAAGAAGACCTGTCAGCCTTTGGCCTCGTGCTCGAGCAGTTTCATCACGCCGCTGCCGAAAGACGCGTGGCTATGGATGGCAGCACGCCCGAACCGGCGCGCTTGCGCGTCCGATAGAGTACGATCCGGAGAAAGCAGGGACGCGATCGTCACGCCGTTTCCGGCGCAGGGCCAACAGGCGGCGGGTGACTGAGCACCCGCCGTTCAGCTCTCGACTCAGGCTGCCCTTGCGCCGCGTTCGACTTCCATCAGCAGGCGTTCGGCCTTGGCGTCCTCGATCCGGTTCACAAGCCGGTCGCTCTCGTGGTTGTCGCGCATCGTCTTGGTCATGGTGATGCAGGACTGGACCAGCATCAAAAAGCCCATGGTGAAATAGCCCTTGATCGAGAGGTTCAGCGGCAGAAGCCAGATTCCGATGCCGATCATGAAGGCCGAGGCGGCGAACGAGATATAGGTGAAGGCGACCCAGGCGGCGCTGTGCTGAGCGGTGTGGTTCATAACAGTCTCCTTACGATGCGCGTTCGGTTTTGATGGATCGTTGGTTTCAGGCAGCTTGCGTGCGTTTTGCGTTCAGCCGCGCGAGCACGTCATCCGCGGTCGACTTCAGCCGTGGGCCAAAGCCCTGCTCGGCGAGCTTTTCGGCGGTCGCGAGCGGTCCGCTCGCGGCGTCGATCTCAATCAGGGCTTGGTCGGCGGCCTGGGCCTCGATCTGCCGTTGGCGGAGACGCTTTAAGGTGTTCTCCGCTTCCGGCAGCGTTGACTCGTAGGGCCGCGCGGCTTCGACGCCACCGCGGCGAAGCGCACGCACCGCTTCCGAGGCGCGGGCGATGCGGCGGCCGCGATCGAGCTCGGTGAGACGGGCTTCGACGCTGGAAACGTGACGCTTGAGCCGCGCGATTTCCTGGGCGAACAGCGTGCGCGCGGTCATCGCGGCATCGCGGTCGGCCTCAAGATCGGCGATCGACCGTGCCGCTTCCCTCGCGAGATCCTCGCGGCCGCCATCGAGCGCGGCGGTGGCGCGGAGTTCGAGATCGGCGATACGGGCGTTGGTGGCGTCGAGACGGCGGCCTTCCTGCTGGTCCTGCGCGATGGCGAGAGCCAGCGCCCGCTTGCTGCGCTCGACGGCCGCAGCCGCGTCGCGCATCTGCTGGTCGAGGATGAGAAGCGCCGCCCGGTCTTCCAGTTCTTCCCCCGCCGCAGCCACGCTGCCGCGGAAGAGCGTCAAAACAGTTTTGAACATTGGCTACTCCCTGTTATGAGCATTGCTCATGAGCTAGTTGTAGCATATTTTGAGCAACGCTCAAGATATATTTGAGCGTTGCTCACGAGATGTTCAACAGATGTCTAAGGCATTGGAAAGACGAGCTAAACTGAGGGACGCGCTCATCCTGGCGGCGGAACGTGGCATTGAGGTCGGCGGTCTGACCGGATTGAAGACTCGCGAGCTCGCGCGCGAGATCGGGGTTGCCAACGGCGCGGTCTATAATCTCGTCGAAGACATGGACGAACTGATCCTGCGCGTCGGTTCGCGCACGCTCGCGAGGCTCGACGCGGCGCTGAGCGAAGCCGAAAGCCGCGGCCGCGCCGTGCCCGCCGACATGCTTGTCCGCATCGCCCTTGCCTATTGCGACTTCGCCGCGGAAAACCTCCAACTCTGGCGGGCGCTGTTTGAACACCGCATGGCGCCGGGCAAGGATCTTCCGGAATGGGCGATCAGCGAACAGATGGATATGTTCCGTCACATCTACCGCCCGCTTGCGGCTCTCTACCCGAAACGTTCGGCTGAACAATTGACCGTGACGGCGCGAAGCATGTTTTCCGCCGTGCATGGTATGGTGGCGCTCGGGCTCGAGCAAAAGCTCATCGCGGTGCCGCTGGAAGCGCTGCGGAGCGAGGTCGCGACCATCGTCACGGCGATGGTCGCCGGACTGACCGCAAAGCCTGATTAGACCTCGACGATGACGTAAGCGTCCTCGATGTGGACCGGGAAAGTCTCGGCCACATAGGGCCCCTTGGCGAGCGTCTCGCCCGTCTCGACCGCGACCGGATAGGACCTGACCTTGACCCGCTGCGGATCGAACCAGGATTGGCCGGTGCGCATGTCGAATTCCCAGCCATGCCAGGCGCAGCGCAAGAGTTCGCCGACCCGCGAACGCTGATAGACCCCGGGCTCGGGCGAGGTCAGGCGGGCGACGCACGCCGCCTTGTCGAGCGGCGCGCCCTCATGCGGACAACGATTGAGCAGCGCGAAGAACTCGCCGTTGACATGGAACACGACAATGTCGCGGCCGCCGACGTCAAACACCTTGTTGCCGCCGGGCGGGATATCCGAGGTGCGGGCGACGATGTGACGGGCCATCGGACTTCAAAGCTTGTAGAGCGCGCGGGCGTTGCCGTTGAAGATTTTCGCGCGCTCGATTTCAGTCAGCGGCGCCTTGAAGGCGAACCGCGGATCATCAAAATCCCAATGCGGATAGTCCGACGAGAACAACAGCCGGTCGACGCCGACCCACTCGATCAGTTGGCGCAAATGTCTTGCTTCGTCCGGCTCGTCGATCGGCTGCGTCGTGAACCAGAAATGCTCTCGCACATATTCCGACGGACGGCGCTTCAAATGCGGCACCTCGCTGCGGAAGCGTTCGAAATGCTGGTCCATCCGCCACAGCGTCGCGGCGATCCAGCCGAACCCGCCCTCGATGAACACGATCTTGAGCCGCGGGAAACGCTCGAACACGCCTTCGATCACCAAGCTCGTGAGCGTTGCCGCCATCGAATGCGCATTCGATTGGTGCTCCTCGGCGTAATAGGACGGCCAGCCGCCGCCGGTCGGCGCGTGGCCGCCATAGCCGCCGGTGTGAATGCCGACCGGCAAGCCGAGCTCTTGCGCACGCGCGTAGATCGGCCAGTAGCGGCGACGGCCGAGCGGCTCGTTGGCGCGCGGCGAAATATTGATCTGCATGTATTGGCCGACTTTGGCGCACCGCTCGATCTCAGCAACCCCCGCTTCGGTATCGTCCTGCCCGACCAGGATCGAGGCTTTCAGCCGCGGCTCGCGGCTACACCAATGCGCGAGCTGCCATTCATTGATGGCGCGCGCGATCGCGGCGCCGAATTCGAGATTCTGCTGCGAGAAGATGAAGAGGTCGAGCACCTGGAGGATGCCGAACTCGACGTCGAGCGGATCGAGGTGCTGTTTGCGCATGAAGGCGAGATCCGATCCTGGCGGGCCGCCGGTCGGCGGCCAAGCGTCGCGGCGCGCGATCAAGGGCGAAGAACGCGGATAGGGCGTGGTGCCGATATAGGGCGTGCGCAGGTGGTCGCCATAGGTTTTCATGTGCTCCTGCCAGCGTTTTGGCAGGAACGCGTTGAGGTCGGCGCGCGAGTGCAGGCTCGGATGAATATCGCAGTCGATGATGCGGAGCCGGCTCTTGGCCGAGGCTTCCTGTTCGAGCACCGGGCGGTCGATGACATCACTCATGCGATCCTCCTTCTTTGTTCTTAAGCCGCGAGCTTCAGCCGCGGAAAGGTTTCAAGCGGATTGTCGGCACACATGCGCGATACGATGCTGTCAGGCAGATGCGGCGGGATCGCGTCGTCGCCGTCGAATTGCCAATGCGGATAGTCTGAGGCAAACAAAAACATGTTGTCGCAGCCGATCTGGTCGATCAGGTCGGCGACCCCGGTCGCGTCGGGCGGGCTGTCGAACGGCTGCATGGTGACGCGGACATGGTCGCGGATGATCGCGGCCGGCTCGCGCTCGACCCATGGCACCTCGACGCGGACGCCACGCCAGGTCTTGTTGGCGCGCCACATGAAGGCCGGCAGCCAGCTCACGCCCGATTCCATCAGCACGATCTTGAGACCAGGGAATTTGCCGAACACGCCTTCATAGATCAGAGAGAGGATCTGCGCCTGGAACGCCTGCGCTTCCGCGAGATAATATTCGTAGCGATAGGACGGCCAGCCGATCGAGCTTGGCGCGCCCCGGTACTGGCTGCCGGCATGGATCGCGATCGGAAGCTTATGCTTCCCGGCGGCCTGATAGACCGGCCAGTAATGCCGGCGGCCGAGCAAGCTCTCGCCCTGCGCCAGCACCAGGATCGAGACGAAGCGGGGGTCGCCGGCGCGGCGCTCGATCTCTTCGATCGCAAGATCCGGCGCCTGCATCGGCAGCACGATCGAGGCCCGCAGCCGCGGATCGCGCGACAACCATTCGGCCGCAATCCAGTCGTTAATCGCCTTGCAGAAGGCGGACGCCATATACGGATCGTACACGGCTTGCGCGCCGTAGAGCACGTTGCAGATCGCGTGCGACGCGCCGAGCTGGTCGAAGGTGCCGCGCTGCAACATCTCGAAATCGCTGCCCGGCTTGCCGTTGGCCGGCCGCCAGTCGGCGCGGCCCGACAATGGCATGTTCGGCGGATAGCTCGTCAGGTCGAGCCCGTCGATGGCGCGGCTCACCACCTGTTCTTTCCAGTGATCGTCGAGATAGGGTAGCAGCGTGGTGCGCGTCCCGCCTACCGCGGGATGAATATCGCAGTCGATCCGCGTCGCCGCCATGCGCATTCCCACCTTGTTTTGACGCGTTTTCTTGACGCGAACCGACACCCACTTCGCTTGAAAACGCTACGGATATCGTTCTTGGCGGCCGGTTCACGTGCCGCACCGCAAGACTGCCCCTGCGGGCCCGCCAGAGCAAGGGCTTAGCTGCATGGCAGATTGCGTCATATCATGAGGACCAAAGCGATGGCATCGTCTTGATGGCATCGTCGGTCCGGAACAAGGAGACAAAGATGAAACTCGTCAAGCTGGCAGCCCTGGTGTTTTCCCTGTCGCTGGCCGATGCATCGGCCGCCACAGCGGGCTCCGTCACCGGGGCGTCGGCGCTCGCGCTCGCCGGCGTGGTCGCGCTCTACGCGCCGCTGCCGGCGGCCAACAAGCAGGCGGTTGCCGCGTTCTTCAAGGGCGACACCAATTTTCCGTTCAAGGGCAAGATTTCGGTCACCGCGGAAAAGATCGTCTGCCGGACCGGCAATGTCGACATCACCGCGCGCTCCTGCGAGGTGACGTTCAAGACCAAAAAGCAGACCCTTAACGGGCGCGAGGCCAACGAACTGTTTGCGACCGAAGCTCTGGCCGGCATCCCCTCGAACGGTGCGGCGGGATCGAACTTCGAAAGCCTTTCGAAGCTCAACTGCACGCTCGATCCGGCGCAATTGAAGCAGAAGGCGGGCGGCGGGGTCGAATGCACCTACGAGGCGGCGAATTAGAGCTCCGATTCCAGCGTTTGCATCGACAACGACCAAAAGCCGTTCACAGGGGTGCCCCCTCTTTCGGACGTCATCGTGTTGCGCTACCGACCTGCGCGCGCGACCAGGTTTTTTACCGACCCTTGACCTCGTCAAATTTCGCCAGCGCTCGTTCAAATTTCTGATTGAAGAGCCACATCGCATCAAGGATTTCGCGGAAGGTTGCGGATGTTCTTGCCCGGTCGGCTTGTCCAAAGGCGAAGATGCTGTTGTTTCGCAGATATCTCATGACCTGCGGGTCGGAAACCCTGTAGTCGAGCAAGCTGCCTGATCTGAGGGCGGATTTTGTCGGAGAAGGAACGATTTGTATCAGCTCGAAAAGCTTCATTTGATCGATCGGGTTTGCCAGTGTTTTCACGATCGGCGGTATTTGCGGGAAGAGCTCCGCGTGTGCGTTCATCAGGCCATCTCTCACGGCGGTCCAGTGGTTGAACCGGTGATCCAGGCCACGGGCCCGTGCCTCTTCCTTGTCATCGCGCGCGATCAATTGTGGATCAAACGCTGCGATCGAGTTTTTTATCGCTTGCCACTTCCTTCGGCCGTTTTGATCTTCGGACGGTCCGGTTTGAAAACTGCCCTTGTAGGTATTCGAGCGCCCATTCCCGACATTTTGATTGCCATTGGTCTCTGCAAAAAACAGGCCCACGCTGATGCGCCCTGCCACTTCGGCATTGGTCGCATCAAGGCCCTTGGCTCGCGCAATAGCAATGCCCAGGTCGACAATGTCCTTGAATGGCGTGGCCGAATTTTGCGCGTTGGCGGGTGGCGCCTCCAGGACGTCGAACAGTTTCCTATATTCATCGATCAGCGGTTCAGTGTCGGCGTCAAAATACGCCGGAGGAATTCCGAATTTATTGGGCCTGCCGATTTTGGACGGAAGGGCATCGGTGAGATCCTTGTAGGCACTCATCATGTTGATGCGCGCCAGGTAGATTGCTTGTCCCGGCAGGTTCGGAAGCGGCTGCTTCGAATCGATCTGGCGGCGCCGCTCGGCCAGTATCGATTTGAATTGGCCTACTGCGTTGTTGTAGGCACCAAGTGCATCCGATTGTTTTTGCGCAAGCGCGACCGGCTGCCCCATTGCAGCGGACGTGAAGCCGAGACAGCCCGGCAGCGTGAGGAAGATTCCGAGCGCAAGAGCTGCCTTGGTTGCGCTGATATGATTTGTTATCCTCATGGCGGTTCTCGTATTACTCCACCGTGACGCCGGACGTCTTCACGATCGCCGACCTGCGCGCATCTGCCAATATCCGCTTTTGCTTCCGCTTTATCAGCGGACATCGGCTGGTGTTAGTCATGAATGGGGTCGGTATCAAGTGACCCATTATCGGACATCGGACTGCAGCTTCCAATCTACCGGGTTGACGCTGTACGATGCTCTGTCCTGAGCTTCAGGGGTGGCAATGAGACGGCGCGAGTTCATCACGTTTCTGGGCGGTGCGGCCTCGACATGGCCGTTCATCGTCCACGCGCAACAGTCCGAGCGGATGCGGCGGGTGGGTTTGCTGGTTGGTTACAGCGAAGGCGACGAAGAGGGACAGGCGAGCGTTGCGGCATTTCGGCATAGGCTTCAGGAACTGGGCTGGACCGAAGACCGCAATGTCCGAATCGAAGCGCGCTGGGCCGGCGCCGATCCCGACAAAGCACGATCGTTCGCGAAAGAGCTGGTCGGTATGACGCCGGACGTGATCGTGTCCAGCTCCAATCTCGTGACCGAGATCGTGCAGCGGGAAACCCGCACCATACCGATTGTATTCGTGTTTGTCGGCGATCCTGTCGGCAGCGGCTTTGTCAAAAATGTGGCGCGGCCTGACGGAAACCTCACCGGGTTTCCGGTCTTCGAGACGGCCATTGCGGGGAAATGGGTGGAGTTATTCAACGAAGTGGCGCCGCACGTGAGTCGTGTCGGGTTCATAGTGCATTTGGAAACACTCGCACATACCGCCTTTTTGGGCGCAGCCGAGGCCGCTGCACCACCACTCAACATCACTCTCACTGCGCTCAATGTAAATAACGCCGCCGACATCGAGCGCGGCGTCTCAGAGTTTGCGAAGGAGCCCAATGGCGGCCTGATAGTTGTGCCACATGCCATCACCGTGGAACATCGCAATACGATTCTGGGATTGGCGGCGCGGTATCGCCTCCCCGCCCTCTATCCCCTGCGTAACTTTGCTGCCAATGGCGGCCTGATCTCTTACGGGACCAACTCGATCGACCCGTTCCGGTACGGTGCATCGTATGTAGACCGCATCCTCAAGGGCGAGAAACCTTCAGCCCTGCCAGTTCAATTTCCAACAAAGTATGAGCTGGTTATCAATCTCAAGACCGCAAAGGCGCTCGGTCTCACCGTGCCGCCATCGCTACTCTCACGCGCCGACGAGGTCATCGAGTGAACGGGAGCAGGTCATCCCGGCGATCCTTTCATAGCTCGCGCATCTCGCCCTTCGACCATTGCTCGCGCAATTTGAATTTCTGGATCTTGCCGGAGCCGGTCAACGGCATGGCGTCGAGCACGAACCAGTGCCGTGGTGTCTTGTGCGGGGCAAGATGCTCGCGCAGATAATTATGCAGCTCTTCCTTTTCGATTTTCGAGCCCGGTGCCGGGCGGATGAAGGCTGCGACCACTTCTCCCCATTTCGGATCCGGCAGGCCGACGACGGCGACGTCGCCGACGCTCGGGTGGCGGAACAGCAATTCCTCGAGCTCGCGCGGATAGATGTTCTCGCCGCCGCGGATGATCATGTCCTTCAGCCGGCCCTCGACCGTGCAGTAACCGCGGCCGTCCATGGCGCCGAGATCGCCGGTGTGCAGCCAGCCTTCGGAATCGATGGCGGCACTGGTCGCGGCCTCGTTCTCGAAATAGCCGTGCATGACGTGATAGCCGCGGGTGCAGATCTCGCCGATCTCGCCGAGCGGAACGGTCGCGCCGGTGTCCGGGTTGACGATCCTGATCTCGACATTCGGCATCGGCGTGCCGATGGTACTGGCCTTGTCGGCGATGGTGTCATGGGTCCAGGTCATCGTGGCGACCGGCGAGCATTCGGTCTGGCCGAACACGATCGTGAAGGGAGCGCCGAGTTTTTGTTCGAGCTCGGTGACGATTGCGGCCGGCACCGTCGAGCCGCCGGAATAGATCGCCTTGAGCGAGGAAAGGTCGGCCGCGGCAAAGGTCGGATGCTCCATCATGGCGACCAGCATGGTCGGCACGCCGAGCATGGCATTGGCGCGGTAGGTGCCGATCAGCTCGATCACCAGTCCGGGGTCGAACGCCTCGACCAGCAGCTGTGTCGCGCGCCGCGACACCGCACCGAGCACGCAGCAGACGCAACCGCCGGTATGGAACAGCGGCATGGTGGTGATCTGCACCGCGCCGTCGGCGATGCCGGCGCGGTCCGCGGTATGCGCGCCGTTGTTGCCGAGCCCGCGATGGTGCAGCAGCGCGCCCTTGGGGAATCCGGTGGTGCCGGAGGTGTATTGGATCATCACCGGGTCGGTCGATCGCACCGTTGGCAGCTTTGGATTTGCGATGTCGCCCGAGGCGAGAAATTCGTCCCATTGATCGAAGCAGATGATCTCGCGCAATTCCGGACAGCGGGGCTTAAGCGCTTGCGCGGTCGCCAGCATCGGATTGCCGCGGAATTCCCTCACTACCAGAACGCCCGCGGCGCGCGACTGTTTCAAGATGTATTCGACCTCGCCCGATCTTAAGCCCGGATTGACGGTCACCAGGATGACGCCGGCCATCGCGGCGCCAAATTCCATCATGATCCATTGGGGAATGTTGTGCGCCCAGATCGCGACCCGTTCGCCCGGCTCGAAGCACGTGCGCAGCGCTCGCGCGGCGCGCTGCGACTGCGCGTATAATTCCGCGTAGGTCCACTGCCGACGATTTTCGCGGTCGGGCACACCCGCGATCAGGGCAACGCGGTCAGGCGTGGTCTCCGCCGCCCATCGCAAGAGCTCGCCGAGCGTGAGGTCGCGAACCGCCGGCTCGCTCGGCCCCACAGCGTGGGAAATCGTCAACATCATTGCCTCCATCGGATAGGCTTGACCCATCTTCCTAGACCGCCTGCGCTACGCGTTCGTGCGCCGCCGGCAGCATCTCGCGCGCAAACAGGCTGGCCGAATGCAGCACTTCGTCTTGCGTCAGGTCGCCGAACGAAAACTGGCTGATGAAATAATTCGCCCCGGCGGCCTCGGTCATGCTCCGCACCTGGTCGCGGATCGTGCCAGGCGATCCCGCGATCGCGCCGCCGTTCTCGACGAGACTGCCGAAATCTTCGGGAATTCGGGCGTAACGCGGCTGCGTGCCGTGTTTCTTCCAGAGTTTCATGAAGCTCGCGTGGAATTTCGGCCAGGCGCGGCGTCCGAGCGCCATCGCCTCGCGATCGGTGTCGGCCGCGACGACGAAGCGGTTGATGCCGAGCAAGGGCAGCGCATCCGGCCGATTTCCCGCCGCCGCCCATTCGGCGCGATAGCGGTCGGTGATCTCGCGGACGCGCGCGAGCGGCCCGCCGCACACCACATTGATCTTCTGCTGTGCCGGCCATGCCGCGCCTTCGGGCACCGGCACCGCATACCATAATGGCGGATGGGGAAGCTGCGCCGGCTTCAGGTCGATCGGCACCTTTTCGAAGCGAAAGTGCTTGCCCGAAAAATTCACCTCCGCTTGTGTCAGCGCCTGCATGATCACGGCATAGGCCTCGACATAGATCGCCTGCGCCTGGTCGGGGTCGACGCCGAAATAATGCAACTCGTGCGGCGAGGCGCCGCGGCCGATGCCGATTTCGATCCGGCCCCGGCTCAAATGGTCCAGCATGCAGATTTCCTCGGCGAGCCGCAGCGGGTGATGGGCCGGCAACACGTAGACCAGCGCGCCGAGACGGAGCCGCGTGGTGCGTTGCGTCGCGGCGCTAAGGAACACGCTGGGCGACGGCGTCATATTGAGCGGCGTCGAATGATGCTCGCTCATGTGATAGGTGCGAAATCCAGCGCGGTCGTAGAACTCGATCAGTTGCAGGCGGTTCTCATACTGCTCGGTAAGCGGATACGGCCCGTGATCGTTCTGATCGAAGATACCGAACTGCATGGCTTTCCCCGCCGACACTTAGCCTTGGACACATCTTCCCGGGTCAACCTGGAGCGCGTCCGCGGCCACCATGGTGTTTCCGCGAAAGTTCTTCTTGGCGGCGTGTCGATACCGCATGGTCAAGACTGCCCTTGCGCCTGTCCCGGCGCAAGAGGGCGCGGGTAGTTGACACTTGCCTGTCTGCAAATCCAAATGCCGCCCTCAAGAACAATGCGGGACGAGCGCGTGGCGGGCAGCGAAGGCGAGACGTATGAATGCGACGCGCTGGTGGTCGGCTCCGGTTGTGCCGGCCTGTCGGCGGCGGTCACCGCGGGGCACTCCGGCCTCAACGTCCTGGTTGTCGAAAAGGAGCCGCGCTTTGGCGGCACCACCGCGCGTTCCGGCGGCTGGCTCTGGATTCCCGGCACATCATTGGCGCGCGACTGGGGTATCGTCGAGAATCCGGATCAGGCGCGGACATATCTGCGCCACGAGGCCGGCAACAGCTTTGATGCCGCCCGGGTCGACGCGTTCCTGAGCGCGGGTCCGCAAGCGGTTGATTTTTTCATCGGCAAGACGGCCGTGCGCTTCGACATGCCGCTGACCTTTCCCGATTACCACGCCGAAGCGCCGGGCGGCGCGCAAGGCGGCCGCTCGATGGTGACGCGGCCGTTCGATGGACGCGAACTCGGCGCGCACATCAGGGATATCGGCAGCCCCCTGCCGGAGCTCACGATCTTCGGCATCATGCTCGGCTCGGGCAAGGACATCATCCACTTCATGCGTGCGACCAAATCGCCGACCTCGGCGCTTTATGTCGCAAAACGCCTGTCGAAGCATTTTCTGGACGTGGTGCGCCACGGGCGCGGCATGACGCTGACCAACGGCAATGCGCTCGCCGGACGTCTCGCCAAATCGGCGTTCGACCTCAAGATACCGCTGTGGCTGTCCTCGCCGGTGCGCGAATTGATCGTCGAGGACGGGTCCGTGCGCGGCGCGATCGTCGAACGCGGCGGACGGCTGGTCCGCGTCATGGCAAAACGCGGCGTCATCCTCGCCTGCGGCGGCTTTCCGCATGATGTGGCGAGGCGCAAAACGATGTTCCCGCACGCACCAACCGGGCAAGAGCATTGGTCTCCGGGCCCTCAAGGCAATACCGGCGACGGACTGCGGATGGCCGAACAAGCCGGCGGGCGCGTCGAGGACACCTTGCCGAATGCGGCGGCCTGGGTGCCGGTCTCGATCACGACGCACAGGGACGGCAGCCAGGGTGTGATGCCGCACTTCATCGACCGCGCCAAGCCCGGGGTTATCGCGGTGACGCGCGAGGGCGTACGCTTTGCCAATGAGGGCAATTCCTACCACGATTTTGTGCAGGCGATGGTGAAGGCGGCAAAGCCCGGCGAAGAGATCGCGGTCTTTTTGATCTGCGATCATCGCGCGCTGCGCAAGTATGGCCTGGGCTGCGTGCCGCCGTTTCCGATGCCGATCGGCCGCCATCTCCGAACCGGTTATCTCAAGCGCGGTGCGACGCTCGCCGAGCTCGCGGCACAGGCCGGCATCGATGCGAAGGGGCTTGAGGCAACGGTTGCCGAATTCAATGTCGCGGCCGCAGAGGGACGCGATCCCGCTTTCGGCAAGGGCTCGCGCGCCTATAGCCGCTACCAGGGCGACGCGCTGCATGGGCCCAAGCCGTGCATCGCGCCGATCGAGGATGGTCCGTTCTACGCGATCAAGCTCGTGATCGGCGATCTCGGCACCTATGCCGGCATCAAGACCGACGAGCATGCCCGCGCCCTCGACGCCGGAGGCCGCCCGATCGCGGGCCTCTATGCGGTCGGTAACGACATGGCGAGCATCATGGGCGGCAACTATCCCGGCGCCGGCATCACGCTCGGCCCCGCGCTTACCTTCGGCTACATCGCCGGACGGCATTTGGCTGCGGCTGATGCGGCCGGCGGCGTTTCATGAGATGCCTGCAGCTCCGCCGCGCCCAAGCTGCGCGCAAAACGTCTCTACATCGGTCAGGATCGCATCGCCCGTGAAGGTCATCGCCGCGACAGAGCGTCGAGCCGCTTCGTCCTGCCCGGCGCCGCAGGCATCCGTCAAGACGACAGGCAAGAAGCCGAGATCGGCTGCGTGCTTCACAGTCGGCTCAATGCCGACCTCCATGGCAATGCCGCAGATTGCAACGGCGAGGATTCCGCAATCGCGTAGCGCCATGGCGAGAGGCGTGCCTTCGAAGGCGGACATTGCGAGCTTGTCGAAGATGGCCTCGCTTGGCAGCGGCGCAAGTTGAGGCACGATCGAAAACCCGGGTGAGTCACGCAGAAACCAGGGTTCGACTGCAGCGGGATCGCTCACCCGCTGCCAGGCCATCGCCATCCGGTACTGGAAGGCGCCCATCAACTCCTTCGGCAACGACATGTGCCGGGTGAAGACCACACGCAGGTCGGCGCTGCGCGCAGCCGCGAGCACTCGCGCGACACGATTGGTGATTTCCTCACCGTTCCTGATTTGGCTGACAATGCCGGCCTGCATATCGTAGACGATCAGCGCCATGCGCTCGCGGTCGCACACGTCCTCCAGCGATTGCGGAATTTCAAGATGGAAGATGCGGGCTGGCAAGGTGCGGCCTCATCGGTTGCGCTGCATGGTCCGATCAAATGGCGGTTTCACGTCGACCGAAGGATCGAACAAGTATTCCAGCGGTAGCGGCGCATCAAGCGGGATGAAAAACCATTCAAGGAAGCCGTGCCGGGACAGCGGAAAGTCGTCGACATAAGCCTTCGCCTGCGCAACACTGTCGCATTCGAAAACAATGACCACGCCGGCCTCGTCGGCGCGCGCGTAATTCTCACGAACGATCCCTGCCTTCCAAAGCCGGAACACGTTCGAGACCTCTTCCCGGATGTAGGGTTGAATGGTTTCAAGCGTCACGCCCGGTTTGAGGCGGTCATAAGCGATGATCTTCATTTTGGCTTCCTTACCACTGCGAGCGGCGTGTTCTTTAGGTCGGCAGCGTGGCGTCCGCAACGCACCGGTTGGTAAGTCGCCCGATCGCTGCTAGCTGTTTTCGAAAACGACAACCCGGAACGAGGCGAATGGCGAAAAAGCTCCCTGCGACGGTCGGCTGTCCGACGGAACTCACGCTTGACGTGCTGTCCGGCAAGTGGAAGACGATCATCATGGCTCGATTGAAGAGCGGCGCCCTGGCTTACGGAGAATTGCGCAAGAGCATCCCGGCCCTCAGCGACAAGATGCTGACAGAAAGGTTACGCGACCTCGAACGCAGCGGCCTGCTCGAGCGCAGGAGCCGGCAGGCGGACGGCGGCGGCCGGGCCCGCGTCATCTACGCATTGACGGCACGAGGCCGGTCCTTGCGGCCGGTTCTCGAAGCGCTGTTTGCATGGGGCCTGTCGTCGGCGCCGCAACTCGGAATCAAGGTGCGAATGCTCGAAGATTGACCGGAAGCAACTTCAGGAATTGAAATAGGCGAGAATTGCAAGCTAGGCTGCGTGTCGCGAAGGTGGCATTGCAAACGTACTAATGCCATCCCTGCAACATGCCTGTTCGGAGATGTCATGACCGCTCTCATCATCCGCGGCGGCACTGTCGTGAACCACGATCATTCGCGCCGCGCCGACGTGCTGGTCGACGGCGAGACCATTGCCGCGATCGGCTCTGCGCTGGACGCGCCCGCGGGCACAGAGGTGATCGACGCCGGCGGCTGCTATGTGATGCCGGGCGGCATCGATCCGCACACCCATCTCGAGCTCGGTTTCATGGGGACCGTCTCGGCAGATGATTTCGAATGGGGCACCAAGGCAGCGTTGGCCGGCGGCACCACCATGGTGGTCGATTTCTGCATTCCCGATCCCGGACAATCGATGTTGGCTGCCTATCAGGATTGGCGGCGCAAATCCGAGAAGGCGGCTTCCGACTACGGCTTCCACATGGCGGTGACGTCGTGGTCGAAGCAGGTGTTCGACGAGATGGAGATCGTGGTCAAGACTTACGGCATCAACACTTTCAAGCACTTCATGGCCTACAAGGGCGCGCTGATGGTGAATGACGACGAGCTCTACAACTCGTTTGCGCGCTGCGCCCATCTCGGCGCCATGCCGCTGGTGCACGCCGAGAACGGCGACGTCGTCGCGCGGATGCAGGAAGCGCTGCTGGCGCGCGGCGTCAGCGGCCCCGAGGGCCACGCCTATTCGCGCCCGCCGGAGGTCGAAGGTGAAGCCACCAACCGCGCCATCATGATCGCCGACATGACCGGAGCGCCATTATACGTTGTGCACACGAGCTGCCGCCAATCCCACGAGGCGATCGCGCGGGCGCGGGCCGCGGGAAAACGCGTCTATGGCGAGCCGTTGATCCAGCATCTGTTGCTCGATGCGAGCGAATATCAAAACAAGAATTGGGACCATGCGGCGCGGCGCGTGATGTCGCCGCCGTTCCGGGACAAATCGCATCAGGACAGCCTGTGGGCCGGGCTGCAATCAGGCTCGCTGCAGGTGGTCGCGACCGACCACTGTGCTTTCACGTCAGAACAGAAGCGACTTGGCGCCGATGATTTCCGAAAAATCCCGAACGGCACCGGCGGCCTCGAAGATCGCATGCCTCTATTGTGGACCGCCGGCGTCAACACTGGCCGGCTCACGAGGGAAGAATTCGTCGCCGTGACCTCGGCCAATATCGCCCGCATCCTCAACATCTATCCGCGAAAGGGCCGGATCGCCGCAGGCTCGGATGCCGACATCGTGGTGTGGGATCCCGGGGCAAGCAAAACCATCGCCGCCAAGAGCCAGTTGAGCCGCATCGACTATAATGTGTTCGAGGGCTTTTCCTGCCTGGGTGCGCCGGTAGTCACGATCTCGCGCGGCAAGATCGCCTGGGCCGAAGGCGAACTTCGCGCCGAGAAGGGCGACGGAAAATATGTCGAGCGGCCGCCGTTCTCGGAGGTCCATGTGGCGAATTCAACCTGGAAGCTTTGGACGGCGCCGCAGGCCGTGCGAAGGTCGGACGTGACGCCGTGAGTTAGATCGCGCCGGCCTTGCCGGTTGCCTTGTCGGTCAGCGCGACCGTTTCAAAATACTGGACCTTCGGGTCGTTGCCGTAGCGCGCGCGAATGCCCTCGCGCCAGGGGCCTGAGTAGAAGGCTTCGGCGTCAGCCTGGGATTCCCACATATAGACGCCGCCGGCGACACCGCCCTCTTTCCGGCAGATGAACTGCTTGCGAAGGAAGCCTTTAGCCTTGAGGAAATCGGGCGCGATTTTGGTGAAATGCGCGCGGCATTCCTCAAGACCAATCGACGGCGGCAGGTCATAAAGAACAATGGCGGTAATCATCGGCGTCTCTCCTTCACCCTGATCCACTGATATCAGGCGGCCTCTGCGCGGAGCTAGGCTAAAAAAGCGTGGGCGCCCCCGGTTCGGCGGGATAGGTCAGATGGCCCTCGGCTAGCTGGCGTGCCGCGGCGTTCATAGCCGCCGGTTCGATATGTCCCGCCCCGAGCACGTGGAAGACGGTTTCGCCCGCCGCCAGCAAATAATCGGTGATGATACGCCGGTGGCAGCGCCACCATACCGTTTCGGCGCACATGACAGCGCAGCACCGGTCGCGCCCCAGATCGCGCAAGCGCGAGAGACCAGCGCGGAAACCGTCGCCCATGGCGTAGTCGGCATAGTTGTGAAAGCTCTCGTTCTGCCAGAACGCATTGGTATCCGCCGGTACACCGCGTTCGCGACCGCGTAGTCCGCCAAGCGCTGCGATGTGCTCATATTGGATTCCGAACGTCGCCAGCGGTGGCGGCAAAGCATCGCGATTGTACTGCGGATTGGTACGCGATCGCGGCACGGTACGGACATCGGCGACAAGCGTGACCTTGACGCTCCTGAGCAGATCGATGAATTCCCCGATGGGACGTGTCCCGTGGCCGATCGTGTAGAATGGATAAGCCATCCGAAAAATCGATCCATCGAATGGGGCGCCGCTCGGCGGATGCGTCGATCCTCGTCAGCGCCGAAGCCGCCGTAACGCGCTACCCTTGTGCAGGGCGATGTGGTCGGTCTTGTCGCTTTTGATCTCGTATTGTGGATCGTCGGGGCTGGCGTGATGGACGTAGCCCTTGTAGTTCACATCCCGCTTATGCACACGCACGATATGGCCGCGGACCCGCCCGGCTTCGGAATTCCAGCTCACGTGATCGCCGGCGTTAAATGTTTTCGTCATGACGAAAGCCCGGACGCGAACGGCCGATCGAAGGTGCCGCAGACGTTATAATCGCCAGGCCGGGTTCCGGTTGCAGCGGGGAAGACTCACGGGCACCGGCCCGCCTTCGCCAAAGGCTCCGGCGCGACGGCATTCGCTCGCTTCGCTACGATAGATCGAGGATGGCTTGCCCAGCCGAAGCTCGCGAAGGCTGGTGGGCACGACAGGGATCGAACCTGTGACCCCTACCATGTCAAGGTAGTCCGAGACACCAATTCTCGTGTGAAATCAAAACGAAAAGGCCGGTAGAAGTGCAATTCGGAGCATGAACGGAGCCGGAACAAGGCGGAATTGCTGTTGACGTGCTGTTGACGGTCGGCCGCCGGCTTTGGCCGTTCTGATTGGGAAACTCGCCGGTATCGCGTAAAGCTTGACTGTGGCGGCTGTGCCTGACGCCATTTAG
>Ga0210384_10001613_pt1 | contig 30051 bp, 26 predicted proteins | sample IncBWH2MmetaG_FD_160574 | JGI IMG/M metagenome (GOLD analysis project Ga0210384, IMG submission 160574) | Forest soil microbial communities from Barre Woods Harvard Forest LTER site, Petersham, Massachusetts, United States - Inc-BW-H-2-M | ecosystem: Environmental > Terrestrial > Soil >...
GGTTCCCGTGGCCTGGGCGAAGATTGGCGGCACACAAAGGCCCAGCACCAGGGCGACAAGCACGGTCCATGCAAAGCGTTGTTTCATTTGGAGCCTCCTGGCAGCATCCATTTACGATTGCAGACTTCAGATTGCAGATTTCAGATTGCGCGCGACGGTATCGAACGGCAATGTGAAATCTGAAATCTCAAATCTGAGAATCTCAGACCCTCGACGAGGAGGCGGCTGTGATCGGTACAGCAGCGTACGGAATCCGGTCCCGCGCGCCAGCTTCCTCAAACGCCCGCAGGCGCAGCACACAGCTGTCGCACACACCGCAGGCCCGGTCTTCCCTGCTATAGCACGACCACGTTAAATCCAAGGGCGCGCCCAGTTCAAGGCCGAGGCTCACAATCTGGTGTTTGCGCATCGCGATGAGCGGGGTCACAATTTCGATATTTCCTTCTTTTGTTCCCTTCTGAATGACCTGATTGAACGCCTGATAATAGGCTGGACGACAATCGGGGTATCCGGAACTGTCCTGCTCGACGGCGCCGATGTAGATCTTGTGCGCTCCCAGCACTTCAGCCCAACTCACGGCGACCGAAAGAAAATGTGCGTTGCGGAAGGGGACGTAGGTCACGGGGATATCTTGACCGAGCCTGTGGGACTCAGGCACAGCGATTTGCGGATCGGTGAGCGCCGAGCCTCCGATGGCGCGCAGGGCTTCGTTCCGGACGATCAGGCGGTCGTGGATGCCGAGACGGTCGCAGATGGCCTCAAAGGCCTTGCGCTCGCGCTGCTCGGTACGCTGGCCGTAGCTGACATGGACTGCCGCGGCATCGAAGTCACGGGCTGCCAGGGCGGCGCAGACACACGAATCCATCCCTCCGCTGAGCAGCACGATCGCGCGTCGTTTGGTGGTCACCATTCTCGTACGCAACGCCTGAAGGCGCTTGAATCTATCACACGACTGCGGCGCGCCCTGCTACGAATTTCGCCCTCTGACACGAACCTCGCATCTTGATACGAATCTCACGTCCTGACACGAAACCGAAAGACCGTCCGGCTACGAACCCTAAGGCGCTCGTGCACGGAACTTCTCCGTAGGTAGTTAGATGCAAGCTGGCGACCTCCCATCCGCATCGAGAGAGATGACCAGAACCACCACCAGCCCCAAATTACCCAATTACAAAATTACCCGATGCCTATCAGACTCCCTTGAGCGCCGGATCCCAGATGAATTTGTGAATCTGCAATCCGAGCCGTGCCGGAACATCGTCGGCCAGCATCCACTCGGCCAATTGCTGCGGATCGACGAGGCAATGCGAGGCATCGCGCGCGCCGTTCGCATCTTTGCGGAAGGCGGGCGAAAACAGCACGGCATTCACGCGTTCCACCAAGCGCTGTTGCTTGGCAAAATCGCGCGCAAATTCGTAGTCCACACGGTCGCTGATGACGAATTTCACTTCATCTTGTGGCGCGAGCGCCTCGAGATTCGCGAAGTCGAACGTATCGGGTTCGCCGGAATGCGGACACTTGACGTCGACAATCTTGATGACACCTTTCGGGACAGCGGCCAGCGGGCGCTCGCCGCTGGTTTCGAGCAGCACTTTGTAGCCGGCGTCCAGCAGGTGTTGCAGGAAAGGAACGAGTTCGCGCTCTTGCAGCATAGGCTCGCCGCCGGTAATTTCCACCAAACCGCCGTTTGGACTGAGCCGGACGACTTCGTCGAACACCTCGTCGGACGCCATGCGCTGTCCGCCCGTGAAGGTGTATTCACTGTCGCACCACGAGCAGCGCAGGTTGCAGCCGGTGAGGCGCACGAAAACACACGGCAGGCCCGCGTGCGTGGATTCTCCTTGAAGCGACTTGTAGATTTCAGTGATCTGCATGCAATCGTGTGATGGGGTCATCTGCGATCTGGCGATTCCAAAGCGCCTTAACTGTTGGCCGATGACCCGATCCTAGATCACCCGATCTCCGAGTACCGTGCGGTCGTTGTGTCCGTTTCGAAAATGGTGACGTCGCGCACGAAGACTCGGCCATTGGTGGCGCTCTTCAGGTGGCCGTTGGTCTCGTCGTAGAAATACTTGGCCAGATTCTCGGCCGACGGGTTGAGTTCAGTGAATGGGGCGATATCATTGATCATTTGGTGATCGAGGCGGTCGATGACGTGCTTCATCACTTCGCGCAGGTCTTTGAAATCGAGCAGCAGGCCGGCCTTGTCGAGCTCTTTTCCGGCCAGCGTGACCCTCACCTTGTAATTGTGGCCGTGCGGGTTCTCGCACTTGCCCTTGTAGTTGCGCAGGTAATGGCCCGCGGCGAAGGTGTCTTCGACCGTAACTTCGTACATGAATCCCCCAGCGGACCGGCCCTCACAGAGCGTCCGCGCACCTGAAGCTAACCTTGTATTTTACGCGAGGAGCCGATTTTACGCTGTTTTGCGAGCGCACGCGGCCGCAAATACGGGGATCCTACTAATGTGTGGCTGGCAGCCTTGTGGGCGATGAAACGACAGAAATCGGCGCGTGTCAGCCAGCGCCAAAGAACTCCTCGACCTCGCGCAGATCCGTCGTTCTGCGGTAGTTGGGCAGGCTTTCGACGAACATCCGCCCATAGGCTTTCTTCAAGATGCGATTATCGAGGAGCGTAAGCAGGCCGCGGTCGTGCAGGGAGCGGATCAGGCGGCCGAAGCCCTGTTTCAGCGTGATGACCGCGGCCGGCACCTGGTAGTCGAAGAAGGCATTACCGCCCTCGGCGTCGATGGCCTTGATGCGGGCTGCAACCACCGGGTCGCTGGGCACGGCAAAGGGCAAGCGGTCGATGATCACGCAACTGAGCTGCTCTCCCTGCACGTCGACGCCTTGCCAGAACGACGATGTCGCGAAAAGCACCGCGTGTGGCGTGAGGCGGAACTCTTCGAGGAGCGCGCTCTTGGGAGCGTCTCCCTGCAAGAGCATGGGAAACTCGAGTTCGCCCAGCAGGCGCTGGTAGATTTCGTTCATTTGCGCATAGCTGGTGAAGAGGACGAACGCCCGGCCCCGCGTCACCTCAAGCAGCCGCCGGATGCGGTCGGCAGCCTTGGCGGCGAACTGCGGCGTGCGCGGATCGGGCAGGTCGGGAGGAACGTAAAAAAGAGCCTGCCGCTGGTAGTCGTAGTGAGACGGCAGCACCAGTTCGCGCGTGTGCTCGAGTCCCAGGCGCCGGCGCATGTAGGCGAAGCCGCCGCTCACCGCGAGTGTCGCCGAGGTCAGAACGGCAGTTTCGAGCGGTTCGAAGAGCGTGTTCTTAAGGATCAGCGCGACGTCAACAGGGGTGGCCTGGAGATAGACGTTGCCGGTGCGGCGCCCAGTCCCGGCGTCCCCGCGTGGACCCCGTCGCTCGATCCAGAAAACGGTGTTGTGGTCTTCGGATTCCATGAGGAAGCCGAGCTGCACCTGCAGTTCGCGGGCGCGACGCGAGAAGGTGAAGATCTCCTCAGCCTTACTGGGCAGATTCTGGAGTTCCGCCCCCAACCGTTCGAGCGACTGCTGCAGCGCCAGGAACTCGTCGCCATTTTCTTCGAGGAATTCCCGCCGATTGTCGAAGGAGAACCGGCCTGCGCCCGCGGGAAGCAACGAGAAGAAGAGTTGGGAGTGGTCGCGTAGACTCTTGAGCGCGCCCATGATTGGCGCCGAAAGCAGCTTATTGCGCGTGAGTGAAGCTTCTACGTCGCGCGCCAACTCCTCTACGCGCTGGTTGCCGACGGCGACGCCAAAATAGCTGCCGGCCACGTCCTCCAGTTCGTGGGCTTCGTCGAAAATCACCGCGCCTGCCTCGGGAAGGATGCCGGCGTCGGGCGCGTACTCCGACGCCTGCTTGATGGCGAGATCGGCGAAGAACAAGTGATGATTGACGATGATGATGTCGCTTTCCATCGCGCGCCGGTGCATCTCGGTAATGAAGCAGGTTTCGAAGGCGGAGCATTTCTGGCCAAGGCAGGTATCGGAGCGCGCATCGAGCTTGTGCCAGAGCGCGCTGGCTTCCGGCAGAGAGGCCAGTTCAGCGCGGTCGCCGGTGTGCGTGTTTTTTTCCCAGGCCGCGATGGCGCGATAGTGCTCGATTTCTTCCAGGCCCGAAAGAACAGGCTGATCAGTCAGATCGTAGAGTTTCTTCTTGCAAAGATAATTGTTGCGGCCCTTCATGTAACAAACGTTCAGCTTGCCTTCGCCGTTGGGAAACAGCGCCTGCTCGAGGAAGGGGATGTCTTTGTAGAACAGCTGTTCCTGCAGGTTCTTGGTTCCGGTGGAAATAATGACGCGTTTGCCCGAGCGGATGACTGGCAGAAGATAAGCAAGGGTCTTGCCCGTGCCGGTGCCGGCTTCGACGATCAGGTGACGCTTCTCGGCGAGGGCTTGCTCGACCGCCTGCGCCATCTGCAATTGGCCTCGGCGAAATTCGTAGGCTGGGTGAGTCTTTGAAAGCATCCCGCCTGGGGCGAAGAACTTGTACAGGGATACTTCGCGCGTAGGTGTGCCCGAACTGCGAGAAGCGGCGGGCTCGAAGGAGGAAGGCATCCAGCTTGCGTAGGAACAGCCGCCTCGGCTGTCCGGCCAAGCAAAGTTTGGCTAGAACCATGCCGCGACACGACTCGCCGCGGCAGCACAGGTGTGTGCCTGTGCCTACTGAGTTCATGCAGCTATTATAGAGACTATCCGATCCCGACAGCGATAAGTGACCGACGTGCAATCATCATCAACCAATCAAACGACGAGCTTACGCGCCCGCGGTGTGGAGTCACCCGTGCTTGCCATCGTGGGCCGCCCCAACGTCGGCAAATCCACGCTTTTCAATCGACTGGTCGGATCGCGCCGCGCCATCGTGGGCGACGAGCCTGGCATTACGCGAGACCGTCTTTATGGCAACTCTGAATGGCGCGGACACCAATTTCGGGTGGTCGACACCGGCGGCATCATTCCCGAGGACAAAGACCTCATCCCGTCGGAAATTTTCCGGCAAGCGCGGGTCGCGCTTGAGGAAGCGGCAGCGATCGCCATTGTGGTCGATGGCCGCAGCGAACTCGCGGCGCCCGACCTCGAACTCGTGCGACTGCTGCGCAAGACCGGCAAGCCGCTGTTTCTTGCGGTCAACAAGATCGACAGCGACAAACAGACGACGCTTACCGGCGACTTCCACCGCCTGGGGGTGAACGAGGTCTTTCCCGTCTCGGCCGAGCATGGGCGGGGCGTGGACGATCTGCTGGATGCGTTTGTGGCCCTCCTGCCCAGGAAAGAAGATCAAGACCAATTGACCACAGAGGGCACCGAGGGCACAGGGGAATCCGGGAACAGAGTCCAGGTAGCAGGAGATGACGCAGCCCAGCCAACGACCACCGATCTACGAGGAACGACGACTGGCAGTTTGCCGAGGACCGAGGACCGAGGACCGACGACCGATCAGCCATCCACCGAAACCGGGCCCCAGCTGCCCGCTGAGCTCAAGGTCGCCATCATCGGCCATCCTAATGTGGGGAAGTCCACGCTGCTGAATCAGCTCACAGGTACGACGCGGGCCATCGTTTCGCCGATCCCGGGCACCACGCGCGACGCGGTCGATGAGGTTGTCGAGCGCGACGGCCAGAGCTTCCGTTTCATCGACACGGCGGGCATTCGGCGCAAGGGCAAGACGCGGCTGATGGCCGAGAAGCTTTCGGTGGTGATGGCACGCAAGCATCTCGAAGAAGCCGACATCGCGTTATTGGTCATTGACGCTACCGAAGGTGTGAGCGCGCTCGACGCGACCATCGCCGGCTACGCGCACGAGAGTGGACGCTCGATAATTATCCTGGTCAACAAGTGGGACCTTGTGACCACGGGCAAGAAGCGCGCGATCAGCCAGGCGCGGGCCGCGCGCATTCAGGACTCCAGGCGGCCGAACGACCAGAAGGTGTACTTGGAGCGCCTGCGCGGCGCCCTGAAATTCCTGAACTATGCGCCGGCGCTCTTCATTTCGGCCAGCACCGGGAAAAACGTGGACAAGATTTTCCCGCTGCTCGAGGAAGTGGCGCGCGAACGATACAAGCGCATCGGCACGGGCGAAATGAACCGCTTCCTGAAGACAGTTGACTTCGATCGCGCGGGGGTTCCGATGCGCCAGCGGGTGAAGATCCTCTACATGACGCAGGCCAACGTGGCGCCGCCGACCTTCATTCTGTTCACCGATCGAGCGGTGAAACTGCACTTCTCCTACCAGCGCTTCCTGGAGAATCAGATTCGCGAGGCGTTCGGGTTCGTGGGTACGCCGATCTGGATCAAGAACCGGGCGAGGGACTGAGCCTCTTCGAGGCGATGCTCAAGAAGCGAGTCGAGAGTCGGGCTGCTCAAGGGCTGTCAGAGGTGTGTCAGGGCGGGCGCCTTTACAGGTTGCGGAAAAACGACTGTAGCGCCGGCGTCCCGCCGGCTGTCGTGAGGGCATCTTGCCCTCACGCACTGTAGCAGGGCACGCCTTCAGGCGCTGGGAACACGTCAATAGCGCATTTCTTCCTCAACTCGTGTGCAGGGGTACAACGAGCAAACAGCAGGTCCTTCGCTGCGCTCAGGATGACAATTCGAAGAATATAGGTCTTTCGGAGAATATAGGTCTTAGGTTCACCATTACCTGTTGGGTTGCAGCGCCATGATCGTCGCCAGCATCGTCGCGACCAGCTTCTCCTCACCGTTCTTGCAAGCAAAGGCGTCTGCCGCGCAGACGATCAGCGTTTTTCCAGCGCGCTTGACCTGAGAGCGCGCGCAGAATTCCTCGCCTACGGCCGGAGCGAGGAAGTTCACCTTGAATTCCACGCTCAACACGTCGTGCCCTTCCGGCACGACGCTTAATGCCGCGTAGCCGCAAGCCGAATCAAGAATGCTGGTGATGGCTCCGGCATGCACGAAGTCGTTCTGCTGCGTGAGCGAGGAGTGGAAAGGGAAGCGTATCTCCACGCCTGGCGCCCGAAACTCTCCCTCACTCGCCGTTCGAAATCCTCCACAGTGCCACTCCCGAACCTGCTGAGATAAAACCTCGAGGATTCGGCAGTTGTACGCGACCCTTCCGCAGGAAGGCAATTTGTGCGCAGCGAGAGTGCCGAATTGCGCAGTCAACGGGCGGACGCCATTTCTTTCGGTAGCAGGCCCACCCGCTGCACACCCGCTGCGCGCGCGGTGTCGATGACGTCGGCCACGTACTCGAAGTCGATGCCGTCTTCGCCCTGCACGAAGGCGACCTTCTCGGCACGCTGTTTGAAGATGTCCCGCAGCCGGCCTTGCAGTTCCGCCCAAGCCACGGGCTGTTGATTGATTTTCAGCAGGGGTTTCTCGGCGGTTGGCTGATCGTCCAATTGAATCACGATCGTGCGCTCAGGTGCGGGCACCGAGTCCGCCGGCGGCTGCGGTATCTGCGCGTCCAGACCTTTGTACTCGGGCTTCGACTTGGCTACGATCACCATGAAGATGATGATCAGCACCAGCAGCACATCAATCAGCGGGGTCACATTCATCTGCGGCCCAGACGCACCACCGCCTGCCATCGACATTGCCATGATGTTCTCCTTTGAGGCCACGCGGCGTGTCTGAGAGATTGGACACCCGGCGGTGCGAACGGGTTCCCGTCTACGCTAGCGCTCGTAGTACGGGGCGACCTAGTTTAACGAGCGGTGACGAATTCCTTTAGAATCGACGCGTCGACTGGCGCGGCAGATCGTTCCATCTTCCGGCTTGCATCGGCGCACTTCTCTATGCACACCGGACGATTTCTCGCGCTGAGCTGGTTTCTGGCGCTGGCTTTCGCCTGTGCGCGCGCGCAGGACAACTATGAAATTCAGGTGTACGCCTCTGAACTGGTGCCGCCGCGCACCATGATGGTTGAGATTCACTCCAATTTCACCGTAAACGGGAGCAAAACCGTCGTCGATGGTGTCCAGCCAACGAACCATGCCGAGCATGAGACGCTGGAAATCACGCAGGGCTTCACCGACTGGTTTGAAACCGGCTTTTACGTCTTCAGCTCCATTCAGCCGAAAGGCGGCTGGCAGTGGGTGGGGGATCATATTCGTCCGCGCTTCGCGATTCCGGAAAAATGGCACTGGCCTGTAGGGCTCAGCATCTCGCAGGAGATTGGTTACACGCAGGCGAAGTTTACCGGCGATACCTGGACGTACGAACTGCGCCCAATTATCGACAAGACGATCGGTCCCTGGTATCTGGGCTTCAATCCTGTTTTTGACCGCACGCTGCACGGCCCGACGGTCACCAAGGGCTGGGGATTTTCGCCGAACGTGAAGATCAGCTACGACGTCACCAAGAAGATCGCCGCCGGCATTGAGTACTATGGCACCGTAGGCCCGGCCACCGAGTTCGATCCCATCGATCGGCAACAGCACCAGATTTTCCCCACAATCGATCTGAACGTCTCGCCGAAGTGGGAATTCAACTTCGGCGTGGGTTGGGGACTCACGCCGGCTACCGATCACCTGATCGTGAAATGCATCGTCGGGCGCCGCTTTTCGTGGACGCATGAGAAACATGCGCACGTGAAGGCGTCCTCGGGAGGGGATGCAGGACGCTGACCCCGTGGTCGTGGATCAAGTGCGCGACGGCAGGGGATGGCGACTCGTGCTGTTCGATGGAGCGGCGGGCGTCCCCGCCCGCCGGACGGGCGAGACGCCCGTCCCTCCACCGGCTAACAGAGTAGCAACTATCCAATCGGCGCGGGTGCCGGCGCAAGCGGCGGCGGTTCTGGCGGCCGCGGCGACATGGGGGGCGGCGGCGGATACAAGCGCGCGTGCAGGGCCGGATATCGTTCCGCCAGAAAGTACATCGCGTAGGCCGGGAAGAAGACTGCGATGGGCACGCACACCAGGGCGACCACGCAGATCACGGCGCCCAACACGACCGTTCCTGCGACAATCGCCGTTGTGATCGTAAAGACATCCCAGCCCAGGCCCGCCGCTTTACCGAAGATCACCACGATCACAACCAGAATTCCGACCGGGATCAGACAGATCATAGCCGCGATCCAGGCAAGAATGCCGAACATGATCGAGGCACCGATCGCCAGCACAATTTTCATCCCAATGTAACCGGCGTAGCTTCCCAATTCCGCCTTCATGCTGGCCAGCACGCGTTGCCAGCCTTCGATCACTCCAGTGCCGTCGATGGCCATGTAGGGAATAACGAAATCCTTGGCGAGTACGGTGATCAGCGTCATCGCCAGTCCAAACAGCATGAACACGAGGACCATCGGGAGAAAAGCGGCGAAAGTTTCCAGCCCGGGTTGCTTGTGATTTCGCATCGTGGCGAGCACGGGGATCAGCAAGGGGATGAACAGCGCAGCCGCCACAGCCAAGCCCACAACGGCGACTGCCAGCTGCCACCAGAAGAAACGCAGGCCCTGCCTCTGCCAGCGCCGCCAGCCGTCGGAGAGCGAGTCGCAGTTCTTGCGCAGAACGGCTTCAAACAGGACGAACCGGGAGACGCTGGAGACATAGATCCATACCAGCATCAGCACCAGGGCGCCGAAGATCGCAATCAGGATCACCGTGGCGAGTATTGCCGGGTCCATGCCATGGAAGATGTTTCTCCAGAAGAGATCGGGCGTGTCCGCGAAACTCTGCGAGTGGGGAATTTTCGACGGCAGGCTGCTCATGCTGTTGCAGCTGCCTCCTGAACTGATTTCGCCCGTTGCCAGGGCCAGCAAAGCCAGCCGCGTCCACTGTCCAAGCCGGAACGGCTCCGCGAGTTGGTCGGCTGCGTGCGCGAAAGCGGTTCTTACCACTTCGAGCGCGGACTTGGCCAAGACATGCCTCCGAGTGGAATCTCAATTCGCAAAGTACTGCGAAGGTAAGAGGGGGTCAATGGAATTGTGCGCCGCCACTAATCACGCTGAAATGCCGAGCCTGAGCGTCGCTCAGAAAATGGAGATCGATGCGCGGTGCAATTCAAGATCTGCAAATCAGCTCACTCGTATCGCAAAGCCTCCACGGGATCGAGCCTTGAGGCCCGTAGCGCCGGCACCATGCCGCTGGCAACGCCCACCAGCAGCAGTACGCCGGTCGACAGCAGCACCGTCATCAGTGAAATCCGCAGGTGAATGTCGGCTTTCCCGGAGTCATCTTCGAACAGAGGTCCCAGTAGCGGCAATGTACCCACGGTGAGGGCAATAAAATACGACACGAGGATTCCGATGGCTCCTCCCAGCAGCATGATCATGATGGTTTCCGCCAGGAACTGCATCTTGATGTGCCGCTTGCGTGCGCCGAGCGCTCGGCGCAGGCCGATTTCGCGAATACGCTCGTCCACCGACACCAGCATGATGTTCATCACGCCCACGCCGCCGATGCCGAGTGTGAGCGTGCCGATGAAGGTGAGCAGCACCTGCAGGCCGATGGTAATTCCGTCGATGACGGGACGAAACTCTTCGCGCCCGAACATCTGAATGGCCTTTGGATCGGTGGGCGAGAACTGCTGGCGTGAAGCTACGGCGGCCAGCACCTGGGCTTCGGCGCGTTTTTCAAACTGCGGGGCGATCGGTTCGAATATCAGGACTTGGGCATAGCGCGTGTTCCACAAATCGCCTGCCGCTGAATAGGGAATCCAGGTGGAGTCATCATCGCTGGAAAAATAATTGCTCATCTGGATCTTTCGCGCCATCACGCCGATCACTTGAAAGGGGACGCCTTGCACGAGAACGGTTTCGCCGACGGCGGGGCGTCCGCTGAACAACTGCTCTTTGACCCGAGCGCCAAGAAAAATGACGCGGCGCCGTTCCAGATCATCGAGCTTGCTGATCCAGCGGCCTTCCGCGGGAACCTCGTTGCGCATGTCGCCGTATTCGGGACAGACTCCGCGCACCGGCGCTGTTCCCGCCATGCGGTCTTCGTACGCAATGCCGGGGCGTCTCACCGTCTCGAGGCACACATGCTTGACGAGCGGTGCGGTTTCCTTGACCAGCTCGACGTCTTGTTTTTCGAAGACGACCTTCTTCCCGGCGCGCTGTCCGCCCGGTTGCTCGCTCGTCTGTTGTGGCCAGCAGACAACCGCGCCCTTGCCGAAGGCATTAAAGCCGTTCACCAGGATCGAGCGGAAACTGTTGCCGTACGCGATCAGCAGCGTAACCGTGGCGATGCCCCACACGATGCCCAGCATGGTGAGCGCGCTGCGGGTCCGGTTCCGTTTCAGCGCGATCCAGGCTTCGAGAATGACTTCAGTAAGCATGAGAAACCAGCTCTTGGCTGATGGCCTGTAGCTAGTAGCTTCTGGCTGCTAGCTCCTGGCACCCAATTCGCTCTTGCCACTAACGACCAACGACTGAGCCTTTCGCTGGCGACTAGTGACCGACGACTAGCGACCAGTAACTGCTTCTCAGCCTCCCGCCTCATACCGCAGCGCCTCGATCGGATCGACCGAGGCCGCACGTCTTGCCGGATACAAAGCCGAAAACACAGCGATCATTCCCAGCAGCGTGCAGGCCAGCACGCCCGTTCCCCACGTGGGGAGCAGTCCGGCGAAAAAGTCAGGCATGGGCAGCATGTTGACCAAGGCGCATAAGCCATAAGCAATGCCCAGACCGACCGCGCCGCTCAGAGCGGCAATCAGCAGAGCTTCAAAGAAAAACTGACGCAGGATTTCTCCACTCCGGGCGCCGAGCGCCTTGCGCACTCCAATCTCGCGTGTGCGTTCGCGAACCGCCACGAGCATCACGTTCATCACGCCCAATCCACCGAGTACCAGCGTGACCAGCCCCACGGCGCCGAGAAAATACTTCATGCCATTGGTCATGGTCTCGAAGGCTTTGGCTTCCTGCACCGTGTCCCAGATGGGACACGCTTCTTTATCGTTCGCATCGAAGTTGTGCAGGTGCCCCAGCGCGCGCCGGATCTGGTATTTGCAGACATCGTGCAGATCAACCGTGCGTGGCGTGACCAGGAATTGATCGATGTCGTGCGCTTTGGCGGGCGGTTTAGCAGGAAAATCGCGCTGCATCGTGGTGAACGGGATGAATACCTTGTTCACGTCCCAGCCGTCGTAGCTGGAATCCTGCTTCTTCTTCTGCATCACTCCAATAACGGTGTAAGGAAAATCGTTCAGATGAATCAGTTGGCCTACGGCGCTGGTGCCGGGAAATAACTGCTTGGCCGCATCAGTCCCCAGGAACGCGACACGGCGAGCTTCTTTCACGTCGCTCTCGTTATAGAAACGCCCTTCGCCTGGATTCAGCGTCCGTACCCAGCCGAATTCGGGCATGGATCCGCTCACCAGAAATGCCGCATTGTTATACGCACTGTGCGTGCGCACGGTCTCCTGCTCAAGCTCGGGCAAGATGTACTGGCATTCCGTGGCCATGGTCTGCAGGTAAGGCAAATCGTTATCGCTCCATTGCACGGGTCGACCGGCACGCTGTCCACCGGCTTGCAGGCTCGTGCGCCCATGGAAGACGATCATGACGTCTTTGCCGAGGGTCTCGGCGACTTTCGCCTGGCCGACGCGCAAACCTTCCCCGGCGGCCACCATCAACACGATCGACACGATGCCCCAGGCAATCCCGAACATGGTGAGAAAGGTGCGCAGCTTGTGCGCCCACAACGTCCGGAAGACATCGCCAATGAGATCGCGCAGGATCATTGCTTCGTTGGACGGGGCGGTTCGTTGTCAGTAATCAGGCGTATTTTGAGGCCGAAACGGGAAGTTGCCCCCGATGCGCCCGGGGCCGTCCATTGATAGATACGCAGGTGGGGGAGGTTTTGTTCGCGATCTCCTCAGGTTTTTGGAGCTGGAGGGGCCCAATGCCGCTATCCCTTGGAGGTAACAAGGTCATTCCGAGCGACTTGCAAGTAAATTGGGGATGTTACCCAGCGCTTTGGAAGGCGATGCAGGTTACACGGCGACCGCTCCGACCCGCTCAAGCCAGGCGTCAAACTCGCGTAAGGCTGCCTCGCACTGCAAGCGGTGCCGCTCCTGGCGATCGCGTACCTGGCGGTCCAGAGGCGGCAACAGATCGAATGTTATGTTGGCCGGCTGGAAATTCCGTGGATCGCCTTGTGCGACGTAGTGCACCAGCGATCCGAAGGCGGACGCGCGAGGGGGCCCCAACGGCTCCCCGCCGTTCGCCAGTGTGGCCGCGTGCACGCCCGCCATCAGTCCGGTGGCGATCGATTCGACGTAACCCTCCACCCCGCAGATTTGCCCGGCAAACAATACGCGCGGATGCGTCTTCATCTGCAGAGTCTCGCGTAGCAGTGCTGGTCCGTTGATGTACGTGTTCCGATGGATCTGTCCATAGCGGAGGAAACGCGCCTGCTCGAGCCCCGGAATGAGGCGGAGAACGCGAGCCTGGTCACCAAACCTCAGGTGATTCTGAAAACCGACCAGGTTGTAGGAATCGGCGCGGAGGTTTTCCTGCCGCAGCTGCACGACGGCATGGGGTGGCTTGGCGGTGCGGGGATCACGCAGGCCCACCGGCTTCATGGGTCCAAAGCGCAGCGTGTCGCGGCCGCGGCGCGCGATCTCTTCAATCGGAAGGCAGCCTTCGAAGTAGTTCAGCTTTTCCCAGTCCCGCTCCTCGACCGACTCCGCCGTCACCAGGGCATCGTAAAAACGGTCGTACTCTTCCTTCGACATGGGACAGTTGATGTAGTCTGCCGTGCCTTTGTCGTAGCGCGCGGCCAGATACACCTTTGACATATCGATCGAGTCAGATTCGACGATGGGGCTGATGGAATCGTAAAAGTAAAGCTGCGGCGAGGCAGGCTCTTCTTTCGTGGATGCCGTCGGCGAAGCTTCGGGATCGTCCGCGCTCCCGCTCAAGCGCGAAATTTCGGCCGTCAGCGCATCGGAAGTCAGCGGTCCGCTTGCGATCACTGTGATCTGTGCTTCATCGGTCCTGGTGACCTCTTCTCGCCGAACAGAAATGAGCGGCTCGCGCGAAATCGCTTCTGTAACTTTCGCGGAGAATGCGGTCCGATCGACGGCCAATGCGTGTCCTGCAGGTACGGCGCAGGCGCGGGCGATCTCGAGCAGCAGCGATCCGGCACGCCGCATTTCTTCTTTCAGCAGCCAGGGAGCGGTGTTCGCGCTGTCGGACTTCAGCGAGTTCGAGCAGACCAACTCGGCGAAGTCGGCCGTCTGATGCGCAGGAGAGGAACGCACCGGGCGCATCTCGAACAGTTCTACCCGGATTCCGCGCCGTGCGCATTGCCAGGCAGCTTCCGAACCAGCCAGCCCCGCGCCGATAATTCGAACTACCATCACTTTGCCACTCCCTCCGCCAGTTGCCGCAAAGCGTCGCCCTCGATCCGGACTTCCATCCAATCGTGCAGAAACTTCGCACCGAGCCGCTTGTAGAAGTCAATGGCCGGCTGATTCCACTCGAGCACCTCCCAGCGCATTGCCCAGAATCCTTCACGCAGGGCGATCGACGCGACTTCGGCCATCAAGATCTTGCCGATCCCCTTGCCGCGAAATTCCTCGCGCACGTAGATGTCCTCGAGAAATAGTCCTGGCCCCTGGAAGCTGCTATAGAAATTGAAAAACATCGCATATCCTGCTGGCCTGCCATCCCACTCCGCCAGCAATGCCCGAAAGCGCGGGTGTGGACCGAAGCCGTCGCGCGCCAGCATCTCCACGGTGATCGTAACTTCGGCTGCCAGCCGTTCAAACGTGGCAAACTCCCGGATCATCGCTTCGAGCAAGGGCACGTCTTCGATAGTGGCGGCGCGGATGCGGAGCATTTGTGGAGGGCTCCCGGTTCAGGTCACAAGGGCAGAAACAACGCTGCCGCACATTATATCCAAGGTACAAGAACTGAATGCGCCCGGCATTTACGGCGAATCGGCCCGAGCAGGCTGTTATTCCAGATTCTGCTGAATTACTCCAGATCGCGCCAGTTTTTTCCAATTCCAATTTCTACGACGAGCGGAACGGTGAGGGGATGGACCCTTTCCATGTACTCGCGGACCAGCGACCGCATGACGTCCAGTTCTTCTTCCGGCACTTCAAAGACCAGTTCGTCGTGGACCTGCAGGGTCATGCGCGATTTCAAGTTGCGTTCGCGGATGGCTTCGTCGATGCGGATCATCGCGAGCTTGATGAGGTCAGCGGCGGTACCTTGCAGGGGAGTATTGACGGCGGTGCGTTCGGCGAATCCGCGCTGCTGAACGTTCTTGGCGTTGATGTCGGGCATGGGGCGGATGCGGCCGAACAGAGTCTGGACGCGCTGGGTGTGGCGCGCGTCGTCGAGGGTTTTGTCGATGAAGGAGCGGACGCCCGCGTACTTTTCGAAGTAAGCGTTGATGAATTGCTTGGCCTCAGCCGGCTCGATCCCGAGATTTTGCGAGAGCCCGAATGCGGAAAGGCCATAAACGATGCCGAAGTTGACGACCTTGGCTTGGCGGCGATGGTCGGGGGTGACCATCAGTGGCGGAACACCAAAAACCTGCGACGCGGTGAGGGTATGGATATCGTCGCCGCGCCGGAAAGCTTCGACCAGCAGCGCATCGCTGGAGTAGTGCGCGAGCAGGCGAAGCTCGATTTGCGAGTAATCGGCGGCGAGCAGAACGTGGCCGGGTTCGACGGTGAAGGCGGCCCGGATCTCGCGGCCGAGTTCGGTGCGGATGGGAATGTTCTGCAGGTTCGGGTTGGCGGAGGACAGGCGTCCGGTGGCGGTGCCGGTCTGGTCGAAAGTGGTATGGAGACGCCCGGTGGATGGACTGAGCAATGCGGGAAGAGTATCGACGTAGGTCGATTTGAGCTTCGAGAGCTGGCGGAACTCGAGCACGAGGCGCGGGACTTCGTGATCGGCGGCCAGGCCCTCGAGCACATCGACGGCGGTAGAGATGGTTTTCCCTTTGCCGTACTTCACGGGCTTGGGCAGGTTGAGTTTGTTGAAGAGGACGTCGCCGAGCTGGCGAGGCGAGTTGATGTTGAATTCGAGGCCGCAATGGCCGTAGATCTCCCGGGCCTTGGCGTCGATTTCCCGCCCCAGGCGCGTGGACATGCGGGCCAGGGCCGCGGTGTCGATCTTCACTCCGGCTTCTTCCATGCGGGCAAGAACGGGGACCAGCGGGAGGTCAATGGTTGCGTAAAGCTTCCTGAGTCCGGCCTGTTCGACTTCGTGCGCGAGTGTGATGGCGAGGCGGCCGGTGACATCGGCGGATTCGGCAAGATTTCCGGAGAGCTTGAGATTGAGGCGGCGCAGCGCGACTTCGGGCAGAGCATGCGAGGAATAGGTCGGATCGAGCAAGTACGAGTAAAGGCGCGAGTCGTGGCGGACGCCGGAGAGCCCTATGTCCGCAGCATTGAGCGCGTGCAGGGCGGCTTTGAAGTCGTGGACTGACTTGGTGAACTGTTCATTGGCGAGGATGGATTTCAGTTTTGTTCCTGCCTCGGAGTTGAGCGGGACGACGGTGGCAGCGCCCGATGTGGCCGAGATCGCGATGGTCCGGGTAATCGGGGGCGCAGTTGGGGTTGGAGATCCGAGTTGCAAGGGGAGCATGCCCTCTTCGGGCTCAGGCTCGTCGGCTTCTTCGCTGTCGGTGGCAGTCTCGGTGGGCGCCTCGAGGGCGATGGCGAGGGAGTTTTTTGCGGGAACTTCCTTGAGGACGGCCTCAACATCGGCGGCAGATCTGGCTTCGGTGTAGCGTGCCTCGGTGACTTCGACGACGGGGAGAAGTTCCTTGAGGAGCGAGGTGAATTCGAGTTCGGAGAAGAGCGCACGGAGGGTGGCGACGTCGGGTTCGCCCGCGCGCATAGCGTTGAGATCGAGGGCCACGGGGACGTTGCAGTCGATGGTTGCCATGCGCTTGCTGAACAGGACAATGTCGCGATTGTGGAGCAGGGACTCGCGGTAGGTTTTCTTCTCGACTTCGGCGGCACGATCGAGTGCCGCTTCCACTGTGCCGAAGCGCTTGATGAGTTCGAGGGATCCCTTTTCGCCGATGCCGGGGGCACCGGGAATGTTGTCGATGGAATCACCGCGCAAGGCCATCAGGTCGATGACGCGCTCGGGCGGAACGCCAAGAATTTCTTCAACCTTGGCGGCGTCGGCGATGAGGTTGTCCTTGGGCGGGTTGAGGACGAGGACCTTGTCGGTGACGAGCTGGAGCATGTCCTTGTCGCTGGAGACGACGTAGACAAGATAGGACTCGGCCGCGGCTTTGCGGGCCAGGGTGCCGATAAGGTCGTCGGCCTCGAAGCCCTGCTGTTCGAGGATAGGGATGCGGTAGGACTCGAGCGCGCGACGGATGTACGGGACCTGCTGTGCGAGGTCCTCGGGCATGGCGGAGCGGTTGGCTTTGTAGCCGTGGTACTGGACTTCCTGGAAGCTTTGCGTCTTGAGGTCGAACTTGCGGACGGTGGTGATGGCTTCGGCTTCCTGGTCGCGGAAGGTGGGGCCGACGACGTCGAAGACAGCGGCGAGGTACTCGGGGGAGAAGTCCTCGCGCAGCTTGCGCAGCATGTTGACGAACACGTAGATGGCGGCGGTGGGGAGGCCGGTCTTGGTCGTCATGGGCCGCTGGCGCGCCATGGCGTGATAGGCGCGGAAGATGAAGGACATCGTGTCGATGAGGAATACGCGGTTTTTGGCGGCAGGAACGGGTGTGGGGCCGGGCTTGGGTGGCGCGGACTGCTTCAGCGACGATGGTTTGCGGGGAGGCAAGCAGTTAGTTTAACAGTTGGGGAGAGGGTGAGATGCGGGGGCAGTTGGGAGATTTGGAAGGATTCGCGTGGGTGTTGGGGTCGTGGAATCCCACGCTAAACGTCACAAAGGGCCCGCCCTTTAGGGTGGTGCACCGGCAACGAACGTGACGTGAGGCTGAGGCACTTCGGCCGGCGAGACGCCGGCGCTACGGTCGCCGTGTGGTTACTTTCGGAACCTCGGTACCCCGCCGGGATGCGGATAGAATTCTTGCGCGAATGCAAAAAATCGCCATTCTCTACGACGCGAGCCAGGCGGTGCTCTCGACCTTTGATCTGGACGAGGTGCTGCGGCAGATCCTGGTGATCGCGCGCGACTATTTTCATTTGCAGAACGTCGCCATCCTGATGCTGGATAAGGAAAAACCGGAACTGTACCCGCGTTGCCAGATCGGCTGGGATGCGGGACACGAGCACACCCGGATGGGGCTTGATCGTGGCGTGACCGGAGCTGCAGCGCGGCAGAAGCGCCCAATCTACTCGCCCGATGTGTTGAACGATCCGCAGTATGTTTCTTCCGCTGGGAGCACGCGGTCGGAGCTGGCAATTCCGCTGATGGCACGGGGTGAAGTGGTGGGCGTGCTCGATTGCCAGAGCGCGAATCCCAATCATTTCGACAACGACACCATCGACCTGCTGACGCTGTTTTCCACGCAGGCGTCGATGGCGCTGCAGAACGCGCAGCTCTATTCCCTGGAGCGGCAACGGGCGCGACATCTGGAAGTCATCAATGCGATTGCGCGCGAGACCACGGCCGTGCTCGACCAGGAGGAGCTGTTGATCAAGGTGTGCGCCGTGATTCAACACACGTTTCAGGTGGGGCAGGTTTCAGTCCTATTGCGCGACGAGGAGGGGCTCACACTGCGTGGAAGCCAGGGGAGGTTCACGGCCTGCGCGGCCGCGGACGGGCGGCTTCCGGCAACGAGCGGGCTCTGGGGAAGGGCGTTAGCGGCGGGAAAGACGCTGATCGAAAACGACGTGCGCGAGTGTCCGGAGTATGTGGGGTTCTACCAGGAGACGAAGTCACGGATGTGCATTCCCCTGGTGTCGTTCGGTCAAACGCTGGGCGTGCTGATGCTGGATAGCGAACAGCCAGGAAGCTTCCAGGACGTGGACATCGAGTCGCTGGAAGCGGTGGCGGACATTTGTGCGACGGCGATCCAGAACGCGCACTACGTCGAACGCGTGAAGCAGTTGGCTTATCTGGACGGGCTCACAGGAATTTTCAACCGCCGGTTCTTCGAACTGCGGGTGGTGGAGGAAATCGATCGGGCGCGACGGTTCAACACGGGCATGGCGGTGTTGATGATCGACATCGATCAGTTCAAACGGCTGAACGATGAGTTCGGACACCTGCTGGGGGATGAAGTCCTGCGCCAGGTTTCGTCGATGTTCCATGGGCAGGTACGCAAGATTGACGTGGTGTGCCGCTACGGCGGCGAGGAATTCGGGATTTTGCTGTCGCAGACGAATCCGCAGCATGCATTGCAGGTGGCCGAGAAACTGCGGCGGTTGGTGGAGAACTGGCAGTTCCCGGGTGTGCCACGCGCGGTGACGATCAGCGCAGGGGTGGCGACGTATCCCGATCATGGGACGACGCGCGACGAACTGGTGAAGTCGGCCGATGCCGGCCTGTACGCGGCGAAGCAAAGTGGACGCAACCGGGTGCTGCTTGGCCCGACGTGCTACAAGGCGGCGGCACAGGGAGCGGAGTAACCGCAGCGGGAAATCAATCTCAGTTTTAGTCTAGATCGGCATCCAGTCGCCGTGCATTTCGTGCTGCAGGCGTTCGAGCTGTTTGCGGTTTTCGCGCAGGATGTCTTTCCGCTGCTTCTGCAATTCCTTCTGCAGTTTCTGGGCCTGTTCCCGCATAGCGCGCTGATGGGCAGCGATTTCGGCCTGGGCGCGCCGGGTAGCGTCCTGGGCTTCGCGTAGAGCGCGCTCGATCTCGGGTTTCTGGCGCTCGAGTTCTTCCATGGCGGCGCGCTTGGCCTTCTCGATTTCGGGCCGAGCTTCTTCAAGCTCGCGGCGCGATTCCTGTATCGCGAACTGCAATTGCGGCTGCAGTTGCGCCATCTGGTCGCGCCACTTGGTCATATCCAAATGAGTTTCGGCGTCGAAGTCGGGTAGATCGAAACTATCTTCGAACCAGCTGCCGGAATCTTTGCCTTCAGGCAAGGGCAAGGTCAGATTCTGCTCGTGTTTTTCGCGGATGATGCCCACGTTCACGCTGCCGCTGGTGGTGGAGCGAATGGCGTGGCTGAAGTCGCTGGTGTCGTTCACGGGTTGGTCATTAACGCGGACGATAACGTCGCCGGCGCGGAAACCGGATTTTTCGGCCCGGCTGTTTTTTTCGACCGACCGCACCAGGACGCCTTTGCCGTTCTTCACGCCGAAGAACTCGCCGAGTTGCGGGGTGATGTTTTCGACCATCAGGCCGCTGCGCATGGAGGAGTGCGCGACGACGACGGAGACCGGGACGTCGAAATCGGGCATGGCCGGTATATTGGGCATCTCGAATTTGAAGTCCTTGGGCTTCGGTCCCCAGGCCATCGACTTGCGGCGATCGGCCAGCTGCACCTTGAGGGTAAGGGGCTGGCCATCGCGGCTGATGCCGAGGGTGACCACGCGTCCGGCAGGAGTTTCCCGGATCATGCGGCGCAGCTGGGCGCCGCTCTCAACGTTCGTTCCATTCATGCTCAGGATGACGTCATGTTCTTTCAGGCCAGCTTTGCCGGCAGGCGCGTCCTGGTCGACCATGGTGACCTCGACGCCGCGTTCGTCCTTGAGCTTGAGAGCGGCGAGGCGGTCGGGAGTGACGTCGGCGATGTCGACGCCCATGTAGGCGCCGGAGTTCTCTTCGTCGCCGAAGCCGGTGTCGGAGGAGATCAGGCTCAGCGGATAGGATACGGAAGGGCCGTCGATCACGGGGCATTCGGCCGGATGAGCGGCGACGGTGAGAGCGGAGAGGAGGATCAGAGAAAGCAGGATGGACAAACGCATGCGGAATCCTCCAGCTATCGATTTGTGGCGCTCGAAGCGCGAACCTCAGGGGCTAAGCCCCGCTTTATCGGCTCGGGTGGGCACTGCTGAAGCCGTGCCCTTCCCGAACGAGTGAAGCCGACAGCTTCCCTGGTCTATAGGCGAGAGGACAAGATGCCCTCCCATCCCAGCAAGCCAAGAGCACGCTTGCCGAGTACCCATTCTCGTGACAGCCGCCGGGACGCCGGCGCTACAGATCCTCAGCGGCTGGCGCGCAGAAACTTGATGTCGCCGGTGGTGGTACGCACCTTCAGGGTGGGCCCCCCGCCGTTCAGCTTGCCTTCCGCAGTAAAGCTCTTCGGGCCAGGCCAGTCGCCGCCTTCGCTGCTCACACGAATATCGTTAAAGTCGGTCGAGATTTTGTGACCGTTGGCGAGATCGATGCTGGCACGGATCGTGAGGGCCACGTCAGGCGCGATATAGACGATGATGTCGCCGGCCGAGGTCTCAAGGACCGAGTCCACGCGCTCTCCGGTGGACGAGATGAATTTTGCCTGGATGGCGCCGGCTCCGGTTTCGGCATGCGCCGAAGAGACGCCGTTCAGTTCGATGCGTCCCGCGCCAGTTTCGGCGCGCACCAGGCCCTTAGCCCAGCCGAGACGAATGCTGCCGCCGCCAGTTTCGATCTCGACGGGGCCAGAAATGTCGCCGAGTTCAATATTGCCGCCGCCGGTAGAAACTTTAAGCTTGCCGCCACACTGCTTGACGTCGATGTTGCCGCCGCCCGCTTCGAGAATGGCGTCCTGTGAGGCGGCCATCAGGACGATGTTGCCGCCGCCTGTGGTGGCGCTAACCTTGCCTTTGGCGTTGGCGATGGAAATCTTGCCGCCGCCGGTTTCAAGGTGCATGTCGCCGTTGATCGTGCCGATCTCGATGCTGTCGCCGCCAGTTTCGGCGGTTACGGTGCCACCTATGTCGTCGAGATGAATCTTGCCGCCGCCACTTTCGGCTTCGACGCGGCCGGAAATTGCGGTAACGATGACGCCTCCGCCATTGGTTTCGATCTTAGCGAGTTCGAGGTTGTGGGGCACGTTGATGGTGAATTCGCCCGAACAGAGGTTATGACGGTGACCCTGCCAATCGCCCTGGATGAGGGCGGTGTCTCCATGCGCCGATGCGTTGATCTTGTAGGACTCGAATTCGCGGCGGGCTTGTTTCTCGTCAGGAACGTAAGAACGAGTGCGAATGACGTAAGTGATGTCCTGCTGAGAGCCGCCCTGCACGTGAACCGAACCGAAATCGACCTGGAGGCGAAGGATCTTTGCAGCGGGGAGAGAACCGGTGATTTCCTCGGTCCAGGAATCACCGTCGCGGAAAACACGCGTCTGCTGGGCAGAAGCGAGAGTGACCAGAAGCGCTGTCGCGAGCAATGCTCCGGCGAATTTGGAAAACTTCTTCGACATGGCGTTGATTGAAGCCTTGACTTCAGGGATCGAGCGAGTCCTGATGAGTGGCGTCTTCTCCTTTTTAGGAGCGTTTGCTCCGAATTGATAATGCTTTCTGGGCGCAAAGTCCAGATGTCTGGAAACGTTGCGCCTCAGCCCCTAAAGGGGCGGTACGGCAAACTGTCTACGGCGTCGCTAAAGCGAGGCCCTGATACGAATCCAGACTGATGCGATCCCAGACTGGTACGATCCCGGGGCTCACACGATCCCGGACCGAGCCCCTTTCGAATCCGGTCGGATACGAATCTTGCGTTGGCTCGCATTCGGTCGCTTCCTAGTCGATCTCGGGCAACTGGGCCAGGACCGTACGGGCCTGAGAGCGGATGTACTGGTTCTGGTCGGTTTCGGCCAGATGTTGCAGCGCCGCGCGCACGCTGCTGTCGGCTTTGACCGGCTCAAGCAGCAGCAAAGCCTGGGTGCGAACGCCCTGGTTCTTGTCGGTCACGAGTGCATTGAGAACGGCATCGCGGACGCTAATGTCGTCTTTGACGTACGATCCTAAGCCCTCGATCGCCTTCAGGCGAACGCCGGGATTGCTGTCATTACGCAGCGAATAGATCAGAGCCTCCCGGACGCGGCTGTCGTTGGGCTTCTGCGTGAGCAGGTCGACCGAGTCCATCCGCACGCCGGAGTTGTAGTTATTGCGACTAGCGTAGAGAAGCAGTTGCTGAATGCGCTGGTCGTTGATGGATCCCTGGGTCTGCTCCGTCTGCACTGTGTCGTACTTAATGGTGACCTGATTGGAGCTGGGGTCCTGGATGACGGAGCGGATGCCGCTGACGGTGGAGGCTTCGATGGGAGGAATTGTTGTTGTGGTCGCTTCCTGAATGGTGCGGTCGACGGGTCTGACTTTCACCATCATTGCAATTCCGCCGCCGAAGCCGATCATGAAAATCACAGCCGCTAGGGCCGGGGAGAAGCGAATCTGGCGCAGCCAGTTGGCCGGGTCGAAGGTCAGGCGATGCCACCAACCGCCCTGCTCCGCGGTTTCAAGGCTCTCCTGCATTCGCATTCGCGAGGCGGCGAGCAGGTTTGGCGTAGGCTCGGCGACCGGCAGTTTGGAGAGGGTCGCGTGGAAGGCGCGGGCGGACTTCAGCTCTGTGGCGCATTCGGGACATCGGCCCAGGTGTTGCTCGAGCTCGTAACGAGCATCGTCAGCGAGCTCGTTATAAACATAAAGCAGAATATTGTCTTGTACCCATTCACACTTCATAATTGCACCCCCTTGCGGGGCTACTCCTTATCAAAATCAAAATTCGAGGCCGGCGACTTCACCGCAAGTCGGCCAGCGCGCCGCGCAATTTCTGCGTGGCCCGGAAGAGCGTGTTCTTGGCGGTCTCTTCCGTGGTGTTCAAAATCTCGCCCACGGTTCTGAGCTTCATGCCGTGGTAATGCTTCAATTCAAAAACCATGCGCTCGCGGGGCGTGAGTTTCTCGAGCGCGCAGCTGATGCGGGCGCCCAGCTGGCGGCGCATGAGATCGCGTTCGGGATTCGCCCCGGCGCGGCCATCGGGCACCTGGTCGAGCAGGTTGTACTCTTCGCCCGAGGCGTCAACCGAGACTGGCGCGTCTTCTTTGCGCACCTGGCGTTTGCGCAGGTGATCGAGACAGAGGTTGGTCACGATGCGGTAGATCCAGGTATAGAACGAGCACTCGAAGCGGAAGCTGCCTACGTTCTTATAGGCCTTGAGGAAGGCGTCCTGGAAAATATCCTGGGCATCGTGCTCGGAACCGGTGAGATGGAGGGCGAGTCGGAGGACCGCCTGATCGTAATGGCGAACGAGTTCCTCGAAGGCAGCGCGGTCGCCGCGCTGGGCCTCGCGGATCAACATCGTGTCGTCGATGCGGCTTCCTTGCCCAGCCATCTGGCTCCGTACGGCGGGGTTATGGGTTCCGCTACTGGTGTTCGGCCGGGAGTTCATCGTGCCCGGGAAGGAACGTTCGCCAACCGTAATTGGTACCACGCACGCGTCGGCCGGCATGTCTGTCCGTTATCCTCAGCAAACCCTCACTTCGAGCTTTTTGGGGTTGCGTAGTAATGGACGAGGCAGCATCTGAACCGTGAGCAGGGGAAATACGGTTTGGCAAGATTCTTGCGTTCCTGCAGCTCCACTCACAACCCATTGATTTAACTTTATTTTAGCGCTGATCCGTTCCGGATGCAGGGCATCCTAGACAGGGTTTGGATGTCAGGTAGAACGGAAAATTGTAAAAAGTTGTTTAACGCACGGCGGCGAGGGCTGTCCTCTGCACAAAATGTAGGGCAGTTATGCAACAGTCCAAAAATTGGGGTGCCCGTCAATGGGTCTGAGCGCGCAGAAGCCCGGGAGTTTCGTCCCGAGCTTCTCGAATGTTGGCCCTTTGGGGGAGGGCTGCCGAATGAACCCCGTTTGCCGGGACGGGGTTACTCGGCGATTTCTTTTTCGATCACGACCTTCACATGCGCGGTGACGTCCGTGTGGAGTTTCACGGGGACGTCGAATTCGCCAACCGACTTCAGTGCTTCGTGCAACTGGATCTTGCGGCGGTCGATGTGGAAGGACTTCTTCTCGAGCGCCTCGGCGATATCACTCGAGGTAACCGATCCGAAGAGCTGGTCGTTTTCCCCGGAGCGGCGCTGGAAGCTGACCGAGAGTCCCTCGAACTGCTTGGCAAGGGCTTCGGCTTCGTGCTTCTCCTTGGCGGAGCGGCGCACGGCGGCAGCCTTCATCTGTTCGATGACGGCTTTGTTGGCGGCGTTGGCTTCGATGGCGAGCTTGCGGGGCAGCAGGAAATTGCGGCCGTAGCCCTCGGCAACTTTCACCACGTCGCCACGCGAGCCAAGCTTCGGTACGTCTTCTTTCAGAATGACTTCCATGGGAACTCCTAAAATTGAGAAATTGTGTAATTGAGTAGTTGGATAATTGGAAACCAATCCCCATCCGGCCGCTGGTTTTCCATGTGATTTGGTAACCGGGCTTGGCGAACCATGAGCTCTTAAATTACTCAATTACCAAATTACAAAATTACCCAATTGTCTACATCGCTCGGCCGGCAAACGGCAGCAACGCGATGTTGCGGGCCATTTTGATCGCGCTCGAGAGGCGACGCTGATGCGGAGTGCAGACTCCGGTCAGGCGGCGCGGGACGATCTTGCCACTCTCGGCAACAAATTGCGCGAGCAGGCGCACGTCCTTGTAGTTGATGTTCTCGATTTTCTCGACGCAGAACTTGCAAACCTTCTTGCGGCGGAAATACTTGCGGCCGCCTTCTCGGGGGCCACCCGGTCCGCCACCAGGGCGCGGGCCCCGGGAAGGTGGACGTTGGCTATGTCCTTCGGTTGCTGTCGGCGCTTCGGCCGTCGCAGCAGGTGCTTTCGTTTCGTCAGCCATGATGCTCCTTCACTTTGTGGCACGGACGCTGTTGTCCGCCGCCTTCGATTTCAACTGTGGGGCGGACACTCTGGTCCGCCAACTCGCGCTCTAGACGGTCGCTGGCGAAGCTTCTCCGCCCTCTGCCGCGGGCGCCGGGGCCGCAGACGCCTTCTTCCGGGCGTCGCGAATGGCCTTGATCTTGTCGAGGCGCTTCTGCTCTTCGTCGATGCGGACGCTGATGAACTTGATCACGGGTTCGGTCACGCGCAAGCGGCGCTCGAGTTCGTGGATCAGGCCGCCGCCGCCTTCGACGGTGAGCAGGACGTAGACGCCATCATGAAAACGGCGAACGGTGTAGGCCAAACGGCGTTTCCCCATGCGCTCGACGCTTTTCACGATGCCACCCGTCGAAGACACGGCGGTTTCGAGCGTGGAGATCAGCTTGTCGAGGTCCTCTTCCGCCATATCGGGGCGAACGATGAACATCAGTTCGTATGTACGATTCATTCGTTTTCTCTCCAAATCCTAGGTCGCGTCCGGAGCCGCGTCGTCGTCATCCTTCTTGCGGTTGAAGCGGTTCATCGCCGCTGCCGGACCTTCGGTCAAAATAACGTTCACGGCCTCGGCCGCGGTGTCGAGTACCTCGTCGACGACCTTGAGCTGCCGCTTGGTGAACGGCTTCAAAATTCGTTCCTCGGGAGCGATCCCGAGGCGGATACGCAGAAACTCCTGCGTGTTCAGCGCCCCGATGATCGACTTCATCCCATTGTGTCCCGCCGAACTTCCCCGCTGCCGGATACGAATCGTGCCCAGCGGAAGGTCCAGTTCGTCGTAAATGACGATCAGGTCGGCTTCCGGCCGAAGGTGATACTCGTCGAGCAATTCCCGCACCGACATGCCACTCAGGTTCATAAAAGTGTCTGGCTTCGCCAGAAGAACCTGCTCTTTCGCGATCTCGGTGCGGGCGGTTAAAGCCCGGCACTGGTGGTTCCTGACGTCGACCCCGCGATCGTTTGCGATGCGGTCGATGGTGAGGAAGCCCAGGTTATGCGGCGTGAACTGATATTCGATTCCGGGATTGCCCAGCCCGACGATCAGTTTCACGGTTCATCGCTCGCAGCTTGTAGCTCGTGGCTCGTAGCTTGTCGCCTCAGTCTTTCCGGCTTCCTGCAAACGACTCCCAAAAAGCCGCGGGCGAGGGCGCCCGCGCCACACGAGCTTATTTTTTCTCCTTCTTCTCGGCCTTTTCCGCCTTTTCGGGAGCAGCAGCTGCGCCTTCTTCCTCGGTCTCCTGCTTGCCCTTCTTGATGACTTCGGGCTCGGCCGGGGCTGCGGCTTCGGCAGCGGCGGCTTCGGGCGTCGGAGCCACTTCTTCCTTCACCGAGGTCACGTGCGCGACCGGCTGATTCTCGTCGGTAAGGAACTTCACCTTATCGTTGTGCGGCAGGTCGGCGACGCGTAGCACCTTGCCGAAGACGAGTTCGCTGACGTCGGCGTCGATGTGGCTGGGAATGTCCTGCGGAAGGCACTCGACTTCGACCTCACGCAGCATCTGCTCGAGAATACCGCCCTGCTGCTTTACACCGGTGGCCTCGCCCTTCAGGAAGATGGGCACCTTGACGGCGAGCTTCTTGTCCATGGCGATGCGCTTGACGTCGATGTGGAGCAACTTGCCCTTGATGGGCTCGTACTGCCAATCGACGATCATGGCCTTGGTCTTGGAGCCGTCGAGGGTGAGGTCGAAGATGGTGTTGTGTCCGGTCTCGGAGTTCAGGATACGGGTGACCTGGCGCGGGTCGACGGAGACGGAAAGCGATTGCTGTCCGGCGCCATAGACCACCGCCGGAATCTTTCCTTCCTGGCGAACCCGGCGAGCTTCGTTTTTGTTGCCCGCGGTTCGCGGCTGCGCTTCGAGAATGTTGGTATCGGTAACGGTTGCCATATCTGTTGGATTCCTGTCTAACTGAATAATTTGCTGACCGAAGTCTCCTCATGAATGGACTGGATAGCACGGCCAATCAGTCCCGCGATGGTGAGCTTCTTGATCTTGGGTTCCCGTTCGGCGGCTTCGCTGAGCGGGATGGTATTGGTGACCACCACCTGAGTGATGGGAGATTGCGAAATGTTTTCTATCGCCGGCTCGGAAAAGACTGGATGCGAGCAGCAGGCGTAGACGGAAGTCGCGCCGTTTTCCAGCAGCGCGTGCGCGGTTTTCACCAGCGTGCCCGCGGTATCGATCAGGTCGTCGATAACCAGACAAGTGCGGCCGTTGACATCGCCGATAACGTGCATGACTTCGGCAACGTTCATCTCGACGCGGCGCTTGTCGACGATGGCGAGGGCGGCGTCCATCTTCTTGGCGAAGAAGCGGGCGCGTTCCACACCGCCGGCGTCGGGCGAGACGACCGTGAGCTTGGGCAGATTCAGCTCCTTGAAGTAGCTGACCAGCACGGGCGAACCGAAGAGGTGATCGACCGGGATATTGAAGAAGCCCTGGAGCTGCGGGGCGTGCAAATCGACGACCAGCGCGCGATCGGCCCCGGCGGTGGTGAGCAGATCGGCGACCAGCTTGGACGAGATCGGAACGCGGGGCTTGTCCTTGCGATCCTGGCGGGCGTAGCCATAGTACGGAATCACGGCAGTGATCCGTCGCGCCGAAGCTCGCTTGAGGGCGTCGATCATTAAAAGCAATTCCATCAGGTGCTCGTCCACGGGGCGGCACGTCGGCTGCATGACGAAGACGTCAGCGCCGCGCACGTTCTCCTGGATTTGCACGTAGCATTCGCCATCCCGGAAGCGCGTGATCATGGCCTGGCCACGGGTCAATCCGAGGAAGTGACAGACTTCATCAGCGAGAGCTTCGTTCGCGGTCCCGCTGAAGATCTTGAATTTTTCGTCCACGCGCGGGCGCGGTTTGCGCTCGCTCTTCTCTTCAGGCACCTGCTGGCCTTTTTTTTCCGCCGGCGTCGCTAAAGTTGCCATGTGGGCTCTCTCGTAGACAGTGTAAGGTTCCGGTTTCGAGTGGGCGAAGGGAGCGTTGGTGTCCGCCCGCATCGCTACCCACAACGTGGTCCCCCGATCGACCGCACAGAACTTGGCTGGGCCGCTAGGATTCGAACCTAGACAAAGTGCTCCAAAGGCACTTGACCTACCATTAGTCGACGGCCCAGTGACTCCAGTGTAGCGCGGGCGCCCTCGCCCGCGTACGCGAAACTAGAAACTCGAAACTTGAAACTTCTTCCAATACTGTGGCCGCGTCAGCGTCACTGTCGCCTGGGCCGGAACGCCTTCTTTCCGCAACCGCATGGTGGCTTTTTCCGCTGTCGCCCTGGTTTTAAAGAGCCCGTACACAGCCGAACCGGACCCGGACAGCGATGCATAGATCGCACCGGCTCGCTCGAGTACACACTTCACGTCACGTAGTGCGGGATATTTGGGAAAGACGACTTGTTCAAAGTCGTTTTCAATCCCGGTACGGACGAGGTCGAGAAGCAGGGTCTCGGCCCGGCCCCCGCCCTTGGCAGGGACACCGGATAAGCGTCCTTTCGACGTTTTCTTCGACGGAACGCTGCTCAGCCACGCGGAAATCCTACGGCTGAACTCATTCATTCTATCGGAGGGGTGGGATTCGGTCAATTTTGATGCAGAAGTTAGTGCGTCCCAGTCCGCGAAGGCCACTGGAGTCGAGACTCCGATCTCGGGGATGGCGATGACGCAGGGAGTCGCGGGCAGGTCGGGAAGCGGATAGACGTCTTCGCCGCGGCCGACGCCGAGAACGGTGCCGGCGACCAGGAAGAGAGGTACGTCGGAACCGACTTCCGCGGCGAGGCGCAGGCGCTCGGACCCCGAAAGCTCTTTTTTCAACGCGACTTCCAGGGCCAGCAGCGCGGCCACGGCGTTGCCCGAAGCCCCGCCCAGTCCACCCTGCACAGGGAGCCGCTTTTCAATCTCGAGGACGACTCGCCCTCTGGCTCCAAGCGCTGCCATGGCGCGTTCGAGAATCTTGAAGCAGGTATTGCTCTCGTCCGTAGGCACGCGCGGATCGGTGCTGTGGATCTCGATGCCTGTCCCACCTTGCACGCTCAGCCGCAGAACATCGTGCAAACCGATGGTTTGATAAACCGTCCTCAGTTCATGGAACCCGTCCGCGCGCCGCGGGCCAATGCGCAGGCCGAGATTGATCTTGGCAAAGGAGCGGACGGTGACAGGCATGGGCGGGATGATTGTAGAGGCTGAAGCGGCGATTGTGAAAACGAGGGTGTGTGGGATCCGCAGGCACGCGGGCAGACGCCCGCGGCGACAGTAGGACGGCGGCGCCGCTACGTCCGCCGCTTGTGGTAAATCGCGAATTCGAAGCCGGGGTTCGGCGGGAACAGTTCCGCGACTTTGCGCAGGCGCTCGGCCATGGCGCTCGGAGTCAGCAAAGGGTAGTCGCGCTCGCGCAGGTCGTAGTAGTCGACGTCGAGATAAAGCGAGAGCAGATAGATCGAGATGGCGTCGGCGAACGCGGCCGCGAAGTACTCG
>Ga0210384_10001614_pt1 | contig 30042 bp, 25 predicted proteins | sample IncBWH2MmetaG_FD_160574 | JGI IMG/M metagenome (GOLD analysis project Ga0210384, IMG submission 160574) | Forest soil microbial communities from Barre Woods Harvard Forest LTER site, Petersham, Massachusetts, United States - Inc-BW-H-2-M | ecosystem: Environmental > Terrestrial > Soil >...
TAGACCCACATGTCATCGCCGGTATTGAATAGCTTGTCTGGCCCTGCACAGCGCACCAGGTAGTGCGTCTTCGCCGGACCCCACCAGTCGGCCGGCTCAACCCGCAAGTTGGTGTTCCAGGAATCGCGAAGCCCGGGCTCACCAGCACGCTCCATCTCGTCTAACACTTTGGCCAGATCGCCCTTCTGGGGATTTTTCTCGTAAACCTGGCGCAGCCTTTCTGCCAGTGCGTGCGCCCGTGTAAGGAAGCTCTTCTGGTAACGCTGCGCGTACTCCGCATATTTCGTCACCGGCACATTGCGGCCGAACTCCGTCTCAAACTTGTTGGTATTGACCATTTCAGTTGCGGAAAACAACGCGCGCGCCGCCCGGTCATGCTGTTTGACCTGCGACTCCTCCACTGGCTTCACGATCTCCGGCATGCCGATGGAGTGGATCTCATAGCGTGGCTTCATGACCTCCTGTTCAAGATAGAAGAAGACTTTGGCAAAGCCCGGCTGCTTTTCCGCCAGCGCAAAGACGGCCTCGTCTACTACTTCCAGGCCCAGCGCAGCGCTGACGCCCTCGCCGTGTTCGTTAGTCACGCGAAAGCGGATGCGCGCCTCATCGCCCGGTTTGTACACCGGAGCGTCTGCCACGGTCTCAATCTTGAGCTCATCCGCCGGTTGTACGAAGACCAGCCGGTGGTCGCCCACAGGCACCGCGTTGCGGCCAAAGAGGTAGGCGCTGAAGTCCACGGTTCCCGCCATCTCCGGCGTTGCCGTCATAGAGAGTTCTGCCTGGCCGTTTTCAATATCCAGGTCGCGCGTCAGGATGGTCTGCCCTTCCTTGACGATATCCACGTACGCCGTGCCCCGTTTCTTCGTGGAAAAAACTCTCAATTGAATGCGATCTCCGGCGCGGTAAATGGCGCGTTCCGTCCGCAGCAGAATCTGGTCTTCGCCGTCACGGGCCTGCAGGTCAATTTTGCTCGAGGCGTGGTTCCCTTCTTTGTCGGTTGCTTCAATCTCCAGGGTTTCGGTTCCGGCTCCGGCGCTGATGGGAACAATGGCGACTCCACCCTCATCGCTGCTCACATTCTGGTCAGACTTCCCTGTTATATGGACCTTCAGGTCGGTATTGGCAGCCGGCGTTCCGTCCGGATAAGAGGTAAGGATGAAAACCTGGTTTTCCAGATTGGGAACCAGCGTGCCTCCTTCGGGGACTGCTGTAACAATCAGCGGCGATTCGCTGACAGTAATCGGCTCGCCGCGAGTTTCGGCGTGGCTGGCAGAATCTTTTACCGTGGTTTCAATCAGCACGCGGGCCGCGCCCTGGCTGAGCGGACGGCCGGCAAAATAGTTGGGCAGCTTGATGTCAAAGTGGTATGTGCCGTCGTGATCGGTCTTGCCTTGCACCGAGCCTACGTCAAATACAGAAACATCCATGCTGGAGCCTTTGACGGTCACCTCGCCACCTTCTACTGCCTTCCCGAAAAAGTAATTGGCGTGAACCGTTCCCGTCACGTGGTCGCCAGGCCTGTATCCGCGCTTCGTCTTGCTGTCTTTGCCTTCAAAATCAATTGCGACCTTGAATTTCGGCAGTACGTATTTCTCAATGTTCAAGGCGATCTCTGCCGTATTCGTAGGTGCCGAATCGGCCTCGCCCATCAGGGCACGTAAGTGGTAAGTGCCCAGGTTGACTTCATCCGCAAGCGAAAACTCTGCTGACGCAACTCCGAACTTGTCGGTCTGCGTCGCTTTCTTGAAGACCTTGTTGCCACGTGAATCCTCTACTTCAAAGGTCAGCTTGCGGTCGGCTGCTGCCTCATGGTTGGCTCGGTCGAGCGCCAACGCGCGTGCGTGGATAGTCTGGCCGGGCTGGTAGATTGGCTTTTCCGTAGTGAGAAGAATCGAGACTTTATCTTCCAGCCGCACCGGCTGCGTGAACTCCGTCGAGCCGATGGGCGTATCCACAACGTAGTGCAACTGATAACTGCCTACCAAGCCGGCAGGAAAATCAAACTGTGCTTCCGTGGTCCCACGCTGGTTCAGCTTTCCTGCGAACAAGACCTGCGGCTTCTGGTCGGTTGCCAGCAACTCGATCCGAACCGAGCCGTGGCCCTCGATGATTTCGTTCTTCGAATCCGTGACGATCACCCGCACCGCAGCCTCGCCGCCAGCCAAATACGATTGCTGGCCGAGGATGTGCACCACCGGCGTGCGCAATATCTGCGATATGGATTCCATCCCCTCCAGCGCCTCGTTCTTCTGATCGCTGTATTCAAAGTGATAGCGCACCCGATGCCACACTATGTCATCCAGGGCCAGTGGTTTCTCCAGCTTGATCTGCTCCTGCCAGCGCCCGGTTCCCTCGGCAACCTCCGCGCGCCGCTCTACGCGCCCCACGACTTTGTCTTCCGGGTCGAGGACCTCCATCGTCAGCCGCCCCGAGCCGGCATGCGTAGCTTCATACGGAATGGTGACGTACAGGACGCCGTGCGAATAGGTTGCGCCGGCCGGTTCGTCATTTGCCGCTTCTGCCTCGAAGGAGGCGACCATAAACACGGCCGCACTAACAAACATTGTGATCAGGAAGAAAAAGACAAACCAGAAATTGGGTGGATTGTTGCGTTGATTCGAAACCTTCATCATGCATCTCCGTGAATGCGCTTATCGGAATTAGAGTTTTTTAACGCTCAGGAGAAGAACGCGCCGCCGGCGGCTTCTTGCGGACTTTTTTCATTTGCATGAAAGAAATATTTGCGGCCTGGGAAGGAACATCGACCGATAGCCGAGGCAGTATTTCCCTCAATCTTTAGACACCACCACCGCACCGCAAGTTCCCACTTGGATTTGACGCTGGCCCTGCCATCCGGCATCCTAGACTTTATGAAGTCATTCTTTTGTTCCCTGCTTGCCGGGCTGGCACTCATAACTCTGCAAGCTCAAGCTCGCGAGCCCAATGCTCTTGAGTCGTCAACTCAGATCCTGGTGGTTACTACGTCGGATTGGAACGCTGTCGAGGGCACGCTACAGCGTTATGAGCGGGCGAATCCTCGCAAGAAGTGGCAAGCGGTAGGTGAGCCGGTTACGGTTGTCGTCGGCAAGAATGGATTGGGCTGGGGCTCCGGCGCCCTCCTGACTGACGGCCCAGAGATCCGCGCCGCCTCCGATCCCATCAAGAAAGAAGGAGACGGCAAGGCCCCCGCCGGCGTCTTCGCCTTGGGCACCGTATTTGGCTACGCGCCGCAACCGCTCGCCGGATTGAAGATGCCCTACCAGAACCTGACCACATCTATCGAGTGCGTTGATGACACGAGCTCGAAGTTCTACAACCGCCTGGTGGATCACACAACCGTTGCCGCCGATTGGAACAGCTCCGAGCACATGCTGCGTCCCGATGAGCTCTACCGCTGGGGCATCTTCGTGGACCACAACGCCAACCCGCCAACGCCGGGAGGCGGGTCGTGCATCTTCCTCCACATTTGGCGCGGACCAGGCAAAGGCACCGTAGGATGCACCGCCATGCCGCAAGAGCAAATCGAATCGCTGCTGTCCTGGCTCGATCCAGCCCGCAAACCGTTGCTAGTACAGTTGCCCGCGCCGCAATACGAGCGGTTGAAGAAGCGCTGGAAGCTGCCGGCGTTGCGCAGCCAAGCAAAGTGATCCAAGTTTTGATCCGTGTTCATCCGCGTTAATCCGCGGCGAAATCTTCTATCTTCCCAGGTCTTCAAACTTCACATTCATGATCGGATACTTCTCCCAATCTTTGTAATCGAAGTGCCACCACTCCTCCGGATTAACCTTGAACCCTTCCTTCTCCATCGCGCGGCGCAGTATGGCGCGGCGGTCTCTTTGCTCGTCCGTGCCGCCGGGGTAATCGGCGTAGGCGCGCTTGGTCATCTCGTCGTATCCGCTGGGCATCTCGACGGCCTCGCCTGTCTTCAGATCGTAGAGCGTGAGGTCCACGGCGCATCCGCGATTGTGCCTGGAGCCCTTCGCGGGATCGGCGACAAAGTTCTTCTTGTCGTCGGGCGTCGCATCCCAAAACATCTTGGTGACAAACCACGGACGATAGCCGTCGTGGATCAGCAACCCGTATCCCTGCGTCTTCAGTGCACGATGCGCGCGCAGCAGCGCCTGCGCCGCCGGCCGCTGCAGAAACGCCCGCGCCTGGGAGTACAGCGGCGTGCTCATGAAGTTGTTGTCGGTGGCGTAACGGATATCGAGCTTGATCGTCGGATCGAGTTTGATCAGCTCCACCAGCTCTGGCCGGCGAAAGCGACCGCTCTCGTGCGGAGGCTCGGCCTTCAGCGCCTCTTCCCGTAACTCTTCGACTGGATGCAGTGGCGTGATGCGAAATGTCGTTTCGGCGGGAGATTGAGCGAACGCAAATTGCGATAGAAAAAAGAAGAGGAGCGAGAGCAGGTGCGTGCGGCGAGTCAAAGCGAGTTTCATAAATAATATTTGTACCCTAACACAAGATTTCACCGCGGAGGCGCGGAGACGCGGAGAAAACCAAAAGCTGTTAATCTTTTTCTGAGTACTGAATACTGAGTACCGAGTACTGTCTTATGCGTTTTCTCGCCTTTGCCTCTGACTACGATGGGACCCTCGCCTGGCAGGGCAAGATCGAGCGTCAAACCCTCAAGGCCCTGGACGAACTCAAAAAAACCGGGCGCAAGCTCATCCTCGTCACCGGACGCGAGCTGCCCGAGCTGCTCCAAATCTTCCCCCAGGCCGGCATCTTTGACTCGGTCGTCGCCGAAAATGGAGGCGTCCTCTACTCGCCGGCTTCGGGCGCGATGAAGCTGTTGACCCATCCCCCCTCCCCGGAGTTTGTGCAACGCCTCCGGCAAAAAGCGGTGGCGCCGCTTTCCGTGGGCCACTCCATCGTTGCCACCATACTCAAGCACAAGACGACTGTGCTCAACACAATTCTCGAGATGGAGCTCGACCTGCACGTCATCTTAAATATAGATGCGGTCATGGTGCTGCCCACCGGCGTCAACAAAGGCACGGGACTCACCGCTGCCCTGGCCGAGCTGGGCATCGCCGCCCACAACGTAGTCGGCGCCGGAGACGCGGAGAACGACGACTCATTTCTCAGTCTCTGTGGATTCTCGGTCGCCGTCGCCAATGCCATCCCATCGCTAAAACGCCGCGCCCACAAAACCACCAAGCGCGAACACGGCGCCGGAGTGGTGGAGCTTATCCAGCAGATCATTGCCAGCGATGGGTAAAAGCAGCTCCAAGTTGCAAGCTCCAAGCTCCAAGGAAACCTTTCGCCGCGGATGGACGCGGATCAACGCGGATTTCAGAGGATAAAGTATTACTCCCCCACCCCCCATTACTTGGAGTAGTCTCCGTGGAGCTAAGTCATCTCAATTCAGATACATACGAGAGGGGGAGAGTAGTGAGTTTCGGGTTTCAAGTTTCGAGCTTCAAAAAGCAACCGCAAACCCTTTCGCCGCGGATGGACGCGGATCAACGCGGATTTTCAGAGGATTTTGTGCGGCCCCCCTCCCCACTTGCTAGCAAGTGTTTTTGAGCCCCAAAAATGCGTCTGACCCGCGTGGCTATTGGCGAAAATCGAGCCGGGGTGGGGGACTTGCTGCTAGTTAAAAACAGCTCCAAGCTCGCAGCTCCAAGGGGAACTCAATTTTGTCCTACCGGAAGGGCGAACAACCCCGAAGGGGTGACGCGTTATACCCCAGCGCTTCAGCGCTGGGTATAGTCGGAACGATTCGTAGTCCCGTCAGGGACGACGCTATTCTCTGCGGAAGATATTCATCCCGACGAGCAAGCGGATTCTCAGAGGATTGTGCGGCCCCCCTACCCACTTGCTAGCAAGTGTTTTTGAGCCCCAAAATCGCGTCTGACCTGCGTCGTTATTGGCGAAAATCGAGCTGGAGCGGGGGACTAGCTGCTAGTCGGTCCTCAGTCCACGGCAAGCCCCACGGCACGCCGGGGCAGGCGGCACAGGTTGTCAGTCCTCAGGCCTCAGGATCCCGCATCGCAATGAATTTTCAAAGACCGGAAAGGGCCAAAGCCCCGCATTTCTTGAATGCGTAAACGTAGACACACGTCTGGCACAATTATGGCTTGCGGTTTTTAAGGAAGCAAGGTTTTGGTGCCAGAATGGTATCGGTTAGTACTCAGTTGTCAGTACTCAGTACTCAGAAAAAGCAACCGCCAAACCTTTCGCCGCGGATGGATGCGGATCAACGCAGATTGAAAAACAGTACTCACTAAGAATTGTCATCCTGAGGGCCGGCTCTTCGGCCCGAAGGATCTTGCGGTTGTTTTTGTTTTTGCTTTGGCTAAGTGCTGAAGGCGAGTGTTATTTTCTAATCCGTGGCAAAAAAATCCACCTCAGACGCGAAACCGGCCTTGGTCTTCACCTCACTCACAAACCACTCGAGCGACTCCTGCCCTTTGCCCTCGGTTGAACCGTCAATGACTACGAACCACAAAAACAGGTTCCAGTCTGTGATGGTTTCCAGCAGCTTTGCGAAGCGCTCCTGGTTGTAGCGGCCGCGCTCGGCAAACTGACGCCAGAGGGCGTGCCCTTCGTCGTGATACTGGACCATGTTCAGCAGGTCTTCAGCCTCAGCCTGCTCTAGCCCTTCCACACGCAAGTATCCCGCGAGGAACTGCCGGGCCAGCGAGGCGTGGCTCTGCGGATCGCTGATCGAGACCCCCTGCCTGGCCTCGCCTTTGAAGGTGTCATGCACGTGGATGAGGATTTTCAGCTTCCAGTAGTTTTCATCCGAGACTTTGGGGCGGACTTTTTCCAGGATCTGCTCCAGCTCGGCGATGTGCGCCCGAACCGTCCCCTCCGGATGCCCCGCGCGCGGCTCTCCCCAGTCGAGGTTCCGCTGATAGCGCGGGTCGGCGGTGATTTTGGCAAAGATTTGCTGCATAACAATAGCGTGTTGCATATGAATTCTCCTGAATATGAAGGCAGAAATAGGAATGCGCCGCTCCGAAGGTCTAGCGCCGGAGCAAAGTAGTGGATAAGTTGGATATTAGTAGTTGAAAGATCAGTTTAACATGGGGCGGTCCTACGTAAGAAAACAAGACAGAGCCCTGCCGCTCTGCCACGGAGGATGCCAGTTTTGAGCAAAGTATCGTATCATTCGGTTTCCGGGGGTTTGCAGCCGGATTGATATTCAGCGGCTCTGCAGAGCGGTAGTATTGTTTCAGGAGAGGGTGGCAACTCGAGAGCATGAAGCGGTCGCATGAACAGAACGGTATCCTATTCGCTGAGATGGTGGAAAATCCGTGGTTTAGTGCCAAACGCAAAAAAGCTTCCTCGGATGTGAACCTAACTACCCTGGAACTTTGCGCAGGCGCTGGGGGCCAGGCGCTGGGTCTGGAACATGCTGGGATCGAACACGCTGGTTTAATCGAGATAAATGCCAGCGCCTGCCGTACGTTGCGGCTCAACCGCCCGGGATGGAACGTCATTGAAACAGACCTCAACGACTTCGACGGATCTCCCTTTCAAGGTGTTGACATCATTTCAGGAGGCCTACCATGCCCGCCGTTCTCTATTGCGGGCAAGCAGCTTGGCAAAAACGATGAGCGGAACCTGTTTCCAGCGATGATTCGTTTGGTTGATCAACTTCGCCCACGTGCCGTGATGATCGAGAATGTCCGCGGAATTTTGGAAGCTGTTTTCGAAGACTATCGTATATATATTGCCAGCGAGTTGAGGAAGTTGGGATATCAAACAGGCTGGAAGCTTCTCAATGCATCTGATTTTGGTGTCCCACAGCTACGCCCCAGGGTCGTGTTTATTGCACTCCGCAAAAACTATGCGGAGCACTTCTTCTGGCCTGAGCGTGGAGAAACCTATCCTTCAACAGTCGGTCATGTTTTGTACGACTTGATGGCATCAAGGGGTTGGAAGGGAGCAAAGGCCTGGCGGGAACGTGCAAATGAGATTGCCCCCACAATTGTAGGCGGTTCTCACAAACATGGCGGGCCGGACCTGGGGCCAACACGCGCACGGCTCGCATGGGCATCTCTTGGCGTTGATGGGCTTGGGATTGCGGACGAAGCACCCGAGGCTACTTTTGTCGGCATGCCTAGGTTAACTGTGCGGATGGTCGCCCGTCTACAGGGTTTCCCTGATGAGTGGCAGTTCTTCGGAAAGAAAACTGCGGCGTACAAGCAAGTCGGCAACGCCTTCCCGCCCCCATTCGCCAGAGCGATTGGAGAAAGCGTGAAAGCATGTCTTTCTGCAGCGACAAAGATGAGGGTTGCCGGTGCCTAGACCTGCTGACCGTCTCTCTCCAACACGCCGTTCTGAAAACATGCGGCGAATTCGAAGCAAGAATACGTTGCCAGAAATGGCTGTTCGGCGAATTGTCTATCGCCTCGGCTATCGCTATCGTTTACACGTGAAAGGCTTGCCAGGAAAACCCGATCTAGTTTTCCGGCCTCGAAAAAAAGTTATTTTCATTCATGGTTGCTTTTGGCATCAGCATTCTAGTTGCCGCGAGGGTCGTGTCCCTGGTTCCAAGAAGCGGTATTGGAGACCCAAATTGGCCCGGAATGTAGAGAGGGACAGGGAACACGTGTCTGCGCTACGTCGCTCCGGTTGGAAGACCCTCATTTTGTGGGAGTGCGAGCTTGGAGACAAGACAGTATTAGTTCGACGTATCCGGGCTTTTCTCAACAACGAGCACAAGAATCAAAGTTCTTGACGATTTCTTCGTTTCCGCTCTAGTTCGAATCTCCTGATATCTCCTGTGGGATCAGGAGACCATTCTTTGTATCTCTCCAGTATGTAGTCCGTAGTCACCCGGCCGTCTTCTGCCCGATGCTTTTTGACAATGATTTTCCATCCAACTACTGGATATCTCAATTCTCGCAATCGTTTGTGCCAATCATCCTGATCTGCAAGAATTTCGATTAATGAAGCGGGCACTGGTCTGCCCACTCCAAATGCTTTCAATGTCTCTCCAATGCGCACGTGAACGCTCTTTTCCAACAGGATCTTCTTCATGAATTCAGGATCAGCGTGCACGGATGAAAAGTAGGCTTTTTTACCTGCATTGCAGTCTTCACAAATTGCCCACAGATTGTCTCTGTCGTTCGTCCCACCCCAATCCCTTGGTTTTTTGTGATCAACCACCAAGGTAATACGATGTGCCGTTACCGTTCTGCCACACATCTGACATCGGCCATGTGCCGCGTGAATCACTTCGGCGCGTAGCTTAAGACTGATTTGGCCCTCGTCCGCAACGTTCACGCGTTCTCCAAGAAACTTATAGAGCGTGTGCCTGCGATTTTTCCCGTTTACCACGGTTGTGGTAGATCTTTTTTCAATGACAAACCATTTGGATAAATCCCGTTTGCGGCGGTCAAGGTGAGTCTGCTCATCTGGGCCAAGCCCTTCTTTTGCCAATTCGGATCGTATCTGCCCACCAGTAATGCCCTCAGGGAATCGTTTCATCACCTCAATGATCTTGAGGTGTATCGCTCCCGGTTTGGTTGTTCTTGGCACGACTTGTTCCTAAGAGTTCCTGGCACGAGGCTGGGCTGGTTGCTGGTGCTTTTGATAGATGCCTTTGTCCAAGCCGGTGACAAGTGACGTGATCGAGACGTGGAAGGCTTCGCAGATTCTTAGTAGTGTTGTGACCGTGATGGGTCTGCCGGCTTCGATCTGCTGCCAGTGGCGAGCCGAGAAGCCGAAGGAGATCATGTCTTCCTGGCTATATCCGCGTGCCTTGCGAAGCTGCTTGGCGCGCTGGCCGAAATTCTTGAAGAATTTTGCTGTATCTGGCACGTACTGTCTTGTACGTGGGCACGAGCAAAAACACCACGAGCAGATTAGCGTGTCTTATGGCATAATGTTGATGCCGTTACCATGCAGCCAAATCATGATTCTTCGTTGAAGCTTAAGCTTCTGCTGATCCAGCATGGGAAGTGTTCTGCCTGCGCGAGCAAGCGGGCGGCGAAGCACTGCGAAAGATGTTTCAATACGAGACTCGAACCGGGGGTGCTGGAAGCGATCACGGCCCTCGACCTGGGGACGAAGCTCGAAGAGAATAAAAAGCTGGTGTTTGAGAACATCTCAGAAGATGATCGTGAAAACCCGCCACAGGGCAGTTATTTCTCTCACGTGATTGAGCGTAAGAACAAGCTTGAGGGCTTGTACAAGGAATTGCTGCGAACTTCTGCGGGAACTCCCCAGGAGACGGAAGTTATTCAGAGGTTGATACAGCAAGTGATTGGGTAGTGTAATTTTCACCACGGAGACACAGAGGCACAGAGAAAAACGGGGCTAGTTTTGAGTTTCAAAAAGCAAAAGCAACCGCAAGATCCTTCGGGCCAAAAAGCCGGGCCTCAGGATGACAATCCTTTCACGGCGTAGCCGCCGGCTTTTTTTGCGTGTCCAGAATGAAGCGCAGCAGCTCTCGCGCCTTTTTCTTGGTGTCCTTTTCGTCGGAGGCAAAGTCGGCCTGCGACAGATCGTCGGTGGCGACGTGGCAAAAACTGCAGCGCTTTTCGAAGGTGATGCAGAAGGACTTCATGATGTGCACCAGCTCGGGCTTCGTGATCTCTTTCGGCAACACTTGAAGATTGGTAAAGGTGTCTGGAATCGGATTGCGCATGGGCGGTTTCTGCCCTTGGGGCGCCTGGGCCTGCGCCGGCGGTTGCGGGGTTGGCGCTAATTGGGTCGGCGGCTGCTGGGCGCTGGCCACGAAGCTCGCCAGAGCTACGGCGAAGACAACAATCACAACTAGGCTTAAATTCGAGCTGCGTCTTGAATTCGACTTTGGACTCATCCCGCCTCCCTTTGTACCGCGCAAAGATAACACAAAGCAGTTCTTGGTTCTCAGTTCTCGGTTCTCGGTTTTCAGTGACAGGCAAAGGCAACGGCAAAAACTTTTCGCCGCAGATTAACGCAGATCAACGCTGATTTCTAAATCCTTCAGAGAATGCCTTGCGGCGGCATGGGCGACCGAGATATCCTCGGGGTCCTTCGACTTCGCCGCGAAGCGCGGCTGCGCTCAGGATGACAATCCTTAAGAGCGGTTGCAAGTGAAAGGCGAAAGCAGTTTCACGTTTCGAGTTTCAAAAGCAAAGGCAAAAGCAACCGCAAAATCTTTCGCCGCAGATCAACACGGATTTTCCAAATCCTTCAGAGAATGCCTTGCGGCGGCATGGGCGACCGAGATATCCTCGGGGTCCTTCGACTTCGCCGCGAAGCGCGGCTACGCTCAGGATGACAATCCTTAAGAACGGTTGCAAGTGAAAGGCAAAAACAGTTTCAAGTTTCGAGTTTCAAGTTTCAAGAGCAAAGGCAAACCTTTCGCCGCGGATAGACGCGGATCAACGCGGATTTTCCAAATCCTTCAGAGAATGCCTTGCGGCGGCATGGGCGAATGAGAAATCCTCGGGGTCCTTCGACTACGCCGCGAAGCGCGGCTACGCTCAGGATGACAATCCTTAAGAACGGTTACACGTGAAAGGCAAAAACAGTTTCAGGTTTCGAGTTTCAAAAGCAACGGCAAAAGCAACCGCAAGATCCTTCGGGCCAAAAAGCCGGCCCTCAGGATGACAAAAAAGCAGTTTCGGGTTTCTAGTTTCGAGTTTCAAAAGCAAAGGCAAACCTTCGCCGCGGATAGACGCGGATTAATGCGGATTTTCCAAATCCTTCAGAGAATGCCTTGCGGCGGCATGGGCGAATGAGACATCCTCGGGGTCCTTCGACTACGCCGCGAAGCGCGGCTCCGCTCAGGATGACACTTTTAAAAAATATAAACCATAAAGGGCACGCGCGATCAGGCGCCAAAGGACACAAAGGGCTCAAAGGGCATACGCGATCAGGCGCCCGCGGATGCTTTGCCTTGCTTGGCGGCTCCACGGAAGGCGGCGAGCGGGTCTGGGACCGGGACCTGCTTGAGCATCTCGGCAATGGCGACGCGCCTGTCGGAATCAAACTCATTGCCGTAGAGCTTATAAAGAACGGACATGACAGCAGCGTTCAGCGCGCCGCAAACAATCATGAGCGGAATCAGGGCAATAACAGTGGCGATCAAGGCCAGAATCAAACGCAGGGCAAGAAGCAGCAGGAGGAAGGTTGGTATGGCCAGCAGCACCACCAGGCCGGCGAGCATGTTCATCAGTATCCGTTCAGTCTTCGAGCTGGCTTCCACGCGGATTTCGGCCTGCGACGGCTGAGCGCCCAGCGACGACTTCATCTCGACCACGGCCTCCATGCCGGAGAGCGCTCCCCGCAGCACAACCACCTTGTATTTGTCATTCCGGACTTTTTCGACGCGGATATCGTATCCGCTCGGGCCCAGAAGCGATACCAGCTTCTTGCGCAACTCATCGGCATACAAAGGAATGAAAATCGCCGGCGGCGCTCCCACCGGAACTGCAACTTCGTAGCGCGAACGTGAGAAGAAGGACCTCATTGTGTTGTAAGGGGTTCGGCTACTTTAGCAGAAACCGTCAGCAGTCAGCAATCAGCACTCAGCAAAGCAAAGGCCAAAACTTTCGCCGCGTATTAACGCGGATCAACGCTGATTTTCTAAATCCTTCAGAGAATGCCTTTCGGCGGCATGGGCGAATGAGATATCCTCGGGGTCCTTACGACTTCGCCGCGAAGCGCGGCTACGCTCAGGATGACACTTTAAACAAATATAACCACAAAGGACACAAAGGCACACGAAGGTCTTTCTGAGAACTGAGAACTGCTTTCTGAGAACTGTATTTAACTGGCGGCTGGCGGCTGGCAACTTGTAACTTGTAACTTGCAACTTGTAACTTGCAACTGTCTTCAAGCTATTTCTTTCAGGCGCTCCTTCGTGCTTCCCTCCACCTCGGGGCGGACTTCGCACAGGTCGCCTATGAGGTTGCCGGCCCAGCGGTAGATATTCTGTTCCTTAACTACGCGGCGCAGGCGTTGCATGCGGGCGCGGCGCTCTTCGGGTTCCATCTCGACGGCAAACAGGATGGCATCGGCCATCTCTTCGGTATCGTAGGGGTTCACCACCAGGGCATCGCGCAGCTCGCGACAGGCGCCGGTGAAGCGGCTCAGGATCAGCGCGCCGTCTTCATCCTGGCGCGCCATCAGGAATTCTTTGGCCACCAGGTTCATGCCGTCATGCAGCGAGGTCACCAGGCACAGGTTGGCGGCGCGGTAGAAGCGCTCGATTTCGCGGTGGCTGTGGTGGCGCTTGCGCAGGATGATGGGCTTCCAGTTGTTGGTCTGGAAGCGCCAGTTGATGCGGTCGGCGACGGCCTCGACCTCTCCCAGAAAATCATGATAGCGCTTGATGTGGGTGCGGCTGGGCGCGCCGATCTGCACGAAAGTGAACTGCTTCTGATAGCGCGGATACTTTTCGAGGAAGCGCTCGATGGCCCAGAAGCGTTCGAGGATTCCCTTGGTGTAATCCACGCGGTCCACGCCCACGCCCAGGAAGAGCGCTTCGACGCCCAGCTCTTTCAGCAGCGCGGCGCGCTCCTGGTCGGCGGAGTCGCCGGATTCTGGCGGCGGTTGCGGGGTTTCCGTGAATCCAACGCTGATGGGAAACGGGCGCACGATGGTCAGGTGGCCTTCGCGGTTGACGGCGAAGCGCTCCCACTCGATGCGCGATTCCAGGGCGCGGTCCACGGTCTCGAGAAAATTGTTGCAGTGCGATTGGATATGGAAGCCCACCAGATCGGCGCCGAGCAATCCGTCGAGCAGTTCGCTCTGCCAGGGGCAGATGCCAAAGGCCTCGGGATTCGGCCAGGGAATGTGCCAGAAGATGGCAATGCGCGCGTCGGGACGCTTCTTCTTCACCAGTTGCGGCAGCAGGGCGAAGTGGTAGTCCTGGACGAGGAGCACGGGCTGCTCGGTGCCGGCCATCTCTTCGAGAACGGAGGCGGCAAAGCGCTGGTTGACCTCGCGATAACGCTGCCAGTCCTGAGCGCGGAAGAGCGGACGCGTATGCGCGATGTGGCAGAGCGGCCAGAGACCTTCATTGGCGAATCCGTAGTAGTAGCCTTCTTCCTCTTCTTTGCTGAGCCAGACGCGGCGCAGCGTGTAGCGCGGATCTTCGGGAGGAACGAGCAGGCGGTCGTGGCTGTCAACCGTATCGCGGTCGGCGTCGCCCGATCCGTGCGCGACCCAGGTGCCGTCGCAGGCGCACAGGATCGGCTCAATCGCAGTGACCAGGCCGCTGGCGGGAATGATGGCCTTTACCGACTTGCCATCTTTTATATGACTGTAAGGCTCGCGGTTGGAAACCACGAACAGGCGGCTGCCGTTCAATCTGCTGCGCACATGCACGGCGAGGCGCTCGGGGGTCCAGATGGATTCGGCGGTTTCACGCAGCCGGGCTTCCTGCTCGGCGACTGCGCGCGCTGATGCCAGAGTTTCAGCAAACGTAATGGCTTCGCGCGCCAGGGGCATGAGCAGATCGCGGTCGGGCATGACGTGGCGAGTAGAACCTTTGCCGGTGCGCAGGGCCTGCATCCATTGGGCGGTGCGGGCGATGGGGCCGGAGATGCTCCACTGCACGATCAGCAGCACGGTGACGGCGATCAGAAACAGCTCGACCAGCAGACGCAGAAAAGTATCACGCCACAGGCGGACGTTTTCCGAGTGAATGTAGCCGGCATCATGAACAATTACGAGCGAACCTGCGGCGCTGTTATCGCGCGCATGGATCGGCAGCACGTAAACATAAACCGGGGTTTCGGTGGCCGGAGTTTCGCCGGCAGAGTTTTCGCCTACGGCGGGTTCGGCAAGTTTGACGAAGACGCCGTGTCCGCGGTCGTCTTGGGGGACGGTGACCGACGGCGGGAAGCTCGACAGCCGTTTGGCCAGGCTGCTGGTGACGGCGATGGCTTCATCGTGACGTCCGTAAATGCCGATGCCGAAGAGATGCTCGCGGTTTCCGAAGCGCTCCACGATGCGCTGCAGCTCGGCATGCGAACTTCTGCCAAGTTGTGGCTCAATGCTTTCCTGCAGGCTCTCGGCGAGGACCTCGGCGCGCTTCTCGAGGTCGAGGCGCTGGTCCTGGCGCTGCGTCCTGACCTGGTAATAGGAAGACAGAAGAGAAACCAGCGTCAGGACCAGAATCAACGAAAAGATCAGTCGAAAATTCAGGCGCATGCTTACCTACAGTTTCAAGTTTCGAGTTTCGAGTTGCTTCGCTTCGTTCCGAGACCATCAGAGACGTAGCAAGCTACGTCTCTACCAATCAGCGTTACGCTGCTCGTTCCGCAGTGCCGACGCGGCCTGATGTCCCGGATTCCGCTTGCACGATCCGTGCGATTTCTTCCAATAAATGCACGGGAGAATCCTCTCTTGTGACGATCGCATGGATCAGCTTGGCCACGCTCTCAGGAACGGTCGCGGGCTCATCCACTAACATCAAAATGGGAGTTAACGGCTGAATTATTTTTGCGTTAATTGCGATGAGCTCTCCGTTAGTGCCGGGCGCACGGTAGTCCAGAATGGCAAGATCCACCGGTTGATTGCCCAGTGTGTTGATGCCATCAATGCCGTCGGTGGTTAAGACCTCGTATCCAAAAGCTTCGAGAACCAGTTTCCTGATCGCTAATGTCTCTTCGCAATTACAGATGCACAAAAGAACTTGTTGGTGGCCTCGCAGATGAGAGAGGCCATTGTCATTTGGAAATACCACAGCTACCTCCACAGAACCAGTTTTGGAGCCGCTTGCTGCGGGTGAGGGACTGCCCCGCAAATATATAAAGACTCTACGCAATTACGAGGCCATACTGAGGCACTGTAAGTCATTGACTACAGGTGACTAAATTAGGCCGTGCAGAACGATGGCATGGCTTGCGGGTAAGAATTGCCCGTTCTCTCACCGCGGAGACGCGGAACAAAATTAAACCGCAGAGGACGCGGAGGAGCGCGGAGAAAGGAATTTCACCACGGAGGCACTGAGACACGGAGAGTTGAAGGTCAACTGGCGGCAGGAGAGGCTTGTTTGTCTGCAGAAGCACCTGCGGCTGATGGTGTCTTCTTATTTTCTGTGGTCGTCTTCTTCTTGTCGGGCGCGTTCTTGTCGGGCGCGGCTTTTTTCTTTTCCAAGCCAGTGTTGTTCTCGGGTGCACGCTTGAGCGCAATCAATTCGGCTTCGAGCTCGCTGACAATCCGCTTGCAAACCCTGACCGCATCAGCAAATTTAGCCTGGGTAACGTTCTGCAGATGGGCCAGAAGCTCCGATTCCACGGGTCCTGTAATTTTGGCGGCGTTCTGGGTCAACGTGAGCCAGTCGTGCCAGTCGCCAATCGAATCCTGCATGGTCCGGAGTTGCTGCAACAGCTCGGAGGTTCCGGGAAGCATCTCCGCCAGATAACGCGTTTTCTTGCACTGAATGCGGAACTGGTGCAGCCGGCGCGGCGTGAAGGGCTGCGCTTCCCGGGCAGTGAGAACCAGATCCTGCACCGCGCGCCATAACCGGTTGGGAGATAGCATGCTTCGCTTGCCGGCCGCTTGCGGGGATTCACCGGCGAAGGCGATTACCGATTCCACTTTTCGCATACGCTCGCGCATGCGGGGAGAAAACTTATCTTCGATGCCAGCCTGCAGCTTTTTCTCCTGCTTGCTGCGCTGCTCGCGTAACTCGGCCAGGAGGCGGATTTTGGTCTCCTCTTGCCGGCCAATATGCACGGTGCGCAAAGCAAGAGTCTGCACATCAACGTCACGCACACGCCCCGCACGCCGGCGCAGCTTGGCAAGCTGCTGCAGCAACTTTTTGACATCCTGCTTTTCGGAAAGGTCATGAGAGTTAAGGAACGTCTCGGTGCGCCGAATGGTAGTGCGGAGCTGATGCACCCGCTCAGGAAGCGGCTGCTCGGAGACTTCGCGCAGAAGCCTGCGCAACTTCCTCAAATAGTTAGGGTGCCTGGATGGCTCAACTGGGGTCATGAATAACTTGCCTGGGATAAAGGGCCTGAATGGGGCAAGATACTGGAATCGCGGGGGGAAAGCAAGTAGTACTCAGTCCTCAGTACTCGGTACTCAGCAAAAGACAAGAAGCTTGACCGCAGAGGACGCAGAGAAACGCAGAGGATAAAACAGCCTGAAATACAAAGAGCTTTTGCTTCCACTGAGTACTGAGTACTGCTTTTAGCGCAACTGGAATTCGGGTGATCCCAGGGCCAAGCCGATAATTGTGCTGAGAGCCTTCCCCGGATCGTCGGAGAGATGAGCCGAAATTTGCGGGTCGTTGATCTCCTTGTGGATGGCTTCATTCGTGGTCTTTGAGGTTTCGCCGCCGATGAGAGCATCCTCAATAAGAGCCACGGCGGCGTCACTGCCGCCAGCGGTGTTGACGGGAACAATTTCTTCCTTGGGAGCCCGGGTCAGCAGGCCGAGAGTCAGCACGCGCAGAGGATCGAATTTCAATCCATTCTGCCCGCCGCTGGTCAGGGCGAGGGAGAAGTTCAGGCGATCAAGCAGCGCATCGGAGTTCATCCAGACATCGGCCGCAGTGGAGTAGCCGGTGGGCGGCGCCATCTGATAGAGAGGCATGCCCATCTTGGCCAGGGCCTGCACCGCTGCGCCGGGATTCTGTACGTCGGTCCCGGTAGCGCGCAGCGCCGAGGCGACGAATTCCAGCGGGGTCTTCACCTTCTTGCGATAGATGGCCGGCGACCAGAACTCTTTGGAGTGGAACATGGTGCGCAGGACCGCACGGATGTCACCATCGCTCGATAAAAATGTGGCCGACATTTCTTTTACGAGAGCAGGCGGCGGATCGTCACTGACGAAACGTTTGGCCAGCTTGGTGCAAACAAATTTCGCGGTCGCCGGACTCTTGGAGAGCATGTCGAGCACCTGCATACCTTCGTCTATGCCGCCCTCTTTGATGGTATGACCGAGCACAGTCTTTGGTCCGGGCTCATGCCTTTTGGGATCGAACAAGAAGCCGGGGGCTTGCCCTGGCGCCATATTCTGCTGGGGCTGCTGGAAGGTCCAGCCGGTGAAGACACGCGCTACCTGGGTGACATCGGCCTGAGTGTAACCGCCGTTCACGCCCAGCGTGTGCAGCTCCATCAACTCGCGCGCGTAATTTTCATTCAATCCTTTATTGGCGGTGTTGGGCTTGGGAGGCTGGCCGGGTTTCACGCCGGCGGCGATTGAATCTGGACCCATGCTCACCCAATTATCGAGGTAATACAGCATGGCCGGGCTCTGCGCCGTCGCCAGCAAAAGATCGTGAAACTTACCCAGAGCATGCGCGCGGATGGCATCGCGCTCGTAGCTGGTCACCAGATAATTATCAATATCCTTGTTCAAATAGACGTTGAAGTGGTTGAACCAGAAATCGGTCATCACCTCTTCAAGCTGGCGTTCGCTATAGACGGCGCGCAGAATTTTTGCCTGCTGCAGCTCAGAGATCACGACGCCGGTGGGATTGCTCAAGGCATAGTAAATTTCGCGGTCGGCAGGAGAGAAATCAGCTATGAGCCGGTCGCGGTCATCGTTGGGCAAACTGCTGGAGAAAGCCAGGCGGTCGCCGACCGGCAACAGCATCAGCGTGGACATGCGCTTCTCGCGTGGCAAACTCAACAGCACCTGCGCAATGTGGTGGGCAACGTCTTTTGCCTGCTGGGCGGCTGCGTCTTGCGCGGCCTTATCGGCGGCAGCTTTTTTGGCGGCATCCTCGGGTGACATGGGAGCGGCCGTAGCTGCAACGCTCTGTTGTTGCTGTTGCTGCTGTTGTTTGTAACGAGTCACCTGGACCTCCCACAATCCATACTGAATAGGATCGGAGGGCAGAGGCCGTTTGCCTTGTGCTGCTTCGGTAATCATGTTGCCGTTGGGGAAGCTCTGCAGCATGTCTCGAGGCTGCATTTGCAGGGTGCGATAGGGAGCAAGCTTGGAATCAAGCACAGCATTCGGGATCTTCTCGGGCTGTAGCTGCTGCTCGATCCAGTTATCCACTCCGACAGCCAATACCTTCTCAATATCTCCGGGGCGTGGCCCAAAGGTGATCCGGTTCAAGACGTGCAGTGCCCGCTCGTGCTCGGAAAGATTGGAACCAGAAGAAGTACGTGATTTCTGGGATTTACCGTCGGCTGCCTGTGCCGCCAGCGAAAAGAAACCCGTCAGGGCAAGCACTAGGAGAATACATAGCTTACGCGAGGGGGTGCGAGAGGGGGACAATTCGGCGCACATAATGAGAATTTTAACCCCATTCCGTTGAAAAAGTTGTCCCTTCCCAGGCCTCAAATATGGCAGGAAGAGACGCCGCGTTTTTCCAGATAGCGTTGGTGATACTCCTCGGCGCGATAGAAAACGACGGCAGGAACGATTTGGGTCACAATAGGCCGGTTGAAGCGGCCAGATTTCTCAAGCTTTTCTTTCGAAGCCCGGGCGGCGGCTTCCTGCTCGGGCGAGTGGAAGAAAATGACAGAACGATATTGCGTGCCCCAGTCGGGCCCCTGGCGGTTGAGAGTAGTGGGGTTGTGCGCGTTCCAGAAGACATCGAGGAGTTGGTCGTAGGAGACCTCGGAGGGATCGTAGGTCACCTGCACGACCTCGGCATGTCCGCTTTCATTGGTGCACACGTCTTTGTACGTCGGATCTTGCAGAGTGCCGCCAGTGTAGCCCACGGCCGTATCTTTTACTCCGTTGATTTTGCGAAAGGTTTCTTCTACACCCCAGAAGCATCCAGCGCCAAATGTAGCTTTTTCCATAACCCAACTCCTTCTCTAAATTATACGAGCCTTGCTGAGATGTTGGATCGTTGGGTTCATAAGAAAGTGTTTGCTTTTGGAGTCGCTGATATTCCACATACGCAAAAACAAGGAATGGGGGCTTATGAGCCGCTGTTCCAGGAACGACCCATGAATCGGCCGGCGTTGCCTGATAGCGCGTGGAGGGCTCTGGCAAGGTTCCGGGCGCGAGCATCCGGCGAACGGAGATGTGAGAAATAGCGGAGTATCTCTTTTTTGCGGCTTGGGATCAACGCGGCCCAGTTTTTCTTCGCTCGCGGATTGGCGGCGAGTGCCTGCTTGAACCATCCGGGCATGGGATGTTGAGGTCGATAGCTGGCGTCGAAGTCGATCTCCACACGCACGCGATCTCCCACCGCTGTACCCGATGCCTTTCGAACATCACCGTGCAGGTATAGATAGAAGCTTCCATTGCCCACCGGCATCATGTTGATGCGCCACCCATTTGCAGGTTTGCCATTGAGGCGCACCCGGACCGGGAGCGGCTTGCGCCAGCCAGGTTTGACGGCATTGGCTCGCGAAGTACTGACCAAGATGAAAGGATTGATACCTCGAATCTTTATGACTGCGTTGAAGCTTGCTGCCATGCAAATCACCACGAGAATAAACGCCAAAGAGCAGACCAAGTAGTTTATATCGGCCTGGGAGTGGTGCTTCAGACTGCAAGAACAAAGGAATAGCGTGAAACAATCCCGTAGATGTGGGGGCAGTGCCATGGTTACCAACGTAACGGTAAAGTTATGTAAAAAACCGACACGGATCGTCTTGAGCTGTGTTATTTCATGCTAGGGACATACGTCTATATGTAGGGGGATAACCATGAACAAGCGCGCACTGATTCTATTGACGGTTACAGCTTTGGCGCTTACGGCTGGAGTGCAGGCACAGCAGACATCGAATTCCAAGGGAGACATGGCGGGCATGGATATGTCGAATTCGTCTTCCAATAAGCCCGCGGGCGACGATGAGATGGCACATACCATGAACTCAATGTCGAGCAAGCACATGGACATGGGCCCGCATATGAAGATGACAAGCCTACGGCCGGCCAATCCTGATGACCAGAAAAAGGCAGACGCAGTTGTTGAGCAGCTTCGCGGCGCCATCGAAAAATATAAAGACTTCAAGGTTGCGCTGGCCGATGGCTTCCAGATTTTTCAGCCGCAGATACCGACTCCCATGAAGCATTTCACGAACTACAGCTACGCCTTTGAGGCGACATTTAAATTCAATCCTCTGCACCCTACGTCTTTGCTCTATGAAAAGCATGGCGATGACTACACGCTGGTAGGTGCGATGTATACCGCACCCAAGCGCTTCAGCGAAGACGACTTGAACCAGCGCATTCCGCTCAGTGTGGCGCAGTGGCACGAACACGTGAATCTCTGCGCGCCTCCGAAGGGCCAGGAACGAGCGATGCTTACCAAGAATCCGCGCTTTGGATTGGCTGGTTCCATCGCAACCCAGGAAGAGTGCGATGCGGCGGGAGGGAAGTTCTATCCAATCATCTTCAACTGGATGGTGCACGTTTATCCGTATGAGCAGAAACCGGCAGATATTTGGGCGGTCGAGCACGGGCAAGAACATCATGGGATGGATTGAGGAGCAGCTTTTAGCTTTTAGCTTTTAGCTTTTAGCTCTTGGCTCTTGGCTGTAACGAATCATTTTGTGCCGCCCCGCCGGGGCTCAAGCCATTAATAACCGCCTGCCCAGCACTTGCGTGCTGGGCTAAATTCTCCGACGGCCCGTTCCGGGCCTTTATCCAAGAATATTTCAACAACTGCTACTCGCAAAACACGGCGACCTTGACCTGGCCGTCAACATCTATGGTCAGGTCATGGAGTTGCTCGATGAGTTCCTCGAGGTTCTCGGGCTTGATTTGGGAGACATCAAACGGGATACCCTTCTGGCGCAGCGCATCGTTCACGTGCTCCCGCGCTTGCGGCGGAATCAGACCGGCCAGCTTCACGCCCGCACGCAGCAGTTGCATGGGCACACGAATATTCGCCTTGGTGGGAGCGGTTTCGCCCTCTGCATCCACCACCACGCGCAGGTACTTGGGCTTGGGCCTGGCTTCCGGTTCAGGGCCAATGCCCGAGGAAGCACGCGGCCCGTTCTCCAGGGCGGCAATCAGTTGTTCAGCCTCTTCAGCCGTGATCCGGCCGGCGGCAAGCATTTCCAAAACTTCTTTGCGACGTTCGTTCATTGGTTCCTCCTAAAAAATGTTGAGAAAAACTAAACTGTTCCGATGATTGACTTCAAACTTGGCGCCTCGCAGAGCGCACAGCATCTGCCACAAAGCTCTCAGCGCACGAAAGGGATCCACCTGTTGCGCCAGACAAACCACGCAGATCAATGGCGCGAGCAGAAGCATGAGCGGCAAAAGCACCATCCACAGGAGAAAAAGCGGCAGCCAGAGACGAAAGCAAGAATGCGGCTTGTGCGCCACGCGGATTACGGCCAGAAGAGGGATCATTTCAACGCCTCCAGTTCGCGGATGGCATCTTGCGCGCTGATCTCGCCGTGCTTGAGCCGTCCCAGAATGTCAGCCTGGGTGGGTGCAGGATTGGTTTCGACGAATTCCAGACTGTTGGCGATCCGCGTGAGCCGGGATTTAATGGTCGGATAGCTGACACCGAAAATCTGCTCCATCTCCTTGATGGATCCGTGGCTACGCACAAATGCGGTGATAAAGACCTGGTCTTCCAAGTCCAACCTCGCCAACTGGGGAAGCTCGAAAGAGCCTTCAACGACGATGTCCATATCCGTCAACCTGACTCGCTCAACCACAACAGGCCGCCCTCGGGTGAGCTGTGCTAGCTCTTGCCATTCTTTGGTTTTTTGCTCTGATGACATTTCAGATATCTCTTATTAAATCAAGTAAAATAGATTTATAAATTAACTTTTTAAATATTTCAACATAAAAATATAAATATTTTTAAGTATTTTAAAAATATTAACTAACATTGCTTGGGGATATTCATAAACTATTGATAATTAAAGACGAACGCTAGAGGACAGGAGATTTCTCAAGGAAGGGCCGACTAAGAATGTTACGTGGAGAAAACGGGGCACAGCCGTAGTGGCTATGCCCCACAATCTATTCTGGTTTCTTATTGTTTAGGCGAAGCTTCTGGTTGCTTCGGTTGAGTGGCTGGTTGCTTGGGCAAGGTCTGAATGGGCACGAGTATCGGCACGTTCAGTGGAGCAGATAAGCTGCCAACATTTCCGCTGATGTCATCGCGCATGACAAAGCGAACGGTATATTCTCCCTGGGGCAACTCCAGCGCTCCGGAATATAGAAAGCCGGTTTCCTGGAATTTCTTCAGATTTTCGGGCGAAAGATCACCGGCAATGACCGGGGCGATGCCCGCGCCTTGTATCGGAGTTCCGTCGGAACCTCTCGGCTGGGCAACAATTTCAACACTAAAATGGTTTTTGCTCGACGCATCCACGGAGATAGTTTTGGATGGCGCAACGATGACAAACTTTATTTTGTACTGATCCCCACCCGGCACAGGGTCACTGCCCATCCAGCGCATGCCGATGGGTAAAGCGGTGGAATCAAGAGGTGAATTGAGGGCAGCAACGATGTCGTAACGCTTGTCCACGGAGGGATCCACGGTAGCCTGGGTCACAAAAAAACCGCTGCGGGCCAGCACGTGCGCGCCGGGATGGTTCACCTTCACCTTCAACTTGCGCCAGCCAGCCTTGTCAACCTTGCGACCAAGGTAGTAGCCCAGCACGTAGTAAGCGGCAGCATCATTGGAGGCTTGCTGCATCCCACTGGCCAGATCATTACTGTTGTAGAAGGCGCGCCCACCGGTCATTTCGGCGAAATCATTGAGGTTCTGGTGGTTGCCGGCTTCGATGGCGGAGGTGGTCATGATGTTCACCTGCCCGCCGGTGCGGAAAGATTGCTGACTCTGACCGAGCGGCGAGGAGGTAGAAGCGGTTCCGTAACCCCAGTTCAAGAGTCCGCGCACATCCACCGGATAGACGGCGATATTGGCGTTGTTCATCATTTGCAGAGTGCGCTCATACAATCCAGACAGGTCCCTGCCTGTGGGCGTTGTCGATTGATCGTACAAGTTAAAAGGAAGTCCGCCGGTCAGCCACACGATAGACTTGCGGCCTGGGACACCGGAAAACGCCTGCGCAATGTTCAAGAAGCTTTTGAATGTGTCCTCGACCGCGTCAGCCTGCCGGTATTGGGAAACGAGATTGTCGGATGTGTCCATGAATGACTGCAGGGACGCGGCTTCATTGTCGAGACTGGTGGCATCAATCGTGGTTGCGCCACTTAAAGTGCTGGTGTCGGCGCCGTTGGCCAGGGCCGAACTGTCGCTCGCGTTCATGTTCGGCAGCGAGCCGGTGACTTTTCTGAGCGCGGCAATCAGCACCTCAGGACTGGAGCTGAAGTCGTGAATCATGTGCACGCCTTTGCGATCCATGGCCATGAGTGCAACCAAGTCGCTGCTTTTGAAGTTCTTGGATAGATACTTGATAAGCTCTCTGCGGGCGGTGGTCTGATCGAGATAGGGCGTATTGATGGAATCCAGAACCATAATGGTCACACGCCGAGGTTCTGGCGAGCCGACATAGACGTTGCTGAATTGACTGGAGCTTAGCGCAGGGTGCTTGATCGGAGCAGCGCTGGTGTTGATTTCTTCAAAGGTCGAAATTGTCTGCTCTTTGCCGTTTTCCAGCACAGCAAAATCTTCTTTTTTCAAGCCTTTGATGGGAGCGCCGGAGCCATCTCTGACAACTACCGGCACCTGCACCAATTCGGTGTGGGTGGTCAGATCAATTTTCGGTTGTTCATGCGAGTTGGAATTTTCGCCGCCGGTGTTGGGAACAATAGACCCCATCCCGGGCGGCACCGACTGGGGAACGGCGAATGCGCACAGAAGCAAAAGCGCAGCCCCAACGGCCGCGCACCTGAAGCCGCGTAAAGCAGACATTTTGCCCCCCGGAGATTAGCCGCAAAGTACTGTATCACGGCTTAGTAGCCGTGAACAGAAACTGGATTCAGGGTGCGGTTTGAAAATTTTAATCTATGAAATGCTGCCCTTACGGTCCCGTTTTCAAACCGCACTGCACTGATCTCCGGGTCTTCTCGTATCTAGGGATGCGAGCGGCGGTGAGTCTCGCGGATGCCGGTGGCGTAACTTCTACCACCGAAGGTAAGCGTGGGAATAACCGTGCCGGTTACGCCGACGCGGGTACCATCACTAGGGACACCGTATCCCTCGCTCAAGACCCAAATACTGCCTGTGCCGTCGCTTAATTGATAGACCCCGTTGCCCAGCAACCCATAGGAGTTATTGACTGTGCCTACTACAGCCACCTCTTTATTCATGTAGGCCCCGGGATCGCGCGTGATATCTGCGATACTGGTCTGTTGCGGACATCCAGCCAACAACAGAACTACGCCTGCAACCGCTGCCAGCAACACCAACTTTGCCTGTTTTTTCATGTTCTTCATCCTTAATTTGGCTCTTAATTTAGACGCAGCGGCGCTTTTGACCCACACCCAGGCTGTGAATTGTACCCGATCTGTAACCCCATGGCCCCAGAATGGAATTTGGGTGTAAATGTTTCTGATGTAATATATGATGACATTTGCTGGAACGAGGTTTCCCAGCGTTGTAGCTGCCTTCCCCTTTTCTCGTTGACAGGACCCGTACGTGTAACGTAGCTTGGCACGATCACTCTATCTGTTTGGAAAACTGAATACATGAATGGCACTCTCACTTCGCTTGAGACAGCTCCGTCTATTGAAACCGCGTCCGTTTCAGGAAATAAGCAACGCACCTATGCTCCGCGAAATACTCGCAAAATCCTGTGCGTGTTCCCAAAATACAGCCGCTCATTCGGGACCTTCCATCATGCTTATAAACTGATGCGCGGAGTACGGGCCTTCATGCCCCCGCAAGGCATTCTGCTGATCGCCTCCTATCTGCCCAAGCAATGGGAGGTGCGGTTCGTTGATGAAAATAATCATCCCGCCACAGATGCCGACTACGAATGGGCGGATGCGGTGCTGGTAAGCGGCATGCACATCCAGCGGCCCCACATTAATCGCATCAATGAGCGGGCCCATGCCCATGGCAAGATCACGGCGCTGGGCGGGCCATCGGTTTCCGGATGTGCGGAATACTATCCGGATTTTGATCTTCTTCATCTGGGCGAACTGGGTGACGCAACCGACCAACTGATTGAGTATCTGGATCGACACACGAGCCGGCCGGAACAGCAAATCCAGTTCAAGACGGTGGACCGGTTGCCTTTGCAGCAGTTCCCTATTCCCGCTTACCACCTTATCCGCCTGGATCAATACTTCATCGCCAGCATTCAGTTTTCCAGCGGATGCCCTTATACCTGCGAGTTCTGCGATATCCCAGAGCTGTATGGACGCAACCCGCGACTCAAGTCTCCGGAGCAAGTACTGGCCGAACTCGATGCCATGCTGAAATCCGGGAACCCAGGCGCAGTGTATTTTGTGGACGACAATTTTGTCGGCAACCGCAAGGCGGCGCTGGATCTGGTGCCGCATCTTGTCGAGTGGCAGAAAAAGAACGGATTCCCAGTACAGTTCGCCTGCGAAGCTACCTTGAACATCGCCAAAAGTCCGCAACTGCTGGAAATGATGCGCGAAGCTTACTTTTGCACCGTGTTTTGCGGCATTGAGACGCCGGAAACGGCAGCGCTCAAAGCCATGTCGAAGATGCAAAACCTCAGCGTGCCCATGCTGGATTCGATCAAGCTCCTGAACCATTATGGAATGGAAGTCGTCTCGGGAATCATCCTGGGACTCGACACCGATACGGCAGAGACCGTAGACCATGTGCTGGAATTTATCCGCATGTCACAGATTCCGATGCTGACCATCAACATTCTGCACGCCCTGCCCAAGACACCTCTATGGCGCAGGCTGGAACAAGAAGGGCGGTTGGTTTCAGACGAAAACCGCGAATCCAATGTAAAGTTCATGCTGCCCTACGAGCAGGTGGTGGAAATGTGGCGGCGCTGCCTGACCACAGCTTATCAACCTGAATTTCTATACGAACGCTTCATCTACAACGTGCACAATACCTACGCCCGCCGCGTACCGTTGCCCAACAGCCCCGCGCGTGTGAATTATGCCAGCATCCGACGCGGCATGAGCATGCTCTTCCACCTCCTGGTCCGAGTGGGAATGTTCAGCAGCTACCGCCGGACATTCTGGAAGATGGCGTGGCCGGCGTTGAAGAAAGGCGACATTGAAAGCCTTATCCATGTGGGCCTGGTTGGTCATCACCTGATCTACTTTGCCAAAGAGTGCGAGCGCGGCGAGGAATCAGCTTCTTTCTATTCGCAGAAGCTGCAGGAGCAAGACAGCTCCAAGCTCCAAACAGCAAGCTCCACGAGCTAAACTGGCCGAAGTTTCGCTAGCGGGTCACAATCTCAAAATCCAGCTTGAGCTCATCTTTGACCTTCACCGTGCCACCGGCAACGCTGACGGGTTTGATGCCGAAATCCGTCTGTTTCAAGGTAGCGGTGCCGCGGTAGTGATGGCCTTTCGTCCGGGAATTTGCAAGGGCGGCCTCATCGGCGGGTTGGCTCACCTGTACGACCACAGGATGCGTCTGCCCATGCAATTTTAGATTGCCGGTGACCGACCATTGCCCGATCCTACCGGACGCCACCGATGTGGAGGTGAACTGGATCAGAGGATATTGGGCGGTATTTAAGACTTCGGGGCCGAGCATCTTCTCCTGCACCTGGGCACGCTTGGCGGGCTCCATTTTAGGATCGAGGACCTGCATCTTGGCAGTCTCGATTTCAAACTCGATGGTTTTCGCGGCCTCGTCGAGTTTTCCTCTGGCAATGGGCGCCTGGACTTCGTGATTGTCTCCGGTAAATCCAAAAACACCAGCGCGCAGCACGTGCACCGTGATGGTGGAATGCTCCACATCAATTTCGGACGACTTGGCTGGGGAGGGCTTGGTTGTAGAAGGCTTCGTCTTCGAAGGCTTCTGAGAAAAACACAGGCAGGCAACAAACAGAAAAGCGACAAACAATAAAAATCTGATGCTTTTAAGCATAGTGGCTCCTCGATGAGTCATTTTCACGCAAAAAATCGAAGAACGAAGGGACGCTAACAAAGCTTTGTAGATTCTATTCCGCTTGGGGACCTATAGAAAAAAATTTATACAATAATAAAAAGAATTTTCACAAAAATTTTCGTTCCTGGTGATATTTTTCACAGACAGCGGCGTTATGATTTTAAGAATGCGAAGCAACACTGGGCCCATGCCTTGCTTCCCTTATTAAGGTCACAATTCAGGAGGTTATTCTATGCCAAGAACGAAAGCATCCGCCAAAAAATCCCAACCCATGGCAAATTCTGATTCCCAACCAACCACCTCAATCCTGGCATTCGAGTCGTCTCGGACTCTGCACTTAGATTTGGAAGCAAGGGTCCGCCAGCGCGCCTACGAGCTTTTTGAAGAACGCGGCGGCCTGCACGGCTACGCGGAAGAAGACTGGCTGCGCGCTGAAGCCGAGATTCTGGGCCACAGAGAGAAGCTCACAGCTTAAGAAGCCACCCCGGAAGTACATGGACTTAAATGCTTGGAAGTCCAGGTATACATTCCTGTAATTCCGGCGCACAGGACTGATACAATATCGCGTCGCCCAGACCGTGGTTCCGGTTGTCCGCATTGCGCCCGCGGGCAATGTTTGAAAGAATAAAATTTCGCCTCGGATTCATAATTCCATGCCTATTTTTGGTAGTTTCGCACTCCTCTGCGCTCTTATCCTGAGTCTGTATTCCCTGGTGGTGGGGGCGGTCTGTTTGCTGCGAGAGAACTCAGCCAGCCGCCTGCTGGGGGAAACTGCGCGCCGCGCCGGGATCGCATCCTTCATCGCCGTGGCTGGTGCTGGCTTTGCGCTGCTGTGGTCGGCGTTTCATGACGATTTTTCCGTCGCTTATATCCTGCACCACAGCAACCGCGCTCTCTCCGCGCCCTACAAATTTGCTGTGTTGTGGTCGGGACAGGAGGGTTCCCTGCTCCTGTGGTCGCTGCTGCTGGGGGCCTACGGATTTGTGCTGCGTTTGCGGCACAAGGTTGATATTCGCCTGACGGCCCATGCCTCGGTGGTTCTGGCTGGAATACAGGTCTTCTTTCTTCTTTTATTGAATATTGCGGCCACGCCTTTTTCCCTGGTGCAAGGAGAGATTCCCACGGACGGAAACGGACTCAATCCTCTGCTGCAGTACCCCGAAATGGTCATCCATCCGCCCATGCTCTACCTGGGCTATGTGGGAATGTCAGTGCCGTTTGCTTTTGGCCTGGCGGCGCTCATTATGCGCTATCCCGGCGAAAAATGGATCCATATCACACGCCGCTGGACGATGGTCACGTGGATGTTCCTCACCTGTGGCATCTTCCTGGGTTCGCACTGGGCCTATTACGTGCTGGGCTGGGGCGGTTACTGGGGATGGGATCCGGTAGAGAATGCCTCGCTCTTGCCCTGGCTGACCTGTACGGCCTTCCTGCACTCAGTCATGATGCAGGAAAAGCGCGGCATGATGAAAATCTGGAATGTTTGGCTCATTTTTGCCACCTTCATGCTCTCGATTCTCGGAACTTTTCTCACGCGCAGCGGCGTGATCAGCTCGGTGCACGCCTTCGCGCAATCTTCCATTGGAGACTGGTTCCTTATTTTCCTGGCGATTATTCTTGCCGTCTGCATCTTCTTCTTTATCAAGAACCGCTCTCACCTGGAGAGCGAACACCGGCTGGAGTCGCTGGTCTCGCGTGAATCCAGCTTCCTGTTTAACAACCTGCTTCTTCTGGTGTCGTGCTTTGCTGTGCTGTGGGGAACTTTCTTTCCTGTTCTCTCAGAATGGGTGACGGGAAATAAGATCACAGTGGGTCCACCTTTTTATAACCACGTCAATGTTCCCATCGCTCTGCTCCTGCTGCTGCTGACCGCGGTGGGTCCGCTACTGGCGTGGAGAAGGACCTCTTTCGCGAGCCTGAAGCGCAACTTCGCCATTCCTACCGCAGTGGCAGTGGGCACAGCGATTGCACTCATGGTTGGTAAGATGAGGCCCTGGGAAGACGTCTCATATTTCTACGCCCTCATGGCGATATCACTCTCGGTGATGGTAATGGCGACGATTCTCTCGGAGTTTTTACGCGGAGCGCGCGTCATCAGCAGTCACACCGGACGCAATCTTTTTTCTTCGGTTGCGCAACTCTGGCACCGTAACACCCGGCGCTACGGCGGCTATGTCGTGCATTTTGGCGTGGTCGTGGCAGTCATAGGA
>Ga0210384_10001616_pt1 | contig 30000 bp, 19 predicted proteins | sample IncBWH2MmetaG_FD_160574 | JGI IMG/M metagenome (GOLD analysis project Ga0210384, IMG submission 160574) | Forest soil microbial communities from Barre Woods Harvard Forest LTER site, Petersham, Massachusetts, United States - Inc-BW-H-2-M | ecosystem: Environmental > Terrestrial > Soil >...
GTCGTGTCCGTCACGCGCGAACGAATGGAGAACACTCGCGGTCCAGTTTCCTTGTCCGTTGGGGCTCAATCGAAAAACAGTCCCGACGGTGCCAGCACCACCGCCTGAGGTTGTGCCATATAGGTCCCCCGCCGTGTCGAAGATCAAGCGGCTAGGTTCCTCTCCATAAGTCTTGAACCTATGCAGGACCTTATACTGCGCTGCCCAAGCGCCTTGTGCGAGGAAAACCAGGACGACACCTGCCACTAAAATCGGCACTTTCTGTGTCAACGCCATCTTCCTTGCTAACATTTATGTCTCCCTTCTCGGAGGTGGTGCCCCTGAAGATCCCTGGTTCGGCTGGTTGTGTCAACACTAATAACCCCAACCCAGTGCGCCGAGAGCGTAGAAGTTGAGTTGGCGACTCGTTGTCTCGCACAGGCTAACGGGTGTCCTGGCGCGTCGGGAAGAGGGGTTCATCGTCACCCTTTAAAGACGAGCAGCCATCTTCCCTCCAATTCGGGCACGATTGCAATACCGTGCATGCGGTAGGTTTAGAAACGCACTTTTGAGCAACTATTTTGCGATAGTTGACGAGACCGGAATGTTACGCCAACTGACCTGAAACGAGTACTATCGCTGCATGGAATATCGGGGAATTTGGATTGCTTTTTCTGACGCTCTGGTTCCTACTCGGTGTTGCTGTTGCGGGATTCCCAGTTGCTCTTGCACGCTTGCTGAAGGGAAAGGGCGATCTGCCATCCTCGCGAGCCTTGGCAGCATGGCGGGTCACTGGAGCGGTCGTCGCCGTAGGCAGCTTGGCGAGCTTTTCTCCGTTCTCGTCTAAAACGGTCACTCGGCACTCGTCTTGCGAGTTAGTGAGTATAGAGATTTTTCGCTAACAATTCTCTCAAAACCCCTGGTCGCAGGGGTCAACGAGCGTTATCGGATTTATCAACAATCGACGGCTTCGTGGTTTCCGAGTAGCCGACGATTGTGAAATTGGTGACGATAAGCGCGTCTAGCTGGGAATGTGGGCCCCGCACGCGGACTTCTCATTCACAGTACTATGATTTCAACCTGCTCAGTAAATGGTCCAGCAAAGCCAGAAATCGTATAGATTGGGAGGAGACTTGCTTCCCAATCCTCGGGCGAAGAATTGCCCGGAGCTTCGATGGTGTGAGGGTTATGAATTTTCGCAACCGTTATCTGGTGATCGCTATCCGAATACTGTTAGGCTTGATCATGCTCGCAAGCGGCATTAGCGGGCTGCTGATGGGCAACTCAACGCAAGGCGTACCGGCGAAGATGGTCGCCTTCACGCAAGTATTTTGGGCTTCAGGCATTTTCCAGATGGTGAAGGTTACTGAGATCGTTGCAGGGTTCATGCTGCTGGTTGGCGTCTTCCCAGCGTTAGCAATATTATTCCTTGCGCCCGATGTTGTAGGAATTGTTATAGTCAACGCCCGGTTGATGCCCTCATTCTTATGGCTTGGTGCGGTTGTCTTTGTGCTGACCGCTTATTTGGGGTACGCCTACTGGGACAGGTACAAATCAATTTTCTCCCGCAATTGATAGGAAAGAGCAGACCATCGATACGAACTATTTTGCTCTCTGAGCTGGTGTTGCCGAGTAGGAGTAGTGCCATCGGTGTCGCCGTTGATACCAGCAGCGCTTGCGCGAAATCAATTAGGCTTGAGCGGTCTAAACCTAACCGCATTCGAAGCCATCCATTCAAAGCCATGCTGGCCCTGTTCCGCTATTTACCAGTAAACTCGTGCATTTACTGGTAACAAGTTGTTGCATGCGGTGAAACGTCTTTTTCTTGCTCTGGCTCACCAGGGTGATCTACACGCAGGGAAGCGGCATCGTACAAACCCTACCCAATGCTGTTTCTCGGCTAAATATTGCAGTTTCTGTGACTTACAGACACGGCGTTTGCTTCTTTCAAATGGATCACCTTGCATGAAGGTCCTCAGAACAACGCCTAGATGCAGTTGAAACCAGCTGTCCAATTCCCTTTCTTGCAGCGGCACACGGTGTCCTTTGAGGGAAGGGCGAAGCCGAGCGGGTTGCGCCAGTTTTCCCGCAGATCGATGCGAGTACCGCGTTTGACTTCATCAATATTTCTTTGCAATTGCGATTAGATCGCGGGCGCACTCCCGGTCCTTAACACTCTGTGATCTCTTTCGGAATTGGCGCGCTCGCTGTTCCAGCCACTCTTCAAGATCTCTTTGAGATTCAATTAAGCTCCTCACGCGGCGCAACGTTCGTTTGTAGATCGCCAAAGCCCTGCAGATCTTTGGCATCACATGCCATTCGACGAAATCACTCCTCTCTTCGATGCGAACACGTTCGAGATGGTCCGTTTTCTTCAGATCGGAATATGCCTGGCTTCCCTCCCAAGAATTGCCTCTCGACCGTTACGCGGTCGCTCAGGGCCTGTCGCCACCTGCGCAAGAAACGCCTAAGCGTTGGCGTAGAGCCTTACGCTTCCGCAGTTCTATGCACTGCTGGAACCGAACGCAATTTGATTTGCGATGATTCATTTTCCCGGTAAGTCGTTTGGAATCTGGGGTGGGAGACGGGAATCGAACCCGCAACGTCCGGAGCCACAGTCCGGTGCTCTGCCAGTTGAGCTACTCCCACCGCGTACTAGCGATTATAACAACTGGCGCGGAGAACTGTGAGTGGGCTGGCTGCGGGGGGCCGGACCGGGGGTTTTCGTACTGCACGCCAGATCCTTCCGGACTGCGTCCCTCGGGATGACCGCGGAACGAAATGAAAGATGACGCTGACTAGCCGCGGCCTACGCCGACGTATTCGAATCCCATGGCGCGGAGGCGGACGGAGTCGAGTAGGTTCTTCGTATCCACGATCAGGGGACGGCGGAGCATTTGTTTGATGCGGCTGAAATCGAGGCCGCGAAATTCCGGCCAGCCCGTGCCGACGACTAAAGCATCCACTCCCTCGGCTGCGGCATAGGGCGATTCGCAGTAATAAACGGAGCCGTTCAGTTCGAGGCGTGCGTCCGGCAGGGCAACGGGATCGTAAGCTCGCACACGAGCGCCCTGGGCAATCAGATTCTTGGCCAGCCGCATAGACGAAGACCCGGCGACGGAATTGGTGTTGGGCTTGAAGGCTAGACCTAGAATTCCGACGTCTTTGTTCTGCACCGACTGGACGCACTTCGAAATCTTCTCGATCACCTGATCGGCCAGGCCGTGATTCACTTCGCGGGCGGCGCTCAGGACTTTGAGCGACACTCCGTTGCGTTGAGCGAGGTCGGCCAGCGAATCCATATCGGACTCCGCGAACAGGCCGCCCATTCCTGCTCCCGGCTGCAAGCAGCGGGGCGCGATCTTTTTGTCCAAGCCTAAAGCAAGCGAGAGGCTGACCGCGTCCGCGTTCACGTGTTCACACAAGCTTGCCAGTTCGTTGATAAAGGAAATCTTGGTGGCGACAAAAGCGGTCGCGGATTCCCGTACCAGCTCCGCTGTCTCGTGATTGGTCACGATGACCGGAACGCCGCGCATTACCAGCGAATGGAAGATCTGTTTGAGAGCCAGCACGGCGTCGTTCGAATCGGTTCCCAGAATGATGCGATCCGGCCAGTTGAAATCCTCGATCGCGCAGCCCGGAGTAAAGAACATCGGCTGTGAAACGATCGTAGCTCGCAAGCCCGCCTCAGTGACGCGTTGCTCGATCGCGGTTGCGGTGCCGACCGGAACTGGCGTCACCAGCGACAGGATCGGAGGCTTGGCCGCGGCGCGCGCGATGCGAATGGCCAGATCGGTCAGGTGCTGCGGGCTATCCTCGGCCAGAAAGATGACCTGCGTCTTGCGGGCGAACGATTCGATGTCCGTCGAATACGCCAGCCGGCCGGAGCGCACGTTACGTTTGATGACTTCGGTAAGGTTCTTCTCGTGGAACGGGATGTTGCCCTGGGCCATCGCGACCATTTGCGAGCTATCGGGATGGCAGCAGCTCACGGGGGTTCCGAAGTCCGCCAGACAAGCGGAAACCACTGTACCTAAGTACCCTGCTCCGTAGACCCCAATCTGCATGAAACCTCCCGAGACCCACTGTGAATTCGCTGGGGGAAGGATGCCTGAACTGGGCTTGCGCACCGAGTCCAACTCTTTGTTTACGCTCGCATTCCCCACTTAGCAACGCACGGGAGGGATTTGTACCTAAGGACATGACCTCGTGGTCGGAGCGGGAATTTGGACAATCGGAAGGTCACTTCTGCGTGGGTCCGAAAGTGGACTTTGTAAGAGCCTTCTAACGTTTGTCTTCCTAACGTTTCATCAGGCCGCGGCCCAAAGGGATTCCGGCCAAGTCTTCCCACCGATTCTGTTCCTGCTCGCGCACGAAGGTCAGTTCGCTGATGGGGATGTGGCGGCTGCCGGCGAACTGCGACCAGCGGTCGCGGGAGACGATGTAGGCCTGCTGGGCCAGCTCCTCGGTGCCGAGTTTCACAATGGTGAGGTGCGGCATGTATGGCCACTCCTCGCCGCAGGCCAGCGCCTTGGTGTTCAGGCGGTCGTGCAGTTCGTGCATTCGGTAGGCGGCGTGGGCCACCCGAATGAACACCGTGGGAGTCACGGGGACGAAGGTTTCGACGTCACTGAGCGTGACCTCGAAAGGCTCGGCGCGGCTGCAGACATCTTCGACGGTCTCGAGCGCTGACAGCTCCCCACCCTGCAAGCGGCGAGGAGGAAGGATGGTCAGATGGGCGGGCAGATGGGGCAGATCGGGATGCAGTTCCTGCCGGAGGTTCTCGACAAATTCCCCGACAGCATTCCTCACGTAGGCCACCAGGGCATAACGGGGATTTTGCATGTCAACCCGAAATTATACCTCCGGAAGCGCGCGGCATGGTTACAACCGATGGGAAGCGGTCGGCTATAATCGAGAGAGTCGGGGCGTAGCGCGGCCTGGTAGCGCACCTGCCTTGGGCGCAGAAAAAGTCCTTCCAAAGCGTTTATCTCGCACCTTGGTTTCTTTGAGGAATTGGCCGACCGCAGGGTCAATGAGTCCATTGGCGATATTACGCCAGCAACGAGCAAGCGCGCCGAAAGCCTTGCCGAGCAAAGGCTCATTCTTTGGATGGATAAATGCGACGGAATGCCAATCCTCCTTGTTGTCGGCAGGCTGCGACCATTGCGAGTCGTTCAAATCGCTCTCGTGCTGCGCTGAGTTGCTATCCTCCCCCAGGAGCCAGCTTCTTTGGCCCTCCACAGCCGCAGACGAGACTTGCAACCGGCTCGAACGTATGAGGGCCTCCCATTTCGTTGGCCGAATCGCGTCATTCATATCCGAACGGCTCACGATTGCGACCGATCGAACACGCTGCGAGAGCGCCAGCGCCAATTTTCATGATGATCCCTCGGCAACTCCCGCCCTGCGAGATTTCGTGCTCCGGTTCGCCGCAGATCGTGAAACAGCAGTTCACATGCCCCTGCGTGAGCACAAGCGTTCCGCCACAAACCCTCACCCTTCTTTGCTGAGAATAGTAACTTGCTTCCATGGTCCAGCAGGTCCGAGAAAACAAGATAGAGCCAACATCGCGTGCCTCACTAGGCAAGGTTGACCTGAGAGCCACTCTTGCTCGTGTTGCTTTCACATCGAAGCGCTCGTAGAAGCCTTCATCCAACGAAGGCGCGCAACCAGCGATTACCATCGTTGTGAGGCTCGCCTCAGCCCTTCTTCCGCCAATGCCCCAAAATTTGTCTTGAAATGGTCGCCATAATCCGGACTCTGGTGTTCCGGCGATCTGAGGCGCCACTGGAAGTCGGCACTTACGGCTGAGGTTCAGTAGCGGGGAAGCCGGGGTGTCCGTTGATATTAGCATCTCTATATATCACCAATATTTGCGCAACGAACTATAAGTTCTGCTAGTTCGCTACACGCTGCTCTCGCTCTAAGCTTCGTCTACATTTGGCTGGAGCCGGCTTATGGCCGCGCTCTCGCGAGCCTTAGCAATCGTAATCTGGAGCGGATCAATGCGAACCAAACTTGCGTCCGGAGATTTTGAATCACAGATCAGAAAAGCAAAATCGAGTCAACAAACGGGTTTGTTGCGCGCCGTGTGGAGCTTAACCATCCTAGGCTTGGGCCTGATGCTTCTCCTGCTCAACGGTTGCGAAAGCAAAGAGGCCCGCCCCCAGATGAGCCCTCCAGAGGTCGACGTTACGGACGTTGTTCAGCAGGACGTCCCAATCTACGAGGAGTGGGTTGCGCAACTGAACGGCCCCACCAATGCCGAGATCACTCCCAAGGTGCAAGGCTATCTGCTCAGCCAGAACTACGAAAACGGCTACTTCATCAAGAAGGGCCAACTTATGTACACCATCGACCCTCGGCCCTTCCAGGCTCAACTCGATCAGGCCAAGGCGGAAGTGGCGGTGGCAGACGCGAATGTATCCCGGACCCAAGCCGACGTGGAACGCGACACTCCGCTGGCCGCGCAAAACGCGATCCCCAAAAAACAACTCGATAACGATGTGGCAAATCTGGCCTCATGGAAGGCGCAACTGGAAGCCAAGCAAGCGCAGGTACAGCAGGCTGATCTGAACCTCGCCTGGACCAAGGTCTATTCGCCCATCGATGGCATCGCGGGCGTATCGACTGCCCAAATTGGGGATCTGGTGGGAACCAGCACAAAGATGACTACGGTCTCCCAAGTAGATCCGATCTGGGCATACTTCAACGTCAGCGAAAGCGTATTTCTCAACGTTGCACCTCGAGTCACGCAGATCATTAGGGGAACCGGTAGCTTGAAGAGTGCCAACCTTCCGGCAGTCGAATTTATCCAGGCAAACGGAGAGCCCTATCCGGTGCGCGGCCAGTTCATCTACGTTAACCGGCAAGTCGGTACTCAGACCGGAACCATCCAGATGGCGGCGCAGTTCCCAAATGAAGGTGCCGCGCTCCGTCCGGGAGGTTTCGGACGGGTTCGAATCCAGACCGGGATGAACAAAGATGCGATGCTGATTCCGCAAGCCGCAGTTATCGAAGTTCAGTCGCTGTACCAGGTTGTGGTGCTGACGCCCGACAACAAAGCCAGCTTCCGTCCGGTGAAAGTCGGGGAACGCGTTGGTGCGAACTGGGTGATCAGCGAAGGATTGAAGCCCGGGGAAAAAGTGATCGTCGAAGGATTCATGAAGGTACGCGAAGGCGTGCCGGTCAGTCCCAAGCAATATGCGGCGGCAAAGCCGGCCGAGGGCGGGAACTGACCATGTCGAAGTTTTTCATTAATCGACCTATCGTCGCCATCGTAATCTCCATCCTGATGGTCCTGGTCGGGGTGGTCTCGATGCTCAGCCTGCCCACCGCACAATTTCCTAATATCGCCGACCCAATGATCCAGGTGAAGGCCACTTATCCCGGCGCCGACGCTCAAACGATTGCAGAGTCGGTCGCGACTCCGATTGAGCAGCAGATGTCGGGCGTCAGCGGCATGAACTACATGTATTCGTTGAGCGCGAGTTCGGGCGGCGGCATGACGTTGTACATCGATTACCAACTCGGAACTGATTCCAATACCGACCAGATACTGGCGCAGATGAGGAGCGGACAAGCAAACTCGCAATTGCCAAGCCAGGTCACGCAGCAGGGAGTGATCGTGCAGCCAGGCACGACAGCACCTTTCATGCTGCTCGACCTTTATTCTGCCAGTGGCCGATACGACAACGTCTTCCTCGCGAACTACGCCACCATCAACCTGCAGTATGCGTTAACGCGCGTTTCGGGTGTTGGGCAGGTTCAGATTTTCGGCGCAGGACCGTATGCGATGCGAATTTGGGTCAATCCAGACAAACTGGCTAGCCTTGGGGTGACCGTGCCTGACATCACAAACGCAGTGCAGGCGCAGAACCGGGTCAATCCAGCGGGCCAAGTCGGCGGCGAACCGGTTCCCAATGGCCAACAGTTTACGTACAACGTGCGTGCCCCCGGACGTCTCCCCACGGCCGAAGAGTTCGACCAGATCATCGTCCGTGCCCAACCCGACGGCTCAATTCTGCGCCTGAAAGATGTGGCTCGGGTGGAACTGGGGTCCCAATACTACTCCTACATGGCGCGATTGGGCGTTGCGGGAACGAACAAGCCGGCGCAGCCCGCGGCCCTTATCGCCATCTACCTGACTCCGGGAAGCAACGCGTTGGAAACCCGAGGGAAGGTCCTGAAGATGATGCAGGAAGCGCAAGCGAGATTCCCCGAGGGGCTGGACTACATTGTTGCGCTTGATACGACACTCGCAGTCAGTGCCGGCATCGACGAAATCAAAAAGACCTTGATCGAAGCTTTGCTCCTCGTCATTCTGGTGGTCTACATCTTCCTGCAGGGTTGGAGAGCAACGCTAATTCCGCTGCTCGCAGTTCCGGTTTCGTTGGTCGGAACCTTCGTGGTGTTTCCCATGCTGGGGTTTTCCATCAATACGCTTTCGCTGTTCGGTCTGGTGCTGGCAATCGGTTTGGTGGTGGACGACGCCATTGTCGTGGTGGAAGCGGTGGAGCATCACATCGAGCATGGCCTATCGCCTCATGACGCTACGGTCAAGGCAATGGATGAAGTCTCTGGCCCTGTGGTTGCCATCGCCCTGATCCTGGCAGCAGTTTTCATTCCGACAGCCTTTGTTCCCGGCATCACCGGACAACTCTACAAACAGTTCGCCGTCACCATCGCAATTTCGGTGCTCTTTTCAGCATTCAATGCACTGACGCTCAGCCCCGCACTCTCTGCCATGCTGCTGCGGCCGAGGAAAGAGGCGTGGGGACCGCTCGGCGCTTTCTTTCGCTGGTTCAATCGCGTTTTTGGCAAGGCAACGGAAGCATATGTCGGCGCCTGTCATCATCTGATCCGCAAGGCTGGATTTGCCTTCCTGATGCTTGGCGTGCTGACCGTAGGCGCTGGTTTCTTCGGCAAGAAAGTACCTGGCAGTTTCCTTCCCGATGAAGATCAGGGATATCTTTACGCTGGCCTGCAACTGCCCGATGCGTCGTCGCTGCAACGCTCTTCCGAGGCCGCCCGGGAAGTGGAAAAAGTGATTATGGAGACGCCGGGGGTTGACTACGTCAGCTCAGTCATGGGCTACAGCATGTTAAGCGGCGTCAACGCCACTTACAGCTCGTTCTTCTTCGTCTCATTGAAACCCTGGGATGAACGCAAGACTCCAGAGACAAGCTACACGGGAATCAAGGCCCATCTGCAACGGGCGCTCTCCCGAGTTCCTTCGGGAATCGCGTTCTCATTCCCGCCGCCCGCCATTCCCGGCGTAGGAACTTCGGGGGGCGCCACGTTCATTCTCGAAGACCGGTCCGGCAGTGGCATTGAGTTTCTCGGAAAAAACGCGCAAATCTTCATGGCGGAAGCCCGCAAGCGCCCCGAGCTCCAGGGCGTGATGAGCACGGCCCTGTTCGGTGTTCCGCAGATCGGAGTGAAGGTTGACAACGCGAAGGCAATGACGCAGCAGATCCAGCTGAGCGGTCTATACGAGACCATACAGACGTTTATGGGCGGCGCGTTGGTCAATTACTTTAACCGCTTTGGCCTGCAATGGCAGGTCTATGTCCAGGCTGACGGTGACTTCCGGTCGAAAGCCGAGAACCTCGGTAAGTTCTACGTTCGCAATGCTTCGGGCGAGATGGTTCCGTTGAGCACATTGACTAGCACGTACCCGCGCAGCGGGGCGGAGTTCGTCATGCGTTACAACCTGTTTAACTGCGTACAGATCAACGCCTCGGCGGCGCCTGGCTACAGCTCAGGCCAGGTGATGACAGCGCTGGAGGAAGTCTTCCACAAAACCATGCCCGGCCAGATGGGCTTCGACTACAGCGGCATGTCGTATCAGGAGCAAAAGGCCGGGCAGGGCGTTTCCCCCAGCGTAGTTTTTGGCCTCGCATTCTTTGTCGTCTTCCTGATCATGGCAGCGCAATACGAGAGTTGGACGCTCCCCTTCAGCGTCCTTCTGGGCGTGCCCATCGCAGTCTTCGGCGCCTTCGTCGCACTTTACTTCCGGCGCCTTGACAACGACGTTTATGCCCAAATCGGATTGGTGATGCTGATCGGACTTTCGGCGAAGAATGCAATTCTGATTGTCGAGTTTGCCAAGATGGAATACGACAAAGGCGCGACCCTCATCGACGCCGCTCTGACCGGCGCCAGGCTGCGTCTGCGCCCCATCCTGATGACGGCCTTTGCTTTCATCCTGGGCTGTGTACCACTTTGGAGGGCCTCCGGTGCCGGCGCCATCTCGAGGCAGGTGCTGGGCAGTGTCGTAATCGGCGGCATGCTCGCTGCTTCTCTGCTCGCGATCTTCTTCATTCCGGTTTCGTTTGACGTGGTTGAGAAGCTGGGCAATCTGGGAAAGGCCAAAGAGCCAATCGTAGCGAAGGCTTCTGTACCTCAGCAGAAAGAAGATGCGGCATGAATAGCATGAGAACATTCACTGTGATCGTGTTGCTGCTTGCGTCATGCGCATGTACGGTCGGCCCCGGATACAAGCGTCCACCGGTGACCGTTCCGGACCAGTATCGCGGGGTTCCGGATACCCCAACACCACCAACTGGCCAACCGTTCGCGGAAATGCAGTGGCCCGCGGTATTTCAGGATGAAGCGCTCCAGAGCCTGATCAAAGAAGCACTGACTAACAACTATGACGTGCGCATTGCCGCCGCACGCATCCTGGAGGCTGGCGCTGTTCTGGGGATTACTCGAGCGAATCAGTTTCCGCAGGTTGATTTGGGCGGGTCGCTCGGGAACACGCGCACCCAGCCCTTCCAGGGAAACTCGACTCTGGGTTCGATTAGCGTTCAGGCATCGTGGATACTCGACTTCTGGGGACAGTATCGCCGGGCGACCGAGGCGGCCCGTGCCAATCTGCTGGCCACGGAGTACGGGCAAAAGGTGGTTTTCGTAACTTTGATTTCCAGTGTGGCAAATGACTATTTTCAATTGCGCGCATTCGACCGTCAGCTCGAGGTTTCGAAAGAGACTGTGGTGGCAGATAAGGATATGGTGAAGCTCAACACCATAAAATTTCAAGGGGGAGAAGCCGCTATCACGGACGAGTTGCAGGCGGAGATACTTTTGCAACAATCCGAGTCGCAGGTCATTACTTTGCAGCAGTCGATCGAACAAACCGAAAACCAGATCAGCATTCTGCTCGGTCGGAATCCCGGACCGGTGACGCGTGGCCTCACTCTTACCGCACAACCGCACATGCCCGAGGTGCCGACTGGACTTCCCTCCGCCATCCTGGAGCGCCGTCCGGATGTGCGGCGGTCGGAAGAATCGCTGGTCGCCGCCAATGCCAACGTCGGAGTCGCCAAGGCAGCGTTCTTTCCGCAGATTGCGCTCACTGGTGCATTTGGAGTGCAAAGCGCATCGCTGGCAAGCTTCCTGGCGGGACCAACAACGGGTGCCTGGAACGTTGCTGGACAAGTTACCCAGCCACTTTTCCAGGGAGGTCGTATCACGTCCAACTATCGGCTGGCCTGGGCCCAGCGCGATGAAGCCGAGTTGATTTACAAGCAAACCGTACAGCAGGCGTTCGAAGACGTATCCAATGCTCTGGTCGGCTACACCCAGTCGCGGCTGTTCCGAATGAAGATTGAGGAGCAGACGGCCACCTACAAGGAAACCGCTCGCCTTGCCAATGTGCGTTTTGAGGGTGGGTATACCAGTTTTCTCGAAGTGCTGGTCACGCAGCAGCAATACTTCACTTCTGAGTTGAACCTGGCGCAGGCATGGTTCGCGGAATTGAATAACTACACCCAGCTATATCAGTCACTGGGAGGCGGTTGGCAGCCGTAAAAGAAGAGCAAGCGATTTTGGAGGGAAGCTACGACTTCTGCTAGTGGTCAATTTTTCTCTTTCCCTCTACCCTAAAGTGGCCAGGTTTTGCCCCCCAACCTTGCATTTCAGGGTGAAGGCGTCTGCCAAGACAAAGGTCTCCGACAGTAGAAAACTGGTTCTTGCATGGGCCGATCGTTAACGCTCCAAATCGTAATAGCGAGGAACAACGCCGTATGAACGACGAGCTTCCCATTATTTACGTGGCCCGGCACGGAGAAACCGCCTGGAGTCTTACCGGGCAACACACCGGACTGACCGATCTACCCCTCACCAAACACGGCGAGGACAACGCTCGCGGCCTGGCACAACGACTCAAGGGACTGAAGTTTGCCAAGGTCTTCACCAGCTCCTTGCAGCGTGCCGTCCGGACCTGCGAATTGGCTGGCTTCGGCCCTTTGGCCACGATTGATCCTGACCTGGTGGAATGGGACTACGGCGAATATGAAGGCCGTCGTAGCGTTGATATCGTCCGGGAACGCCCGGACTGGAATCTTTTCCGGGACGGCGCTCCGGGAGGAGAATCGCCCCAGCAAGTTGCCGCGCGCGCTGACCGGGTAGTAAGTCGCGTCCGCTCGATCGAGGGGGATGTGTTGCTTTTCTCCAGTGGACATTTCATTCGGGTGTTGGCTTCTCGCTGGATCGGGGTCGAGCCCATGGTCAACAGCAGGCGTTTCCTGTTAACCACGGCCAGCTTGAGTGCGCTGGGTTATGAAGAGAGTCTTTCACGGCCGGTGATCCGATTCTGGAATGACACTCATCACGTGGCAGCGTGAGAAGCTGCCGTAACCGCCTATGGTCGCCGCAGTAAAGAAGAAGTTTGCGAAGGAAGTCACGCTAATTTCAGATTAAGGACACTTTGATGAGCACAAGGCCTGTCAGCAAAAGTCCAGTCAGTGAAAAAACCGCCTCAGTCGTCCAGATGCCACCAGCGCCTGATGACCTTGCGAAGCTTCGCAGCCAATACGGAGTCGGTCCGATTCAGCTCACAGGGACGGAAAGCGCGCTTTACGAACGGCATCTTTTGTTTGATAACGTGGTCGATCTGACGGTCGCCGACGCGCGTGAGCGTTTTGAAGCCGTCGCTCGCTCGGTCCGGGATATCCTGTCGCAGCGATGGATCTATACGGACAAAACCTACGAACGCGCGAACCCCAAGCGTGTTTACTATCTCTCGATGGAATTTCTCATCGGGCGTTCGCTGGCCAATAACGTCACAAACCTTATGCTTGATCCCGTCATGAAGCAAGCCGTCAAGCAAAGGAACCTTGACTGGCCCGAAGTGCTTGAGCGGGAACCGGACGCGGGCCTTGGAAACGGTGGGCTCGGGCGTTTGGCGGCGTGCTTCCTCGACTCGATGGCCACGATGCAGCTGCCCGCAATAGGGTACGGACTGCGCTATGAATATGGAATTTTCAAACAAACCATCCAAAACGGGTGGCAACACGAACAGCCGGACAATTGGCTGCGCCGCGTGGACCCGTGGGAAGTCGCTCGCCGCCACGAGAATGTCGAGGTCAAGCTGAATTGCTCGTTCGAGCTGCACGGAGGCAGCTTGCGGGGGGTGCCGGGCCGTCCATCAACTCTGATTGGGATTCCGTTCGATCGGCCAGTCGTGGGCTACGGCGGCAAGAATATCAACACGCTCAGGCTTTGGGCCGCGGGCGCACCCGATTACTTCGATTTTCAGGAATTCAGCAGCGGCGATTTCGTGGCAGCGTTGGCCGAGACTCTCGCCGCCGAGTCGCTTACGCGTGTGCTGTATCCCGACGATTCCACTACCATGGGAAAAGCTCTGCGCTTCGTGCAGGAATATTTTCTTGTCGCCTGCTCGCTGGCTGATCTCCTGCGCCGCTTCCGGCGCGGTAACCCCGATTGGAACGCGCTTCCCGATAAAGTCGCGATCCAGCTCAACGATACGCACCCGACGATGGCAGTCCCCGAATTGATGCGCGTCCTGCTGGACGACGCACACCTGGGATGGGACCAGGCCTGGGACATCACAAACAGGACTCTGGCTTACACCAATCACACGCTGCTGCCGGAGGCTCTTGAGAAGTGGCCGGTCGCATGGTTTGAAACGATGCTCCCGCGTCACCTGGAGATCATCTACGAGATCAATCGGCGACTGCTCGCTGCCGTGCGGACGCGCTTTCCTGGCGAAGAAGGCCGAATCCAGCACGTGAGCCTGATCGAGGAAGGTCCAGCCAAACAGGTCCGCATGGCCAACTTGGCGATTGTCGGCTCACACAGCACTAACGGGGTAGCGGCCATTCACTCCCAGTTGCTGCGCACGATGACGGTAAAAGATCTGGCGGAGGTGTTCCCCGAGCGTTTCAGCAATAAAACGAACGGCGTCACTCCACGGCGCTGGTTGCTGCTGGCGAATCCGCCGCTGGCGCAGACGATCACGGAAGCGATTGGCGATGGATGGATCACTGACCTGAGCCAACTGAGCAAGCTCAAGTCACTTGCCGATGACAAGGTTCTTCATGCGGCCTTCCTCAATGCCAAGCGCGAGGCCAAGATTCAGTTTGCCACCTGGCTCAAGATGACTTCGGGCCAGACGGTGGATCCAGACACCATTCTTGACTCCCAGGTAAAGCGCATTCACGAATACAAACGGCAACTGTTGAATGCTCTTCGGATTGTGGTCCTCTACAACCGGCTTCGGGAAAATCCGGATCTCAAGATGCCACCGCGGACATTTTTGTTTTCGGGCAAGGCTGCCCCGGCTTACCAGTTGGCAAAGCTCATCATCAAGTTCATTAACAATCTTGCAGGCACAGTCGATGGTGATCCGGTAGTCCGCGGGCGGCTCAAGGTTCTCTTTGTGCCTGAGTACAACGTCTCGCTTGCGGAGAAGCTCATCCCCGCCAGCGATGTCTCCAACCAGATCTCGACCGCGGGCTATGAAGCCAGCGGCACCAGCAATATGAAATTTATGATGAACGGCGCGCTGACGATCGGTACTCGTGATGGCGCGACCATCGAGATGGCCGAGGAAGCTGGGGAAGAGAATTTCTTCCTGTTTGGCCTGACGGCACAGCAAGTGGCTGATAGCGGCAGCTGGTACAACCCGCACTGGCATTATGAAAATGAGCCGGAAACCCGTGCGGCGCTAGACTTGATATTCTCCGACTACTTCAGCCGTAATGAACCGGGAGTTTTCGAGCCGTTGCGCGATACGCTCCTTACTCACGGGGACCACTACATGCATCTGGCGGACCTTAAGTCATATTTGGAGGCGGACCAGCGACTCCTTGAGCTGTACGCCGACCCCGATGCCTGGGCGCGCAAGGCCATCTTAAATGTGGCGGGCTCTGGGAAGTTCTCCAGCGATCGCACGATTTCCGAATATGCGGCAGATATCTGGAAGGTGGAACCATGCCCGGTGCCTTAGAAACCCGTCCACCGGTAATCGGCCGGAGTGATAATAAGCAGATGATCTCGCCCCTTGCAGGCCTGCCCGCGCCGAAGGAGATGCTGGTGGATTTGGCCCGGCTCGAACGTGACTATTTTGAGCGCCGTCCAGACCTTGCAGATCCCAACCAGATGGTCAGCTTCGGCACTAGCGGACATCGAGGTTCGCCGTTCCACGGCAGCTTCACCGAATCACACATTCTCGCCATCACCCAAGCGATATGCGATTACCGGCGCGGCCAAGGCACAGATGGCCCACTCTACATGGGCAAAGACACCCACGCGGTGTCCGGACCAGCCCAGCGTACCGCGCTCGAGGTTCTGACAGCGAACAACGTAGAAACCATCATCCAGCAAAATGACGGCGTGACTCCTACGCCGGTCATCTCTCGCGCTATTCTGGTCTACAATCGCGATCGCAAGGAACACCTCGCGGACGGCATCGTTGTTACTCCGTCGCACAATCCGCCCGAGGATGGGGGATTCAAGTACAATCCGACCGATGGCGGCCCAGCTGACACCCACGTAACCCAGTGGGTTGAGAATCGCGCCAACGAATTACTGCGAAGTGGCAACTCTGGCGTAAAGCGAATTCCGTTCACCGCAGCCATCAAGGCCGGAACCACGCATCAGGAAGACTTTGTCCTAGCCTATGTTCGCGACCTGAAGAACGTAGTCAACATGGAGGCGATCCGTAGCGCTAGCCTGAAGCTGGCGGTCGATCCGCTGGGTGGCGCCGCTCGGCCCTACTGGGAGCCTATCAACTCGATCTATGGTTTGGATGTCGTCGTAGTAAACCCTGCGATTGACCCGACTTTCTCTTTTATGACGGTTGATCATGACGGCAAGATCCGCATGGACTGCTCCAGTCCTTATGCCATGGCCCGGCTGGTCGGCCTGAAAGATCAGTACCGCGTCGCTTTCGCCAACGATCCAGATTCGGACCGGCACGGAATCGTTACACCCTCGGCGGGGTTGATGAACCCGAATCACTATCTCGCGGTGGCCGTTGGCTATTTGCTGCAGCATCGTCCACGGTGGGGTGCGCACGTCGCGGTGGGCAAGACACTGGTTAGCAGCAGCATGATTGACCGAGTGGTGGAGAAGCTTGGTCGCCGGCTTTGCGAAGTGCCCGTGGGTTTCAAATGGTTTGTGCCGGGCTTGGTTGACGGCTCACAGTGTTTTGGAGGGGAAGAGAGTGCCGGCGCCAGCTTCCTGCGGTTTGATGGCACCGTGTGGACGACCGATAAGGACGGCCCGATCATGGATCTGCTCGCGGCCGAGATTACAGCGCTCACGGGCAAGGATCCGGGTGAACACTACCGCGAACTGACAGCGGAGTTCGGCACACCGTATTACACGCGCATCGATGCGCCGGCCACTCCCGAGCAAAAGGCAAGTCTGCAGAAGCTGTCACCCGAGGCAGTCAAAGAGTCGACTTTGGCGGGCGAGCCTATCACTGCCAAGCTGACGCGTGCTCCCGGCAATAATGCACCAATCGGCGGTCTGAAGGTCGTCGCTGACAACGGGTGGTTTGCCGCCCGCCCCTCTGGCACGGAAAACATCTACAAGATTTACGCAGAGAGTTTCACGGATGAGGCTCATTTGAGCGCCATCGTGAGTGAAGCACAAGCCATTGTGAGTAACGCGCTGTGCGCGAGCAACTGATTGTGCGAGAGCGCAAACACGAGTTTCCAATTTACTGAGGTGACATCATGAAAGCGACGCAACTGCTTTACGACCTCGGCCAAAGTATCTGGCTGGACAACATCACGCGTGATCTGCTGGACAGCGGAACTCTCAAGACCTACATTGACAACCTATCGGTAACTGGCCTCACCTCGAATCCGACCATCTTCGACCATGCCATCAAAAACAGCACGGCCTATGACAATGCGATTGACCAAGACCTGAAGAAGGGCAAATCAGGCGAGGCACTCTTCTTCGACCTGGCCCTTGAAGACCTCACTCGAGCGGCCGATTTATTCCGGCCGATCTACGATCGGACCAACGGAGTGGACGGCTGGGTATCGTTAGAAGTGTCACCGCTGCTGGCTTACGACACGGTGAGCACCCTCGCCGCTGCCAAAGACCTGCACGCCCGGGCGGGACGGCCCAACCTCTTAATTAAGATTCCCGGCACAAAAGAAGGTCTGCCCGCGATTGAGGAAGCCATCTTCGCCGGCATCCCGATTAATGTTACGCTGTTGTTCTCCCGCGAGCACTACGTGGCGGCCGCCGAAGCGTTCTTGCGCGGTATCGAGCGACGGATCGAGGCAGGGCTGGAGCCCTTTGTCGGCTCAGTTGCCTCGGTGTTCGTCAGCCGTTGGGACGCCGCGGTTGCCAGCAAGGTGCCGGAGGCGCTCCGCAACCAACTCGGTATCGCCATCGCCAAACGTACTTACAAGGCGTGCCGCAGTCTGCTCAGTTCACCACGCTGGCAGCGCGTTTACAACCTGGGCGCCCGTCCACAGCGTCTTCTGTGGGCCAGCACAGGAACGAAAGATCCATCAGCTTCGGACATTCTGTACATCAAGGCCCTGGCAGCACCTTTCACGGTGAATACCATGCCCGAGGGCACGTTGAAAGCCCTCGCCGAGCACACTGAACTCGGCGCGTTGCTGCCGGCGGACGGCGGTGACTGCGAAGAAGTGTTGGCGCAGTTTTCCAAGGCGGGGATTGACGTCAATGCTTTGGCGGCTCAACTTCAGGATGAAGGAGCAAAGTCATTCGTCAAGTCCTGGAACGATCTGTTGACGGTGATCACATCGAAGGAAGCCAACTTGAGATCGAAGGTCGCGTAAGAAGCTGCAACGAGGTTTGATTCGTCGCTAAAAGGGCTCAAGTGTCAGAGGACTCCTCATGAACGTGCTGGTAATTGATGTCGGCGGAACGCACGTGAAGATTCTTGCCACCGGGCACGATACGCCTCGGAAATTTCCCTCTGGACCAAAGATGACCCCGCAACAGATGGTCGCCGGGGTCAAAAGATTGGCGGGGACGTGGAAGTATGACGTGGTCTCCATGGGCTATCCCGGCCCGGTTCTCCAAAACCGCCCAGTCGCCGAACCACATAACCTGGCGTCCGGGTGGATCGGGTTTGACTTTGAGGCTGCATTCGATCGTCCGATTCGGATCATTAATGATGCGGCCATGCAGGCCCTTGGCAGCTACAAGGGTGGCAAGATGCTCTTCCTGGGTTTGGGCACGGGCCTCGGTTCAGCTTTGGTGGTGAATGGTGTCGTGGAGCCCATGGAACTCGGCCACCTTCCCTACAAGAAGGGGACTTACGAGGACTACGTGGGACGCAGCGCATTCGAAGAGCGAGGCAAGAAGAAGTGGCGTCAGGATGTAGAGGATGTGGTGTCGCGCCTGATCGCCGCGCTTCAACCCGACGACGTGGTCCTGGGAGGAGGCAATGCTAAGGAATTGAAGCAGTTGCCTCCACGCTGCCGGGCCGGAAACAATGCCAACGCCTTCGGCGGAGGGTTTCGACTATGGGAGCAAGCTGGAGATTCGAAGCCTGCACCTTCGCGCCGAGAGAGCTTCAGATAGCCGGAAAAAACGAAAGGATAACGGACATGGCAGCACGCGTCGAACCGATCACCGGAAAACGGGTCATCAAACGTCGAGCCTGGAAAGATCTCGACGCTCACTATAAAGAGATCAAGAAGTCGCATCTCCGGAATCTCTTTGCTGACGATCCCAAGCGCGGCGAGCGTCTGACGGCAGAGGCGCTGGGCATCTATTTGGACTACTCGAAGAATCTGGTCACGGACGAGACGCTCCGGCTGTTGGTTCAACTGGCCGAGGAATCCGGTCTGCGCGCGCGCATCGATGCTATGTTTCGGGGCGAGAAGATCAACATCACGGAGAAGAGAGCAGTCCTGCATGTCGCTCTGCGTGCCCCACGCGGAACATCGATCGTAGTAGACGGCGAGGACGTGGTGCCCGCGGTCCACGCCGTGCTCGACAAGATGGCTGATTTCAGCGACCGGGTTCGAAGCGGTATCTGGAAAGGCCACACCGGCAAGCGTATTCGCAACGTCGTCAACATCGGGATTGGCGGCTCGGATCTCGGGCCGGTGATGGCGTACGAAGCGCTCAAGCATTACAGCGAGCGCGCAATGACATTCCGGTTCGTTTCCAATGTGGATGGCACCGACTTCGCGGAAGCGGTGCGCGACCTCGATCCATCGGAGACAATGTTCATCGTCTCTTCCAAAACCTTCACTACGCTGGAGACCATGACGAATGCTCACAGCGCCCGTGACTGGTCACTTGCGGGCCTGGGAGGCGATGCGAAATCAGTGGCCAAGCATTTTGTCGCGGTCTCGACGAACACCACGGAAGTGGAAAAGTTCGGTATCGATACGGCTAACATGTTCGGCTTCTGGGATTGGGTCGGCGGGCGCTACTCGATGGACTCGGCGATCGGCTTATCCACTATGCTGGCAATTGGTCCGGAGAATTTCCGCGCCATGCTGGATGGCTTTCATCAGGTGGACGAACACTTCCGCAGCACTCCGTTCGAGCGCAACCTCCCCGTGCTGATGGGACTTCTCGCCATTTGGTATAACAACTTCTTCGGGGCGCAGACGGTCGCAGTTTTACCGTACGAACAATACCTGAAACGATTTCCAGCGTACCTGCAACAGCTAACCATGGAGAGCAACGGCAAGCATGTGACGCTCGAAGGGACGGCGGTCAGCTACGACACAGGTCCCATCTACTGGGGTGAGCCAGGAACCAACGGCCAGCATTCGTTCTATCAGTTGATCCACCAGGGCACGCGGCTGATCCCGTGCGACTTTATCGGGTTCGCGAAGCCCTTGAATGCGCTGGGCCGGCATCACGACATGCTGCTGGCGAATGTCTTCGCACAAACCGAGGCGCTGGCCTTCGGCAAAACCCCGGAGCAGGTCAAGGCCGAGGGAACTCCCGACTGGCTTGTGCCTCACCGCGTTTTCGAAGGCAACCGCCCGTCGAACACGATTCTTGCTGAACAGCTCACCCCAGAAATACTGGGCAAGCTCGTCGCACTGTACGAGCACTCGGTCTTCACCCAGGGAACGATCTGGAACATCAACTCGTTCGATCAATGGGGAGTCGAACTTGGCAAAGCGCTGGCGCAGCGCATCATCCCAGAGCTCGAAAGCAAAGCCGAACCTGAACTCAGCCATGACAGTTCGACAAATATGTTGATCCGCCGCTATCGCAAGCTCAAGGAGACCGCATGACGACTCTGGATCTGATCTTCGATGCCTGCTGAAAGCGCCGGAGTGGCCGCAGCGATGGAACGGCTGCGCACTGCCATCAAACAAGGTAGTGAACTGACCGTAGAGGTCTAACATACTTTGCTCAAAAAGGAGTTACATATATGCAGCTTGGAATGATTGGTCTTGGACGGATGGGGGCAAACATGGTGCGGCGCCTTCTCAACAACGGCCACAAGTGCGTGGTCTTCGATATGTCGCCGAAAGCAGTTGACGAACTGGTTCAAGAGAAGGCTGTGGGTTCTGCAACCCTGCCCGAGTTCGTGAAGAAAATGGACAAGCCGCGGGCAGTCTGGTTGATGGTTCCGGCAGCAGTCGTCGATAAAACGATTGCCAGCCTCCTGCCGCATCTTGAAGCAGGAGACATCCTCATTGATGGCGGCAATTCCTACTATGTAGACGACATCCGTCGCGCGAGAGAACTCGCTCCCAGGGGCATTCACTATGTCGATGTGGGAACGAGCGGTGGCGTGTGGGGTCTGGCGCGGGGTTATTGCATGATGATTGGCGGCGAAAATGATGTCGTCAAGCACCTTGATCCCATCTTAGCGACCTTGGCGCCCGGCATTGGTGACATCTCGCGTACTCCGGGACGCGAAAAAGCTTCAGGCACCTCTGAACAAGGTTACCTGCACTGCGGTCCAAACGGCGCTGGCCACTTCGTGAAGATGGTGCACAACGGAATCGAATACGGAATTATGGCGGCCTACGCCGAAGGGTTAGGCATCCTGCGGTCCGCCAATGTTGGCAAGCAACAACACGCGATCGACGCCGAGACCACGCCGCTTCGCGATCCCGAGCACTATCAATACGACCTAAACCTGCCTGATGTCGCGGAAGTGTGGCGGCGCGGGAGCGTGATCGCATCGTGGTTGCTTGATCTGACGGCGTCAGCATTGCTTCAGGACCCCGGGCTTTCTCAATTCGCCGGCCGAGTTTCCGACTCAGGCGAAGGCCGTTGGACGATCAAGGCGGCCATCGATGAAGCCGTACCAACGCCGGTTCTCACCACGGCGCTCTACGAGCGCTTCAGTTCGCGCGGCGAGGCCGACTTCGCGAACAAACTATTGTCAGCCATGCGTTATCAGTTCGGTGGCCACCATGAGAAACCAGTGGAGACATCAAAGGCCGCTTAAGGGAGACAACCATGAATAATGCCGACCATTCAGATGCACTGGTCTTCTTCGGTGCGACCGGCGATCTCGCCTACAAGAAAATCTTTCCCGCGCTGCAGGCGATGATCAAACGCGGACACCTCGGCGTCCCGGTCATTGGAGTCGCGAAAGCGGGCTGGAACCTTGAACAGCTTCGTGCCCGGGCTCACGACAGCCTGGAAAAACACGGAGGGGTTGATTCCGCGGCCTTCGAGAAACTGACCAGCTTGCTCCGTTATGTAGATGGCGATTACGGAGACCGCGCCACCTTTGACGCGCTTCGTAAGGAACTGGGTGGGGCTCAGCATCCGGCGCATTACCTGGCGATTCCGCCGCCGCTGTTTGGGCCCGTTGCCGAGCATCTGTCGAAATCCGGCTCCGCCCAGGGCGCTCGGGTGATTGTTGAGAAGCCTTTTGGAAGCGACCTCGAATCTGCCCGTACGCTCAATCATATCCTGGACGCAACGTTCCCTGAGACGAATATTTTTCGCATTGACCACTATCTCGGGAAGCGGCCGGTTCGCAACATGTTCATGTTCCGCTTCGCTAATGCTTTCATGGAGTCATTCTGGAACCGCAACTACATCGAGAGTGTCCAGATCACGATGGCGGAAGATTTCGGGGTTCAAGGCCGGGGCGCTTTCTACGATGAAACCGGCACCGTTCGAGACGTAGTCCAGAATCATCTGTTTCAAGTGCTGTGTAACCTCGCCATGGAGCCTCCGGTCAGAACGGACAGCGAGTCCGTTCGCGATGAAAAGGTCAAGGTTCTGCGAGCAATACCGCCCCTCGATGAGAACAATCTGGTCCGCGGACAATTCAAAGGCTACCTTAATGAAAAAGGTGTGGCCCCGAATTCGCAAACTGAGACCTTTGCGGCGTTACGACTGGAAATTAACTCATGGCGCTGGCAAGGAGTACCTTTCTACATCAGAGCTGGCAAGAACCTACCCGTGACGTGCACGGAAATCTTGGGCCGGTTCAGGAAACCTCCCTCGGTGCTCCCGACCAGCACCTTAAAGGAGAACCATTTGCGATTCCGGGTGAGTCCTGACGTAACCATAGCCATGGGGATGACGGTGATGGCCCCGGGGGACGATATGACCAGCATGACCGCGGAAATGCTGGCGAGCCGCCACCCTTCCGCGGAGGAGATGGACGCCTACGAGCGCGTATTGGGGGACGCCATGGAGGGAGACGCCACTCTATTCGCGCGGCAGGACTATGTGGAAGAGGCGTGGCGAATTGTGGATCCAGTGCTGAAAAAGGCGACCCCAGTTTACCAATACGAACCCGGCACCTGGGGGCCGAATGAGGTGCGGCGGGTCGCGCCTGCCGTGGGATGGCACAACCCGACACTTGCGAGGCCTCAATTATCCGGTGTCGCGCAAGCTGCGTAAGCGGTTGGAGTGGAGAACATGAAAGTTGAAGTCTTTGCGGACGCGGAGTCGGTTGCCCGGCAGGCTGCCGCACTCATTGCTGGGGAAGCTCGGGCGGCCGTCGCTGCTCGGGGTAGCTTCATCATGGCCGTCAGCGGCGGACACACCCCGTGGCTGATGTTGCGTGCCTTGAGTGGAGAAGACGTTCCCTGGCAAAGCATCCACGTAGTTCAAGTCGACGAGCGTGTGGCACCGGCTGGAGATCCGGACCGAAATCTTACTCACCTGAACGAAAGCCTGCATGCCCCGTTGCGTTCCGAGCAAATTCTTGCCATGCCGGTTGAATCCCCTGATCTGAACGCTGCGGCTGCACGGTATGCCGCAACCCTTCGCGAGCTTGCAGGATCGCCACCAGTCCTCGATCTTGTTCACCTGGGGCTGGGCCCCGATGGTCATACCGCTTCTCTGGTTCCAGCTGACCCGGTGCTCGAAGTTACCAACGCTGACGTCGCGCTCACCGGCGTCTACCAGGGGAGGCGCCGAATGACGTTGACCTATCCCATTATCAATCGATCCCGTCGCATTCTGTGGCTGGTGACCGGAAGTGAAAAGGTTGAAATGCTTGACCGCCTGCGAAAGGCCGATGTGTCGATTCCCGCGGGCCGGGTTCGGCAGGATCAGGCGGTGGTTTTTGCTGATAGAGCTGCCGCAGCACAGTTGGCAGCGTGAAGCAAAGCCGTTGAGGAGAAACACTGCGGCTCGGAATCGCCACCGATCACGGTAGATACGCGCCCAGGCGGCGGTCTCGCGGACAGGGAAGGCCATCTAGGACGAAGGAGAGATCATCATGAACGCTGCACTTGTTCGTTCAATTACGCCGAGCATGACACAGACGGAAATTGATCAACTGTGTATAAACACTATCCGCACGCTTTCGATCGACGCAGTCCAGCAGGCCAAGTCCGGACACCCGGGCACGCCCATGGCGCTCGCACCGCTGGTCTACACACTCTGGAACCGGGTCATGCGCTTCGATCCCAAGGATCCGATCTGGCCCAACCGCGATCGCTTCGTGCTCTCGAATGGCCACGCCTCAATGCTGCTCTGGTCGGTGCTCCATCTCACCCAGACTCAGGCCGTCGATGCTGACTATGAGGCGCTGGGCAAAGCCTCGGTTTCGCTCGATGATATCCGGCACTTCCGCCAGCTCGACAGCAGGGCCCCCGGTCACCCGGAGTACCACTGGGTCTCAGGCGTTGAAACGACCACCGGACCTCTCGGGCAGGGCGTGGCCACGAGTGTTGGCATGGCCATCGCCCAGAAGTGGCTAGCCAGCCGCTACAACCGCCCCGGCTTCGAAATCTTCAACTACAACATCTATGCGGTTTGCGGCGATGGCTGCATGATGGAGGGTATTTCATCGGAAGCGGCGTCGCTGGCCGGCCACCTCGGCTTGGATAATCTTTGCTGGGTTTACGATAACAATCACATCACGATCGAGGGACACACCGACATCACGTTCACCGAGGATGTCGCCGCCAGATTTCTGGCTTATGGATGGAACGTCTTGCGGGTCGGCGATGCCAACGACATCGACCGCATCGAGCGCGCATTCGAAACTTTCCGGAAGACGCCCGGACGTCCCACTTTCCTCGTCCTTGACAGCCACATCGGCTACGGCTCGCCAAATAAGCAAGACACACCTGAAGCTCACGGCGAGCCGCTGGGAGATGAGGAATGCCGCCTGACCAAACGCTCCTACGGATGGCCGGAGGAGGCAAAGTTCTACGTTCCTGACGGCGTCTACGAGTGTTTTGAAGCGGGGTTAGGGGCACGGGGAGCATCAGCTCGCCAAGAGTGGGTCAAACTCTTTGCTGCGTACCGGGCCAAGTATCCCGACCTGGCGGTCGAGATTGACCTGATGCAGCGACGCGAGCTTCCCACTGGATGGGACCGCAATCTCCCCGTTTTCCCTGCTGATCCGAAGGGCATCGCTGGGCGGGAAGCCTCGGGCAAGGTGTTGAACGTGCTTGCCCAAAATATCTCCTGGTTCCTCGGAGGCTCTGCGGACCTTGGACCCTCGAACAAAACCACCCTGACGTATCCCGGCGCTGGCAGCCTTCAGGCGGATAGTCCGGGCGGGAAGAACTTGCACTATGGCATCCGTGAACACTCGATGGCGGCCATCGTGAATGGGCTCTCGTTATCTAAGCTCCGGGCATTCGGTGCGAGCTTTTTTATCTTCAGCGACTACGCCAGACCGGCTATCCGGCTCTCAGCCCTCATGGAGCTGCCAACCATCCTGGTCTTTACCCACGACGCCATGGGTGACGGAGAGGATGGCCCAACCCACCAGCCCGTGGAGCACCTCGTGTCATTGCGCGCCATACCTGGCCTGGTTCTGTTGCGGCCAGGCGACGCCAACGAAGTGGTTGAGGCGTATCGATACATTATGCAACTGCGCCACGAGCCTGCCGTGTTGGCACTCTCACGCCAGCCGCTACCGACCCTCGATCGCAGCAAGTATGCGTCAGCATCTGGAGTTGCGCACGGTGCCTATGTGCTCGCCGACGATCCTGGCGGCAAGCCGGAGGTCATCCTCATCGCCTCGGGCAGCGAGGTCTCCCTTGCAGTCGAGGCTCACGAGAAATTACTGGCCGAGGGCATCCGCTCGCGCGTTGTCTCCATGCCGTCCTGGGACATCTTCGACCATCAGACAAAGCAGTATCGGGACAGCGTACTGCCGCCCGATGTGAAAGCGCGGGTTGCCATCGAGCAGGCTTCGACATTCGGATGGGAGCGCTACGTCGGCACTTCGGGGCACACCATCGGCATGAATACATTCGGCGCGTCCGCTCCGCTCAAAGAACTTCAGAGAAAGTTCGGATTTCATCCGGACGAGGTGGTAGCCGCCGCAAAAAATCAACTAGGCAGGAAATAAACACAAACAATGGGCGTCGCTCTGGATCACGCTATTACCAGTCCGGATCCCCTGGGGTCGGCAACTGCCGCGAGCAAGAGCCGAAGCTCTCCTCTTGGAAGCACGGTTCGTGATGGTGGGGTCAACTTCAGCATTTTCTCCCGTGCCGCGTCAGGCATGGAGTTGCTGCTCTTCGACCGGGAAGACGATGCTCGGCCCGAACGCGTGATTCCCGTTGATCCAACTCATCGGACGTATCACTACTGGCATGTGTTTGTCCCTGGCGTGCAGCCCGGCCAGATCTATGGTTATCGGGTACACGGGCCTCACGATCCCGCGAACGGGCTGCGATTTGATTCGAGCAAAGTTCTCCTCGATCCCTACGCACGGGGCGTTGTTGTTCCCAAGGAGTACGGTCGTGAGGCTGCCAAACAGGAAGGCGGCAATGCCGCGACCGCCATGAAGAGTGTCGTCGTCGATCCCAGCACGTACGATTGGGAAGGCGACGCGCCGCTTAGACGGCCGTCCTCCCAGACCATTATTTACGAGATGCACGTGCGCGGGTTCACCTGCGATTCGAGTTCTGGTGTTTCCGAGAAAATACGTGGCACGTATGCTGGCTTGATTGAGAAGATTCCGTACCTTCAACAACTTGGTATTACAGCTGTCGAACTGCTGCCGGTTTTTCAATTCGATGCCCAGGATTGTCCGCCGGGGCTGGTCAACTACTGGGGCTACGCACCGGTTTCGTTCTTTGCGCCACATCAGGCATACAGCTCGCGTCAGGACCGGTTCGGCCCGGCGGACGAGTTTCGCGACATGGTCAAGGCCCTCCATCGGGCGGGCATCGAGATCATTCTCGACGTTGTATTCAACCATACTGCGGAAGGTGACCACGGCGGACCGACCCTTAGCTTTCGCGGCCTGGACAACAACACCTATTACATCCTGGAACAAGATCGCTCCCGCTACGCCAACTACAGCGGCACGGGGAACACGCTCAACGCAAACAATCCAATCGTCCGCCGCATGATCGTCGACAGCCTGCGCTACTGGGTTGAGGAAATGCATGTAGACGGCTTCCGGTTTGATCTCGCATCGATCCTGGCACGCGATCCGGAAGGCCGGTTGATGTCAAACCCACCCGTGCTATGGGATATTGACTCCGATCCCTCGCTCGCAGACAGCAAGATCATCGCCGAGGCATGGGACGCGGCTGGCCTGTACCAGGTTGGCAGCTTCATCGGGGACAGTTGGAAGGAGTGGAATGGGCGGTTCCGTGACGATGTTCGCAGTTTCGTCCGCGGCGAACCACGGTCCGTGGGACACGTCGCCGACCGATTTCTGGGTAGCCCCGAGATCTACGGTCATAAGCAGCGCGAGGCTGAGCAGAGTGTCAACTTTGTGACCTGTCACGACGGTTTTACCCTCAATGATCTCGTCTCCTACGAGCGCAAGCACAACGAGGAAAACGGCGAGAACAACACGGACGGCGCCAACGATAACCGAAGCTGGAATTGCGGCGTTGAGGGTCCGACCGATGATCCGGCTATCGAGAGGCTGCGAAATCGGCAGGTGAAGAACTTCTTGACCATCACCATGCTCTCACTGGGCATACCCATGATTCTCATGGGTGACGAAGTGCGCCGCACCCAGTGCGGCAACAACAACGCTTACTGCCATGACAGTAAAACCAGTTGGTTCGACTGGACGCTGGTGGAGAGGCATGCGGACGTGCGTCGCTTTCTCAACCTGCTGATCGAACGACGGTTGCTGCGAGACTTGGAGGCGGAGCTACACCGCAAGACCCTGCACGAAATGCTGCAGGCTGCGACAAAGGCCTGGCACGGCGTAAAACTGAACCAGCCGGATTGGAGCGATGATTCACGCAGCTTCGCATTCGGCGCGAGGCTTCCGAAGGAGAATCTGCTCTTTCATTTGATCGCAAACGCTTACTGGAACCCGCTTGACTTTGAACTGCCGCCGGTGGGTAACGGCTCTCGAGATCCATGGCGCAGATGGATCGATACCTCCCTCGAGTCGCCGCAGGACATCGTCTCATGGCAAGCAGCTCCATCCATTCCCGGCTACACCTATCGGGTCGGACCGCGCTCTATGGTTGTGCTTCACGCCGCCATTGACCCGGCGGATCAAGATTTACAACCAGGCTCACAAGCGAGATGAGAGTCGCTGGGCGACATCCCGCAGGAAACTAGCATAAAACCTATGTTCTTGGAGGTGTCGGGTGGCGAAGAGGGACCTGCCGAGTAATTCTGCCCACGAGATTGAATCCGCAGCATTCCATCATGCCGAGTTGCGGAGCGAACGCCTCCGCATTTTTGGGGTGCTGAGCTTCGTCACGATTTTTGTGGTTGCCACGTGGGTGCGAGTATTCGTCATCCGCACCGCGTCCACTACCACTCCCTGGGCCTGGAACTTCGGGTTGGCGGCCGCGGTCGTGATTTATGAACTATGGATGCTGCGACGTGTAAACCTCGCCATAAACTCCGGACGCACGCTTCCCGCAAGGTTCTGGGTCCTCAGCGCGATTTTTGAGACCTCCATCCCGGCATTCGCAATCGCTTTCCTTACCAGCCCAGATGTTGAGCCCGCCTATCGACCGCTGGCGACTCCCGCGGTGCTTGTCTTCTTTATTTTTATTATCCTTTCCACACTGCGATTGAATTTCTGGATTAGCCTTCTTTCCGGAGCCATCGCAAGCGTTACATACCTTGCTGCCGCTTTGTATCTCGGCTGGCGGCCTCCTGTGCCCGGTGTCCCGGCACCGGTGACGCAGACCAACGTCAGCCTGAATGCCCTTGTTCTTCTTACGGGGGGCATAGTCGCCGGAGCAGTTGCGGGGGAGATCCGCAAGCACGTCGAGGCAGCCTTACGCGAGGCGGAAACCAAACGTAAGCTGGAGGCGGTCGAGCACGATCTTCAGGTCGCACGATCCATCCAGCAGTCTCTGCTGCCGAAGGAACAGCCCCAGATTGCAGGATTCGACGTCGCCGGGTGGAACCAACCCGCCGACGATACTGGAGGCGATTACTTCGATTGGAAGACTCAAGGTGATGGCAAACTGGTCGTAAGCTTGGCTGACGTCACTGGGCACGGCATCGGTCCCGCGCTGGTGGCGGCAATCTGCCACGCCTATGCGCGATCCAGTTTCAGCATGGAACATGACTTGACGACCGCTTTCGCGCACATTAATCAATCTCTTGGTGCTGATCTTCAGTCTGGACGGTTCGTCACTTTCGTCGCGGCTGTCTGCGAACCTGACAGTCCGAATCTCCAGATCCTCTCCGCGGGACATGGCCCACTCTTCGTTTATTCTCGCTCGGAAGACCGGTTCATCGATGTGAACCCGCAGGCAGTCCCGTTTGGCATCCTGCCTTTCTTCAATTCGGACCCTCCGGCCCGACTCCGGATGGGCTCGGGTGATCTGGTACTGTTGCCCACAGATGGGTTCTTTGAATGGGAAAACGATCAAGGCGAGCAATTCGGTGTCAAGCGGATGGAAGAAGTGATCCGAGCCTCGCGACAGCTGGCTCCGCCCGAGATCATTGCGCAACTCTACGATGCGGTCACGAAATTCTCCAATGGAACCAAACAACAGGATGACCTGACAGCAGTGATTATCAAGCGGTTGTAGAGGTCACATGAAGCTCGGACGAGCCTCGATCGTACGATCGGGGATGATACGAGCCGCGAGGCGACAGCATCCGCAGCGTGATGACAACCGCAGGCAGGAGATAAACAAAGCTCCCAAAGACCCACATCAAGGCCCCCGCGAGTGCCTGATCGTCCAGCGGCGAAATTGCGAAGAGCTGCGAAGCCGATGCATACGATGGATAGAGAACACGGTCACAGAAGGCAAGAAACGCCGAAAGCGCATCGTTCGCCATCATTCCAAGAAAGAGGTACACAGGCATTGACCAACGTGGCCACCTCGCCACGCTCGGCCAAGGTTGTATCACTGGCCACCAGAACAAAATCGATGTCGTGAA
>Ga0210384_10001617_pt1 | contig 29995 bp, 35 predicted proteins | sample IncBWH2MmetaG_FD_160574 | JGI IMG/M metagenome (GOLD analysis project Ga0210384, IMG submission 160574) | Forest soil microbial communities from Barre Woods Harvard Forest LTER site, Petersham, Massachusetts, United States - Inc-BW-H-2-M | ecosystem: Environmental > Terrestrial > Soil >...
GGCCCAGAACGCGATCAAGGGCGTCACCGAGGGCTTCTCCAAGGACCTGGATATCGTGGGGGTGGGGTACAAGGCGGCGGTGGAGGGCAACAAGGTCGTGCTCTCCCTGGGCTACTCACACCCGGTGGTGTTCCCGATCCCGGAGGGAATCAAGGTCGCGGTGGATAAGCAGACCCGCCTCACGATTTCCGGGATCGACCGTCAGCGCGTGGGTCAGGTGGCGGCGGAGATACGCAACCTGCGCAAGCCGGACCCTTACAAGCAGAAGGGGATCCGCTACGTGGGCGAGATCCTGAAGAAGAAGGCGGGCAAGGCGGGTGCGACGGGAGCGGGAGCGGGAGCGGCAAAGTGAGAACAGAGGCGGGCGCTGAATTCATGAGGGCGCGAGCGGCAGGAGGGGTTCGGGCGAAGCTCCAGGGGCGTCATCCCTCGACCTTGAGGGCAGAATGAAGGTCAAGACCAAAGAGGACATCCGGCACCGGATCCAGGCCCGCATCCGCAAGAAGGTGGCGGGAAGCGTGAAGCGGCCGCGCCTGGCCGTCTTCCGCAGCCAGAGCCACATCTACGTCCAGGTCATCGACGACGACACCGGGCGGACCCTGTGCGCCGCCTCCTCCCTGGACAAGGAGATGCGGGAGAAGGGCAAGCGGGGCTCGAATGTGGCGGCGGCCAAGGCGGTAGGCCAGCTCATCGCGAACCGGGCCAAGGAGAAGGGGGTCACCGCCGTAGTCTTTGACCGCGGGGGCTTTCAGTACCACGGACGCGTCAAGGCGCTGGCCGATGCCGCCCGGGAGGGCGGACTCCAGTTCTGAGGAAGGGAATGTCCGGACCCGGCCCGGCGATGGCGGGAGCGAGGACGCAAACTAAACTATGGAAAAGATCGACATCCAAAGCCTGGAGCTCAAAGACCAGGTGGTCTCCATCAACCGCGTGACCAAGGTCGTCAAGGGGGGTAAGAACCTCTCGTTCAGCGCCCTGGTCGTGGTGGGGGATGGGCACGGGCATGTGGGCTACGGCATGGGCAAGGCCCGCGAGGTCTCCTCCGCCATCAAGAAGGGGGTGGAGGCGGCCAAGAAGAACGTGGTCCGGGTGCCGATCACGGAGAAGGGGGCCACCATCCCCCACACCGTCACCGGGAACTTTGGCTCCGGCAGCGTGCTCCTGAAGCCCGCGGCCGAGGGCACGGGGGTCATTGCCGGGGGGCCGGTGCGGGCGGTGATCACCGCGGCCGGGATCCAGAACATCCTCACCAAGAGCTTGGGCTCGACCACCGCCCACAACGTGGTGAAGGCCACGGTGGATGCCTTGCTCCGCCTCAAGGAGCCGGAGCGGGTGGCGCGGCTGCGCGGCAAGTCGGTCGCGGAAATACTGGGGACGGAAGAGAGGAAGCCGGAAGCACCGGCGCCCGCCCCCGCCCCCGCCCAGGAGTAGGGGACAGCCATGGCCAAGACGGCGAGAGCGGCCAAATCGGCGGGGATGATCAAGATCAAGATGATCGGCAGCGTGATCGGCTGCCCGCCCAAGCAGCGGGCCACCGTGCGCGGCCTGGGCTTGCGTCGCCTCCACCAGGTGGTGGAACGCCAAGACACGCCGATGGTGCGGGGGATGGTCCGGAAGGTCCCCCACCTCGTCACCGTGGTCGAGTAAGGAAGGCAGGAAAGCGTGGGTCTGCACAATCTCAGGCCGGCCAAGGGGAGCACCCACAGCCGGAAGCGGGTGGGGCGGGGGCCGGGGAGCGGCCTCGGCAAGACCTCCGGCCGTGGCGAGAAGGGCCAGAAGAGCCGCAGCGGCTTCAGCCACAAGGACGGGTTCGAGGGCGGCCAGATGCCGCTCCACCGCCGTGTGCCCAAGCGGGGCTTCCACAACCGGAACCACAAGGAGTACACCGAGGTCAACCTGGACCGCCTGGAGATCTTCGAGACCGGCACCATCGTCACCCCCGATGTCCTCCTCAAGCGGGGGTTGATCAAGAAGGTCCGGGACGGGGTGAAGATCCTGGCCGGCGGAGACGTGACCAAGGCCCTGACCGTGCGCGCCCACCGGTTCAGCGCCAAGGCCCAGGAGCGGATCGCGGCCCAGGGCGGCAAGGCCGAGATCCTCGAGAGATAGGAAGCGATGCTTCAGAGCCTCAGGAACATCTGGGAGATCCCGGACCTCCGGAAGAGGGTGCTCTTCACCCTGGGGATCCTGGCCGTGTACCGCCTGGGCAACCACATCCCCACCCCGGGGATCAACCCCCAGGCCCTCATCGACTTCTTCGAGCAGAACAAGGCCAACTGGTTCGGGCTGGTGGACATGTTCTCGGGCGGCAACCTGGCCAAGGTCACGGTCTTCGCCCTCGGGATCATGCCCTACATCTCGGCCTCCATCATCCTCCAGCTCCTCACCGTGGTCTGGCCCTATCTGGAGAAGCTCAGCAAGGAAGGCGAGCTGGGCAAGCGCAAGATCACGCAATACACCCGCTACGGAACCGTCGCCCTCTCCATCGTGCAGTCCCTGGGCATCGCCGTGTACTTGGAGCGGATGACCCTCAACAACTCCTTCAAGATCGTCGAGAGCCCCGGCCTCGGCTTCAAGATCATGGCCGTCCTGACCCTCACCACCGGGACCGCGTTCATCATGTGGCTAGGGGAGCAGATCACGGAGCGGGGGATCGGAAACGGGATGAGCCTGATCATCTTCGCGGGGATCGTGGTGGGGTTCCCCCGCGGCCTGATCGACACCTTCACCATGATCCAGCGGGGAGAGCTGGGGCTCATCGCCACCCTCGTGCTCGTGGCCATGATGGTGGGGGTGGTGGGAGCCATCGTCTTCGTGGAGCGGGGCCAAAGGCGCATCACGGTGCAGTACGCCAAGCGCGTGGTGGGCCGGCGCATGTACGGAGGGCAGTCCACCCACCTCCCCCTGCGCGTCAACACCAGCGGCGTGATCCCCGTGATCTTCGCCTCCTCCATCATCGCCTTCCCCCAGACCATCGCCTCCTTCTTCCAGGCCAACAACCCCTGGATGCAGGCGGTGTCCGAGCAGCTGCATTGGGGAATGCCCCTCTACAACCTGCTCTACGTCTCCTTCATCATCTTCTTCTGCTACTTCTACACCGCGATCGTCTTCAACCCCGACGACGTGGCTGAGAACATGCGCAAGTACGGGGGTTTCATCCCCGGCATCCGGCCCGGCAAGAAAACCGCGGAATACCTCGACCACGTCCTCTCCCGGATCACTTTCGGGGGAGCCCTCTACCTGGCCCTGGTCGCGATTCTTCCCGAGTTCCTCATCACCGGCTTCAAGGTGGCCCCCATCCCCGTGATCGGTCCGCCCCTGGACCTGTTCCTCACCGAGAACGGTCTGGGCTGGATCACGGAAGGCCTTCATCTGAACTTCTACTTCGGCGGGACCTCGCTCCTCATCATCGTGGGGGTGGCCATGGACACGGTGGCCCAGGTCGAAGCCCAGCTCATCATGAGGCACTACGACGGCTTCAGCGGCAAGGGAGGGCGGAGGATCCGTGGTCGACGCTAGCCCCCGCGCCGTGCCCGCCCCCGGCGTCCGCGTGATCTTTCTCGGCCCCCCCGGGGCGGGGAAGGGGACGCAGGCCGCGCGGGTGGCCGCCCATCTGGGCGTGCCCCGCATCTCCACCGGGGACATGCTGCGCGAGGCCATCGCGCGGGGGACCCCCCTGGGCCGGAAGGTCGCGCCCCTCATGGAGAAGGGCGGTCTCGTGCCCGACGACCTGCTCATCGCCCTCATCGGCGAGCGGTTGCAGCAACCGGACTGCGCCAGGGGCTACATCCTGGACGGCTTCCCCCGGACCCTGCCCCAGGCCGAGCGCCTGACCACCATGGTCGAGGGGCAAGCCACCGCCGACTACGTGGTCTTCGACGTGGAGGTGCCGCGGCAGGAGCTGCTGTTGCGGCTTTCCGGCCGCCGTTGGTGCCCCACCTGCCAGTCCACTTATCACGTGACCTACAACCTGCCCAAGAACGATTCCCTCTGCGACCGTGACGGCACGCCCCTGATCCAGCGCGAGGACGACAAGGAAGTGGCGGTGGCGCGCCGGCTGGCCGAGTACGACGAGCGTACGGCTCCCCTCGTCGACTACTACCGGCAACGATCGCGTTTTAACCGCATCGACGGCCACCGGAACGTGGACCGGGTGTTCGAGGACCTCCGCGGGATCCTGGAGGCCCGGGCATGAGCGTCCAGAAGTCCTGGGCCGAGCTGCAGAAGATGCACCGCGCCTGTGGCATCGTGGTCGACACCCTAGTCGCGCTGGAGGAGGCGGCGGTGCCCGGCGTGGCCACCAAGGAGCTGGACCGGATCGCCCGGGAGCGGATCGAGAGGGCGGGGGCGCGGCCGGCCTTTCTGGGCTACCGCGGCTACCCGGCCACCCTCTGCATCTCCGTCAACGAGGAGGTGGTGCACGGGATCCCCGGGCAGCGCAAGCTCCGGGAGGGCGACATCGTGGGCCTCGACCTGGGGTGCGTGGTGGACGGTTTCTTCGGGGACGCGGCGCGCACGGTAGCGGTGGGGAAGATCAGCGATGAGGCCCGCCGGCTCATGAAAGCCACCGAGGAAGCCCTGCACTCGGGGATCGCGGTCTGCCGCCCCGGGATGCGGGTGGGGGACATCGGCCACGCCGTGCAGCAGCACGCGGAGGCCCAGGGTTACTCGGTGGTGCGCGAGTTCGTGGGGCACGGGATCGGGACCAGCCTCCACGAGGAACCCCAGGTCCCGAACTACGGTCCGCCCGGGCGCCGGGAGCGGCTGGTGCCCGGGATGTGCCTGGCCATCGAGCCCATGGTGAACGCGGGGGGGCCCGAGGTGCGGGTCCTTAAAGATGGCTGGACGGCGGTCACCGCGGACCAGAGCCTGTCTGCGCACTTCGAGCTCTCGGTGGCCATTACCCGGCACGGGCCCTGGATCCTCTCCGAGCCGTACCCGTACGCCGCCGCGGAGACGGAGGCGAGGCATGCCTGAGACGCCTCGGGACGCGATGGAGGTGAACGCGACGGTGCGGGAGGCCTTGCCCAACGCCCTTTACCGGGTGGAGCTGGAGAGCGACGGTCGGGGCCAGGCCCTGGCCCACGTCTCCGGGGGGTCGAGCCTCCTCCGCCTGCTCCCCGGGGACGCGGTGGTGGTGGAGTTGATGCCCTACGACCAGGGTCGGGGCCGCATCGTGCGCCGGCGGGGGTCGGGAACGGTTGGAGCATTGGCGGCCAAAGAGAGGGATTCGAAGTGAAAGTAAGGTCGTCGGTCAAGAAGATCTGCGCCAAATGCAAGGTGGTGCGCCGCCGGGGAGTGGTACGGATCATCTGCAGCAATCAGAAGCACAAGCAGAGGCAGGGGTAAGGAATGGCACGCATCGCAGGCGTCGATCTTCCGCGTCAGAAGCGGGTCGAAGTGGCGCTCACGTACATCTATGGCATCGGGCCGAGCCGCAGCAACCGGATCCTGGGCAAGGCGGGGATCGACCCCAACGTCCGGGTGAAGGACCTCTCCGAGGAGGAGGCCAGCCGCATCGCCAAGATCATCGACAGCGAGGGCGGGGTGGAGGGCGACCTCCGCAAGGACGTGGCCATGAACGTGAAGCGGCTGATGGAGATCGGCTCCTACCGGGGCATGCGCCATCGCCGGAACCTGCCCGTCCGCGGCCAGCGCACCCACACCAACGCGCGCACCCGCAAGGGCCCCCGGCGGGCCATGATCCGCCCCAAGGCCGCACCGAAGGTCTAGGAGACACGAGATGACCAAAGTCGTCGGCGCCAAGAAAGCCAAGAAGGAGAAGAAGCACGTGGTGCACGGGATCGCCCACGTGCACGCCTCCTTCAACAACACCCATGTCACCATCACCGACTTGGAGGGCAACGTGGTGACCTGGTCCAGCGCGGGAACGCTGGGATTCAAGGGTTCGCGCAAGGGGACCCCCTTCGCCGCCCAGCAGGCGGCCGCGGCCTGCGCCACCGCGGCCAAGGACTCGGGACTGCGGTCCCTGGACATCCGGGTCAAGGGGCCGGGCAGCGGCCGGGAGTCGGCCATCCGCGCCCTGCAGGCGGCGGGGGTGGAGATCAAGTCCATCCGGGACGTGACCCCAATCCCCCACAACGGCTGCCGCCCCCCCAAGCGGCGTCGGGTTTAAGGACGCGATATGGCTCGATACATTGGTTCGGTTTGCCGTCTCTGCCGGCGCGAGGGGATGAAGCTGTTCCTGAAGGGCGACCGGTGTTTCACGGAGAAGTGCGCGATCGAGAAGCGCAACTACGCTCCCGGCCAGCATGGCAAGGGGGGGCGCGTGAAGAGCAAGTTGCAGGGTTACGGCCTCCAGCTCCGCGAGAAGCAGAAGACCAAGCGCCTTTACGGGATGCTCGAAGGGCAGTTCTCCCTCACCTTCGACCGCGCTGCCCAGGAGAAGGGCGTGGTGGGGGAGACCCTGCTCAGCAAGCTGGAGCGGCGGTTGGACAACGTGGTTTACCGGCTGGGCTTCGGCGCCTCGCGGGCCCAGGCCCGGCAGCTCGTGCGCCATGGGCACGTGCGCATCAATGAGAAGAAGCTGAACGTGCCCTCGTTCCAAGTGCGGGTGGGCGACGTGGTGGCCCTAGCCCCGCGGGCGGCCAAGAACGCGCTAGTGGCCGCGTCGGTGGAGGCGGTCAAGGGCCGGGGCGTCCCTAAGTGGTTGGAGCTGGACGCCGCCGGGATGAAGGGGAAGGTCCTGTCGATGCCCGCCCGGGACGACGTGAACTTCCCAATCCAGGAGCAGCTCATCGTGGAGCTGTACTCGAAGTAAGAACCGCGGCCCCGGGGACGCGGGCGAACCGCCCGCGGTCATCCGGGCCCTGGAGGACTCTCAGAAAATGCTGTGGAAAGGTTTCCAGAAACCGAAGCGCCTCGAGGTCGAGCGGGAGAGCCTGACCGATCATTACGGGCGCTTTTTCGCGCAGCCCTTCGAGCGGGGCTTTGCCACCACCGTGGGGAACGCCCTGCGGCGGGTGCTGCTCTCGAGCATCGAAGGGGCGGCCATTACCGCGGTGCGGGTGGAGGGCGTCTTGCACGAGTTCTCCCCCATCCCCGGGGCCATGGAGGATACGACCGACCTCATTCTCAACCTCAAGCGGGTGCCCCTGAAGATGCACGTGGAGCACCCCAAGAGCCTCACCCTCAAGACCTCGGAGGCGGGGGAGATCCGGGCCAAGCACATCACGCCCGACCCCGACGTCGAGATCTTGGACCCCGAGGCCTACATCGCCACCCTCGGCCAGGGCTCGACCCTATCCGTGGAGATGCGGGTCAAGCAGGGCCGGGGCTACGTCTCCGCGGACAAGAACTTTGACGAGGACCTGTCCATCGGCTGGATCCCCGTCGACTCCGTGCATTCGCCGATCAAGAAGGTCAACTACTTCGTGGACGCGGCGCGCGTGGGCCAGGCCACCGACTACGAGAAGCTCACCCTCGAGGTCTGGTCGAACGGCGCCGTCACCCCGCGGGACGCCGTGGGCCTGGCCGCCAAGCTCATGAAGGACCACCTGACCATCTTCATCAACTTGGAGGAGGACGAAGAGGAAGCGGAGGGCACGCCGGTGGAGCTCTCCGAGCAGGACCGCGAGGTCTGGTGGGAGAAGCTCAACAAGAGCGTGGACGAGATGGAGCTCTCCGTCCGCTCCTACAACTGCCTCAAGAACGCCAACATCCGCACCATCGGAGAGCTGGTTCAGAAGACAGAGAGCGAAATGCTCAAGACCAAGAACTTCGGCCGGAAATCCCTGAACGAGATCAAGGAGATCCTGGCCGGCATGGGGCTCTCCCTGGGCATGAGGCTCGACAACTACCCCCAGCCCCAACAGGAGCGCTAGACGGGGTCGGTACGAAGACCACAAACAGCGAGCGCCGGAAACTATGAGACATCGAGTCGCGCACCGTAAGCTGGGACGGGTCACGCCCCACCGGATCGCCCTTCTCCGCAACCTGGCCTCCGCCCTCTTCGAGCGGGAGCGGATCCGCACCACCTTGATGAAGGCCAAGGAGCTCCGGCCCTACGCGGAGCGTCTGATCACCCTCGCCAAGCGCGAGGACGACCGGCTGCACGCCCGCCGGCTCGTCTCCCGGGACATCCAGGACCCGGTTGTGATCAAGAAGCTCTTCGACAGCCTGGGCGCCCGCTACGCCACCCGACCGGGGGGCTACACGCGCATCCTCCGCCTCGGTCCCCGCAAGGGGGACGGGGCGGAGATGGCGATCCTGGAGCTGCTGGGCTCGGAATATCAGCCCAAGAAGAAGGACGAGAAGGGCAAGACCAAAGAGGCGGCGGCCCCCAAGGCCAAGGGCGAGAGCAAGCCCAAGCCCAAGAGCGAGAAGAAGGCCAAGGGCGCCAAGCCCAAAGAGGAAGAGGCCGCGGAGTAGAGGCGGCCCCCAACCTTACTCCGGCCGCACCGCGGCGGAGGCGGCGTCCCGGCCGTAGGTGAAGACGGCCAGAAGGTGCAAGCGCATCGCGCTGGTCCGCCGGAACACCCAGGAGGCCACGGTCTGCTCCGCCGACGGCTTCAGGATGTCGGGACCGGTCACGCTCTGCACAGTCGTGATCCCGGCGGCATTAACGGCAAAGCGGACTTCCACGGTGCCCGTGGCCCCCGCCATCCGAGCCAGGGGGGGCGGCGACGGCCGCCGGCCCCGCGCGAGGTCGGGCACCCCCTCGGAAAGACCGACGTCCCGGATGGCGGAGACGCCTGACTCCACGACGGGGGCGGGGACCGGCCCGGGAGGGGTGTCGGGCGCGGGCGCAGTCATCGTCTCCGTGGACGCGGGAGGCGAGCCGGCCGCGGGAGACGGTCGGGGGACGGGGCTGGCCGCGGGGGCGGGGGCCGCGGCCGGGGAGGGCCCAGGGCTCGGCCCCGTCGTGGGCGCCGGGTTGGCTGGCGACCCTGCCTCGCCCGCGGTCAGGGGGGCGGGACTCGGCGCGGGGCTGGCCGTGGGTGCCGGTGCCGCCGTCGCGGGCGCGGGCACGGCCCCACCCGCCGCGGGCACGGACGCGGCAGGCGCCGCCGGGGGGGATGACGCTTGGCTCGGGGGCAGCGACTCGCTGCGGCGGAGGCCGGTGAGGCGGAGGTCCACTCGGGGCGGGGTGCCCTTGCTCCCGGCTACGAAGTCTGCCTCCACGCGGAAGGAAACAATGGCGTTCGTGCCGTCGGCCGCGAAGCGCCAGGTGCGCAGGGCTTGCAGCAAGGCGGCCGTCCAAGGCATGCCGCCCGTCACCACTTGAGCGTCGGCCACCTGGCCATCCGCGTCCAAGGTCAGCTCGGCGGTCACGGACGCGGACTCGTGGGCGTCGGGGGGGAAGGCGGGAGTTGACCCCTGCCGCAGCTCCGGGATGCCGTCTTGGCGCTTGATCTCCGGCAGCTTGACGAGAAAGCTGATGGGCACGGTCAGGCGGACGCTCACCGGCTTTCCGTTCACCTTGGTGACCTCGTACTCCCATTGTTGGGCGGCGCTCACCGCCGCCTCATCGAAGGGGGGCACGCTTCGGATCACCTGGACCGCGGCCACCTTTCCCGCGGTGTCGATCACCAGCTCCAGGATCACGATTCCCCCGACACCGCGGGCTTGGGCTTCGGGCGGGTACTCGGGCTTCACGGTCTTGGTCCGCTTGGGGACGGGCACGCCGCCGCTACCCGCCTGCAGGGGGGCATCCTGGGTCGCGGCCGGAGCGGTGGCGGCGAGGAGACCCCAGAGGAGCACCGCTCCTGTCTGGACGCGCATCATGCTTTCACTCTAGCGCATTTGGGCCCCCGCCGGACAGGAGTCATTCCTCCTCCTTTACCTCTCCCCGCTCCGCCCGGGCCGTGGCCACGATCTTCTCCTGAAGGTGGGCGGGCACCTCGTCGTAGTGTCCCATCTCCATGTGGTAGGAGCCGCGGCCCCCGGTCATGGAGGTGAGCTCGGCGTCGTAGGAGAGCATCTCCGACATGGGCACCTCGGCGCGGATGACCTGAAGGCTTCCCTTGGGCTCCATTCCCTGGGGCCGGCCGCGGCGGCTGGAGAGGTCGCCCATCACCGCTCCTGCGAAGTCCTCGGGGACCGCAATCTCCACCTTCATGATGGGCTCCAGGATCGTCGGTCGGCATTTGGCCACCGCGTCCTTGAAGGCGAGCGAGCCCGCGATCTTGAAGGACATCTCCGAGGAGTCCACGTCGTGGTACTGGCCGTCGAACAGCTCCACTTGGAAATCCACCATGGGGTAGCCGGCAACGAAGCCGCGCAGCCGCGCCTCCTGGATGCCCTTCTCCACCGCGGGGATGAAGTTCTTGGGGATGGATCCCCCGAAGATGTCGTCCACGAACTTGAAGTCCTCGCCCCGGGAGAGGGGCTTCATGCGGATCTTGCAGTCCCCGAACTGCCCGTGCCCGCCCGTCTGCTTCTTGTGGCGGCCGTGCCCCTCCGCGGGGGCCTTGATGGTCTCGCGGTACGGGATCTTGGGCTTCTTGAGGTTGACCTCGACCTTGTAGCGCTTGCGCAGCTTGCCGACCACCACTTCCATGTGGAGCTGGCCCATACCCGAGAGCCGCATCTCGTGGGTTTGGGGATCGCGGGAGAGGCGGAGCACCCGATCTTCCTCCATGAGCCGCTGGAGGGCGGCCGAGATCTTGTCCTCGTCCCCCCGGGTCTTAGGCTCGATGGCGAAGGTGGTGGCGGGCTCCGGGAACACGAGGGGGGGATAGATGATGGGGCTGGCTTTGTCGCAGAGGGTGTCGCCGGTCTGGGTCTCCTTGAGCTTGGCCACCGCCCCCAAGTCCCCGGCTTGGATCTCGGGGACGGGGGTTTGGTTCTTGCCCTGCAGCAACTCGAGGGCTCCTACCCGCTCGCTCGCGTCGCGGGAGGCGTTGTGGACGTTGCTGTCGGCCTTCAAGGTTCCGGAGTAGACACGGAACAGGCTGAGCCGGCCGGCATGGGGATCGGCGATGGTCTTGAACACGAACGCGGAGAACGGCGCGTTCGGGGAAGGCTTGCGCGTGGTCTCCGTCTTGCGCACGGGATCCGTGCCCGCGACGTCACCCCGCTCGGCGGGGGAGGGCAGGAGATCCACCATCGCGTCCAGGATCGGCTGCAGGCCCACGTTGCGGAGGGAGGAAGCAGGGAGGACGGGGAAGATACGGCCGGCCAGGACCGCCTGGCGCAGGCCCCGCCCCAGGTCGGCCGGGGGCAGCGTGCCCTTATCGAAGAACTCCTCCATGAGTTCCTCGTTGCTCTCCGCCACCATCTCCACGAGTCGATCCCGCTGGGCCTTCTCCATTTCCCGGAACTCCGCGGGGACTTCCACGGCCTGGAACTTCCCGCTCTGGTCCTCGCTGTACACGTCGGATTTCTCGCCGAGAAGGTCGGTCACGCCCACGAACCCCTTCTCCTCGCCCAGGGGGATGACGACGGGCACCGCCCCCCGGCCGAAGGCCCGCTCCAGGGACTGAAGCGTCCGCTCATAGGAGGCGCGCTCCCGGTCCATGCGGTTGACCACGATCAGGCGGGGGATCCCGTACTCCTCCGCGTAACCCCAGACCTTCTCCGTTTGCACCTCCACCCCCGCCACCGAATCCACCACCACCAGGGCGGCGTCCGCCACCCGGAGCGCGGCCCGCGCCTCGGCCAGGAAGTTCGCGTAGCCGGGCGCGTCGAGGAGGTTGATCTTGGTCTTCCGCCACTCCCCCCAGGCGAGGGCGGTCTGGAGGCTGATCTTGCGCTCGATCTCGTCGGGATCGAAATCGGTGGGCGCCGTTCCGTCGTCTACGCGGCCCAAGCGGTTCACGGCCCCCATGTCGAAGAGCATGGCGGAGGCGAGCGAGGTCTTGCCGCATCCGCCATGACCCACGAGCGCGATGTTGCGGATGTTGGGGGCGTCGTAGACCTTCATGCCTCTCCTCCCTGGTCGGGGGTGGTCCTGTGAGGGCCCCCCGGAGCGCGCGCCCCGGCGGTTTCGGGCCGGATCATACCACTGGGCCCCCCGGCCGCCGGAAGCCCGCGCGGGCCGGGGATATAATCAGCCATGGTGGCCTGGTTTCCCTCCCGCCGGCTGGTGGCCTTCGACGCGGCGTCGGTGGCGGGGGCCCGGTTGGTGCGTGGCCTGCGTGGCCCCCGGCTGCGTTCCCTGGAAATCGTGCCCCTGCCTCCCGGGGCGCTCGTCATTTCCGCCTTCACAGCCAACCTGGCGCGTCCGGCCGAGGTGTCGGCGGCCCTCGCCCACCTGCGGGGGGCCCTGGGTGGGGGTCGGGTGACGCTCGTCCTCCCCGACGGCCTCGCCCGGGTGCTCCTTTTGGAGGCCCCGAAGGGCGCCGACCCCCAGGAATACGCACGCTTCCGGTTCGGGCCGGCCCTCCCCTATCCGGTGGGGGAGGCCGCGATCGACCTCCTGCCCCTGGATGGACGGCGGCTGTTGGCAGCCGCGGTGCGCCGGGACGTGGTGGCGGGCTACGAGGCGGCCGCCGCCGCGGCCGGCTTCCAAACGGACCGCGTCGACCTCGCGCCGTTGGCCGCGCTCTCCGGCCTCTTGCGGCAGCCGCGGCCGGCCCGGACGGTGGAGATCGTGCTCGGGGACGCCGCCCTCTCCCTGGCTGCCTTTGAGGGGGGGAGGCTCAGCGCCTTCCGCAGCCGTCGGCGCGACCCCGGGCCCGGGGAAGCGGAGCGAGTGTACGGAGACGCCGCCCGCACCGCCCTCCCCGGCAACGGGGATCCGCCGTTCCTCCGGGTCACCGGCGTGGGGGCGCGGAGCTTCCGGGATGACCTCGCCGGGGCCGGGCAAACGGTGGAGTTGGCGGCGGTGGTGCCGGGGGCGGGCTCGCGGGGAGAGGCGGCGGAGCTTCCATGGTTGGGAGCGGCCCTGGCATGAGTCGGGGACGCGACTTCTCTCGCCACCCGCGACGGGCGGGCCTCTCCGCCTGGGACGGGGGGCTCTTGGCGGCGGCCGTCGCTCTGTTTGCCGTTTCCGGATACGCTGCCGCTCGCGCGCAGTCTGCGGTCGAAGCCGCACGCGGCCGGCTCGAGGAGGCCCGGCGCGATGGCGAGGGGGCCCGCGACCGGCTGCGTGTCCTCGAGTCGCGCTCGGGAAAGGAGGAGGGACTGGCCTCCCGCGTCCTCCTGACCGCGGAGGCGCCTCCCCCCCGAGTCGTCGCCGACCTTGCCGGCCTTGTCCCCCCGGACGTGCGGCTGGACGGGGTGGGCCTGTCCTACGGCCGGGGAGTGGAGCTGGAGCTGCAGGTGGTCGCCCGCAAGGCCCAAGCCTACGATCTCTTTCTCAAGCGGCTGGGCGAGTCGCCCCGGATCTCTGCGGTGTCGCCGGGGACCGAGAACCGAGACGGCGAGGTACGGGCCTCGGTACGCGCCACTTACAGACCGCCGGGGAGCCTCCGCGAATGAGGACGGGCGCGCGCGTCATCGCCGCTGTCCTGTTGCTGGGGGCGGGCCTGCTCTACACGGAGGTCACCCTTCCCGCCCACCGGGCAGCGGCCGATACCGACGCCGCGGTGACGCGCGCGCGCGCCGAGCGTCCGGGCCTGCGGGCCCGCCTGGCCGCGCGGGAACTGCAGGCGGCGGCGGAGGATAAGGCCAGCACGGTGGTGGCCGCCGCCACCAGCGGTCCCGGCGACCCCGTGGTACGGCTGCGCCGCTCGGTGGTGGGATCCCTGGAGGGGGCCACGGTTTCCGGGGCACGGCTGGCCGTCACCGCGGGGCGTCCTCCGGTGGGGGCCCGGGTCCAGCTCTCCGCGGAGGGTCGCTACCCGGAGATCCTGCGCCTCGCCGGTCACCTCGTCCGGCCCGGCACCGGCCTGGTCCTGGAGAGCGTCCGGCTGAGGCCGGGGGCGGCCGGCCTCGCTCTGGATCTCAGCGCTTTCAGCCTGACGGAGCGGCCGTGACGGCGGTGGCCCGGGGGTTGCGGCTCCTGGCGGCGGCGGGCGCGCTTGTCCTGGTCCTCGTGGTTTTGAGTCGGGGCTCGGGGCCCGTGGGGCTTCCGTCCCCACCCTCCCCCCGCGCATCCTCTCCGGACACGAGCCCCGCCGCCCGGGAGCCCGAGGAAGCCGGCCCGGCCGCCAGTCGGGACATCTTTCGCTACGCCGACCAGCCGGCCCCCGCGAGCACCCACCGCCCGGCGGCCGCTGCGCGGCCGCCCACCCCGGTCCCCTCCGAAGCGGCCGTGCGCTTGGTCGGCATTCTGCAAAAGGGCGGGGCCTTGCAAGCCGTGCTCGCGCTCTCCGGCGAGGTGACGCTGGCCAGGGTCGGCGAGCGCGTCGGAGGGCACGTGGTCCTTTCTATCGACGAGGAGTCCGGCGTTCGCCTCCGCGATCCCGAGGGCCAAGAGGTCACTCTCCCCCCGCCCGATTGAGTGTTCCCGCGGACACGCCCGCGTCCGCGTCCGGCCACGACCGCGCCCCGCTCGAGCGGCAACTGCTTGCCCATCAAGGTGCGGAGGCTTGGCACGCCCCTCGCCTTCCTAGCCGGCGGGAGGTGGGCAATGGAAGTCGGGGTCGAGCTGCTGTCAGGGGCGCTGGGCTGTGCGTTGGCCGCCGGGCTGACGTGGGCCGTCATGGAGGGCATCTTCGCCCTCACCTTCGGGCGCTGGCGGTGAACGCGCCCCGCCTCTAGGGCAGCGTCGAGTCCACGGCCCCCCGCCCTCCGGTGGCCTCGGAATAGTAGGGCCCGAAGTGGTCCCGGATGCGGGCCAGGGCCTGTAAACGGTCGGCCGTGGCGGGGGCGACATCGTCGGCCACCAGAATGAAGGCGTGCCGCAGGAGACGGGGAGCGTGAAGGGCGTCCGGGACGCGCGGGCCCAGGGCCGCAATCACGTCTTCGATTCGGACATCCCGCCGCGTGCCGGTGAAGCTGATGCCCGCTTCCGGCGCGGACGAGAACTTGAAGGACCGGTTGGGACGGAAATTGTCGGGCTCGTCGACGTAGAAGACGGGCGGCACCTCCTCGGGCAGACGCATCCCCATCACATACTGGTCGAGCGCGCTGTACCCCCGGGTGATGTCCACCGTCTCGAAGTGCCCCCCCCCGCGGTCCGCGATCCGGTTTCCCTCTAACACCGAGGCGTCTGAGTTCATGAAGAAGCTCCAGTGGACGAGGGCCCGGCCCAGGAGCGCATTGCTCAGGGCTCCGCCGGCGTCCCGGAAGCGGACCCGGGCCAGCCAGCGGTGCCCGACCTCGTGACCGAGGATCTCGAAGCCGTCCACCTCCAGGTATTGGTCGATGGAATCCATGAAGACGACGCTGGCCAGGCCCCCCGCGCTGCCCCACTGCCCCGTCTCGTCCAGGCCCGTCTCCAGCCCGATGCCTTGGACGTCGTTCTTGACGTTCAGCTCGAACGCGAGCGTACCCGCCACCGGATTGAGGGGGCGCGTGGTGTAGATCACGATCTGCTCGAAGATGTCGGGGTGGCGGGCGAAGAAACGTCGGCTGACGGAGACGAGGTCTAGCTTCTCGGTCTCGCTGAAGCGCTCCGCTAGTGCCCCCGTGCTCCCGGCAGGACGCGCGGCGGAAAGGTCGGCCGGGGTCACGTCCCGGGTCGAGCCGGGGGAGACGCCCACCACGGCCTCGCGGCTCTGCATCTCGCCGTAGACCATCTCCAGGGCCCCTCCCGCGTGGAGGGCGATCTCGAAAGTGTTGTGGTTGATCTGCCCCCCGCCCGGTACCCCCGACCAGAGAAAGACCGCGCGGTCGGCAAGCACCTGGGCCGTGATCGTCCCGCCCCGGGAGGGATCCAGCTCGGCGAGGAAAGCGGCGGCCCGGGGCGGCCCGGCCAGGAAGAGGGCCAGACCCTTCTCGCCCTCCCCGCTATCGGGCGCTCCGAAGGTCAGGCTGCCGTCGGCGTTCACGAAGACTTGGCTGAACGTGGTGCCGAAGAACGGGAAAGGAAAGGGAAGGCCCACGGCGGCCGACCCGCCGGTGACGATGCCCAGGGGTGTTCCCCCGGAATCTAGCGGGAGGCTCAAGGGGACGACGTCGTAGCCCCCCCCGCGGTTGGGCGCGAAGCGCAGAGCGGCGGCATCGAGATCAAACGGGTTCCGCCGCACGACCAGATCCCCGCCGTCCTGCAGCAGGGCCACGTTGTCGATATCGCGGTCCAGAGCCGAGCTCGCGCTCGTCGACGGTGGGCTGCTTTGCTGCCAGTAGCGGTGGAGCACGGCGAGGTTGCGGGCCCCTTGGACTTCGGTGCCGCAGGGCAGAGCCGCCGTGGCCAGAGGCGCGGCCGGGCCGGGGGGGCTGGGAGACGGGGAACAGGCCGCGGCGCCGAGGGCGAGGGAAAGGGCGAAGCGTCGCACAGGGCCATTCTTCAGAGCCGGCGTCCGGGACACGCCGTTCATGCTTCCCGCGGCGTCCACCAAAAATCGGCGGGAGTCTCGTCGCTCCCCGTGCTCTTGCCTCATGTGGGCGAGTCCGGATGCCACGGTACCACGAACCGACGCCGAGCCGTCCCATAGTCCGACAACCTCGGCTCGGTCGCCACCGATGGCCCCGGGGACAAAGTTCCAGGGTCGCTTGCCTGCTCGGGGAAGCGCGAGCCGCCCTGGGTCGGGGGGTAGTGGGCATAATTCATTGACAGCACGGTCTTTCTGGGTTGGCTAATAAAACCGCTTGCCACCCCCCGATCTTCCCGCTACCGTGGAAGGTGCACCCCGGGATCACTCGGCCGCGGGCCGGCTCGCGGGAGCGACGGCGGGAGAACGCCCGAGCCCTGGGGGGTGCGGAGGGGTCGATGACCCGACATTGGGCGGTCGTGATGGCCTTGGCTCTGGTGAGCCAACCGGCATTGGCCAAGGACTCGCACGGCGGGGGCGGTGGCCACAGCGGGGGCGGTGGCGGCAGCCAAGGCGGGGGTGGCGGCCACAGTGGGGGTGGTGGCCACAGCGGGGGAAGCGGCCACAGCCGAGGCGGGGGTTCTTCCGGTGGCTCCCACTCCTTCTCCAACGGCGGCTACTCCTCGGCGTCCGGCCACGTCAGCGGCTACCGCTCGGGGTCGACCTCTTCTTCACGGTCAGGCCTGGGGCTAGCCGAGCGGCGCCACCCTCCGGCCGGCACGGGAAGGGGCCGGTATCCCTACCGCTACCCGTACTACGGCGGCTACTACGGGGGGTACTACGGCGCGCCCTTCTATGGGTCCCTCTACTTCGGGTGGCCTTACTACTACGATCCGTTCTACAACCCCTTCTACTACGGCGTCTCCCCCGGGTATTACCCTCCCTCATCTGACTTCGGGTATCGCTCCGAGGATCCCGGCCCGGGGATGCCGGACGAGGGCAGCGTCGATCGCGGTCGCTACGACGACCGGGACCGTGAGCCGGCGGTGGAAGACACCGACTCCGGTGAGCTTCTCATCAGGGCATGGCCCCGCGATGCGACCGTCTACGTGGACGGCCAGTTCCAGGGGACGGCCCGTGAGATCACTTTTCTCCATCTTCGCCCCGGCCGCCACACGATCGAGGTCGTGCGGCCGGGCTTCCGCCCCGAGGAGCGCGAAGTCGAGATCAGCAGGGGTGAGTCCCGCCAGCTGGCGGTGACCTTGCAGCGCCCCTAGAACCTCCTCCAGGGCCCTCCTTACGCAGCCCGCCCGTGCCCCGCGTCGGGCACCGGGGAGGCGCGTGCGTTGACGGGTCTCTCGGCTGCGTGCTAAATTTCCGCACCACCCGCGCTCGCGAAGGCGAGCGCAAGTCCATGGCCAAGAGGGAAAGATTCGGGAAGCTCGTCCTCCTCGAGGAGACCGACAGCACCGGTCTCGGTCCCGAGTACCGTGCGGCCAAGCTGGGCCCGGCAGGCCTTGAAAAGCTTGTCACCATTCTTCGCCTCAAGCCCGCCATCTCCGGGAACGTGGAGACGGCGCGGAGCCTGATGGACCAGGCGAAATTGGCGGCCCAGCTCCAGAACCCCAACATCCTCAGGATCTTCGGCATCGGGAAAGTAGACCAGACCTACTACATCTCCTACGAGTTCATCGAGGGCAGGAGCCTGCGTGCCATCTTGGAGCGCTGCCGTCAGGAGGCCTACCCCTTCTCGGTGGAGCATGCCCTCCTGATCGCGAGCAAGGTCTGTTCGGCGTTGGAAGGGGCCCAGGCCCGCCGGCTGGAGTCCGGCGACCGATACTTTCACGGCCTCCTGAACCCTGGGAGCATCCTCGTGTCCTATGAGGGAGAGGTCCGGGTCAAGGGGTTCGGCTACTGGCCGAGCCGCCTCCGCGACGCCCTCCCGGAGGAGACCCTGGCCTATCTCGCCCCGGAGCAAGCAGCCGGGGGTACCGGGGATGGCCGATCGGACGTCTATTCTCTGGGGGCGGTGCTCTTTGAGATGCTCACCGGACAATCCCCGGCGGGGGCGGACCTGGCCGCCCGCATCCCCTCCGCCAAGCTCCTGAGCCCGTCGGGGGAGGACGACTCCTTGACCCCGCCCCTGATCGAGATCCTACAAAAAGCCCTGGGCCCAGAGGCGTCCTCGCGCTACCCCGAGGTGCAAGAGATGAGGAAGGCCATCGACGCCCTCCTCTTCTCGGGCGATTTCACCCCCACGACCTTCAACCTCGCCTTCTTCATGCACTCCCTCTATCGGGACGATATCGAGACGGAGGCCAAGGCGGTCCAGGAGGACCGGGAGGCCAGCTACCTTGAATTTTTGGCTGAGGAGGCCAAGCCCGCCCCCCGATCCGTCGCGCCCGAGCCGCCCGCGGTCCGAACGGAGAGCGTCGAGGCCCGGGCACCGGCCGCGCCGCGGGCCGAAGCCAACCCGCACCCGGAGCCGGTCACCGCCCCTCCTCCGGCCGCGCCCGCTCCCCTCGAGGTCAGTCCCGGGTACAGCCCCAAGGAGGCGGCCGCCGGCTTCACGTTCCACAAGGGAGCGAGTCGGAGCCAGACTCCGCTCGTCGTAGGCGCGGCCGCCATCCTCCTGATCGCGGGTGTCGGTTACTACTTCCTGTCTCGCACGACCCCCCCGCCCCCCGTTCAGGCTCCCCCCACGCTCAGCGCGGAGGCGCTGGCGGGCGAGAAGCGGGTGAAGGACCTGGAGGACAAGCTGGCCGCCATCGAGGCGGAGAGGGTCGCGGCCGAGGCCAAGGCCGCGGAGGAGGCGAAGAAGAAGTTGGAGGCGCAGGCAAAGGCGCGCGGCCAGGCCGTGGACCCGGCCGCCCTCCAGCAGGCACAGGATGACGCGCGGAAGCAGGCCAAGGCCGAACAGGAGGCCAAGCAGCGGGAGGAGCTCCGGATCCTGGCCGAGCAGAGGAAGGCCGAGGAAGCTCGCTTGGCCGAGGAGAGGCGCAAGGCCGAGGAGCTGGCCCGGGCGGAGCAGGCGCGAGCCGCCGAGCAGACACCGCCGCCGACGCTTCCGGCCGCGACTCCGGAGCCCACGCCCGCCCCCATCCGCGCGGGGACCCTCGTCAACCTCAACGATCCCGGAGTGATCGCGCCCGTGGTGGAGAAGACCCCGCTTCTTCAATATCCGCCCATCGCCCTGCGCCAGCGCGTGGAGGGCACCGTAGAGCTGAACGTCTTCGTGGACGAGAGAGGAAACGTCGGCGACGCCCAGGTCGTCCAGGCCGCGGGCGGAAAGGCGGGACTGAACGAGGCCGCGGTCGAGAACGTCAAGCGGCGACACTACCGCCCCGCCACCAAGGACGGCGTCCCCGTGAAGGTGTGGATGTCCGTCCGGGTCAGGTTCGAGCTTCCCAAGTAGCCGGGATCGGTTCCCGGGCCGGCAGAGGGTGAGCATGCGCGCTTCAGGGGACCGAGGTCGGCGCGGCGCCCTGCTGCTGGTCCTCGCCCTTGGCCGGGCGGGCGGGGCTCTGGCCCAGGGCCCTTCCCCGGAGGAGGCGCGCCGGGCCCCCCTCGTCGGTCTGACCGGCATGCGGTTGGTGGTGGAGGCTCCGGATGCCCAGGCCCAGAAAGCCGGGCTCACCGCCGAGACCATTCGGGCCGCCGTCGAAGGGCGCCTGCGCCAAGGGGGGATCCCGTTGGTCGACGACCCCAAGGGTCGGCTGAGCCCGCCCGGGTTTCCCTCCCTGCACGTGGGCGTGAAGGTCGAGCCTCTGAAGGCGGGCGGCCCCGTCTACGCCACCAGCTTGAACCTCCGGCAGGCCGCCTCCCTGGTCCGCAAGCCCGCGATCATCGTCAACGCTTCCACTTGGCACACGGGCAGCGTGGGCAGGGGCGGCCCGCAACTGGTGCTGGAGGCGTTGGGCCGGCATTGCGACGAGTTCGTCCGGGACTACCAGGGCGCCAACGGGGGCGAGCACAAGAAGTGAAGGGGCCGGTCCGCACTCCATTGGCCGCGGCCACCGAGCGCGGGGAGGGCGGGTCCGGCGCCCCCTCCCAAAGCAAAGGGGGTGCGGCTTCGCACCCCCTCTTGCGTCCGCTGCCCGGGTTGGGCGTGACGCCCGCCCCGGGCAGCCCGTTGTTTTTCTAGCGGCCCTTAGTACATTCCGCCGCCGTGCGGCATACCGCCGCCGGGGGCCTTCTCTTCCTTGTCCTCCGGGATCTCGGAAACGAGGGCCTCGGTGGTAAGCAGGAGGGAAGCGATGGATGCCGCGTTTTGCAGCGCGGACCGGACGACCTTGGTGGGATCGATGACGCCCGCCTCGACCAGGTTCTCGTAGTCATCGGTCAGGGCGTTGAAGCCTTCCTCCGCCTTCATGTCCCGGACCTTGGCCACCACGACCGCGCCTTCGAACCCGGCGTTACCCGCGATCTGGCGGAGGGGCTCCTCGAGCGAGCGGCGGATGATGTTGACGCCCACCGCCTCGTCGCCTTCGGCCTTGATGGCCTCGACCGCCTTCACGGAGCGGAGCAGGGCCACGCCGCCTCCGGGCACGATGCCTTCCTCGACCGCGGCCTTGGTGGCGTGCATGGCGTCCTCCACCCGGGCCTTCTTCTCCTTCATCTCCGTCTCCGTGGCCGCCCCCACCTTGATGACCGCCACTCCGCCCACCAGCTTGGCCAGGCGCTCCTGCAGCTTTTCGCGGTCGTAGTCGGAGGTGGTCTCATCGATCTGGGTTCGGATCTGCTTGACCCGGCCCTCGATGTCCTTGGGCTTGCCCCCTCCCTCGACGATGGTGGTGTTGTCCTTGTCGATGGTGATCTTCTTGGCCCGGCCGAGGTCGTCCAGCTTGACGTTCTCGAGTTTGATGCCGAGGTCCTCGGTGATGGCCTTGCCTCCGGTGAGGATCGCGATGTCTTCCAGCATGGCCTTGCGCCGGTCACCGTAGCCCGGGGCCTTGACGGCGGCCACGTGCAGGGTCCCGCGGAGCTTGTTGACCACGAGGGTGGCCAGAGCCTCGCCCTCGATGTCCTCCGCGATGATGACGAGGGGCTTGCCGAGCTTGGCCACGTGCTCGAGCACGGGCAGGAGGTCCTTCATGCTCGAGATCTTCTTCTCGTGGATGAGCACGAGAGCGCTCTCCAGCACCGCTTCCATGCGCTCGGGGTCGGTTACGAAGTAGGGGGAGAGGTAGCCGCGGTCGAACTGCATCCCCTCCACCACCTCCAGCGAGGTCTCGAGGGTCTTGGCCTCCTCGACCGTGATCACCCCGTCCTTGCCCACCTTCTCCATGGCCTCGGCGATGATGCCGCCGATGGTGTGGTCGTTGTTGGCGGAGATGGTGCCTACCTGGGCGATCATCTTGCCCTTGACCGGCTTGCTCAGCTTCTTCAACTCCTCCACCACCACGGCCACCGCTCTCTCGATCCCGCGCTTCAAGGCCATGGGGTTGGCTCCCGCGGTCACGTTCTTCGAGCCTTCGCGGTAGATGGCCTGGGCGAGAACGGTAGCGGTGGTGGTTCCGTCGCCGGCCACGTCGCTGGTCTTGCTCGCGACCTCGCGCACCATCTGCGCGCCCATGTTCTCGAGCGGCTCTTTGAGGTCGATCTCCTTGGCCACCGTCACTCCGTCCTTGGTGATGACGGGGGAGCCAAACTTCTTGTCGAGGACGACATTGCGGCCCTTGGGGCCGAGAGTCACCTTGACGGCGTCCGCGAGTCGGTTGACGCCGCGAAGGATCGCCTGCCGCGACTCGTCGCCGTAAGTAATCTGTTTCGCCATGTAACGGGATCTCCTATGTCTTGACTGTCTAACCTAACCGCGTCGCCCAAGGGCGCCGGTATCGCAAACCGCGCAGCCTATCGGGATTCACTTCCACGGGCGCGCGGGAATAAGAAAGGGATGGGACCGTCCACTACCCGAGGCGGGCCAGAACCTCATCCTCCCGGAGGATGAGCACTTCCTCCCCGTCGATCTTGATGTCCGTGCCCGAATACTTCCCGAAAAGAATCTTGTCGCCGACCTTCACGTCGAGGGGGAGCTTGGTGCCGTTCTCCAGGATCTTGCCGTTGCCGACGGCGAGCACCTCGCCCTCCTGCGGCTTTTCCTTGGCGGTGTCGGGAATGATGATCCCGCCCTTGACCGTCTCCTTCTCTTCGATCCGGCGCACGAGCAGTCGGTCGTGAAGCGGTTGAACTTTCAGGGTCATGCGTATGTCTCCTTTCTAGAACTATTTGGGGGGAGGAATTGGCACTCACCCCCGACGATCGCCAGTATAGACCTCCCTCTGGCGCTCTGTCAAGGTGAGTGCTAGGGGCCCTTTCGCGGGTCCCGAAAACTTGTCTAGAGGAGCTTGTACTCCTCGATCTTCTTGCCCAGCGTGTTCCGGTGGATCCGCAGGTCCTTGGCGGCCCGGGAGAGGTTGCCCCGATGCCGCTGCAGAACCCGGGCGATGAATCTCTTCTCGAATTCCCGGCGCGCGTCGACGAAGAGGATACCTTTATCGATCATTTCGGAGACGAGTGATTCCAATTGCTGCTTCACCGGATACCGCTCCCTCTTTCTCGGCCCCGAGACCTCGGAGCCGAGGACCATCGATTCCAGCCGAACTTCAGAAGACCCCGAAGATGCCCCCGCTTCACCCAGGGCGCCGTGACCCTGATCACCGCAGACTCTCCTCGGGGCCCGTCAGTCGCTGCCAAGCCTCCATGTAGGTGTGGCGAGTGCGGGCCACCACCTCCGGCGGTAGCTCCGGTCCTGGCGGTCTCTTGTCCCATCCTCTCGAGTCGAGATAGTCGCGCACGAACTGCTTGTCGAAGCTGGGCTGGGGCCGACCCGGTGCGTAGCCGGCCTTGGGCCAGAAGCGCGAGGAGTCGGGCGTCAGAGCCTCGTCGATCCACACCAGAGCCCCGTCGCGCACGCCGAACTCGAACTTGGTGTCGGCCAGCAAAATGCCCCGCGCCTCCGCGTGCGCGCACGCACGCCGGTAGAGGGCGAGGCTCGCCGCCCGCGCCTCCTGCGCCCGCGCCGCACCGACCATGCTCTCCATGACCGCAAACGAAATGTTCTCGTCGTGCCCGGTCTGCGCCTTGGTGGCGGGGGTGAAGATGGGCGGATCCAGCCGCTCCGACTCCTGGAGGCCGGCGGGCAGGGGTATTCCGCAGACCGCCCCCGTGGCTCGATAGTCCTTCCAACCCGAGCCCGTGAGGTAGCCCCGGACCACGCACTCCACGGGCAAGGGGTCGGTCTTCCGCACCACCATGGACCGCCCCTCCAGCTGCTCGCGATAGGGGGCGAGCTCCGCGCCGTAGCCCTCCACTTCGGCCGTGAGCACGTGGTGCCCGACCACGTCTCCTAGGAGACGAAACCAGAAAAGCGAGAGCTTTGTGAGCACCACGCCCTTGCCCGGGATGCCCGTGGGGAGGACGACGTCGAAGGCGCTCAAGCGATCGGTGGCGACCATCAGGAGGCGGTCCCCGAGATCGTAGACATCCCGGACCTTGCCGCGTCGCCACAAGGGGAGGAACGGAATCCGGGTTTCGAGCAACGGGGTGTCGCCGAGTTTGAGAGGGAGGTTGTCTGCCACGCGGATCCCCCCGCTACAGTCCCACGAGGGTGTGGTCTGCGGAGACCCGGGAGTCTACCGGAAGCGGCAAGGGGGACGCAAGAAGTAAAGCGCGCTGCTGCGGACGGCCAGTTTTGGTCCCGTCCCGGCGGTCAGGGACCCTGGGCCGCGCTGACCCGCGCGGTCACGCTCAGGTCTCCGCCGACGGCCGCGAGCCGGACCGTGCTGCCGCCGCCCGCCAGGTTCCCCGTCAGGCTCCCGGCCGCGGAGTGGGTGGTGGTGAACCCGGGCACGTCCACCTGGATTTCCCCGCGTTGGGTGCGGGCCTCCAGGTCGAAGCGGCTGCCCGGGGGGACCTCCAGTCGGATGCCCCCATGCCGTGTGCTGGCGGAGACAGGATCGACGAGGGGACCCTGGGGGACGAGATGGACGCTGGCTCGGTCCGCCTCGACCGCCAACGGCCCGTGAAAGCCCTCGAGGTCGACGTCGTCGCCGGAGGCCTTGACCCGTGCTCCCTTCTGGAGCCCGCGGCCGTGCAGGCCGCCGTGCTCGACCGTGATCTCGGCGGGGCCGCCGATATCCTCGAGCTCAACGCCCCCGAAGCTCGCTTCGGCCCAGAGCGCTCCCTTGACCCCGGTCGCCTTCACCGTGCCATGCTGGGCCCGGATGCGAGCCTCGCCCCCCACCGCGGTGAGGGTGACTCCCTCGAACGAGGTGCGCACCGACGCCCCCCCGCTCACTCGCGAGGCGGTCACCCCCGTGTGCTCGGCCTTGACCTCGAGGTCGCCGCCAACCCCTTCCACCGACAACTCGACGTGGGCCAGGGTGGCGTAGAGGCCTCCCAGTCGCACCGCGGAGGCCTTTCCGTGCTGGAGGTCCAGGGTCACCCGGCCCTCGACGTCCTCGAGCTCCACGTCCCCGAAGCGGGCGTTGAGGTTGAGGGTGCCCTTTACCCCGGAGACGTGGACGTTCCCGTGCCGGTTCTTGAGGCTGACGGGTCCCGCGATCTGCGCCACCTCCAGGGTATCGAAGGAACTCTCCACCTCCGCCCGCGCCACCTCCCGGAGATCCACCGCCCCGTGCTCATTGCGCACGCCCACCGGGGTGTCCGGCGGGGCCTCGATGTAGAAGCTGGTCTCGAAACCCACGTCGTCGCGTCGCTCCAGCTCGTCGCGGTTAGTGAATAGCCGGAGGACGGGACCCTCCCTCTCCGCCCTCAGAATAATGCGGGCCGCAAACGCGCGGGCCCGTTCTTCGTCTTCGAGGTAGACGGTCTTCGTGAGCACGACTTTGACCACGCCCGGAGTCCCCGCTCTCAGCCGCACGGCGCCGAAGGCGTTGACCACTTCCACCCGTGTCCCGGCCGGGATCTCGCGGTGGCTCGGCTCCTCGAAGCGGAAGGACCTGCCGTAGAACTTTCCCCCGAGAACGCGGCAGCCGGCGGGGCCGATGTCAATGTGGCGGCGCAGGGAGTAGGTGGTCTCGATCGCGGCCCCCAGGCCGAGGATGAGGGCGAGAAGGGCGATCTTGCGCGCGCTCACTCCGTCCCCTTTCCCCGAACCGCCAGCGCGGCCAGTTCGACCAGCCCCCACACCACGAGGGCGAGCGGCCACCAAGTGCGAAGGGTGGCCAGGAGTTCGATTCGGCCCAGGTTGGAGAGCGTCCAGAGAACGCCCACCGCGACGAGAATGAAGCCGAGGACCAGGCCTTCGGCCCTAAAGCCGCCCGCCACCGCTTCCTTCCCCCTCTTTCCCCTTTCGGATCGAGGCGTAGATGAAGAGAACGCCGGCCGCGATAAGGAGGAGCGGCCAGAACCGCTGGAGGGAGACGAGGTCCAGCCAGCCCAGGTTGTTGGCCAGGAGCAGGAGGCCGCCCACCACCAGGGAGGCGCCCCAGGCCGGGGACTCCCGGCCCGTCTCCTCGGGCTCCCTTCCCCCCCCGGCGTGCCGGTCGTTGAAGAGGGTCGCCGTGCGGAAGGCGTCGACCAGGTTGTAGAAGTAGACGAACGGGATCAGAAAAGCGAACGGGAACGGGTTGATGGTGGCGGTGCCGTAAATGCTCCCCACCCAAGCGAAGAAGAAAGCGAGGGCCTTGGCGGGCTGGCCGTTGTAGATCTGGCCGAGGCCCGGGAAGAGGGAGAGGACGAGGGCCAAGCCGGGGCTCTTGGGTAGCTTCGCGTACGGAGCGGGGGAGGGCAGGGGGTCGCGGAAGCTGGGCGGGGAGGCGGTCTTCGGATCGGTGAGGTCACTGCTCATCGGGTGCTCCTTAATGCCGGCCGGGGAACCGCGTCGCGCCTCCCCTGCGGCCGTCCTTGCTCAAAGGCGTCTACGAGTCGAGGTCCGTCCCCGTTCGAAAACCTCGGAGGCGGGCGGTGAGGATCCAGGACCCGGCGGCGGCACTGCCCCGGCTCTTCTTCTGCTCCTCCTCCGCGTTGCGGCGCCGTTCCAGCAGACGCCGATAGTCGTCCACGCGGTCGTTCATCTTGTCCAGTCGTCCTTCGAAGGCGGTGCCGATCAGAACGCGCAGAATGCGGACGTCCTCCACCAGGCGGTCCTTCCGCTCGATGAGGTAAACACCCGCGTTCACCGTGCGGTCCAGGAGGCGGGTGGCGGCGCGGGTCGGCCCCTCGGGCCCCTTCGCCAGCAGCGCCCCTCCCATGGTGATCAGAGCCAGGCCGGCGGCCGCCGCCGGCAGCCAGGCGGGGATGCGCCAGAAGCGCGGGACGAGAACCGAGGGGGCGGCCACGCGCGGCCGGGCCAGGGCGGCGGCGGCCACCCGCTCCGCCAGCCGGGCCGGCGGCTCTAGGACGGGGAAGGTGCTCAGGGCATCCATCACGTCCCCCAGAGCGGCGCGGAGGGCGCGGCAGTCCGCGCAGCCGCTCAGGTGGGCGTCGAGCTCCGCCCGCCGCACGGGATCCAAGGTCCCCTCGTGGTGATCGGAAAGCAGCTCCTCCGCCCGGCGGCAGTCCATGCTATTCCTCACGCGTGTTCCCGGTACTCGCCCCCCCGGCGCAGGAGGCGCTTGGCGAGCTCAAGGCGCCCCCGGTTGATGCGACTCTTCACGGTGCCGAGCGGGACCTCCAGGGCTTCCGCGATCTCCTCGTAGGGCAACCCCTGTAGATCGCAAAGGATGAGAGGCTCCCTGAGTTCCGGGGGGAGCGCCCGCAGCCCGCGGTGCACGAACTTCACCCGCTCGTCCCGCTCCAGGAGGCGCAGCGGCCCCTCATCCCGGGAAGCCACGGTCTCCAGGAACGCGGGGTCTTGCTCGACCCGGTGCCGGTGTTCCTGTCGGCCCCGGCGATAATGATCGATGGCCTGGTTGCGAGCCACCGCCATGAGCCAGGACGAGAAGGAGCCGTCGCCGATGTGGTAGCGATCGAGAGTCCGGTACACCTTGATGAACACCTCCTGGGTCAGGTCTTCCGCCTCGTCCACACGCCCCGTGAAGCGGTAGGCGAGACCGAAGACCTTTCGGGTGTGACGAGCCACCAGTTCCCGCCAGGCAGCCTGATCACCCCGCCGGCACGCGGGCAGGAGATCGTGATCGCTCTCATTCAACGGTGGCTGCTGTCTCCAGGATCCTACCCCTGCCAACAGATGGGAACGAAGACTGCGGCTTCTGGGTTCTAAAAAGGGAGCGGGCGAGAACACTCGCCGACGGGGCCCCGAATGATCCCCCGGAGTTTGACGCTCCGTCCGGCAGTGTAGTAAAGTCCCGATCCGCTATCAAGTCTATGAAGAAAAAGGCTTTGTGAGAAGCTCGTGAGTTCCGGGCAGCGCTGGCGGCTGGCCGCGGGCGGCCTTGTGGCCGTCGCTTTGCTCTTTGTCTTCTTCCGCGGCGTGGACTGGACGGGTCTCCTGCACGCCCTGCGGGGAGCCAACCCCACCTACCTGGCGGGCGTGGTGCTCGCTACCGTGCTCACGTACCTGGCCCGAGCCTGGCGCTGGGGCTACCTGCTCTCCCCCCTCGCCCGGGTACCCTTTCCCCGGCTCTTCTCCGCGACCATGGTCGGCTTCATGTCCGGCCAGCTTGTCCCGCGGGCAGGCGAGATCGTGCGGCCGTACCTCGTGGCCCGGCGGCACGGGATCGCGACCTCCACCGCCTTCGCCACCATCATCCTCGAGCGCCTGGTCGACCTCATTACGGTCTTGTGCCTTTTCGTCCTCTACTTGTACGTCCTTCCTGTGCCCGAGGCCCAGTCCCGGGGACCGCTCCTCGGTTTCCTAAAGATGGCCGGCATCCTGACCGGGGCGGGGGCCCTCGCCCTCGTCAGCCTGCTCTTGGCCTTCCACCTCCACGCCGACCGGGCCATGGCCGTGATCGATCGGCTGCTTCTCCGCCTCCCGCGCTGGCTCGGGGGCTGGCTCAGCCAGGCCCTGCGCGCCTTCGGGGAAGGGCTGGCCGTGCTCCAGGCCCCGGCCCCCCACTTGCTGGCCATACAGGCGCAGTCGTTCCTGATCTGGCTCCTGATCGCCCTCGGCCTCTACTGGAACAACGCGGCCTTCGGCCTGACCCTGCCTTTCCACTCCACCTTCCTCCTCATCGCCTTCCTCACGGTGGGGGTGGCCATTCCCACCCCCGGCATGGTGGGGGGGTTCCACGTGTTCTACTTGCTGGCCATGAACCAGGCCTTCGGCGTCGACAAGGACATCGCCGCCGCCGCCGGCACCGCCGCCCACGCCCTCAGCAACCTGCCCGTGCTCGTCCTGGGCCTGCTGCTCTTGGGCCGGGAGGGCCTCACCTTCGGACGGGTGGCGCAGATGACGGAGGAGAAACCCGGGGAGGGGCCCCCCGCGGGCCGGGATCCTGTTGATGATGATGAAGACGCCGGGGCGAGGCGGGTGAGCACGGTTCTGCCCGGCTCCGAAAGGGGGGACGCGGCGCGCCGCGTTTGAATCAATGAAATGTCCCTTCTGCTCCCACATGGAAGACAAGGTGGTCGACTCCCGGGAGAGCAAGGAAGGCGAGGTCATCCGCCGCCGCCGGGAGTGCCTTGGCTGCGGAAAGCGCTTCACCTCCTACGAGCGCATCGACCAGATCCCCCACCTGGTCGTCAAGAAGGACGGGCGCCGCGAGCGCTTTGACCGCGAGAAGGTCCTGGCCGGGTTGCTCAAGGCCTGCGAGAAGCGGCCGGTGCCGGTGAAGACCCTGGAGTCGATCGCGGACCGGGTGGAGTCCATGGTCCACGAGAGCCCCGATCGGGAGGTGCCCAGCGACCAGATCGGCGAGTTCCTGATGGAGCGCCTGCGCGAGCTGGACAAGGTGGCTTTCGTCCGCTTCGCCTCCGTCTACCGCGACTTCAAGGACGTGGACCAGTTCATGGCCACCCTCAAGGGGCTCTTGGAGACGCGGGAGTGAGGGACTGAAAGGCGTCAGTCCGGCAGGGTCTCCATCCTGAACTGCAGGCTGGTCTCGCCGATCCGGACCACATCCCCCTCGGACAGGGCGTGGCGGCTGACCTTCTGGTCGTTCACGAGGGTGCCGTTCGTGCTCTTCAGGTCGTGCAGCACGAAGCGCCCTTGCTCCAGGCGGATCCGGCAGTGTTGGCTGGAGACGGCGACGTCCTCGAGGACGATGTCGTTGGCCCGGGCCCGCCCCAGCGACGTGGTGGTCTCCCGCGCGAGGGCGAACACCTTGCCCAGGCCGGGCCCGCGGGTAACGGCCAGCACCGGCTTCTCGCGCAGGGTCACCGTCTTCTCCAGGTACTCCTCGGTGGTGTTCATGCGCGCGAGCACGGTGCTGGAGAGGGGGCTCGGGGGGGCGGCGTCGCGGAGCGTGGGGGTGGCGGAGGGAGCGCAGTGCGCGCACACGGCATGAGAAGAGGCCAGCGCCGCCCCGCAGCTCGGGCAGCGCGCCGGGGGCGGGCGGCGACGCACCCGCGCCGCGGCCGCCGCCACGAGAACGGCGACGGTGACGCCGAGCCCGGCCCAGAGCAGAGGGAAGGAGCGAGCGGCCGCCCCGGGGGCGGGCGCGGCCGCGGGGACGGCGCGGGGGGTGGCTCGGGCCGACGGGAGAGGGGCGGGGTCGCCGCCCGCCTCCGGCGCACCTTCGATGCGATGGGCGAGGCCGGGGCCGGTGGCCGCGTGCGAGGCCAGGTAATCGCCGCCCGTGAGCTTGCCGATCCTCCGCAGGATCCTCTCCTCGACCCGCCCCACCCCCACGCAAAAAACG
>Ga0210384_10001618_pt1 | contig 29992 bp, 30 predicted proteins | sample IncBWH2MmetaG_FD_160574 | JGI IMG/M metagenome (GOLD analysis project Ga0210384, IMG submission 160574) | Forest soil microbial communities from Barre Woods Harvard Forest LTER site, Petersham, Massachusetts, United States - Inc-BW-H-2-M | ecosystem: Environmental > Terrestrial > Soil >...
CGAGCCCTGTCCGGGAATCACCGGATACACCTCATGCTCCAGCAGCGCGAGCAGCGCATCGATCACCGCCATGGTGATGCCGGAGTGGCCGCGCGCCAGCGCGTTGATCTTCAGCGCGAGGATCAGGCGGACGATGGCGTCGGGCAGTGCATCGCCCACGCCGGCCGCGTGCGAGAGCAGAAGGTTGCGCTGAAGCAGATCGAGCTGTTCGGTCGGGATGCGGGTCTGGGCCAACAGGCCGAAACCCGTGTTGATGCCATAGGCGGCATCTCCGGCGGCGATGATTTTGTCCACCAAGGAACTGGCGACGGCAATGCGGCCGCGGTCGTGCGCCGACAGCCGCAGGGCGACCGGCTGCTCGTGAATTCGGCGTAAGGTACGGAGCGTCAGCTCGCCGGCGCGAATCTCCAGAACATTCGCCACTACGGCGACTCGATCATCGGCAATTTCAAACCCTGCTCACGGGCGCAGGCAATGGCGATGTCATAACCCGCGTCGGCGTGGCGCATGACTCCCGTGCCGGGATCATTCCAGAGCACGCGGCGAATGCGCTTGCCCGCAGCCTCGCTGCCGTCGCACACGATGACGACGCCGGCGTGCTGGGAATAGCCCATGCCGACTCCGCCGCCGTGATGAATCGATACCCAGGTGGCGCCGCTGGCGGTATTCAGCAGCGCATTGAGCAAGGGCCAGTCGGAGACCGCGTCGGAGCCATCCTTCATCGCCTCAGTCTCCCGGTTCGGACTTGCCACGGAACCGGAATCCAGGTGGTCGCGGCCGATGACGACGGGCGCTGAGAGCTCGCCGCTCTTGACCATCTCATTGAAGGCCAATCCCAGGCGATGGCGCTGTCCCAGACCGACCCAGCAGATGCGCGCCGGCAAACCTTGGAAATGAATCTGCGAGCGCGCCATGTCGAGCCAGTGATGCAGATGCGGGTCGTCGGGGATCAGCTCTTTGACTTTTGCGTCGGTCTTGTAGATGTCTTCGGGATCTCCGGAGAGAGCGGCCCAGCGGAACGGACCGATACCGCGGCAGAACAGCGGGCGAATATATGCCGGCACGAAGCCGGGAAAAGCGAAGGCCTGAGTGACGCCCGCATCGAGTGCGACCTGCCTGATGTTGTTGCCATAGTCGAATACCGGAAGCCCCATGCGCTGGAAGCGCAGCATGTACTCGACATGTTGGGCCATGGATCGAGTCGCGGCCGCGGCGGTGCCGGCCGGATCGCTCGCTCGCCGCTCGTCCCATTGCTCCACCGTCCAACCCTGCGGCAGGTACCCGTTGACCGGGTCGTGAGCGGAGGTTTGATCGGTCAGGGCATCCGGGCGAATGCCGCGCTCCAGCATCGAGTGCAGCACGTCGACGATATTGCCGAGGAGCGCGACCGATATCGGCTTGGCTTTTTTCTTGGCGGTCTCGAACAAGGCGAGCGCCTCGTCGAGCGAATGCGCTTGGGCATCCACATAGCCGGTTTCCAGGCGTTTGGCGATGCGGCTCTGGCGGCATTCCACCGCCAACATGTTGAATCCCGCCATGGTGGCCGCCAAGGGCTGCGCTCCGCCCATGCCGCCGAGACCGGCCGTGAGTATCCACTTGCCGCTGACTTTGTCGTCGAAATGGCGCCGGCCCATTTCGGCGAAGGTTTCGTAGGTACCTTGCACGATGCCCTGGCTGCCGATATAGATCCACGAGCCGGCGGTCATCTGGCCGTACATGGCGAGACCCTTGCGATCGAGTTCGTTGAAGTGTTCCCAAGTCGCCCAATGAGGGACCAGATTGGAATTGGCGATGAGCACGCGCGGCGCGTCCGCATGCGTCGGGAATACGCCCACCGGTTTGCCGGACTGCACCAGCAAGGTTTCCTCTTCGGTCAGGGTTTTCAACGTTTCGACGATGCGGTCGTAGCAATTCCAATCGCGCGCGGCGCGCCCGATGCCGCCGTACACCACGAGCTCGGCGGGGTTCTCGGCCACTTCAGGGTCCAGGTTGTTCATCAGCATGCGCAGCGGCGCTTCGGTCATCCAGGTCCGTGCGCTCAACGTGGTGCCGCGCGCGGCGCGGATATTACGGGGCTTCAAGGGGGCGAGCATGGTGGCATCCTTGGGGGCGAACCGCCCCAATAGAGGGGCGCAAACGCCCCGGTGTTAGGGGCGGAATCGCCCCGACATTTCATACCGGGAACCGGGATAGTAAAGACGGGCCACCGAGGCAATGGCGCCGGCGGTCCAGGTGCGTCGAATCATCAGCAGACAGGGCTCGTCGCGCTTCATGACCAGGAGCTTGCGCGTGCGTTCGTCCGGCATCACGGCGCGAAGCACGTGTTCGGCCTCCTGCAGCGGCGCGACTTTGATCAAGTAGTCGTAAGGAGTGGTAGTGCTGAAATCCATTTTCAGGTAACCGGGCGCGACCTTGGGCAATACATAACGGTCTTCGAGCTGCACGGGACGATCGTTCTCGAAGTGCACGATCACCGAACAATATAGCTCACTGCGCGGCGCAAGCCCAAAGTCCCGCGCCAGATCCGCCACGGCGCGAACCCGCTCCAGGGAGACGATTTCGGCGCGGTGCACATGGCCTCTGGTGCGGATCTCATCGGCGATGCTGCGGATCTCGAGCGGATGCGTGTGTGCGTGTTGATCCGCCACGAAGCTGCCGACTCCGGCCACCCGCACCAGCACGCCTTCATCGCTCAATTCCCGGAGGGCGCCGGTCGCCGCCATCCGCGACACGCCGAAGGATTTCACTATGTCGTTCTCGGAGGGTACGCGGGTGGAGGTGCCCCACTTGCCGGAGCCGATGTTGTCCAAAATGTGCCGCTTCACCTGCAAGTAGAGCGGCTGCAGCGAACCATTGGATTTGGCCATGATGGAAGTCTAAGCTGTATAGACAGGTACGGTCAACTGGCTCTTTCGGAGCCGGTAAATCCGTTCATCAGGCGGGCGAAGCGCTCGCGCAAGTCCTCTTCGGCCGCGTGGCGCCCATCTCGGACGACCCAGCGCCCCGCGACCATGACATCGCGGATGGCCGCGCTTGCGCCCGCGAACAGCAAATGATCCAACGCGGTCTGCGCCGTTGCGCCCACCATGGAGGGATGCGTGTCATCCAGCACCAACCAGTCGGCTCGACGGCCGACATCGATGGCGCCCGCAGGCTGGCCGATGGCCTGCGCGCCGTGTTGTGCGGCATCACGCCACAGGCGGGTGCCCACATGCGGCTCTGTGGCCGCGGCGAGTACCGCGCGTCCTTTTTTTCGCAGCCGCTGTTGATACTCCATCCAGCGCAATTCCTCGGCGGGACTCACGGTGGCCTGGCTGTCGGAGCCCACGCAGAGACATCCGCCTGCTTTGAGAAAACGGGTGGTGTCGAAGAATCCGTCGCCGAGATTGGCTTCGGTGCTGATGGAGACGCAGACGATCGCCGCGACGGCGGCGATCCCCTTGAGTTCGTCCGCGGTTGCGTGGGTGGCGTGCACCAGGCACCAGTGCGGGGTGAGCAATCCTGAGTCCAGCAGCAGCTCGATCGGCCGCCGTCCGGTTTCCTGCTTGCACGCCTTTACCTCGCGCAGCTGCTCGGCGACGTGTATGTGCACCGGCAGCTCGGCATCGAGGCCGCGCAGCTGCAGCGCCGCCTCACGGAGGTGTTCCAGCGGCACGGCGCGCAGACTGTGGAATGCGGCCCCGGTGCGCCTCGAGGACTGCGAGCGTTGACGGGCGAGTCGCTCCCGGGCGAGCCTTTCCTCGATTGCGCGCAGAAATACATCCGTGTCCATGGCGAAGCGCGCCTGTTCGCGCTTCAGCGGCTTGCCGCCGAAATCACTGGTCTGGTACAGCGTCGGCAGAAAGGTGAGGCCGATGCCGGCAATCTCCGCGGCGTTGTCGATGGCCTCCCACAGGCCGTTCGTGCCGGGATATGGAGCGCCATTCTTCTGGCGGTGCAGATAATGGAATTCCGCGACGGAGGTGTAGCCCGATTTGAGCATTTCCACGAACAATTGCGTCGCCAGGATTTGCAATTCTTCGGGTTCGATCCGATTGGCGAGTTGGTACATGGCCTGGCGCCAGGTCCAGAAACTGTCGCGCGCCGAGAGCCGGTATTCGGTGTTTCCGACCATGGCGCGCTGGAAGGCGTGGCTGTGCGCATTCGGCATGCCGGGGATGGCAATTCCGGGCACTTGCTCTGCGGCGGGGGTAGACGCGCCGCTCTCGACGTGGGTGATGATCCCATCGTCCGCCACGGTGACGGTGCACTCGCGAGCCCAGCCTTGCGGCAGCAGGGCGGATTCCAATTGGTATTGTTTCATCTTGACTGTGGAGGTGTGGTGAGCCTAGCTTGACGGATCATTCATGCAACGGCAATCGCGGCAATCGGCGGGTCAACAAGTGCAGAATTTTCCGGACGGGGATTGGGACAGGGTTTGGATCGGCGCCGATATCGCCACCATGACCGCGGGCGCCGAACCCTATGGCAGCATCAAGGGCGCCGCGCTCGCCGTCAAAGGCGATCGCATCGCATGGATCGGCGAGGCCGGCGCGGCGCGGGATAGGGCCGCGGCGCGGGGAGTTCCGGTGCAGGAAGTCGGCGGCTTGTGGATGACGCCGGGACTCATCGACTGCCACACGCACTTGATTTTCGGCGGCGACCGGGTGGCGGAGTTCGAGCAGCGGCTTTGCGGGGTCTCCTACGAGGAGATCGCGCGGGCCGGCGGCGGCATTCAATCGACGGTACGGGCTACGCGCGGGGCGACACATGAGTCGCTGCGTGCGTCTGCAGCGGTGCGGGCGCGGCGGTTGATGTCCGAGGGAGTCACCACCATCGAGGTCAAATCCGGCTACGGGCTCGAGCTTGCGACCGAGAAGCGCCTTCTCGAAGTGGCGCGCGGTCTTGCGGACGAGCTGCCGGTGTCCATCAAGACCACGTACTTAGGCCTGCATGCGCTGCCGCCGGAGTTTCGCGCCGATCGCGCACGCTTCGTGAGCGAGGTCAGCGGGCCGTGGCTCGACACCCTTGCTGCCGCCGGCCTGGTGGACGCGGTGGACGCGTTCTGCGAGACCATTGCGTTTTCCCTGGCGGAGACCGAGCAGTTCCTGCGCGCCGCGGAGAGTCTGGGTTTGCCGGCTCATGTGCACGCCGGTCAATTGAGCGACATGGGCGGAGCGGAGTTGGCCGCGCGCCATGGCGCGCTGTCGGCGGATCACTTGGAGTATGTGAGCCGGGAGGGGGCGCTCGCGCTCGCCGCCGCGGGCACGGTGGCGGTGTTGTTGCCGGGCGCTTATTACACGCTGCGTCAGAAGCAGCCGCCGCCGGTAGCATTGCTGCGTGAAGCGGGTGTGCCCATTGCCGTTGCCACGGATTGCAATCCGGGCACTTCCCCGTGCACGTCGATACTGCTCGCGCTCAACATGGCCTGCACGCTGTTTGGTCTCACGCCTGAAGAAGCCTTGAGCGGCGCAACCAGGCAGGCTGCGCGTGCGCTCGGCCTGCGCGATGAGGCGGGCACGCTCGAAGTGGGTAAGCGCGCGGATTTCGCACTGTGGCAAATCGAAAGACCCGCCGAACTCTGCTATGGCCTGGGCGCAAACCCCTGTGTGGGAGTGGTCCATGGCGGAAAAATGCGACGTCAAAATTTCAGCGACGCCGAGACACCGATGGTGCGCGGCGTGAGGGTGTAGCCGCGATTCACGGACTGTAAGTTGGGTCTCTGGATGATTGTCTGCTCGTTGCGAAGATTCTGCGTGTTGAGCACCGCGGAGCTGCAGGATGTCGTCGACGCTGCCCCGCCCGATGCCGTGCTGGTGGTGGATGAGGCCTACCATGAATACGCCGGAGGTTAAAGAGCCAACCCGCCGGAGACTTCGATTCTCTGGGCGTTCACCCAGCGATTCTCGTCAGAGAGAAGAGCGGCGATCATCGGCCCGACGTCATCCGGCACTCCGGGGCGCCCCAACGCCGTCATTCCCGAGACCATTTTGTTGACTTCGGGATTGTCCCGGACCAATCCGCCGCTGAAGTCCGTCTGGATAGGTCCCGGCGCCACCACATTGGCGGTGATCCGGCGCGGCCCGAGCTCTTTGGCGAGATAGCTGGTCAGAATCTCGACTGCGCCCTTGGCGGCTGCATAGGCAGAGCTGCCGGGCACGGCAACACGGGTAAGTCCCGAAGAGAGATTCGCGACGCGACCGCCATCGTTCATCAACGGCACCAGTTTTTGCGTCAGGAAGTAGACGCCTTTGAAGTGAACGTTGACCACGGCATCGAAGTCCGCTTCGGTCATTTTCTCGAAGTTGATGTGCTGAGAATTACCGGCGTTGTTCACGAGGTAATCGAACCGTTCACGGCCCCAGCTTTGCAGCGTCTTGCGCACAGCCGCCACGAAGTCGTCGAACGCGCCGACATTGCCCGTGTCGAGCTGCAGGGCGACGGCCTTGGCCCCCGTCTCACGGGCGAGCGAGGCAACCTTCTCAGCTTCGGCGCGATTGGATTGGTAGGTGAAGATCGAATGCACGCCGCGCTTGGCGAGACTGAGCACGGTGCTGCGGCCAAGTCCGCGACTTCCGCCGGTGACGATCGCAATGCGGGATGAGGTGTTCACGTGAATCTCCTTGGGTGTGTGGGGTAAGTGGGCAGTACTCTATTGGGTGGTAGATGACCGATAAATCCAGTCGCCATGGAACAACTGTTCAGATAAAATGAACAAATTCACCGATGCCCCTGCCCGATGAACACTCTCGAGGCCATGCAGATCTTCACACGCGTCGCAGAACACGCGAGCTTTACCCGCGCCGCCGAGAGCTTGGGCTTGCTAAAGGCGACTGTCTCCGTCGCCGTCCGGGAACTCGAGAGCGCGCTCGGCACGCGGCTGCTTCACCGCACCACACGCAAGGTGCAGATGACGCTCGATGGCCAGGTGTACTACGACCGATGCAAGGAGTTGCTTTCCGAGGTGGACAATCTTCAGACGATGTTCCAGCAGAGCGGTGAGTCGCTGCGGGGCCGTCTCCGAGTGGACATGCCGAGCGGCATAGCGCGTCTGTATGTGATTCCTCATCTTCCCCAATTCCTGCAAGCGCATCCCCAGATCGAATTTGAGTTGAGCTCGACGGATCGTCTCGTCGATCCAGTCCAGGAGGGATTTGATTGCGTGATGCGTGCCGGGACGCCTCGGGACCCGCAACTGATCGCCCGACCACTCGGACGTCTGATCCTCATCAACTGCGCGAGCGCGGACTACCTGCGCCGACGCGGAACCCCACAAACCCTTGCAGATCTGGCAGAGCATGACTTGATCCACTACGTGAGCACACTCGGGGGAAAGCGCGAGGGCTTCGAGTTCCCGGAGTCCGGCGAGTACCGGACACTGCCGATGTCGGGGCCCGTGGTCGTCAACAACTCGGACGCCTATAACGCTGCGTGCATCGCGGGGCTGGGGTTGATCCAGGTACCCGAAATCGGTGTACGCGAACACCTCGTTCGTGGTGTGTTGGTCGAAGTGCTGCCGCGTTACCGCCCCGAGCCGATGTCACTCTCGCTGCTATATGCGCATCGGCGCAATCTCCCTAAGCGCGTGCGCGCGTTCATGGATTGGGTCGCTGAGATTCTCCGGCCGGTACTCGCCCACTGAGGCGGCCGTTGCTGCCCGCGCTACCGGAGCGCAGCGCTCGCGGCGCAAGGCAAGAGGACTGAAGCGGCGCAAGTTACGCGACAATTTCAGGCCGCATGGCGGAACGCCGATGTCACGCTGGCCGCGTCGGCGTTTTAGTCCACCAAACATTTTCGGGTTGCAGTCAGCGGCTCGAGGAGAGCGCAAATGTCCCGTCGACCACCTCGAGGAACGTGCGCTCCTCGCGCAGGATGAAGCGATGCGCTTGCGCAAAGGCGAAATTCTCGCGTGCCGCGGCGTCCTCTTTCAGGCGCGCCCGGTAGGATTCGTATACCGCAAGCGACTCGAACTTGATGAGTCCCCAGGCAACGTAGTTGGTGCCCTCGTGCGGCAGAAAGTAGCCGATCAGATGACCCCCGCAGCGCGGGATGATGGACCCCCAGTTTTCAGCGTAGGTCTTGAATTCGGCACGCTGGAACGGATCGATGTCGTAGCGGATGAAACAGACGACGCTCATATAACGCTCCAGTGCCCATCGCTCCAGTTACTCCATCGGCGCCTGAATTCTAGCCCCTTGCACCGTATCGATGGTTCGTTTAACGTCGAACCATGAAAGACGGACCGAACATCGCCAGAATCGCATCTCTACTGGGCGATCCTGCGCGCGCGGACGTTCTCACCGCGCTGATGGCCGACCGGGCGCTGACGGCGACCGAATTGGCGGCCATCGCGGGCGTCACGAAGCAGACCATGAGCGCGCACTTGGCCAAGTTGCTGGACGCGGCGCTGGTGGCGGTGGATCAGCAGGGGCGGCATCGATACTTCCGGCTCGCCGACCCGGATGTGGCGAGCCTGCTCGAGTCTCTGATGGGAGTCGCCTTTCGTACCGGCGCCGTCCGCCTGCTGTCGAGCCCGCGTGAACCGGCGTTGCGCAAGGCCAGAATTTGCTATGACCATCTCGCCGGCGAGTTCGGCGTCACGGCGTACGAGGCGCTGCTGCGCCGCGAGGTCTTCGAGTTGGCTCATGGGGAAATGCGCCTCAGCGAACTCGGGGTCGCGTGGTTCCGGCGTCTGGGCGTGGATACGGATGCGGCCGCCCGGCAACGCCGCACCTTCTGCCGGCCCTGCATGGATTGGAGCGAGCGTAGGCACCATCTGGCGGGATCGCTCGGCGCCGCTCTTTTATCTCGCTTCCAGGATCTCAGATGGGCCACGCGAGACAAGAACTCGCGTGTAGTCAAGTTCACGCCGCGAGGCCAACGCGCGTTCCAGGATCTGTTCGAAGCCGGCTGACCCTAAGGCCTCTCAACTTTTGCGGTCCGCCGCCGATACCTGTGGCGGGAGGTTCAGCGTGAACAAGGTCAGTTTGACTCCGCAGGGGTTGGTCCACAGTATCGAAGATCTGGTCACGCTGCCCGAGGTCGCGCTGCGCATTGCGCGCATGGTCGAGGATCCTTCGTCGTCGGCAACGGACATCGGACGCGAGATCAGTCGCGACGCCGCGCTCACCGCGCGACTGCTGCGCATCGCCAACAGTCCCGCCTTGGGTCATCACGGGAAGATCGCCACGATCAGCCGGGCGATCACGGTGCTCGGTGTACGGCAAGTACGCGATCTGACGGTCGGACTCACGGCGATCCGAACCTTCGAAGGCATCAGCAATGAACTCGTCACCATGGAGTCGTTCTGGCGCCACAGTTTTCTATGTGCAGTGGCAGCCGGTCAGGTCGCCGCCCGCCGCGCGCGAAACCCCGACGACAGTCCCTTTGTCGCCGGGCTACTGCACGACATCGGGCAACTCGTGCTCTTCAGCCGTGCGCCCGTGCCGGCGCGGCAGGCGCTGTTGATGTCGGTGGATTCGGCCGACGATCTGGGACTGTTCCTGTGCGAGCGCGAAGTCATGGGGTTCGATCACGGGGCCGTCGGGCTCGCGCTTGCGCAAAAGTGGGGGTTGCCGCGATCGCTCCAGGAGTGCGTCGAATTTCACCATGAGCCCGAGCTCGCGCAGGGGTATCCCCTCGAGGTCGCGACGGTTCATATCGCCAACAGTGCGGCTGTGCTGGCCGAGATCGGAAGTAGCGAGCTGACCGATGCTCCGGCGATTTCCGACGCTGCGCTGCGTGCCGCCAGGATGGACGCAGCGGGGGTACTGGAGATCGTCCAGCAAACCCAGAAATTGGGGGCGGAGCTGCTGCCGCTCCTGATTGCGGCCTAAGGTTCGGCGCCCCGTCGCTGCGGTGTGAAATGTGACTGGCGTCGCAGCGCCTGTTCGGCTCGCCAGACGGGCTCTAGTCGTGCGTTAAGTTTCCCCGATGATTGACGATAGTTCTGCAGTTGAGCGCGCTGCTTGAGGATGAGCTTTGCTGGGCGGAGACGGTCTAAATGAGTAAGAAAATCCTTGCTGTCGACGATTCGGCATCGATGCGTCAGATGGTGCTGTTCACCCTCCAAGGCGCCGGTTACGAGGTGGTGCAGGCCTGCGACGGCGTCGAGGCGCTCGAATTGGCACGCCAGTCCGCCGTCGATCTGGTCCTGACCGACGTGCATATGCCGCGCATGGACGGTATCACCCTCGTGCGTGAACTGCGGGGCCTGCTGAACTACAAGTTCGTGCCGATGCTGATACTCACGACCGAGTCGAGCCAGGAGAGGAAAATGGACGGTAAACGCGCCGGCGCCACCGGTTGGATCGTCAAGCCGTTCAATCCGCCGCAGCTGCTTGCCACGGTCGCCCGCGTCCTGTGAGCCGCGCCCAATCGAGATCGAAGCCCCTGTGCCGAAGGAATCGAGCATGACCGTTGATTTGGAAATGGCGGAAATCGCCAAAGTGTTCTTCCAGGAGAGCCGGGAGGGGCTCGACGTCATGGAGTCGGGGCTGCTGAGTCTCGGCGCCACTGCAGACAGCGAAAATATCAACACAATCTTCCGTGCCGCTCATTCCATCAAGGGCGGCTCGGCGACTTTCGGTTTCGCCGAGGTCGCAGGGTTCACGCACGGAGTGGAGACGCTGCTCGACGAAATGCGCAACGGCGTACGGCCGGTCACCGCCGAAGCCATTCAAACGCTGCTGCAGGCCTGCGATTGCCTGCGCGAAATGATTGCGGCGACCGAAGCCGAGCAGCCGCTCGACCAAGTCCGCATCGCAAGCCTGAATGGCGACATCAAGCACATTCTCGGCGAAGCAAACGAAGCGCCCGCGCCGGCATCGGTACCGGCACCGGCCGCAGCCAATGAAGCCGCAGTTACGGGCGCGGCGAGCGAGCCCAGCGGCTGGCACGTCAGGTTCGAACCGGTCGCCGATCTATTGCGTCTGCGGAATGAACCGACGCGAATGTTCGCGGAGCTGCGGCGCTTGGGCGCGATGGTTGCGCACGCCGACGCCTCACGGCTGCCGCCGCTCGATGCGCTTGATCCGGAGTCCTGCTATCTATCGTGGAGCATCGACCTAACCGGTCAGATTCCGCGCGGCAAGCTCGATGAAATATTCGACTGGGTGGATTCCGGCTGCCGACTCGAGTTCACACCCACCGGAGGGCCCGCACCGGCGGCGCCGGCGCCGGGGGCAAAGGCATCGGCGCAGCCGCAGGCGGCAGCGATCGATGGATGGTCCGCCGCAACGAAGGCCGCATCTCCCACCGAAGCGAAGGCCGCGGCGCCTGCCGACGCGGACCGCAGTGCGCCCGCCGGCGCTCCCGTGCAAAAAGCGTCCGGGGACTCAGGTTCCATCCGAGTCGCCACCGAGAAGGTCGATAACATCATCAACTTGGTCGGTGAGCTGCTCATCACGCAATCGATGCTCTCGAGCTTCGCCGACGGCATCGATCCCAACGACCTGGATCGCTTGCGCCAGGGACTCTCGCAGCTTGCGCGCAATACGCGCGAGTTGCAGGAAAGCGTCATGCAGATTCGCATGCTGCCGATCAGCTTTGCATTCAACCGCTTTCCGCGCATCGTGCACGATCTTTCGCGCAAGCTCGCCAAGAAGGTCGAACTCAAGCTCTCCGGCGAAGGCACTGAGCTCGACAAGACCGTGCTCGAGAAGATCAGCGATCCGCTCGTGCATCTGGTCCGCAACGCGCTCGACCACGGCCTCGAGACCCCGGAGCGGCGGGTCGCGGCGGGCAAGCACGAAACCGGCACGCTCGAACTCGCCGCATTTCACGAGGGCGGCAACATCATCATCGAGGTGCGCGACGATGGCGCCGGCCTCAACAAGGCCAAGATCCTGCAGAAGGCCCGCGAGCGCGCGCTCGTCGCCCCGGACCAGGAACTGACCGACGAACAGATCGACAACTTGATATTCATGCCCGGCTTTTCCACCGCGGAACAAATCAGCGACGTGTCCGGCCGCGGAGTCGGGATGGACGTCGTGCGCCGCAATATCAATGATCTGGGCGGCCACGTGCAGATCTCTTCCAAGGAGGGTCTCGGCAGCACCATCCGCATCCGCCTGCCGCTCACGCTCGCCATTCTGGACGGACAGCTGGTACGGGTCGGCAAGGAGATCTACGTCATATCGCTGCTGGCCATCGTCGAGACCATCCAGGTCGCGCGCGAGCGCGTCAACACCTTGGTGGGGCGCACCGAAGTATTTCGGCTGCGCGATGAGTATCTGCCCGTGGTCAAGCTATGCGACCAGTTCGGCGTCGAGCCCGACAGCAGGAGCGCTGAGGACGGCCTGCTGGTGGTGCTCGAAGCGGACGGCAAGCGCGTCGGCGTTCTCGTGGACGATCTTCTCGCGCAGCAGCAAGTCGTGATCAAAAGCCTCGAGTCCAACTTCAAATCGGTGGCGGGAATCGCGGGCGCGACCATTTTGGGCGACGGTACGGTGGCTCTCATCATCGATGCCCCGGGCCTCATCAGTTCGGCTGCCAAGCAGGGTGTCGGCGCGGTGGCAGCGCATGCTGCGTGAAGCCAGGCCGCCGGCGAGCGCGGCGCGTGGCATGAGTTCTAAAGTGTTGGAGGAATTTAAATTATGAGCACGGCAAAACCAACTTCGGTCGCGGACAAGGCGGCTGCGGAAAGCAGCGAGCAGTACCTGACCTTCATGCTGGCCGGCGAGGAATACGGCGTGGACATCCTGCGCGTGCAGGAGATCAAGGGTTGGGACAAGGTTACCCGCATACCGCACACCCCCGACTATGTCTTGGGTGTGATCAATTTGCGCGGTGCCGTGGTGCCCATCCTCGACTTGAGGCGCCGCTTCGGTCTCGAGACCATCGCCTTCGGACCGACCACGGTCGTCATCGTCGTGCGAGTCATGAGCGGGCGCGACGAGCGCACGGTCGGTGTGGTCGTCGATGCGGTGTCGGAGGTCTACAACGTAGACGCGGCCGACACCAAGCCGCCTCCGGACGTGTGTGGAACCGTCGATACCGTTTTCGTCAAAGCGCTCGTGACGATCGAGGAGAAAATGCTCATTCTGCTCGACATCGATCGGCTCATCGGCAATAGCATCGCCGACGAGCTCGCGCCCGGAGCCGCAGTAGCGTGAGCAAGAAGAAGCTGCCGCGCAAAACGAAGGCGATACGGGTGAAGCAGCCGGCGCGCATCGAGCTCGAGGCCCGAACGACGATCGTACAAGCCGCCGATCTGCATCGCAGGCTGTCGGCGCGCGTGGCACGAGGCGAAGGCGTGGTCGTCGATGGCACCCGGGTCGAAGAGATCGACACGGCCGTCCTGCAGCTGCTCGCGAGCTTGTGGCGCACGTGCCTTACGCGCGGGATCGCCTGCACCTGGCATGGCTCCTCCGAGGCGCTGCGCCAGGCCGCGAACCTGGTCGGCCTGGCTGACTTGCTGCAACTCCCCGATGGCGGGCACGTGAGAGACCGCGGTCGTGCCGCGGCCTGACATCGACGCCGGCCGCAGCAGCGCGACCGACAAGCAGCGGCCGGCGCAGCCTGAAGGCGCGGGGATCGCGGTGGAACAATGCCGTGCCTGGCTCAATTGGGCGGCCGCTCAGGTCGACGAGTGCCTGGCCGGCGACAGCCTGGCTAGAAGTCAATTGCTTGCCGCGCTCGCTGATGTGCTTCCGGCGTCGATGGGCTCCGGCGCGGCGCTTGCGCCGTCCGGCGACGGCGTGAGTGGTCCAATGGAGGCCGTCGTCATTGCGGTCCAGGCTCACGACCGCGCCACGCAGGCTCTGTCCCACGTAGCCGAGTCGCTGCGTGCGCTGCATGCGCAGCTGGGAGATGCGCAGCGCGCGGACTCGCCGGATTCCTGGAGGGTGCTGCGAGATACGCAAATTCGCGCATTCAGCATGGCCCAAGAGCGCGCGCTTTTTGCGCGCCTGGTTGCGGGTGACGACGACGGCGGGCTCGATGCCGACTTGGAATCGGAGGGGACCGTCGAGCTTTTTACAATCGACACCGGTCGGCATGAACCGTGAGCACACGGCCGCTCGAACTCGCGCACGAATTCGAACTCACTGACGCGGAGTTCAAGCGCCTGCGCGACCTGGTACACGCGCGTACGGGTATCGCGCTGTCGGATGCGAAGCGCGAACTAGTCTATGGCCGGCTCGCACGGCGCCTGCGCAAGCTCAAATTGACGTCGTTCGCAGAGTATTGCCAATTGGTCGAAAGCCCGCAATCTGCGGAGCTTCAGGAACTGACCAACGCGATCACGACGAATCTCACGTCGTTCTTTCGCGAAAACCATCATTTCGAACAGGTTGGCGCAGAGGCGTTGCCGCAAATCGTCGCCGAGCGCTCCGCCACGCGCCGCGTGCGGCTCTGGTCAGCAGGCTGCTCGACCGGCGAGGAGCCCTATTCGCTGGCTGTGGTCCTGCTCGAGGCGCTCGCGCGCCTGCCCAACTGGGACATAAAGCTTCTCGCCACGGATATCGACTCGAAGGTGGTCGCAACCGCGGCGGAAGGCGTGTATGCGGCAGATCGCTTCAAGGGCGTTGCGCCGGAAAGGGTCCGGAACTGGTTTCCTCAAGTTGCCGGGCGGCCGGGTTTCTGCGCGGCATCGGCCGAACTCAGGGCGCTGATCACCTTCAAACAGCTGAACCTGCTCGAATCCTGGCCGATGAAAGGTCCCTTCGACATCATCTTTTGCCGCAACGTCGTGATCTATTTCGACAAGGCCACGCAGCGGGAGCTGTTCGATCGCATGGCCGATCTGCAGGAGCCGGGCGGCTGGTTGTTCATCGGCCACTCGGAAAATCTGCTCAATGTGACTCGCCGCTACAAGCTCGTGGGCCGCACCGTGTACCGGCGGACGGAATGAGCGTATTCGATCCAACCATGAGGATGCAGGTTGGGGTGCCGCTGCCGCCGGCCTTGCCCCAATTCGGGCACATCCGCCGCACGTGGGACGCGGACTTGGGCGTGCCGGTCGCCAAATTGCTGCCGGGCGACTACTACGTCACGCGGCACAACGAATCCATCTTTACCGTGCTCGGCTCCTGTGTGTCGGCGTGCGTGCGTGAACGCAAATTGGGAATCGGCGGTATGAATCACTTCATGCTGCCGCTCGACCGCTCGGGAGGCACCAGCGCCTGGGCGGAGAACCTCGTGAGCTCCGCGACGCGCTACGGCAACGTCGCCATGGAGCGCCTGATCAACGACATCATGACGCTCGGCGGCCAGCGCGCAAATCTCGAGTTCAAGGTGATCGGCGGCGGCAAGGTGCTCGACATGGCGCTCGACGTGGGGGCGCGCAATGCCCAGTTCGTGCGCGACTATCTCAAGACCGAGGGCTTCCTCATCACCGCCGAGGATCTCGGCGACAGTTTCGCGCGTAAGGTCTTCTACAGTCCGGCGACCGGCAAGGTGCGCGTCAAGCGACTCACCGCGACGGTCAACCGCGCGGTGTTCGAGCGCGAGCGCGAATTCGCTCCCACGGCCGCCCAGGTCGATTCCGGGTCCGTGGAACTGTTCTAATACGGAATATTATAACAATGAACAAGAAAATTCGCGTTCTGGTGGTCGACGACTCCGCGGTCATGCGCCAGCTGCTGACCGAGATTCTGAGTTCGGATTCAGGCATCGAAGTCGTGGGAACGGCGCCGGACCCTTACGTCGCGCGCGAAAAAATAAAATTGCTCAACCCCGACGTGCTCACGCTCGACGTCGAAATGCCGCGCATGGATGGGTTGGCGTTTCTCCGCAATCTCATGCGGCTGCGCCCCATGCCGGTGGTCATGTGCTCGTCGCTCACCCAAGATGGCGCAACCGTCGCGCTCGATGCGCTGAGCTTGGGCGCCATCGATTTCGTCGCCAAACCGGCGGTCGACGTGGCGCACGGAATCAGGGATGCGGCTCAGGAGATCATCTCCAAGGTGAAGATGGCAGCGCACGCCCAAGTGCGGCCGTTGGTAGACCCCCCCGTTTTGACTGTCGCGGACCGCCACGACGCCAGCGTGGTGCTGCCGAAACGCAGCGCGCCAACGCATTTTGCGACCACCGATCGGATTATCGCGATCGGAGCATCGACCGGCGGAACGGAAGCCATCAAGGAAGTTCTCGCCCGCCTGCCTGCGGACATTCCGGGAATCGTCATCGCACAGCACATCCCGAAGGCTTTCAGCGGGTCGTTCGCACTGCGTCTGGACGCGAGTTCCGTTCTCAATGTGTGCGAAGCGCGCGACGATCAGCCCATCCTGGCCGGCCACGCCTATCTCGCGCCCGGCGACCGGCACCTGCTCGTGGTGCGCAACGGCGCGCGCTATCAGTGCCGCTTGAGCGACGGAGACCTGGTCAATCGACACCGCCCCTCGGTCGACGTGTTGTTTCGCTCCGTAGCCCAGAGCGCAGGCCGCAATTCGATCGGCGTCATGCTCACCGGAATGGGGCGCGACGGCGCCGAGGGCATGAAGGAAATGCGTGACGCGGGTGCATCGACCATCGCCCAGGACGAAAACACCAGCGTGGTGTGGGGAATGCCGGGCGCCGCCTGGCAGATCGGAGCGGTGCAGTCGCTGCATCCACTGCATCAGATCGCCGCGCGCATCGTCGATCTCTCCGGCGCGCACCCGGAAGCGCCGCAGCAAAAAAGTCAATCCGGCTAGGAAAACTTGCAAATCGACGTTCAAGAACGTCCGGCCGCGGCCGATTACTTCCATGAACCACCACCATCGCCGCCCTACCGCGCTGTCGGAGCTCCATAGATGAAAATTTTGATCGTCGACGATTCCACCGCGATGCGCATGATCGTCAAAAAGACGCTGCGCCTCGCCGGATTTGAAGGACACGAGATATCCGAAGTCGATGATGGCGCCAAAGCCCTGGCCGCGATCAAAGCATCGAAGCCGGATCTCGTGCTCTCGGATTGGAATATGCCCAACATGACCGGATTGCAGCTGTTGGAGGCGCTTGCGGGCGACGGGGTCAAGCTGACGTTCGGCTTCATCACCACGGAAGCGACGCCGGACATGCGCGCCAAGGCAATCGGCGCGGGTGCGAAATTCCTCATTTCCAAGCCCTTCACTCCGGAGTCGTTCAAAGAACAGCTCGGCGCCCATATCCGCTGAAGCTTCAGACCAGACAAAACGGGAAATATCGCCATGGCGACTGCCTATCCCCTGCCCGACGGCCCAAAGATAGTCGACATGTTGGGCCTGTTGTTCGACGGACTCGATGCGAAGGCCGGCGGCACTTTCGATCAAACGCCGGCCGGCGGCGCATGGTTCGGCGTGTTCGTCGCAGATAGCGGCAGTCCCGTGGCGCTGTGCGGCGCGGACGCGAATCTAGCGGCGACATTCGGCGCCGCCTTTTCCATGTTGCCGGTCGGCGCGGCAAAGGACGCCGCCAAGTCGCGCGAGCTCACCAGCGTCATGATCGACAACATGCGCGAGATCATGAATATATGTTCGCGCCTGGTCATGGACGCGACATCGCCGCACCTGAAGCTGGATCAGATCTATCCCGTCAAATCCCTGCCCGCGCCGGCCGCGGCATTGCTGGGCGCGCCGAGCGGCCGCAGAGAATTTCAAGTTCAGCTCCCGAAATACGGCGGCGGCGTGCTCACATTCTTGTCCGCGTGACCGTGCACGGCATCATTTCCGAAAAAATGCGCGGTGGTCCACGCTTTGCCGATCCCGGCGCGCAATCTCTCAAGATCGTCATGCGAACGCCGATAGACGCCTAGTAATACAAACCACCTGCGACGTGTCGTCGCCAGAGGAACTGATATGAAATCAGCTTTGAAAGGTCTCTTGGTTGCAGCCATTTTGACCGCGCTGCCGCTCGCCGCCGCCTTGGCCGCCGCGCCGACAAAGGATGAAGTCGTGGCAGTCGTCAAGAAGGCAGTGGCTTTTTACCAAGCCAATGGCAAGGACAAGGCCCTCGCGGAATTCAACAACAAGGACGGCCAGTTCGCGAAAGGCGAGGATTATGTCGACGTGCACGACATCAACGGCGTGTGTGTCGCGCACCCGATCTCTCCCGCCAAGGTGGGCCTCAATCGCCTGGACCAGTCCGACTCGGCCGGCAAGTTCTACGTAAAGGACCTTGTGGATGCAGCCAAGCAGAAACCGTCCGGTTGGATCGAATACGTGATGAAGAATCCCACCTCCGGGAAACTACAGAACAAAACGGCCTATTGGGAAGTGCACGACGGTCTCATCTTCAAGGCTGGAACCTACACCGATTGAGTGTTGCCGAGCGGCGCCGGGTCAATTGGTTGGGGTCGAGGAAATAGGCCGATTACATGAAATCTTTCGCCGACATTTCGCTGCGTTGGCAGGTGCTCCTGGCGCCGCTGCTGCTGATCCTCGCCATCCTCGTCATCGAGGCGGTGAACTACCGCCAGCAAACCGGGGTGGACGCGGCCACGACGCGGCTGTTCAATGAGACCGTCCGCCGCTTGACGGCGCTCGATGAGGCGGATGCGTTCGCATTGGAAATCAACGGCCGAATGTTCCGCGCCATGACGCTGGTGCAGAACGGCGCGCCGCCCAAGATAGTGCGCAGTCTGGTCGACACCTTGCCGAGTAACCTGGACAAACTGGGGGACGAACTGGCCGCGGTCGCGCAGCGTGCCGGAGAGAGTGGTCACGCGGTGGAAGCGATAAAGCTCAATGACCTGTCCGTCAAGTACCGCAAGTCCGGCAATGAGTTCTCCAAAGTATTGTTTGTCGACCCCAGCGTGGCCGTCGACTATGCCACGTCGGCGGGCGTCTTCTTCCAGGATTTGCACGGCATCTTGAGGACACTGTCCAAGTCCTACGACGAAGCTTCCGCGACCGAGTTCGCCGGAATGAAGGCCGGCGCCGCGTCCGCCGTGCGTCTCTCCGGGATCGGCGGCCTGCTTGCCGTCGTCGGTGGTCTCGCAGTAAGCCTATGGCTCGCGCGCTCCCTGACGGCGCCGCTCGTCGAATTGACGCGTGTCATGGCGGCGCTTGCGCGCGCCGACTGGACGGCCACCGTTCCTTACGCCTCGCGCGGCGACGAGGTTGGCCGCATGGCCCGCGCCGTCAACGTGTTCCGCGACAACGGCGTCGAAAACGAACGGCTGAAGCGCATCGAGGAAGAGGGACGCCATCGGGCAGTGGCGCAACAGGCAGCGGAACTCGAGCGCGATCGGGCCGAGCAGGCGCGGCTGGCCCGCGAGGCGGAACGGGCGCGGACGGTGTCCGACGTGACGGAACGTTTCGATGCGACCGCGCACCGGGTGCTCGGCAGCTTCGCGGAGGCATTCGGCACCCTGCAAGAGACGGCCGCCACGATGGGCTCGGCGGCCGACGCCACGCGCACGCGCGCCGACGGAGTGTCGCAGGCGGCCGTGGAGGCCTCGAACAACGTGCAGACCATCGCCGCTTCCATCGAGGAACTCGGCGAGTCCATCGCCGAGATTTCCGAGCAGGTGAGCGCCTCCTCATCCATGGCCGCGGTCGCAACCCGCGATGCCGACAAGCTCAACAACACGCTGCAATCGGTGAACTCGGCGGCAAAAGAGATCGGCTCGGTGCTCGACTTCATCAAGTCGGTTGCCAGCCGCACCAGTCTGCTGGCGCTGAACGCGACCATCGAGGCGGCGCGCGCCGGGCACGCCGGCCGCGGCTTCTCCGTCGTCGCCAACGAGGTCAAGGCATTGGCGACTCAGACCAAGCAGGCGACCGATGGAGTCACCTCCAAAGTTGAGCGCATTCAGACGCTGTCCGGCGACGCCGCCAGCGCCGTGACCTCGATCGCCGAAACCATTCACTCGCTGAACACGAGTTCCGCTTCGATTTCCAGCGCGGTCGCGAGTCAAAGCGCCGCGATGCGCGACATCAGCCAGTCCGTGCAGTCGGCAGCCGACTTCACCCGGCGCGTCAGCGATCAGATCAAAGAAGTCCAGGGCACGGCTACCGAGACCGAGCAAGCGGCTGACGGCGTGCTGCATGCATCCGCCGACCTGGCTAAGCAAACCGATCTCCTCGCGGCTGAAGTGTCAGGCTTTCTGAACGCCGTGCATCCGAACGCCGCCGCGGTCCAGGAGACGGAGATGACGATGAATGATCGACGGGTAGCCGTCTAAGCGCAAACGAACGGAATTTCCGACAATTAACGGACGGGGTCGCATCGACCCCGTTGAAAGATGCGCGAAAGCGCATGGGTAAGTTGCGCGAAGCGCATGGGTAAGGAGCTATTGATATGAATTATCGGAATACCGTCGGCGCACGCATCATGCTTGGCTTTGCCGGCGTGATCATTGTGTTCGGCGCCGCTGTGGCCTTGAGCATCGGCCGACTGGCCGCTTTCAACGACTCCGTGACCGTCATTACGGGTCCTGATTTCAGCAAGGTCGAGCTGGCCAGCGCATGGATGGACAACCTCTCGGAGTCTATGCGCCATGCGCGCAACATGCTGATCATGGACGACAAGGCGCAGATCCAGGGAGAAATCGCCAAGGTCCGATCGCTGTCCGAGAAAAGAGAGAAGCTTGCGGATGAGATGACGGCCGCTGTGAAGTCGGCAGAGGGCAAGGCCTTGCTGCAGGCAGCGCTCGAGTCCCGCGATACTCTCAAGCCCCTCGACGAGGACTATCTGCAGGAGATCCAGGCCGGCGACGCCAAGGCAGCGAAAGATACTCTGCTGCAGCGGTCGCGCCCTGCGCAGTTGGCGCTGATCGCGGCCCTGCAGAAGTTGAGCGATCATCAGCAGGCGAAGATCCGCATCAAAGTGGAGGAACTTGCCGACTCTTACAGAAGCACCCGAACGCTGCTGATCACGCTGTCGCTCGTCGCGGTGGCGGTGGCCTGCCTGCTCGCCTGGCTGATCACACGGGCCATCAAAAAGCCGTTGAACCACGCGGTGGCGGTGCTCGGTGAGATCGAGAAGGGCAATTACGCGAATGCGGTGACGATCAGTTCGAAAGACGAAATTGGCCAGATGCTGCAGGGTCTGGAGCGCATGCAGGTGGCGCTGCGGGAACGCACCGAGAAGGAGCATGCAGCGGCGATGGAGAATGCGCGTATTCGTACCGCACTGGATCGAGTCTCGGTCGGAGCCATGCTCGGCGACACCGACGGAAAGATCATCTACATGAACGATGCGCTCCGGGCTCTGTTCCGCAGCCAATCCGCAGAAATACGCAAGCAAATACCGTCGTTCAATTTGGAACAGCTGGTGGGAAGTTCATTCGACGTGTTTCATCAGGTCCCCTCCCTGCAGCGCAATACGCTGGCGGCTCTGACCGGCGCTCATGCGGTCGACGTAAAAATGGGCGACGCGACCCTGCGGATTGTTGCGAATCCGGTGGTCGACGGCGCCGGCAAGCGGGTCGGCACCGTGGTGCAATGGGTGGACCGGACGCAGGAGGTGGCGACGGAAGAGGAAGTGCAGGCGATCGTCGCCAAGGCGATCGACGGGGACTTGACCGCACGGATTCGCGAGGAGGGCAAGGAAGGATTCTTCAAGACGCTCGCGGGCGGTGTGAACCGCCTGCTGATGAACATGGCCGACGTGGTGCGGAGCATGGCGCGCGCGGCGGCTGAGGTGCGCACGGGGTCGGAGGAGATCTCGCGGGGCAATGCCGACTTGAGCCAGCGCACCGAGGAGCAGGCTTCCAGCCTCGAGGAGACGGCCTCTTCGATGGAGGAGATGACCTCGACGGTCAAGAACAATGCGGACAATGCCGCCCAGGCCAATCAGCTCGCCGCCGCGGCGCGCGAGCAGGCGGAGCGGGGCGGTTCAGTGGTCGGCGCGGCGGTGACCGCGATGGGCGAGATCAATGCCTCTTCGAAGCGGATCGCCGATATTATCAGCGTCATCGATGAAATAGCGTTCCAGACGAACCTGCTGGCGCTCAACGCGGCAGTGGAGGCGGCACGGGCCGGCGAGCAGGGACGCGGCTTCGCGGTGGTGGCCTCCGAGGTCAGAAATCTCGCTTCCCGCAGTGCCGAGGCGGCCAAAGAGATCAAGACCCTTATCCAGGATTCGGTGGGCAAGGTGGCGGAGGGCACCAAACTGGTGGACGAATCGGGCAAGGCGCTCGCGGAGATCGTCGTCAGGGTGAAGAAGGTGACCGATGTGATGGCCGAGATTGCGAGCTCGAGCCGCGAACAGGCCTCAGGCATCGAGCAGGTGAACAAGGCGATCACGATGATGGACGATGTGACCCAACAGAACGCCGCGCTGGTGGAAGAGGCCTCCGCGGCAGCGCAGGCGCTCACTGAGCAGGCTTCAAACCTGACGCAGCTCATTTCACGCTATCGGGTGGGAGAAGGGAACTCGGCCGAGACTCCGCGCGCCGCGGCGCGGCCGACGGTGGTGGCTGCGGCTCCGGCTGTGGAGCGCCGTGCGGTGACTCGGCCCTTGACCGGCAAGAAGAGGCCGGTAGCCGTTTCCTCGGCGGCTCCCGCCGGCGCTGCGGGCGCCGCCGCCGAGGAGTGGAAGGACTTCTAAGCCGCGCTTTATCCGGCCTGCGCGTCCTCGAATCCGGTCAACACATTCGCCACGTTCACGCCGATTTCGCCGACGGCATAACCACCCTCGAGAACGAACAGGGTGGGCAGGCCGCAGGCCCCGATCATTCGGCCGTAGGTCGAGAAGTCGGCGGACTGGAGGCGAAAGAAGCTGATGGGATCTTCCGCGAAGGTATCCACGCCCAGGGATACGACCAACGCGTCCGCGCGGAAATCCTCGATACGCAGCAGCGCAGCGCGCAACGCGTCCTGCCAGGCGCCAAATTCCGTGCCCGGGGGTAGGGGAAGATTCAGTGTGAATCCGGCGCCCGCCCCGGTTCCTGTTTCGTCGGCAAAACCGGAAAAGTAGGGAAACGCCTCGGCGGGGTCGCCGTGCAGCGAGATGTAGAGCACGTCCGCGCGATCGTAAAAAATATCTTGGGTGCCGTTCCCGTGATGAAAATCGACGTCGAGGATGGCAACGCGTGCCGCGCCCGTGTCACGCAGATATTGGGCCGCGATTGCCGCGTTGTTCAAGAAGCAATAGCCGCCGTACAGGTCGCGCGCCGCGTGGTGCCCCGGAGGCCGACATAGCGCAAAGGCGGCATGCGCACCTGCTTCGATCTGTGATGCGCCGGTCAGTGCGACATCGGCGGCGGCGCGCGCCGCTTCCCAGGTGCCGCCGCTGATCGACGTTTCGCCCGCCATGGCGTAGTACCCCAGTTTTCCCGTGATGCTGTTCGGGCGGCGTTGCATCATGCGTCTGGCGGGCCAGCAATCGGGGATGGCTTCCCCGCGATTTCCCGCGGCGACCCAGTCGTTCCAGGCCTGCTTCAAGAATTCGATGTACTCGTGGTCATGCACGCGCAGCAGCGGCGCGGCGCCAAAGCTCGCGGGGGCTATGACTTGGCCGATGCGCTGCGATTGGATCCGTTCCAGGACGATTTGCGCGCGCTGCGGCGACTCATGCGGGCGAACCAATTCGCCGCCATAGAGTTCGGTGCGCGGACTGCGCAGCAGATGATCCGAAGAGAAAACCGTGATCATTTTAAATGTCTCCCTCGTGTCGGTGTCATCCGATCGCCGCGCCGGGCTTGAAAGCGAATGCGACCACGACCGCGGCAATCAACAGCGCAAACGATATTGCGTAGTTCCAAGCCATTTTTTCCTTCAAGAAGGTGATGGCGAAGACGATGAACACCGCGACGGTAATCGCCTCCTGAACGATTTTCAGTTGAAAGCCGGTAAATGCGCCGAATCCCCAGCGATTGGCGGGTACCGCGAGGCAATACTCCAGCAGGGCGATCAGCCACGATACGAGGATAGCCTTCCACAGGGGCCACGAGTGGCCGTACTTGAGATGCCCATACCAGGCAAAGGTCATGAAAACATTGGAACAGAGCAATAGAACGATGGTCTTCATTGGTTCTCTTTTCGCCGGCGACAATCGAGTCATTATACGTGCTGCGTAGCAGCAATTACCTTGACACTCGCGCGGCTGGTTCCTACAATCGCCGGCCTTTGTCTCCGGGCACAGGTGCGGGGCATATCGCCCGTCAATTTTAGTCAATGCATCCGGCCGCTCCTTATTTACGTGCGGCTCAAAAGGTATTTATGGCGACGACGACCCAACTAATTCGAACCGGCCGGAATGAGCCCGCCTGGAAATCCAAAGTTCCGGCGCTGGCGGCATCGCCGCAGAAGCGCGGTGTGTGCACTCGGGTGTACACGACCACGCCGAAGAAGCCGAATTCGGCCTTGCGCAAGGTGTGCCGCGTGCGCCTGACGAATGGCTACGAGGTCTCGAGCTACATCGGCGGCGAAGGCCACAATTTGCAAGAACACTCGGTTGTGCTGATCCGCGGCGGCCGCGTCAAGGATCTGCCCGGAGTTCGTTATCACACTGTCCGCGGTGCACTCGATTGCGCCGGAGTCAGCGATCGTCGGCAAGGCCGTTCCAAGTACGGCGCCAAACGTCCTAAGAAATAAAGGTTTTCCATGTCCCGCAGAGCAGCAGCCCCCCACCGCACCATCCTTCCGGACCCCAAGTTCGGCAACGACATGTTGGCAAAATTCATCAACATGGTGATGGAGCGCGGCAAGAAGTCCGCCGCCGAGAAGATCGTCTACGGTGCCATCGATCGCATCGGCGACAAGAGCGGCCGCGCCGGCGGCGAGGCAATTGCTGTGCTGCAGCAGGCGCTGGACAACGTCAAGCCCGTGGTCGAGGTCAAGTCCCGTCGCGTCGGCGGCGCCACCTATCAGGTGCCGGTCGAAGTCCGCGCCAATCGCCGTCAAACGCTGGCGATGCGTTGGGTCATCGAAGCGGCCACCGCCCGCAGCGAGAAATCCATGGCGCATCGGCTTGCGGCTGAATTGATGGAGGCCGCCGAGAATCGCGGCGCCGCGGTCCGCAAGCGCGAAGATACGCACCGCATGGCTGAGGCCAACAAGGCGTTCGCGCACTATCGCTGGTAGGCCGCCGGCTGGTAATTCGCCGGCGCGACCTCATATAAAGAGTCCGCCCACGCGACCATTGGGTTGCTTGGTTTTTTGTTTGATGCTCGCGCAGCGAGCAACCATCGGACGGGGTCGCTTCGACCCCGTTGAATTCGGCGCGAAGCGCCTGGAAATCGCGAAGCGCATGGAAACATACGCGAAGCGCCTGGGAATATACTGATCGTGGCAAGAACTACGCCCATCGAGCGATACCGAAATATCGGTATTTCCGCTCATATCGACGCGGGGAAAACCACCGCGACGGAGCGTATTTTGTTTTATACCGGCGTGTCGCACAAGATCGGCGAGGTCCACGACGGCGCCGCCGTCATGGACTACATGGAGCAGGAGCAGGAGCGCGGCATCACCATCACTGCCGCGGCGACCACTTGCTTCTGGAAGGGAATGGACAAGAGCTTCCCGGAACATCGCATCAACATCATCGATACCCCGGGACACGTCGATTTCACGATCGAAGTGGAGCGCAGCCTCCGCGTGCTGGATTCCGCCATAGCCGTATATTGCGCCGTGTCGGGTGTGCAGCCGCAATCGGAGACGGTCTGGCGCCAGATGAACAAATACGGCGTGCCGCGCATTGCCTTCGTCAACAAGATGGACCGAGCCGGCGCGAATTTCCTGCGTTGCGTGGAGCAGATCCAAACGCGTCTGCGGGGCAACCCGGTGCCGATTCAATTGCCGATGGGAGCCGAAGACGGCTTCGTCGGCGTAGTCGACCTCGTCAAAATGAAGTCGATCTGGTGGGATGAAGAAACCCAGGGCATGAAGTTCGAATATCGCGACATTCCGGCCGGCATGCTCAAAGAGTGCGAGAAGTGGCGCGCCAAGATGGTCGAGGCCGCCGCCGAGGGTAACGAGGCTCTTCTCACCAAGTATTTGGAGACGGGCGACCTGACCGACATCGAGATAAAGCAAGGCCTGCGAGCGCGCGCGCTCAAGAACGAAGTGTGCTTGGTGACCTGCGGCTCCGCCTTCAAGAACAAGGGCGTGCAGGCCGTGCTCGACGCCATCGTCGAATACATGCCGTCCCCCACGGAGGTGCCGCCCGTCAAGGGCCAGAGCGAGCGCGGCGAACCCATGACCCGCAAAGCGGATGACAATGAGCCGTTCGCGGCGCTGGCGTTCAAGATTCTGAACGACCCGTTCGTGGGCAACCTCACGTTTTTCCGCGTCTATTCGGGCACGTTGAATTCGGGCGACCAGGTGTTCGTGCCGAATCGAAACCGCAACGAACGCATCGGGCGCTTGCTGCAGATGCATGCGAGCGAACGTTCCGAGATCAAGGAAGTCCGCGCCGGCGATATCGCGGCGGCGGTGGGCTTGAAGGACGTCACCACCGGCGACACGCTGTCGGATCCCCACCACGTCATCATCTTGGAAAAAATGGAATTCCCGGAACCCGTCATCTCGGTCGCCGTTGAACCCAAGACCAAGGTCGATCAGGAGAAAATGGGTCTCGCCCTGCAGCGCCTGGCGAAGGAAGATCCTTCGTTTCGCGTGCATACGGATCAAGAATCTGGTCAGACCATCATCTCAGGGATGGGCGAGCTGCACCTCGAAATCATCGTCGACCGCATGAAGCGCGAATTCAAGGTGGACGCCAACGTCGGCAAGCCCCAGGTGGCCTATCGCGAAACGATCCGCGGCACCGTGGAGTCGGAAGGCAAATTCGTGCGCCAGTCCGGCGGCCGGGGTCAGTATGGCCACGTGTGGCTGAAACTCGAGCCGCAGCCGGCCGGCAAGGGCTACGAGTTCGTGAACGGCATCGTCGGCGGCGCCGTGCCGCGCGAATTCATTCCGGCCGTGGATAAGGGCATTCAAGAGGCTGTGCAGACCGGGGTAATTGCGGGCTATCCCATCGTGGACGTGAAAGTCACGATTTTCGACGGCTCGTACCACGACGTCGACTCGAACGAAATGGCCTTCAAGATCGCGGGCTCGATGGGCTTCAAAGAGGGCTTCCGCAAGGCCAAACCGGTATTGCTCGAGCCGATCATGAAGGTCGAAGTGGTGACACCGGAAGACTACTACGGCGACATCGTCGGCGACCTGAATCGCCGCCGGGGACAGATCGTCGGGATGGAGGATTCTCCGTCCGGCAAGGTGGTGACCGCGGATGTGCCGCTGGCCGAAATGTTCCAGTACTCGACGGCCATGCGTTCGATGAGCCAGGGCCGGGCGAACTATACGATGGAGTTCGCGAAGTACATGGAAGTGCCGACCAACGTCGCCGACGCCGTCATGAAGAAAGCTTCTTAAGATCCCAAACGCTAGATTTTAGGTAACGCAAGTCCAACCGTTTTCACTAATTTTGGAGAGGTAAGCCGTGTCGAAGGGGAAGTTTGAGCGAACGAAGCCGCACGTGAACGTGGGGACGATTGGCCATGTGGACCACGGCAAGACGACCTTGACGGCGGCGCTGACGAAGGTGATGGCGGAGAAGTTTGGCGGGGAATTCAAGGCCTACGACCAGATTGACAAGGCGCCGGAGGAGCGGGCGCGGGGGATCACGATTGCGACGGCGCACGTGGAGTACCAGAGCGAGGCGCGGCACTACGCGCACGTGGATTGCCCGGGCCATGCGGACTACGTGAAGAACATGATCACGGGGGCGGCGCAGATGGACGGGGCGATTTTGGTGGTGTCGGCGGCCGATGGGCCGATGCCGCAGACGCGCGAGCACATTTTGCTGGCACGCCAGGTAGGGGTGCCGTACATCGTGGTGTATTTGAACAAAGCGGACATGGTGGACGACGCGGAGCTCTTAGAGCTGGTGGAGCTTGAGGTGCGGGATTTGCTGACGCTGTACAAGTTTCCCGGGGACAAGACGCCGATCATCACGGGCTCGGCGCTGAAGGCGCTCGAGGGGGATGCGGGGGAGATTGGGGTGCCCTCGGTGATCAAGCTGGTGAAGGCGCTGGATGAGTACATTCCGGTGCCGAAGCGGGCGGTGGAAGGGGCGTTTTTGATGCCGGTGGAGGATGTATTTTCGATCGCGGGCCGCGGCACGGTGGTGACGGGTCGGATCGAGCGCGGCGTGGTGAAGGTGAACGATGAAGTCGAGATCGTGGGGATTCGCCCGACGCAGAAGACCACGTGCACCGGGGTAGAGATGTTTCGCAAGCTCTTGGACGAGGGTCAGGCGGGCGACAACGTGGGGGTGCTGCTGCGCGGCACGAAGCGCGAAGAGGTGGAGCGCGGGCAGGTGCTGTGCAAGCCGGGGAGCATCAACCCGCACACGAAGTTTGAGGCCGAGGTGTACGTGCTGACGAAGGAAGAGGGGGGGCGGCACACGCCGTTCTTCAAGGGGTATCGGCCGCAGTTTTACTTTCGCACGACGGACGTGACCGGAGCGGTGGAGCTGCCGGAGGGCACGGAGATGGTGATGCCCGGGGACAACATCAAGATTGTGGTGGAGCTGATCGCGCCGATCGCGATGGAACAAGGGCTTCGGTTTGCCATCCGCGAGGGCGGCAAGACGGTCGGTGCCGGTGTCGTCGCCAAGGTGATTGCTTAGTTTATATATACTTACGGCGTCCGACGCCCTGGAACTTACTTTATGGCCAATCAAAACATCAGGATCCGGTTAAAGGCTTTCGATCATCGATTGATCGACAAGTCCGCCCGCGAAATCGTCGATACCGCGAAGCGCACCGGCGCGACCGTCAAAGGCCCCGTGCCGCTGCCCATCAAAATGGAGCGCTTTACGGTGTTGACCGCACCGCATGGGGACAAAGATGCGCGCGATCAGTTCGAAATCCGCACGCACAAGCGTCTGATGGACATATTGAACCCCACGGACAAGACGGTGGATGCGCTGATGAAGCTCGAACTCCCCGCCGGCGTCGACGTCCAAATCAAGCTGAACTGAGGGTTTCCACCCGAGCTTGTGCTACCGGCGGATTCATATATAATCCGCCGTCCATTTTAGAGGTCGGAGCGCGTGGGCGCCGACGCCAGAACCTTACGGGGTTCTGGGGTCCGTTGTGCCCAAACCGCTGACCTGTTGCAACGAATGCGGGAGCCAATCGAAGCTTCCCGCGGTAGTGAGGATTGACAATGACCATTGGTCTGGTTGGCCGCAAGTGCGGTATGACCCGAGTATTTACCGACGCCGGTGTGACTGTCCCCGTGACGGTCGTCGAGGCGTTGCCGAACCGGATCTCCCAAGTCAAAAGTGACAAAACCGACGGCTATCGTGCGGTGCAGATCACTACCGGCGGCCGCCGCCCGTCGCGCATTACCAAGGCGCTGGCGGGCCATTTCGCCAAGGCGAATGTCGCCGCCGGCTCTACCTCCCAGGAATTCCGCCTGAACAAGGGCGAGGGCGACGCTCTGGCAGCCGGTGCCGAGCTGAAAGTCGACATGTTCACCGCGGGTCAAATCGTCGACGTCACCGGGACCACGGTGGGTAAGGGCTTCGCCGGGACGATGAAGCGCCACAATTTTGCGGGCGGCATGAAGACTCACGGCAACTCGGTGTCGCACCGCGCGCCGGGTTCCATCGGTCAGCGCCAGACGCCGGGACGCGTCTTCAAGGGCAAGCGCATGTCCGGCCATATGGGTGTGCGTAACCGAACCATTGAGAATTTACGCATAGTCGAAGTCGATGTTCCCCGGAACCTGCTGTTGATCAGTGGCGCGGTTCCCGGTGCTGAAGGTGGCCGCGTCGTCGTCAGGCCCTCCGTCAAGGCCGTTGGGCAGGCGCGTCGCAATAAATTGGCGCCGAACAAGGCCCCTGCTGCCGCCAAGGGCGCCCCCGCTGCGAAGGCTGCGCCGCCTAAGGCCGCCAAGAAGTAACCCTCATGAAGCTCCAGCTAAAGAACGCATCCCCGGCCAGCGATATCCAATTGTCGGATGTGGCTTTCGGTCGTGCCTACAACGAAGCGCTCATTCACCAGGTCGTAACCGCCTATCAAGCGGCAGGACGAGCCGGCACCAAGGCGCAGAAGACCCGCGCCGAAGTGCGCGGCGGCGGCAAGAAGCCCTGGAGCCAGAAAGGCACGGGTCAGGCGCGCGCCGGGTCGATTCGCAGCCCT
>Ga0210384_10001619_pt1 | contig 29981 bp, 25 predicted proteins | sample IncBWH2MmetaG_FD_160574 | JGI IMG/M metagenome (GOLD analysis project Ga0210384, IMG submission 160574) | Forest soil microbial communities from Barre Woods Harvard Forest LTER site, Petersham, Massachusetts, United States - Inc-BW-H-2-M | ecosystem: Environmental > Terrestrial > Soil >...
CTGGCGATGTTCCTGGGCGGCACGGTGGTGGCCGGGGTCACGGCGGCCGCACTGTCGGCGGCGGGCTCGTCGGGCGTGCAGTGGCCCGTGGCCTCGACGCAGTGGCTGCTGCCGGCGCTGGGCCTGTCCGTCGCGTTCATGGTCTCCAACCTGTGCCTGCAGTACGGCGCGGCCAGGCTGTCGGCCGCGGCCACCGCGGTGGTGATGCCCTGCGAGGTGCTGTTCGCCGCGCTCACGTCGGTGTGGTGGGGCGGCGCCACGCTGCACGCCACGGTGCTGGCGGGCGGCGCGCTGATCCTTGCCGCGACGCTCGCCAGCGTCCTTGAAAAGCGCTAGCCGGCGTCCCGATCTAACATTCGGTCCTCATCTCCAGGAGAGCCCATGTCCGCCAAGACGCTTTACGACTTTTCCGCCACCTCCATCCAGGGCAAGCCGGCCGATTTCGGCGCTCAGCGCGGCAAGGTCTTCCTGATCGTCAACACGGCCAGCAAGTGCGGCTTCACGCCGCAGTTCGCCGGCCTGGAGCAGCTCGCGGCCGACTACAAGGAACGCGGCCTGGTCGTCGTCGGCTTCCCGTGCAACCAGTTCGGGCACCAGGATCCGGGCGCCAATTCCGAGATCGAGAGCTTCTGCCAGCTCAACTACGGCGTCACGTTCCCGATGATGGAGAAGGTCGACGTCAACGGCGCCAAGGCGCATCCGCTGTGGAAGTGGCTCAAGTCCGAGAAGCCCGGCGTGCTGGGCACCGAGGGCATCAAGTGGAACTTCACCAAGTTCCTGGTGGGCAAGGACGGCCACGTCCTCAAGCGCTTCGCCCCGAACGACGATCCGGACAAGCTGCGCGGCGACATCGACGCCGCGCTCGCGGCCTGAGTCACGCCGGCTCCGGCGCGGGCCAGCGCGCGATGTCGAGCGCGCGGTAGCGCCGCACGACCCAGCCGCGCGCGGCCCACTGCGCCAGCCACTCGTTGGCCGTCTGGCGCGACACGTTCGCGCGGGTGGCCAGCTCCGACTGGGTCACCGCCATCGTCCAGCCGCCGCCGCGCGACGGCGTGGCCCGGCCCTCGCGCCGCAGGTGCTGCAGCGCGATGCACAGCCGCTCCTCGGCGCCGCGATGGCGCGCGGCCTCCAGCAGCTTCAGCGTACCGTCGTAGCGGCGAGCGAACTCGCGCATCAGCGCGCGCGCGAAGCCGGGCACCTCGTCCATCAGCCACGCATAGGCCGCCGGGCCGATCACCAGCAGCCGCGTCGGCTCCAGCGCCAGCGCCTCGTAGGTGGACGGCAGGCCGGTGACGAACGAGGCCAGGCCGAAGGTGTGGCCGGGCTCGACGTTCTCCACCACCGACTGCTGGCCCTGCGCGTTCGAGAAACGCGACTCGATGCTGCCCGCCAGCACGCCGAACAGGGCCGGCGTGGCGTCGCCCTGCGCGAACAGCGTGGCGCCGGACGCGAGGCGGCGCGTGCGCAAGCGCGACTCGGCGTCCGCCCACTGGCGGTCGCTCCAGTGCACGTCGGGGAAGTTGAGGCCGAACAGCTCGCGGGCGTCCATGCCCACATTGTCGGGTAGTTGACAATCCGACGCGGGAGCGCGGACTACGCTGTGGCCATCGTCACTCCGGCATCCCCTTTCCATGAGCCCCGATTCCGCCGTCGTTGCCAAGCTTCAGGAGAAGTTCGCCTGGTTCGCGCAGAACGCGTTCCAGGAAGAACCGCTGTACCAGGCGCTCGCCGCCACCGTGGCTCGCCATGCCGACTGGGCCGCGCTGCTGGCGGCCGCGCCGCCCCCGCAGCGCCTGCCCCTGCTGTGGCTCGCGGCGCTGCAGGATCGCGTGCTGGCGCTGGTGGACACCGGCGAGCGGCCCGCGCTGGCCGCCTACTACGCGAGCGCCGGCCCGGCGCGCGCGGCCGACGCGGCGCTGGAATCGCACCTGGGCGAGTTCATCGAGCGCCACCGCGCCGCGCTCGTGCACGCGATCGCCACGCGCACCACGCAGACCAACGAGATCGGCCGCTGCGCCGTGCTGTGGCCCGTGCTGCAACAGCTGGTGGAGAGCACCGGCCGCCGGCGCATCGCCTTGCTGGACGTGGGCTGCAGCGCCGGCCTGAACCTGGGCGTGGATCGCTGGCGCTACCGCTACCTCGACGCCGCGAGCGGCGAGACGCTGGCCACCACGCCCGACGACCGCGACCCGCGCGCGCCCGAGATCGCGTGCCGCCTGCTCGCGGGCGCGCGGCCGTCGGCCACCGCGGTGCCCGAGATCGTCAGCCGCCTGGGCATCGACCTGAGCCCGGTCGCAGTGGACGACCCGGCCGAGGTGCGCTGGCTGCGCGCCTGCCTCTGGCCGCACGACGCCGGGCGCCGCCAACGCTTCGACGCCGCGGTGGCGATCGCGCGCACGCAACGCTGGCCGCTCGCCACCACCACCGACGCGGCCGCGAGCATCGGAGACTGGCTGGACGACCTGCCGGCCGACACGCTGCCGGTGGTCTTCAACAGCTGGGTCCTGCGCTACTTCGACGCCGGCCTCCTGCGCCGCCACGTGGACAGCCTGCTGGCCCGGGTGGCCGGCCGCGGCGCGGCCTGGATCAGCGCCGAAGACCCGGAGCTGTCGCGCACCTGGTGGCCTGGCATGCCGGAAGCGGAGGCCGCCGGGCGCGGCAACGCGACGTCGTGGACCGTGGCCCGCTCCGACGGCCAGGGCAGCGTCGCCTGGCGACTGGCCGCCACCTCGCATGCCCATGGGCGCTGGATGCAATGGCACGGGTGAGCGGAACGGGTGGCCGATAATCCGCGTTCGACCTCCCCACGAAACGCGAGCCCAGTCCCATGTTCGAGCACATTGAACCCTTCGCCGGTGACCCGATCCTGTCGTTGAACGAGGATTTCCAGAAGGATCCGCGGCCCCACAAGATCAACCTGTCGATCGGCATCTACTTCGACGACGAAGGCCGCATCCCGGTGCTGGGCTGCGTGAAGAAGGCCGAGGCGCAGCTGCTCGACAAGGGCGGCGCCAAGCCCTACCTGCCCATCGAGGGCAACGCCGACTTCCGCCGCGGCGTGCAGGCACTGCTGTTCGGCGCCGGTTCGAAGGCCGTGGCCGAGGGCCGAGTCGCCACGCTGCAGACCGTGGGCTCCAGCAGCGCGCTGAAGGTCGGCGCCGACTTCATCAAGCGCTGGTTCCCCGACTCCGGCGTGTGGGTGAGCGACCCCACCTGGGACAACCACCGCTCGATGTTCGAGGGCGCGGGCATCAAGGTGTCCACCTACCCGTACTACGACGCGGCCACCGGCGGCCTGAAGTTCGACGCGATGCTGGCCACACTGTCCGACCTGCCCGCGCGCAGCGTGGTGCTGCTGCACGCCTGCTGCCACAACCCGACCGGCGTCGACCTCACGCCCGCGCAGTGGGAGGCGCTGATCCCCGTGCTGAAGGCGCGCCAGCTGCTGCCGTTCCTGGACATCGCGTACCAGGGCTACGGCGACGGCATCGACGAGGATGCGTTCGCGATCCGCGCGCTGGCCGACGCCGGCGTGCCGTTCTTCTGCGCCAACTCGTTCTCCAAGAGCATGAGCCTGTACGGCGAGCGCGCCGGCGGCCTGAGCGTGTGCTGCCCGACCCCGGCCGAGGCGCAGCTCGCGCTGGGCCAGCTGAAGGCGACGGTGCGCCGCAACTACTCGAGCCCGTCCATCCACGCGGGCGGCGTCGTGGCCACCGTGCTGGACACGCCGGCCCTCCGCGCGGCCTGGGTGGACGACGTCAACGCGATGCGCACCCGCATCAAGGCGATGCGCAAGTCGCTGCACGGCGTGCTCAGCGCCAAGGCGCCGGGCCGCAACTTCGACTACTTCCTCACCCAGCGCGGCATGTTCAGCTACACCGGGCTGTCCGCGGCGCAGGTCGATCGCCTGCGCGAGGAGTTCGGCGTGTACCTGATCCGCTCGGGCCGCATGTGCGTGGCCGGGTTGAACACGAAGAACGTCGAGGCGACGGCCAACGCGATCGCGGCCGTTCTCTAACGGCGCACCAGCGGCTGCCGGGAGGCGGCCGCCACCACGCGCTCGCGCAGCCACCGGTGCGCCGGATCGTCGTCCTTGCGCAGGTGCCACATCATCTCCACGTTGACCGCGCCGAGCGTCAGCGGGATCGGCTTCTCGACGAGGCGGTGCTCCACGCCCGTGGCCGGCAGGAACTGGCGCGGCAGCACGGTGAGCAGGTCGGAGCGCGCCACCACGCTGCCCGCCGTGGCGAACTGGTTGACGGTGAGCACGATGCGGCGCTGCCGGCCCAGGGTGGCCAGCGCCTCGTCGACGAAGCCGTGCGCGCGGCCGGAGAAGGTGACCAGCAGGTGGTGCGCCTCGACGAAGGTGTCCAGCGTCAGCTCCTGGCCGGCCAGCGGGTGGTCGTGCCGCATCACGCACACGTATTCGGTGGCGTAGAGCTGGCGGTGGTGCAGCGTCGCGTCCTCGCCCTGCGCGACGATGGCGGCGATCGCGTTGGGAAAGTAGCCGACGGCCAGGTCGGCGTCGGCCTCCTCGACCAGGCGGCGCGGATCGCGGGTGGTCAGCGGCAGCACGCGGATGTTGGCCAGCGCGCGCTCGCCCTCGATCGCCGAGATGAGATGCGGCAGCAGCATCGCGGCCGTGGCGTCGGCCATCGCGATGTTGAAGGTGGCGGCGTCGCTGGCCGGGTCGAAGCTGCGCGGCGACAGCGCGCCCTGCAACTGGGCCAGCGCGGCGCGCACCTGAGGCCACAGGCTTTCAGCGCGGGCGGTGGGGCGCATTCCGAAGGCGGTGCGGTGGAACAGCTCCTCGCCCACCGCCACATGTAACCGTTTCAGCGCGTGGCTGGCCGCCGGCTGGGTCATGGCCAGGCGTTCCGCGGCCCGCGTGAGGCTGCCTTCGGCCATCACGGCATCGAAGACGCGCAACAGGTTGAGGTCCAGCGTGCGGAAGTTCACGAAGAATGACGGTCGCCCAAGATATGAACAGTATGCATATCTTTGATGTCCAACATTCATTGGAGTATCAAAGGGAAAACCCTTAAATTCCTTCCATCGCCTCTTTATCGAGGGGCATTGCAGGGAAACACACCATGACCGCCATCACTTCCGGTACCTACGGCCACCAGCCGCTCTTCTCCGGCGCCATCCGCCAGCTCGCCGCCGCGCTGTTCTCGTCGCGCCCCGCCGCGCAGAAGCTGCCCGCCGACGCGACCATCAAGTCGACGCGCCAGCCCAGCACCTTCCGCGTTCGCGTGCGTGAAGCCAACGACGTGCGCGAACTCGCGCGCAGCGTCGAGCTGCACTCGCCGGGCTTCGCCGCCGACCTGTACGCCGCGGCCTCGCGCCACGAAGGCTACGACGACTGAGTTCGTTTGCCGGCGCGCACGAGCCGGCTGGCCGAAGCGATCCGCCGCGCCGCCAGGGAGCTGGCGCCGGATCAGCGTTTTTCCACGATCGTGGGCACCAGTTGCAGCGCCGTGCGGACATGCTCCGCGGCGTTCCTGGCATCGTCCCGCGTCGTGTAGGGCCCGGCCTGCAGCTTGTTCAGGCCGTGGTCGGTGAAGACCGCCAGCAGCGGCGCGAGCCAGGGCTGCTCGTCGAGCAGCCGGCGCTGGAAGTCCAGTGCGCCGTCGCGCTGCTTGAAGGCCCCCAGCTGCACCCACCAGCCGATACCCGCCGTGGTATCGGCGCGCGCATGCTCGTCGGGCTTGTCCGCGCGGACGGGGGCGCTCGCGGGCGCGACCGCCGCCACCACCGTCTCGCTCACGGTGACCACGGTGCCGGGCACCGCCGACGCCGCATCCGCCGCCGCCGCGACGCCCAGGTCGACGCCGGGCGTGACGCTGGGCGACCGCATCCCTTTGGACGCGTCCACGTCGGCGCCCCGCGCATCGGCGACGGCGGTCGCCGTGTCGGCGGGCTTGGCCACCGCGGGCGGCTTGCGCTGCGCCACGCCGGTGCGGATGTCGTCGTCGGTGATGCGCGTGATCTCCACCGGCGCCACGCCGCCCAGCACGCCCAGCTTCAGCGCCGCGGTGTACGAGAGGTCGATGACGCGGCCCGGCGAGAACGGCCCGCGGTCGTTCACGCGAACGATCACCTCCTTGCCGTTGGCCGGGTTGCGCACGCGGGCGTAGCTGGGGATGGGCAGCGTCTTGTGCGCCGCGGTCATCGCGTACATGTTGTAGGCCTCGCCGCTGGCGGTACGGCGGCCGTGGAACTTCTTGCCGTACCACGACGCGAGGCCCGTCTCGGTGAGCGCACGGCCGTCGGTGAGCGGCACATAGGTGTTGCCGGCGACCTCGTAGGGCTTGTTGGGGCCGCCTTTGCGGATCGCCTCGATCTGCGGCACCGCGTCGGGCACCGCGTCGAGGTTGGCCGGCGGCTTCGCCTCGGGCCCGTCGCGCTGCGCGTTGCCGGGCGGCAGGCGCGACACGTTGCCGGGCGCGGTGGGCACGGGCGGCGTCGTCTGGCAGGCGGCCAGCACGGCCAGCGCCACCGGCGCGGTGGCGAGGCGCAGCGTGCGGGTCAGCGGAATGGGACGGACACGAAGGCGCATTCGTTGAGGCTGGACGAGGTGGCCGCAGCTTACACCGCTGATCCTCAGTCCCCGCGCAGGTGGCAGGCCAACTGGTGACCAGGTGCAATCTCGCGCAACGCGGGTCGCTCGACGTCGCACAGCCCCTTCCGCGCGATCGGGCAGCGGGTGTGGAACGCGCAGCCCGTGGGCGGCGAAAGCGGGCTGGGCACGTCGCCCTGCAGCACGATGCGCCGGCGCCGCACGCGCGGGTCGGGCACCGGCACCGACGACAGCAGCGCCTCGGTGTACGGATGGCGCGGCCGCGTGTACAGCGCGTGCGACGGCGCGATCTCCACGATGCGGCCCAGGTACATCACCGCCACGCGATCGCTGATGTGCCGCACCACCGACAGGTCGTGCGCGATGAACAGGTAGGCCAGGCCCAGCCGCTGCTGCAGGTCTTGCAGCAGGTTGACCACCTGCGCCTGGATCGACACGTCCAGCGCCGACACCGCCTCGTCGCACACGATCAGCCGCGGGTTGGTGGCCAGCGCGCGGGCGATGCCGATGCGCTGGCGCTGGCCGCCGGAGAACTCGTGCGGGTAGCGCCGCGCGTGCGCCGCCTGCAGCCCCACCATCTCCAGCAGCTCGGCCACGCGCGCGGCGCGCTCGGCGGCCGAGGCGGCGAGCCGGTGGATCACCAGGCCCTCGCCGACGATGGCGCCCACCGTCATGCGCGGGTTGAGGCTGGCGAACGGATCCTGGAAGATGATCTGCATGTCGCGCGCCAGCGCGCGCCGGGCGGCGGCCTTGAGCGAGCCGGTGTCCACCCCGTCGAAGCGCACCTCGCCCGCGGTGGGCTCCACCAGGCGCAGCACGCAGCGGCCGGTGGTGCTCTTGCCGCAGCCCGACTCGCCCACCAGGCCCAGCGTGGTGCTGGCGTCGAGATCGAAGCTGACGCCCTCGACGGCATGCACCTGGCCGACCTGGCGCCGCAGCAGGCCGCCGTGCACGGGGAAGCGCTTGACCAGGTCGCGCACCTGCAGCAGGGGAATGCTCATCGCGGCGGCTCCTCGAGGATGCAGGCCACGCGGTGGCCGGGGGCCACCTCGCGCAGCACGGGCGTGGCCTGCGTGCACGCGTCACGCGCGTAGGCGCAGCGCGGCGCGAAGCGGCAGCCGGGCGGGGGCGCCACCAGCGACGGCACGGTACCGGGTATCGAGGCGAGCCGCGTCCCGCGCGGCGCGTCGGCGTCGATGCGCGGGATCGAGCGGATCAGGCCCTGCGTGTACGGATGCCAGGGCCGTTCGAACAGCAGCTCCGCCGGCGCCTCCTCGATCACCTGGCCCGCATACATCACCACCACGCGTTGGGCGACCTCGGCCACGACGCCCATCGCGTGCGTGATCAGCAGCACGGCCATGCCCAGGCGCTCCTTCAGCTCGGCGAGCAGGTCGAGGATCTGCGCCTGGATGGTGACGTCCAGCGCCGTGGTGGGCTCGTCGGCGATCAGCAGCCGCGGCCTGCAGGCGAGCGCCAGCGCGATCATCACACGCTGGCGCATGCCGCCCGAGAACTGGTGCGGGTAGTCGTGCACGCGGCGCGCGGCCTGCGGGATGTGCACCAGCGCCAGCAGCTCGGCGGCGCGATCCAGCGCGGCGGCGCGCGACAACCCTTCGTGCAGGCGCAGGCTTTCGCCGGCCTGCTCGCCCACGGTGTAGACCGGGTTCAGCGCCGTCATCGGCTCCTGGAACACCATGCCGATCTCGCGGCCGCGCAGCTTGCGCATCTCGTCCTGCGGCAGCGGCACCAGGTCGCGGCCCTCCCACAGCACCTGGCCGGCCACGATGCGGCCCGGGGGCATCGGCAGCAGCTTGAGCACCGACATCGCGGTCACCGACTTGCCCGAGCCGGACTCGCCGACGACGCACAGCGTCTCGCCCGCGTCCACGTGCAGGTCGACGCCGTCGACGGCATGCACCCAGCCGTCGTCGGTCTGGAAGTGGGTCTTGAGCCCGCGGATCTCGAGCAGGTGCGTCATCAGAGAATCCGGCGCGGGTCGAGCGCGTCGCGCAGCCCGTCGCCCACGAAGTTGATGGCCATCACCGTGAGGAAGATCGCGCCGCCGGGAAACAGCGCCCAGTGCGCGGCGATGTCCAGGTGGTCCTTGCTGTCGAACAGCAGCCGGCCCCACGTGGGGATGTCGGGCGGGAAGCCCAGGCCCAGGAACGACAGCGTGGACTCCGCGATGATGGCCGCGGCCACGTTGATGGTGCCGGCCACGATCACCGGCCCCAGCGCGTTGGGCAGGATGTGGCGCCACACCACGCGCGTGGTGGTGGCGCCGAGCGCCCGCGCGGCCTCCACGAACTCCTTTTCGCGCAGCGAGAAGAACTGCGCCCGCACCAGCCGCGCCACCTGCATCCAGCCGAAGCAGCCGATCACCAGCACGATCATCACGAACACGCCGCCCTCGGGGCCGAAGACGGCCTTCAGCGGCTCGCGGAACAGGTAGATCAGGAGCAGCAGCAAGGGCAGCTGCGGCAGCGACAGGAAGAGGTCGGTCACCCACATCAGCGCGGCGTCGACCGGGCCCCTGGAGATGCCCGCCAGCGCGCCGATGGTCACGCCCACCAGCACCGCCATGCCCATGGCCGCGATGCCCACGGCCAGCGAGATGCGTCCGCCGTAGAGCATGCGCGCCAGCAGGTCCTGGCCGAGGTCGTCGGTGCCGAAGGGGTGGGCCGCCGATGGGCCCTGCGTGGTGGCCGAGAAGTCGATCGCGTCGATCGGCACGTGCCAGGCGAACGGCCCCAGCACCACCGCGGCCACGAGCGCCGCGAGCACGCCCAGGCTGAAAACGGCCATGCGATGGCGCCGGAAGCGGCGCCAGGCCTCGCCCCAGGGCGACACCGGCCTATCGGTACGCGATGCGGGGATCGAGGAGGCCATAGAGCAGGTCGGCGACGAGGTTGAACAGGATCACGAGCACGCTGAAGACGAAGGTGATGCCCATGATCACGGGCGTGTCGTTGCGCAGGATCGCGTCGATCAGCAGCGAGCCGATGCCGGGGATGCGGAAGATCTGCTCGGTGACGATGGCGCCGCCGAACACCGTGGGCATCTGCAGCGCCACCAGCGTGACGACGGGGATCAGCGCGTTGCGCAGCACGTGGCGCGTGACGACCACGCGCTCGGCCAGGCCCTTGGAGCGCGCCGTGGTGACGTGGTCGAGGCGCACCACGTCCAGCACGGCGGAGCGCACGTAGCGCGTCCAGCCCGCGCCCTGGAACAGGCCCAGCACCACCACCGGCATGATGGACTGGCGCACGTGTTCGGCCACCGCGTGCCAGCCGGTGGCCTCGACATCGGAGCGGTAGACGAAGGGCAGCCAGTCGAGCTTGATCGAGAACACCAGGATCAGCAGGATGCCCGTGAAGAAGGTCGGCAGCGAGAACCCGGCCAGCGCGATCGTGCTGGCGATGCGGTCGAACCAGGAGTAGGGCCGCACGGCCGACAGCGTGCCCACCGGCAGCGCGATGGCCAGCGCCAGCAGCTGCGAACTGCCGATCAGCGCCAGCGTGACCGGCACGCGCTGCCAGATCAGCGTGGCCACGTCGATGCGGCTGATGAACGAGAAGCCCCAGTCGCCGCGCAGCATCGCCACCAGCCAGTGCACGTAGCGCAGCGCCACCGGGTCGTCGAGGCCCAGGCTCGCGCGCAGGTGCACGCGCACCTCGGGCGGCACGTTGGAGTTGGTGGCGAGCTCCGCGAACGGATCGCCCGGCGCCAGCGCCAGCACCGTGAACAGCACGATGCTGATCCCCAGCAGGCTGGGCACGGCGAGCGCCAGGCGGCGCAGGACGAAGGCCCCCATCGACTAGGCGCGGTACCAGTCGTGCAGGCCCGAAAGGTCGAGATCCCAGCCCGTGAGCGGTGCCACGATGGACTTGGACAGCGCCGTGACCTGCGCGCGCACCGCGACCGGCACCACAAAACCGGCGTTGCACGCCATGTCGTTCATCTGGATGAAGAGGGCCGCGCGCCTGACGGGATCGAGCTCGAGCTCCGCCGCGCGGAAGGCCTTGTCGTACTCGGGGCTGGACCAGCGGGTCTTGTTCTGCCACTGCCAGCCGTTGGACTTCTGGCAGATCTCCCACGAGACCCATTGCTGCATGAAGCGGTCGGGGTCGGTGCCCGCGCGGGTGTTGAGGTACATCTCGATGTCCGCGAAGAACTTGCCGTAGGTGTCCGGGTTGGTCTGGTCGGACGAGAAGAACACCGAGGCCTGTACCGTCTTCAGCTCGAGCTCGATGCCCGCCTTCGCGCAGGCCTGCTTGACGATGGCCTGGACCTTCTGGCGCACCGAGTTGATCGATGTCTGGAAGACCAGCTTCAGGCGTTTGCCGTCCTTCGCGCGCACGCCGTCGGCACCGCGCCTCCAGCCCGCCGCGTCGAGCAGGGCATTGGCCTTGTCGACGTTGAACTCGGCGACGATCGCCTTGCTGTTGTACTGCGCCGGGTTGTTCAGCGCGTTGGCCGTGGCCATGGCCGCGCGGCCGTAGACGAAGTCCTGGATGCTCTTGCGGTCCACCAGCAATCCGAAGGCCTTGCGCACCGCCGGATCGGAGAAGGCGAAATGCCTGGACTTGACGTTGGCACGCTCGCCGTCCACCTCCGTCCATGGATCGGCCGCGTTGAGGAAGATCGATTCGGGGTTGCCTGAAGGCTTGAACACCATCCGGCCCTTGCCGCCGGCCTCCATGGCCTTGAGCACGCTGTCCTCCACCTGGACGTTCCAGGCATAGTCGAACTCGCCGGTCTGCAGCACCGCGCGCGCGGCCGACGTGGCGTCGCCGCCGCCCTTGAGCTCGATGGTGTCGAAGAACGGCCGGTTGGGCAGGTAGTAGTTCATGTTGGCCTCGCCGCGCACCAGGTCGCCTGGCGTGAACGAGACGAACTTGTAGGGGCCCGTGCCCACGGGCTTCAGGTTGGCCGGCGCCTCGCGCGACTTCGCGCCCATGTAGGCGGAGAACACGTGCTTCGGGATCATCCAGATGCTGCACGCGCGATCCCAGATCGGCGTGGGCTTGATGAAGTTGAAGCGCACCGTGGCGGCGTCGATCTTCTCGACGCTCTTGACGTTCGCGTAGAAGCCGGTGCTGAACGCGCCGGCCGCCGGATCGGTGGCGTACTGCCAGTTGAAGACGACGTCGTCGGCCGTGAACGGCTGGCCGTCGTGCCAGCTGACGTTCTTCCTCAGCTTCCAGGTGGTGGACAGCCCGTCGGCCGCGATGCCGCCGTTGGCCCGGCTGGGGATCTCCGCGGCCAGCACCGGCACGATCGCGCCGTCCGCGTCGTAGCGCGCCAGCGATTCGTAGAACGGGCGGCAGCCCTCCTGGTCCTTGGTGCCGGTGGCGAAGTGCGGATTCAGCGATGTCGGGCCCTGCCACAGCAGCAGGCGCAGCGGGCCGCCGCCGCCGCGCTTCGTGGGCTTGTACGGCGCCTCGACGGCCTCCTGGGCCACGGCCGCGTCGGCGAGCATGGCCGAGGCGAGCGGCACGCCGACGCCCATCGCCACCATGCGGGCGATGAAGTCGCGTCGTGCGAGTCGTCCTTCGCGAACCTCTTCCACCAGGTCGCGCAGCATCTGTTCGGTCATGGTCTCGTTCTCCCGTGGGTGGCCGGTGCCTGACGCACTCTAGGTGGAGGTGGGCGGTCGGCGACTAAGGGTTGTCGCGGAGCCCGTGAATGGGGCACCGCGGCGGGGCGCCGCACCAGGATGAACGCCTGCCGACGGTGGTGCGGATCCTGCTTCCGTCCCCCTATACTGCAGCGCGCCTCACGACGGCGCGCCTGGAGCCTTCCGCAATGAATCCGCGCCGCCAGCCCGTGCTCGCCAGACTCCTCCTTGCCGCGTGCCTGGCCTGCGGGTCGGCATCCTTCGCCGCTGCCGTTCCGGCCGGCACGCAACTCGCCGCGAAGCAGGAGATGGTGCGCAACAACGGCGCCGAGCCCGATTCGCTGGATCCCGCGCTGATCGAATCGGTGCCGGCCAACTCCATCGCCAGCGACCTGTTCGAGGGCCTGACGGCCGTCGACCACCATGGCGATGCCGTGGCCGGCGTGGCCGAGTCGTGGAAGCAGGCCGACGCCACCACCTGGGTCTTCAAGCTGCGCAAGACGGCCGTGTGGTCGAACGGCCAGCCCGTCACGGCGGACGACTTCGTCTATGCCTGGCGCCGCCTGCTCGATCCGAAGACCGCATCCAAGATCGCGTCCACGCTGGGCGTCTACCTGCTCAACGGCAGCGAGATCGTGGTCGGCAGGAAGCCGGCCGCCGAACTGGGCGTGCGCGCGATCGACAGGCAGACCCTGGAAGTGAAGACGCCGGTGCCGATGCCCTTCCTGCCGGCCGTGGTGTCTTCGGTGCAGTTCTCGCCGCAGCCCAGGGCGACGATCGACAAGTTCGGCAAGGACTGGACGAAGCCGGCGAACATCGTCGGCAACGGCGCCTACGTGCTCAAGGATTGGCAGGTCAACAGCAAGGTGGTGCTCGAGAAGAGTTCACGCTACTGGGACGCGGCCAACGTGCAGCTCACGCGCGTCACGTACCTGTGCGTGGAGGACGGCAACGCTGACCTGAAGCTCTACCAGTCCGGCGAGGAGGACTTCATGCTGCAGCTGGCGCCCGGCGCGTACACGGCGCTGAAGAGCCAGTATCCGCGCGAGATCCACAACGGGCGCCTGCTGGGCCTGCGCTTCTACTCCCTGAACAACCAGGATCCGCTGCTCAAGGACGTGCGCGTGCGCAAGGCCCTGTCGATGGTGATCGACCGCGACATCCTCGCCAGCAAGGTCACGGCCGACGGCCAGCCGGCGCTGTACGGGCTGGGCGTCCAGGGCGTCTCCGGCATGGATCCGACGCGCTACGACTGGGCCGACTGGCCGATGGACAAGCGCGTCGCGGAGGCGCGCAAGCTGCTCGCCGAGGCGGGCGTGAAGCCGGGCACGCACCTGAAGTTCACGTACAACAACAGCGACTATCACAAGAAGATGGCGATCTTCGCGGCCAGCGAATGGAAGACCAAGCTGGGCCTGGACACCGACATGGACAGCCTCGAGTTCAAGGTGCTGATCCGCAAGCGCCACGACGGCGACTTCCAGGTCGCGCGCAGCGGCTGGGTCGTCATCTTCAACGACGCCACGCTCCTGCTCACGCTGGTGCAGTGCGGCTCGGAGGCCAACGACGACCGCAGCTGCAACCGCCAGGCGGAAGACCTGATCAACAAGGGCAAGCTCGCCACCGATCCGGCGCAGCGCAAGGCCTTGCTGACGCAGGCGGCCAAGGTGGCCATGGACGACTACCCGATGATCCCGCTGCTGCAGTACTCGGTGCCGCGCCTGATCAAGCCCTGGGTCGGCGGCTATGACGAGGCGAACGGCATGGACCGGTACCGCAGCAAGGACTTCTACATCCTCAAGCACTGAAGACATGTCCTTGCGCATCGTCCTTGCCTCCCTGCTCGCGATCGCCACGGCGTTCGCGGGTGCCGCGGCGATTCCGCCCGGCACCGTGCTGTCGCCCAGGCAGGAGATGGTGCGCAACAACGGCGCCGAACCGGAGTCGCTGGATCCCGCGCACACCGAGACGGTGAACGCGACGGAGATCGGGCGCGACCTGTTCGAGGGCCTCACCTCCACCGACCACCAGGGCAACGTCGTTGCCGGGGTGGCCGAGTCCTGGAAGCAGGTCGACGCCACCACCTGGGTCTTCAGGCTGCGCCGCAACGCCGTGTGGTCGAACGGGCAGCCGGTGACGGCCGACGACTTCCTCTACGGATGGCGGCGCTATCTCGATCCGAAGACGGCCTCGCTGAGCGCCACCATCTACGCCATCTACTTCGTCAACGGCATGGACATCGTCGCCGGCCGCAAGCCCCTCGCCGACCTCGGCGCGAAGGCGCTGGATCCGTACACGCTGGAGGTGAAGACGCCCGGCCCCGTCCCCTTCCTGCCGGGGGTGATGGCCGCCGCGCAGCTGGCGCCGCAGCCGCGCGCCACGATCGAGAAGTTCGGCAAGGACTGGACGCGGCCTGGCAACATCGTGGGCAACGGGGCCTACGTGCTCAAGGACTGGCAGGTCAACAGCAAGGTGATCGTCGAGAAGAACCCGCGCTATTGGGACGCGGCCAACGTGCAGCTGACGCGCGTGACCTTCCTGTGCGTGGAGGACAGCAGCGCCGACCTGAAGCTGTACCAGTCCGGCGAGGAGGACTTCATGGAGACTCTGCCGCCGGGCGCGTACGCCGCGCTGAAGGCGCAGTACCCGAACGAGATGCGCAACGACCTGCTGCTGGGCATCCGCGTCTATTCGCTGAACAACAAGGATCCGCTGCTCAAGGACGTGCGGGTGCGCAAGGCCCTGTCGATGGTGATCGACCGCGAGGTGCTGGCCGGCCGGATCACCGCCGACGGCCAGGTGCCGCTGTACGGGCTGGCCGTCAAGGGCCTGGCCGGCGCGCAGCCCACGCGCTACGACTGGGCCGACTGGCCCATGGACAAGCGCGTGGCGGAGGCGCGCAGGCTGCTCGCCGAGGCGGGCGTGAAGCCCGGCACGCACCTGAAGTTCGTCTACAACAACAGCGACTATCACAGGAAGATGGCGATCTTCGCGGCCAGCGAGTGGAAGACCAAGCTCGGCCTGGAGACCGACATCGACAGCCTCGAGTTCAAGGTGCTGATCCGCAAGCGCCACGACGGCGACTTCCAGATCGCGCGCAATGGCTGGGTCTTCAACGTCAACGACGCCACGATCCTGCTGAACCTGGCCGAGTGCGATTCCGATTTCAACGATGACCACAGCTGCAACCGCGCCGCCGACGCGCTGATCGCGCAGGCCAAGCTGCTCGACGATCCCGCCCGGCGCGAGGCCTTGCTGAGCCAGGCGGCCCGGATGATGGCGGAGGACTATCCGATGATCCCGCTGCTGCAGTACACCGCGCCGCGCCTGGTCAAGCCGTGGGTCGGCGGCTACGGCGATTCGGGCGGCACCGACCGGTACCGCAGCAAGGACTTCTATATCTTGAAGCATTGACATGTGGGCCTATGTCGTTCGACGTCTCCTGGTGACGATCCCCACGGTGCTCGCCGTGGTCACGATCTGCTACCTCCTGCTGCACGTCACGCCCGGCGGCCCGTTCGACTCCGAGCGCAAGGTGTCCGAGGCGGTGCTGGCCAACCTGCAGGCCAAGTACCACCTCGACCTGCCGCTGTGGAAGCAGTACCTGCTGTACCTGAACGACCTGCTGCATGGTGACCTCGGCGCGTCGTTCCGCTATGCCGACTGGTCGGTCAACGACCTCGTCGCGCGCGCGCTGCCCGTGTCGCTGGTCATCGGCGGCACGGCGATGGCGATCGCGGTGGTCCTGGGCGTGGGGCTGGGCATCCTCGCCGCGCTGCGCCAGAACAGCGCGGTCGACGTGGCCGTCATGCTGTTGGGCAACATCGGCAGCGTGCTGCCGTCGTTCGTGCTGGGGCCGGTGCTGGTGCTCGTCTTCGCCATCGCGCTGCCGTGGCTGCCGTCGGGCGGCTGGGACGACTTCGCGCCGCGCTACATGATCCTGCCCATCGCGCTGCTCACGCTGATCAACATGTCCACCATCGGCCGCATCATGCGCGGCAGCCTGATCGAGGTGCTCAGCTCCAACTTCATCCGCACGGCGCGCGCCAAGGGCCTGCCGATGCGCCTCGTCGTGATGCGCCACGCGCTGCGGCCGGCGCTGCTGCCGGTGGTGTCGGTGGTGGGGCCGCTGGCGATCGCGTCCATCACGTCGGCCATCGTCACCGAGTCGTGGTTCTCCATCCCGGGGCTGGGCAAGCTGATCGTCAACGGCGCGTCCGACCGCGACTACACGCTGGTGCTGGGCCTGGTCGTGCTGGTCACGGTGCTGGCGGTGCTGCTCAACCTCATCGTCGACCTGGCCTACGCCTGGCTCGACCCGAAGATCCGCTACTGATGGCTGCCCTTGTCGACACGGTGCCCGCCGGCCGCAGTCCCTGGCACGACGCGCGCCAGCGCTTCCTGCGCAACCGCGCGGCCGTGGCCAGCCTGGTGGTGCTCGCGCTGATCACGCTGGCCTGCGTGTTCGGCCCGATGCTGCTGCCCAACGCGTTCGACTCGGTGGACTGGAACCTCATGAGCGCGCCGCCCACGCGCGCGGGCTGGCACCTGTTCGGCACCGACGAGCTGGGCCGCGACCTGCTCGTGCGCACGCTGATCGGCGGGCGCATCTCGCTGATGGTGGGCCTGCTGGCCACGGTAGTCTCCACCTGCATCGGCGTGGTGTGGGGCGCGGTGGCGGGGTTCGCCGGCGGGCGCGTCGACGGCGTGATGATGCGCATCGTCGACATGGCCTACGCGGTGCCCTACCTGCTGATCGCCATCCTCGTGGTGACCGTGTTCGGCCGCGACATCCTGCTGGTGGTGGGCGCGATCGCGGCCTTCTCGTGGCTGGACATGGCGCGCGTCGTGCGCGGCCAGACGCTGTCGATCAAGTCGCGCGAGTTCGTCGAGGCCGCGCGCGCCATCGGCGTGCCCACCTGGCGCATCATCCTGCAGCACGTGGTGCCCAACCTGCTGGGCGTGGTCGTGATCTACACGTCCATCCTCGTGCCGGGCGTGATCCTGTCGGAGTCGGTGCTGTCGTTCCTGGGCCTGGGCGTGCAGGAGCCGATGACCAGCTGGGGCGTGCTGATCCACGACGGCGCGGCCGTGATGGGCACGTCGCCCTGGATGATCCTGTTCCCGGCCGGCGCGCTGTCGATCACGCTGTACTGCGCCAACTTCATCGGCGACGGGCTGCGCGACGCGCTCGATCCCAAGGAACGCTGAGCATGAGCGATCTCACCACGCCGGTGCTCGAGGTCCGCGACCTCAGCGTGCGGTTCCAGACCAACGACGGCCCGGTCTACGCCGTCAACCACGTCGGCTTCACGCTGGGCCGCGGCCAGACGCTGGGCATCGTCGGCGAATCGGGTTCCGGCAAGTCGCAGACCATGCTCGCGATGATGGGCCTGCTCGCGCGCAACGGTACCGCCACCGGCCAGGTGCTGCATCACGGACGCGACCTGCTGGGCCTGCCGGACGCCGAGCTCAACGCGGTGCGCGGCGACCGTGTCGCGATGATCTTCCAGGATCCGATGACCTCGCTCAACCCGTACCTGACGGTGGAGCGCCAGATGACCGAGGTGCTGGAGCTGCACCGCGGCCTCGCGCGGCGCGCGGCGCGCGTGCGCGCGATCGAGGCGCTGGACGCGGTGAAGATCCCCGACGCGAAGCGCCGCATCGATTTCTATCCGCACGAGTTCTCGGGCGGCATGCGCCAGCGCGTGATGATCGCCATGGCGCTGCTGTGCGAGCCCGAGGTGCTGATCGCCGACGAGCCCACCACCGCACTCGACGCCACCGTGCAGGCGCAGATCACCCAGCTGCTGCGCGAGCTGCAGCGCGACCACGGCACGGCCATCGTGATGATCACGCACGACCTGGGCGTGGTGGCCGGCCTGTGCGACGACGTGATGGTGATGTACGGCGGCCGCGTGATGGAGCACGCGCCGGCCGACGCCATCTTCCACCGGCCGTCGCACCCGTACACGCGCGGCCTGCTGGCGGCGCTGCCGCGGCTGGACGCCGACGCCGGCGCGCTGGCGAGCATTCCCGGCAACCCGCCCAACATGAACGCGCTGCCGCCCGGCTGCCCGTTCTCGGCGCGCTGCCGCTTCGTGGAGGCCCGCTGCGTCGCCACCATGCCGCTGTTGCAGAACCTGGCGCCCGGCTCGCCCACGCTGCGCGCCTGCCACCGGTCGGTGGCCGAGCTCGACGCGATGGAGGCCGGCCATGTCTGACGCGCAGGCGCCGCTGCTGTCTGTACGCGATCTCAAGGTGCACTTCAAGGTGCGCGACCGCAAGGCCTGGCCGTGGACGCCGGCCACCTCGCTCAAGGCCGTCGACGGCGTGTCCTTCGACCTGCGGCCGGGCGAGACGCTGGGCATCGTGGGCGAGTCCGGCTGCGGCAAGTCCACGCTGGCGCGCGCCTGCCTGAACCTGATCCCGGCCACCGGCGGCGAGGTGGTGTGGCAGGGCAGGACGCTGCGGCCCGGCGACCATGCCGCCTGGCTGGCCGCGCGGCGCGACATCCAGATCATCTTCCAGGATCCGCTCGCGTCCCTGAACCCGCGCATGACGGTGGCGCGCATCATCGGCGAGCCGCTGCGCATCCACCGGCCCGAGCTGAGCGACGCACAGGTGCACGAGCGCGTGGCCGCCGTGATGGCCGAGGTGGGGCTGACGCCGCAGCAGATCAACCGCTACCCGCACGAGTTCTCGGGCGGCCAGTGCCAGCGCATCGGCATCGCGCGGGCGCTGATCCTGGAGCCGAAGCTGATCATCTGCGACGAGCCGGTGTCCGCGCTCGACGTGTCCATCCGCGCGCAGATCGTCAACCTGCTGCAGGAGCTGCAGCGCCGCAAGGGCCTGGCGCTGATCTTCATCGCGCACGACCTGGCCGTGGTCAAGCACATCAGCGACCGCGTGCTGGTGCTCTACCTCGGCAAGGTGATGGAGATCGCGCGCAGCGACGCGCTGTACGCCCGTCCGGGCCACCCGTACACCGAGGCGCTGCTGTCGGCGATCCCCATCCCCGATCCGCGCATCGAGCGCGGCAAGGTGCTGCGGCTGCTGTCGGGCGACCTCCCGTCGCCCATCGCGCCGCCGTCGGGGTGCGTGTTCCGCACGCGCTGTCCGAAGGCGATCGCCGTGTGTGCCCAGGAGGAGCCGCGGCTGCGTCCGCTGGACGCGCACACCGAGGCGGCCTGCTTGCTGGCCGAGCTCCGCGCCAGCTGACCATCGCTTCAAGCGGACAATTTCGAACCGCCCGGCGGCCGGCCCGGCAACGTAGGGGGTGCCGCCCCTTTGCCTCTTCAGTCGCGCGATCTTCGCGCCTATAGTCGTTTTCCACGCTAGTGTCGTGATTGAGAAGTTCGTTGAAGAATCCCGCCCAGAATGACCGCATCCGTCGTTGCGGTGCTCGCGGGGCATTGAGCCCCGCTGCGCGCCGCGCCTAGTCTGCGGCCATTCTGGACAGGATTCGGCAGCACGCACTCTTCGCTCAAGACCTATTCAACGAACTTCCCAATCACGACACTAGCGCGGGGGCCGGGAGGCCGGCGTGGGCGGAGGCATCCAGACCGGAGAGAGACGACATGTCCAAGCAATCGCGCACCCGTTGGACCTGGGCCGCCACCGGCCTCGCCGCCGTGTTGACGGTGGCCTTCATCACCGCCTGCCAGTCCGGGCCCAAGCCGGGCCAGGTGCAGGACGAGGCCATGCAGGCCGGCCGCACCGCCGAGTCCTTCCACCATGCCGACGAGGACTGGTTCCACGACATGGACAACGGCGTGGCGCTCACGCCCGACGAGATCAAGGGCCGCAACATGTGGCTCGTGTGGAGCGGCGGCAACGACCGGTTCTGGGACGGCCTCACCGCCACCACCTTCGGCGCGTTCGACCTGCTCAAGATCGTGTCGTCGCACCCCGAGCTGGGCTTCACGCGCGCCAACCGCTGGAACAACCTGGGCCTGGTCAACGAGCCGTGCTTCGAGCCGGCCAAGGGCCCCGACGCGAAGCGCTTCGGCCTGTGGCTGGACCAGCGCCGCGCCGACTGCCCGGCCGATCCGTTCGAGAACGAGGCCAAGTACCCGGGCGTGGCCATCGGCGCGCGCGGCAAGGCGAAGATGCCCGACGGCAGCACGCTGCCCGTGGGCTCGTTCTACGGCTACGCCAGCGGCATCGCCGGCCTGCGCCTGTTCCCCAATCCGAAGTTCGACGAGGCCGCGGCGGCGCGCTGGGACGCCAAGCGCTACTACACCGATCCCGCGTACTACAACGACAAGGACCTGGTGCGCCCCTACCGCGTGGGCATGTCCTGCGGCTTCTGCCACGTCGGACCCAGCCCGCTGCATCCGCCGGCCGACCCGGCCGCGCCGCAGTGGGCCAACCTCAGTTCGTCGGTGGGTGCGCAGTACATGTGGGTCGACCGCCTGTTCATCGTGAACTCCGGCAAGCCCGAGGGCCAGAAGAACTTCATGTACCAGCTGGCGCACACCTTCCGCCCCGGCAGCATGGACACCTCGCTCATCTCCACCGACGGCATCAACAACCCGCGCACCATGAACGCGGTCTACGACTTCGCGTCGCGCATGGGCATGGCGGCCCGCATCGGCGACGAGAAGCTCGCCGGCGGCGGCCTCGACAACAAGCAGTTCAACCAGTACCCCGGCGCGCCCGATGCGCTCAAGGGCTTCTTCACCGCGCCGGATGCGGTGAAGACGCCGCACGTGCTCAAGGACGGCGCCGACTCGGTGGGGCTGCTGGGCGCGCTCAACCGCGTGTACCTGAACATCGGCCTGTTCTCCGAGGAATGGCTGCTGCACTTCAACGCGGTCATCGGCGGCAAGGCCATCACGCCGATCACCATCGCCACCGCGGAGAAGAACTCCAGCTACTGGAAGGCCACCGAGGCCGGCACCTACGACACGGCGCTGTTCTTCCTGAAGGCGGCCCAGCCCGACCGGCTGAAGGACGCGCCCGGCGGCGCCGACTACCTGAAGGCCGACCCCGCGCTGCTTGCGCACGGCAAGGACGTGTTCGCCGACACCTGCGCGCGCTGCCACTCGAGCAAGGCCCCGCCCCTGCCCGCGTCGCTGAACCTCGACGCCAAGGCCTGCGCCGGCGCGAACTACCTCGCCTGCTTCAAGCGCTACTGGGCGTACACGCAGACCGACGCCTACAAGGCCGCGATGCGCACCGTCGTCCAGGCGCCCGACTTCCTGCAGGGCAACTACCTGTCCACCGACGCGCGCGTTCCCGCCACGCTGCTGCGCACCAATGCCTGCAGCCCGCTGGCCACCAACGCGCTCGCCGGCAACATCTGGGACAACTTCTCGTCGCAGAGCTACAAGCAGCTCCCGTCGGTTGGCACCATCACCATCACCAACCCGCTCACCGGCGATCCGATGCCTTACACGATGCCCGCCGGCGGGCGCGGCTACACGCGCGTGCCGTCGCTGATCAGCGTGTGGTCCACCGCGCCCTACCTGCTCAACAACAGCGTGGGCACCTTCACGCCCGACCCGTCGGTGGCGGCGCGCGTGAAGATGTTCGACGCGTCCATCCGCCAGATGCTGTGGCCCGAGACGCGCCAGCGCGACGCCGTCTTCGGCGACAAGGTGCTGGGCACCATCGACCGCACCACGCAACGCAGCCAGATCTTCATTCCGGCCGGCTACCTGCCCGACGCGCTGCAGTCGCTGCAGGGCCTGCACCGCTTCATCCCGTCGTGGGTCGACACCGGCGGCGACGTCACGCTGGACAAGATCCCCAAGGGCGTGCCCGTGGGCCTGCTCGCCAACATCATCCTGCCGTCCGAGACCGACACCAACCTCGGCGAAGGCCAGCGCATCGAGAACATCGGCGCGCTGGCGCTGGAGCTGCAGGCCGACCTGCTGAAGGCGCCGGCCGACGCCACCGACGACCAGCTGATGCAGACCTTCCGCAACCTCGGGCCGCGCCTTCTCAAGCTCAGCAAGTGTCCCGACCTGGTGGTCAACCGCGGCCACTACTTTGGCAGCACGCAGTTCAACAGGCAGGACGGCCTGAGCGACGACGAGAAGTCCTTCGGCCGCGAACCCGAGCTCACCGACGACGACCGGCGCGCGCTGATCGAGTTCCTCAAGACCTTCTAGTCCGCGCCACATGCCCGCCGCTCACGAGCAGGAATGGGACGTGGTGGTCGTCGGTTCCGGCGCCGGCGGCGGCACGCTGGCGGCGCGGCTCGTGGAGTCGGGTCTCCGCGTGTTCCTGCTCGAGGCCGGCGGCGACGCGCCCGCGCAGGACGTGCCCGGCATGCCCGACGACCACGACGTGCCGGCCTTCCATCCGTTCGCGTCCGAGCACCCGGCCATGCGCTGGGACTTCCGCGTGCGCCACTACGCCGATGCCGCGCAGCAGTCGCAGGACTGGAAGAGCCGCGACGACACCGTGCTGTACCCGCGCGCCGCCACGCTGGGCGGCTGCACCGCGCACAACGCGATGATCTTCGTGCTGCCGCACGACTCCGACTGGAACGGCATCGCCGAGCTCACCGGCGACGAGAGCTGGCGCGCGGCCAACATGCGCCGCTACGCCCGCCGCGTGGAGAACTGCCGCCACCGGCCGTTCTGGCGCTTGCTGGCGAAGCTCGGCATCGACCCGCTGGGCCACGGCTGGAACGGCTGGCTGCACATCGAGCGCGCGATGCCGCTGGAAGCGTTCTTCGACGACGCGATGCTGCGCCTGGTCGTCGACACCACGGCCTTCATCACGCTGGGCGTGCGGCGCCCGCTGGCCAGCCTGTGGCGCGCGCTGCGCGGCCGCGGCGACCCGAACGCGCGCCGCCTGGGCGGCCGGCCCTTCGAAGGTGTCTGCTACACGCCGCTGTCCACGGCCGGCCACCGGCGCATGGGCAGCCGCGACCGGCTGCTGTCCGTGCGCGAGCGGCATCCCGACCGGCTGCACATCGAGCTCGACGCGCTGGCCGCCCGGGTGCTGTTCGACGAGCACCAGCGCGCGGTGGGCGTCGAGTATCTCCATGGCCGGCACCTGTACCGCGCGCATGCCGAGCCCGGCACCGGGCCCGGCGAGCTTCGCCAGGTGCGTGCGCGCCGCGAGGTGGTCGTGTGCGGCGGGGCGTTCAACACGCCGCAGTTGCTGATGTTGTCGGGCATCGGGCCGGCCGACGAGCTGCGGCGCCACGGCATCGAGCCGCGCGTCGACCTGCCCGGCGTCGGCCGCAACCTGCAGGATCGCTACGAGGTGGCGGTCACCCATCCGCTGCCGCGGCCGTGGGAGGGCCTGCGCGGCGCGCGCTTCATCCGCGGCGACGACGTGTGGCGGGAATGGAGCGGCACGCCGCGCGAGGGCATGTACGTCTCCAGCGGCGCCACCATCGGCGTGGTGCACCGCTCGAGCCCGCGGGCGGCCGACCCGGACATCTTCGCGATGGCCCTGCCAACCCGCTTCGAGGGGTACTTCCCAGGGTATTCGAAATGGCTGCGCGAGCACCCCGACTTCCTGAGCTGGGCCGTGCTGAAGGCCCACACGCGCAACCGCGCGGGCCGCGTGCTCCTGCGTTCCGCGGACGCGCGCGACACGCCCGAGATCGATTTCCACTACTTCGATCCGGCCGACGACCCTGGCGGCGGCGACCTGGGCGCCATCGTCGACGCGATCAAGCTCGTGCGCCACGCGATGGCGCCGCTGGTGCGCTCGGGCGCGGTGTCGGCCGAGCAGGTGCCCGGGGCCGCCGTCGCGTCGGACGAAGCGCTGGCGCGCTACGTGCGCGACAACGCCTGGGGCCACCACGCGTCGTGCTCGTGCGCCATCGGCGCGACGGAGCAGGGCGGCGTGGTCGACAGCCGCTTCCGCGTCCACGGAACGCAAGGCCTGCGCATCGTCGACGCGTCGGTATTCCCGCGCATCCCCGGCTTCTTCCTCGCCAGCGCCGTCTACATCATCGCGGAGAAGGCCGCGGACGCGATCCTGGCGGATGCCACTCCCTAGACCGCGCATTGACGCTGGCCCACGGCGTGCCCAAACTGCCAGCTGCCTCGCAACACCGCCCACAGGGAGATCCGTGATGGCCTACACCGCCGCCCAATTGCTCGAGATGACGCAGCCGCAACTCGACGACCTGTTCCGCGCGAGTCCCGCCGGCCCCATCCCGAACGGCGAGGCCACGGGCACCGCCATCATCGCGCCCGACACGAGGTACTCGGCGCCCATCGCCGAGTTCATCAGCCACTTCGCGTGGCAGGGCAAGGTGTTCGAAGCCGAGCGCAAGCTGCTGAAGAACCGCATCACGGTGCTGGGCTTCGAGGCCATCATCGCCAGCGTCTACACCGGCCCCAGCTGGATGGACGGCAAGGACTGCGTGGTGCTCGACTACTCCCAGACCTCGCTGCTGGCGCACTGGATCCGCGACGAGATCCGGCTCGTCTCGCCCAACTTCTACCTCGGCAAGGTCTACTGGGCCAAGGATCGCCTGATCGACTTCTGCCTGCAGTTCTGACGGCACCATGATCCCGCCGGGCCACTTCATGGTCCTCGCCGAGGTGCTGCCCGGCCGCGAGCAGGCCTTGCGTGGCGTGCTCGCGCAGATGAACAGCGGCCCGGGCCAGGCCGACCCGGCCAACCGCCTGCTGCCATTCGGCCGCTTCGACACGCTGCACTTCGCGCGCTTCGTCATCCTCGACGACGCCACGCAGGGCGACCTGCACGCGCATGGCGTGAACCCGGTCTCGCTGCCCACCTACCTTGCGTTCCTCGGCGATTGCGACGGGCCGGGAGAGCGCCAGCTCGACGAGTTCGTGCGCGTGGCCCAGGGCGGGCTGCTGGAGGTGTTCGCGCACTGCGTGGGCGCACCGGACGGCGCGAACCTGGCGGCGTGGCTGCATGCGCGCGACCTGCCGGTGGCCGCCGCCTACGCGAACTGGATCGGCCGCACGGTGCGCCGCGTGCGCGAGGAGCGCGCGCTGGCCGAGGCGTTGGCGTCCCGGGCGCGCCAGCTCGCGCCGGCCTCGCCGCAGGCTTTGCGGGCGCAGCTCGTCGAGTTCGTGGCGGCGGAGCGCCGGCAAGGCCGGCTGCAGGTTGCCGCCGACCCGCCCACGCCCGCGGCCTGGTGGTGGCGCAACCTCGCGCATGCGATCGCGATCCCGTTGATCGGCCTGGTGGCGTTGCCGTTCCTGGTCGTCCTGTCGCCGTTCCTCGCCTGGCACCTGCGCAAGCTGGAGCGCGCCGATGCCGAGATCGCGCCCGCGCCCGATCCCGGCCACGTCGCCGAGCTCGCCACGTTCGAGGATCGCTGCGTCACCAACGCCTTCACCGCGCTGGGCAGCGTCAAGCCGGGGCGGTTCCGGGGCACGCTGGTCGTCGTGCTGGTCGCGCTGCTCGACTACGCCGCGCGCCACGTCTACGGCCGCGGCCACCTCACGCGCGTGCAGACGATCCACTTCGCGCGCTGGGTGTTCATCGACGGCGGCCAGCGCCTGCTGTTCGCCAGCAACTACGACGGCATCCTCGAGAGCTACATGGACGACTTCATCAACAAGGTGGCCTGGGGCCTGAACCTCGTGTTCAGCAATGGCGTGGGCTATCCGCGCACCCGCTGGCTGGTGCAGGGCGGTGCGCGCAACTCGCAGGCCTTCAAGAACTACCTGCGCCGCCACCAGGTGGCCAACTCGGTCTGGTACAAGGCCAACGCCGGCCTGAGCGCGATGGATCTCGCGCGCCACGGCCGCATCCGCGAGGGCCTGGAGCGCGCGGCCATGACGGACGACGAGATCGAAGACTGGCTGAGGTCGATGTGAGCAAGGACCTCGACTTCTCCGACGTGCAGGGCCTGCTGCGCTTCGGCTACAAGCACCACACCGAGGGCGCCTTCGCGCTGCTGCGAGTGCGCAACCGCGCGGCCGCGCGCGCGTGGCTCGCCAAGGCGCAGGTGGGCACGGCCGCGAAGGGTCCGCTGCCGCCCACCGTGCTGCAGGTCGCGTTCACCGCGCCCGGACTGCAGGCGCTGGGCGTGCCGGACGGCGTCACGTCCAGCTTCGCGCCGGAGTTCGTCGCGGGCCTGGGCACCGACCCGAACCGCGCGCGCCGGCTCGGCGACGTCGGCAACAACGACCCCGCGCACTGGCAGTGGGGCGGCGGCGACGCCCAGCCGCACGTGCTGGTGATGGCCTACGCGATGCCCGGGCGCCTCGACGCCTGCTGCCGCGACCTCGAGAGCCACTGGGCCGTCGCGTTCGAGCTGATGCGCTGGCTGCCCACCACCGACATGGGCGGCGTCGAGCCCTTCGGCTTCACCGACGGCGTCAGCCAGCCCGAGATCGACTGGGAGCGCCGGATCCCGGCCGAGGACCACGACAGCCTCGCGTACCGCAACCTCTCCTGCCTGGGCGAGTTCCTGCTTGGCTACCCGAACGAATACGGCCGCTACACGGCGCGCCCGCTGCTGGAGCCCGTCGGCGCCGCGGCAGCGCTGCTGCCGCGTGCCGAGGACGATCCCGAGCGCGCCGATCTCGGCCGCAACGGCAGCTACATGGTGCTGCGCACGCTGCGCCAGGACGTGCCGGGCTTCTGGCGCTTCCTCGATGCCAAGGCGCGCGGCGACGCGATCGAGCGCCAGCGCATCGCCGAGGCGATGGTGGGGCGGCGCACGGACGGCCAGCCGCTGCTGCCGCCCGCGCCGATGCCGATCGAGGGCGTGTCCAGGGAGTCCACCGCGCGCAACGGATTCACGTTCGACGACGACGCGGCCGGCCTGCGCTGCCCGGTCGGCGCGCACATCCGCCGTGCCAACCCGCGCAACGCCGACCTGCCGGCGAACACCGACGGCCTGGTCTCGCGCGCCCGGCGCATCCTCGGCTTCGACGGCGCGGTGCTGCACGCCGACGCGGTGGCCTCGGTGCGCTTCCACCGAGTGCTGCGGCGCGGGCGTGAGTACGGCCAGCGCATGCCGCTGGGCGAGGCGCTGGCGCGCAGCAGCGCGCCGGTGGAGACGGGACTGCAGTTCATCTGCCTGTGCGCCGATCTCGCGCGCCAGTTCGAGTTCGTGCAGGGTGCGTGGATCGCTGGCACCAAGTTCGCCGGCCTGCCGCACGAGGGCGATCCGCTGCTGGGCAACCGTCGCGCGGCGCCCGACGAGCCCGACACCGCGCGCTTCACGATGCCGCGCGCGGGCTGCCCCAGCCGCGTCATCGAGGGCCTGCCCGCCTTCGTCGACGTGGTGGGCGGCGCCTACTTCTTCCTGCCCGGCGTGCGCGCGCTGCGCTACCTCGTGAGCAGCTGATCGAAGCTTTCGCTGCCGTCGGGCTCGACGTGCGGCGTGGCGTTCATCTGCTGGCGCAGCGTGGACAACGTCCTGTAGATCGCCAGCCGTCCGCGGTTCTGGTTGCCCAGCGGCCGGTGCGCGGGCAGGCAGTGCCAGGGGTTGATGGACAGCCGGCTCGCGAACGCCAGCTGCGCGGCCGAATCGAAGCGCTGGCGCGGCAGGTCCAGCGTGGCCACCACCACCGGCGGGCTGTCCACCGGCGACCAGCGCACCGACGCGTGCTCGATGGGCATCGTGCGCGGGTCGGTCTGCAGCTGCAGCGTCATCTCGAACTGCGCCGGCCGGGCCGTGAGCGTGCGGGCCATCGCCTCGCGCAGGTAGTTGTCCGAGGGCCGCCCGGGCAGGCCGGGGATGCGGCTGCGCGTTGCGGCCACGGGCCGGAAGCCGTACTGCATCGCCTGGCCCTCGCCCAGCAGGTAGGGCACGCAGCTCCAGTAGGGCGTCTCGAGCGGGCTCGTCTGCGTGCGCGACCACAGCGCCTGCATCAGCGAATCGAGGAAATGGCCGCCGGGGCCGATGAAATAGAACAGCGGCAGGCCGCGCCCGATGGCCGCCTGGAGGCTCGCGTTGGCGCGCAGGTCGGGCGTGGTGAACACGGGCGTGCTGATGCCCGAGAAGTCCTGCGTGAAGCGCTCGTCGTCCATCAGCTTGGGGCCGGGCACGCCCATCACCTTCACGCCGATGCTCAGCACGCCCACGTCCTCGATGTCGGGCGGCAGCGCCGGCCCGGGGCCACCGAAGCGCACCCAGGCGGGATAGCGGCCGGGCTTCTCGAACAGGCCGCGGCGCAGGGGTGTGGGCAGGCCGTCGTGGATCACCAGCTCGCCACGCACCACGCCGTGGGTCTTGGTGTTGCCGCCGCGCTCCGCCCGGCCGGGGGCGTAGTGCTGGTGCAGGTAGCGCGACATGCTGGCGATGATCTTGGCCACCAGCGCGGCCTCGCCCTCGATGGGCTTCTCCTGCGCCAGCGCGAGGCCGTCGTCGGGCAGGCGCGCGCGGATCAGCGCCTGCACCACGCGCGTGAGCGGCTCGCGCGCGAGGGCGTCCACCACGGGGCGGAAGAACGGGTCGACGCGGCGCTCGACATGCATCGCGCCGACGAGGAAGTCGTGCAGGGCCTTCAGCGCGGGCATGGCGTCAGCTGCCGGTGGCCGGGCGGCGGGAGTCGAAGGCCGCGGCCACCGTCCAATGTCGTCGACTGCTGTCCATGGCGGGCCTCTCGCGAAGGGGGTTCGTCGACGCCGGAGCGACGCGTTGCGAGTTTAGGACGCGCCGCCGCGCGCGGGGGGCGACCCCCCACGTCCATGCGGTGCGCCGCGTTGACGCCGGGCCCGCGCGGCGGCTATGTTGCAGGCCACGGCACGAAAGGGAGGGCGTCATGCGCAGCGTCGAGCGATTCCGTTGGACGGCCCTGGCGGGCGCCGTGCTGGTGGCCGGTTGCGCCGGCGTCGTGGCGCCCGCCACGCGCACCGCGGTCGATTCCAGCCTGTCAACGCTCAACGAGCCGCAGAACCGGCGCGCGATCGAGGAGATCCTGCGCTCCGACGAATTCGTGCGCGCCACGCGCGGCCTCACCCGGGCCGCGCTCGACGAGATCCTGGCGGGCGGCGGCCCCGACTCCGACGCGCGGCTCACGAAGCTGTCCGGCGACTTCGCGCGCGACATCGCCCCGGCGCTGGGCCAGACGCTGGACGGCGTGGTGCTGCCGCGCGTGCAGGCCGCAATCGCGGCCGGCGTGCGCGCCTCGCTGGATCAGACGCTCAGCGAGCAGAACCGGAAGCGCGTGGCCGACTTCACCGCCGGCGTCGCGCGCGAGACCGTCACCAGCATCGGCCCGCAGGTGGCTGCCACGATCTCCGACGGCATCACGAGCGCGGTCGAACGCATCCTGCGGCGCGACCTGGGCCCGGCCGTCGGCAAGCTGCTGGACGACGACACGCCCGCGCTGGCCCGCGCCACGCGGGCGATGACGGCGGCGGCGCTGGCGGGCGTGGACGACGCGATGGCCGGCCCGTTCGGCGACATGTTCCGCAAGGAGCGCAAGGCGACGATCGCCGAGGCGCAGGCGGCCGAGGCGCAGCAGCAGCGCGCGCTGGTCGACGAGATCGAGAAGCAGATCGCCGAGTCGCGGCGCTGGTTCGAGACGCTGGTGATCGGCTTCGGCGTCGTCGGCCTCGTGATGCTGGGCATCGCGGCGCTGCTGTGGCACCTGCTGATGGAGCAGCGCAGGCTGCGCGGCCGCGTCCCTGCCTGATCAACCGTGCGCCGCGCGCCCCGTCGACGCGCGCACGATCAGCCGCGGCGCCGAGGCCACGCGCAGGCGCGACTTCGGCTCCTCGCCCACGGTGTGGTCGTCGATCATGTGCATCAGGGCCTCCACGGCGAGCTCCGCGGCCTCGGCGGTGGGCACGGCCACCGTGGTCAGCGCCGGGCGCACCTCGCTGGCGAGCTGGATGTCGGTGATGCTGCAC
>Ga0210384_10001620_pt1 | contig 29961 bp, 20 predicted proteins | sample IncBWH2MmetaG_FD_160574 | JGI IMG/M metagenome (GOLD analysis project Ga0210384, IMG submission 160574) | Forest soil microbial communities from Barre Woods Harvard Forest LTER site, Petersham, Massachusetts, United States - Inc-BW-H-2-M | ecosystem: Environmental > Terrestrial > Soil >...
GCCGAAGGCCGTGTCGCTCCTGATGCTGAGCTTTTCGATCGTCTCGCGTCTTTTGGAGAACGCCTCAGCGCGCGCCTCTTCGCCGCGGCTCTGCAAAAAGCCGGAGTCGTGGCGGTTCCTGTCGCGTCCTCGGACTTTGTCGTTACCTGCGACAATTTTCGCGACGCCCAGCCGCATCTCGAGCAAACCCGGCAACGCGGCCGCGCCATTCTTCTCCCGCTGCTCGCGGAGGGTATTGTCCCGGTCGTCACCGGATTCATCGGCGCCACTCCCGACGGCCGCATCACCACTCTCGGCCGCAACAGCTCCGATTTCTCCGGAGCCATCATCGCTCACGTCGTGGACGCCCAGGAGCTCGTCATTTGGACCGACGTCGACGGCATCTACACTGCCAACCCCAACGAATCCGCCGAAGCCAGCCTCCTCCACGAGTTGAGCTACGACGAAGCCCACGCCTTGGCAGCCAGCGGCGCAAAAGTTCTTCACGCAAAAGTTCTGCCCCTCGCCGCGGAAACCGAAATGGTCGTTTGGGTACGCAACACTTTCAATCCACAAGCGCGCGGCACGCGCATTGGTCCGATCCAACAGGAGGAATTGACATGAGCTCGCACTCACAGTTCTCAAATTTCAATGGCAAGAAACTTCGCGCCGGCGTTCTTGGTTCCACTGGCATCGTCGGCCAGCGCCTCGTGCATCTCCTCGCCAATCATCCCTGGTTCGAGCTAACTGAAGTCGCTGCCTCCGAGCGCTCTTCAGGCAAAACTTACGCCGAAGCAGTCCGCTGGCATCTTGACGCACCAATTCCCGCCTCCGCGCGCGATCTCGTCGTCAAGGCTTTGCACCCGAGCCTCGATTGCGACTTCGTTTTCTCCGCGCTTGATGCTTCCGTCGCCGGCCCTGCCGAAGAAGACTTCGCTCGCGCAGGCTATCCCGTCGTCAGCAATTCCCGAAATCACCGCACCGATCCCGATGTTCCCCTGCTCATTCCTGAAGTCAACGCCGCACACCTCGACGCCATTCCTGTGCAGCGGAAAAATCGCGGCTACGACACCGGCTTCATCGTCACCAATCCCAATTGTTCGACCGCCGGTCTCGTCCTTGTTTTGAAACCGCTCGCCGATGCCTTTGGCCTGGAGAAAATTTTCGTAGTCACGCTGCAAGCCATCTCCGGCGCCGGCTATCCCGGCGTCGCTTCTCTGGACATCCAGGGCAACGTAGTCCCCTTCATTGGTGGCGAAGAAGAAAAAATGGAATCCGAGCCGCAAAAGCTGCTCGGCAAATGGGACGGCTCGCGCTTCGTCGACGCCGGCCTGGGCCTCAGTGCCCACTGCAATCGCGTGCCGGTCGTCGACGGCCATCTCGAATGCGTTTCCATTGGCCTCAAGAAAATCGCTTCCCTCGACGAAGTCCGCGAAGCTCTGCGCACTTTCGAAGTCGACGCCGAGCTGGCCGCGCTCCCCACCGCCCTGCGTAATCCCATCGTCGTCCTCGACGAAGAAAATCGTCCGCAACCGCGTCGCGACGTTGACGCCGGCAACGGCATGGCCGCCGTCGTCGGCCGCGTTCGCGAATGTCCTTTGCTCGACGTCAAGCTCACGCTCCTTTCGCACAACCTCGTCCGCGGGGCCGCCGGCGCCGCCTTGCTCAACGCCGAACTCCTCGCCGCCCGCGGCTTCTTGAAGCAACGCGTCGCCTCGAGCGAGTCCCAGCTCGCCGAGCCCGTCTCGCGCTAAGAGGGATTGGCTTTTTGAATTGGCATTTCGCATTGTCCCGCACGAGTGCCCCTAAATCTCCTGTTGACCATCAACACGAATGTGCTAAGCTCCCCTTTTCTCCTGTTGACCGTCTAAAGGAGCATCATGTCTTCTCCCAGAACCGAAGTCCTCCAGGGAACTCTCGATCTCCTGGTTTTGAAAACCCTCGATTCCATGGGGCCCATGCACGGCTTCGGCATCGCCTTGCGCATCCAGCAGGTCTCCGAAGACCTCCTGAAGTTAAATCAAGGAACGCTCTATCCCGCCCTCCTGCGCCTGGAACAACGTGGCTGGATCTCGTCCAAATGGGGAGTCTCGGAAAACAACCGCAGAGCCAAGTTCTATTCCCTGACCCGCGCTGGGCGCAAGCAGCTCGGAGAAGAAGCGGAAAGTTGGGGCCGCATGTCCGCGATGATCAACCGGGTGCTGAGGACGAGTTAGCGTATGCGCGAATTCTTGAGCATGTTCATCCGGCGAGTTGCCTCAATTTTTCGCCGGCGCCGTCTCGAAGAGGACCTGGACGAAGAATTGCGCTCGCATCTGGAGATGGCCGTCGAGCTGAACATGAGCAAGGGTATGATCGCCGGGGATGCCCGGCGCGAGGCGCTGCGCAACTTCGGAGGACTGGAGCAAACCAAGGAAAATTACCGCGATCAGAGGGGATTGCCCATGATCGAGACTGTTTATCAGGATCTCCGCTTCGGATTTCGCATGTTCCGGCGCAATCCGGGATTCTCCATCCTCGCGATTCTTTGTTTAACCTTGGGCATCGGCGCCAACGCCGCCGTGTTCAGCTGGGTCGAAGGCATTCTTTTCCGTCCCTATCCGCTCGTTTCTCACCAGGAGCGCCTGGTCGCACTGGCCGGAACGGTGGGTGCGGAGAGAGACGAAACGTCATGGCCCGATCTCCTCGACTTACAAAGAAGCTGCACCCTGTGTGAGGCCCTCTTTGTCAGCAAAATCACCGGCGCGACTCTGAGTGTTGGCGAGCGCGCTCAGGTCATGACCGGAAGCATCGTCTCCGCAAACTATTTTGACGCCATTGGAGTCCATCGCATGTTGGGCCGTGGCTTTGAGCCAGGCGAAGACACCGGCCGCAACGCGCATCCAGTCGCGGTGATCAGCCACCATCTTTGGCAGACACTCTTCAAGGGCGATCCAGAAATCATCGGCAAGTCGCAGCGCTTCGATAATGTCGTGCACACCATCGTCGGGGTTGCGCCCGAGGGGTTCTACGGGACCTTCGTAGGCCGGGGCATGGAGTTTTGGGTGCCTGCCTCGATGCTGGAGGTTTTCGGCGCCGGCAACGAAAAACTGGAAGATCGCGGCGCGCGGTGGGCGAAAGCGTATGTGCGACTCAAGCCTGGCGTGACCCACAATCAAGCTCAGCAAGAAATTTCCGCCATTGCCGCCCGGCTCGAAGCTGAATATCCCGCCACCAACCGCGGCCGCGGCATCAAGGTGTGGGCGCTGTGGCAAACGCCTTTCAATCACGCTGGTGAGTTGCTGCCGATCTTCGAGATCATGGTTGTTGTCGTGATGTTTGTTCTGCTAATCGTCTGCGCCAACGTCGGCAACTTGCTGCTCGTCCGGTCATTCGCGCGCCGCCACGAGATGACGGTTCGCCTCGCCGTCGGCGCTGGCCGCGGCCGCTTGTTGAGGCAACTCCTTACGGAAGGCTTGCTGCTGTCAGCCTGCGGGGCGGCGGGCGGCATGCTAGTGGCGTACTGGTGCCGTCACGCGCTTGTTCTGCTTTTTCCGGGAGGTGGGATGTACCTGCCCGGACAAATCGACGGCCGTGTGCTCGGGCTGAGCGCGTCCATTTGCCTCGTCGTTACGCTTGCTGTTGGGTTGGTCCCCGCGTTCCAGACGCGCCACCTGGCCCTCGCCGATACGCTCAAGTCCGAGGCGTCCGCCGTTATGGGCGCCCGCGGCCGAACTTGGTTCCGCTCCAGCCTCGTGATCCTCCAAGTTACTCTCAGCTTCATCTTGTTGGTGGGTGCGGCCTTGCTGCTGCAAAGTCTGCGCAAGATTCGAACTACCAGCCCGGGCTTCTCCGCGACGCACGTGATCGATACCTCGGTAACTTTGACCGCCGCCGGCTATGACGCGACGCGCTCTAAAACTTTTCAGGATGAATTGATCCAGCGTGTCCGCGCGCTGCCTGGAGTCGAAGCGGCCGCTTACGCCCGCGTTGTTCCGCTGAGCTATAGATCGTTTTCTTCGACACCGATTGCCGTCGACGGCTACGAACCGCAACCCAACAGACAATCCACCGACGAACTATACAACGAGGTCAGTCCCGGCTACTTCGCCACGATGGGCATTCCTCTCGTCTCCGGGCGAGAATTCAATCGCGCGGACGATGAAAACGCGCCGCGCGTCGCCATCGTGAACCAAACGATGGTCGCTCGGTATTGGCGCGGGCAGAATCCCATCGGCCAGCGTCTGCAAGTGAAAGGCAATTGGGTGAAAGTGGTCGGCGTCGTCAAGGATTCGAAATACTACAGCATGGATGAAACGTCCCGGCCGTTTTTCTATGTTCCGCTCCGCCAGTATTTCTCCATAGAGCCAGACATCCATATTCGTACGACGCAACCTCTGCAAACCATCCAAACTGCTCTGATTCGCGAAGTGCGCGCGCTCGATCCTGACCTCGCTTTATACGACATGATTACGCTAGAGGAACAAGTGAATCGTTCCACGTCCCAGCAACTCGTGGCCGTAACTTTGGTCGCCCTGTTCGGAGGCTTGGCGCTGCTGCTTGCCAGCATCGGCCTTTATGGCGTGATGTCGTGCACCGTCTCGCAGAGCACCCGGGAGTTGGGGCTGCGTATGGCTCTTGGCGCCGGCGCATCGAACGTGCTGCGTCTCGTGCTGTCACGCGGTTTGTTACTGACAGCAACGGGCATAATGATCGGGATCGCCCTGGCACTCCTTCTAACGCGCCTGCTCGGCAACCTCCTGTATCAGGTTAGCCCGCGCGACCCTCTTGCCTTCGGTGCCGCCTTCATGATCATGGCCGTTGCCAGCCTGGCCGCATGTCTCTTGCCCGCCTGGCGCGCCATGCGCACCGACCCCGCCCGCGCCTTGCGCACCGACCCCGCCCGCGCCTTGCGCGCCTGATTCTCTAGATCTGGAACTTCGAACGTCTCGCGGAACTTGTTACCAGGAACCAGCGCGAAACATGGTCAAGATGACGACGGGTTCCTTTCTTGCCAGCGCTGCCTTGCGGCCGCCAGAAACTGCTCCTTGTCCGTCTTTATCAGTCGCACCAGCGCTGGATTCTCCGTCTTCTCATGCGCTGCGGCCCACAGCACCATTTCCGTCAGTACCGGCGCAAGATCGATTCCCTTGGCCGTCAGCACGTAAATCAACTTCCGTCCGTCGGAAGCGTCTGCTTTTGTGGTGATAATTCCATGAGCCATCAATTTCCGCAGCCGGTCCGCCAAAATGTTCGTCGCGATTCCCTCGTAAGACTCCAGGAACTCCTTGTAGCTCCGAAACCCCCGCAACATCATGTCCCGGATAATCAGCAGCGACCAGCGGTCCCCCAGGATCTCCACCGAAGCGTTCAGCGGACATCCCGACCGCCGCTTCGCGCTCCGCTTCCTTTTTGGCATGTCCCGAGTCTAACAGATTTTCACTTGCATTTCGCAAGTGAGTTCGGCAGACTGGCGTTCGCTGTGGAATTCTTGTCCGGTTCGGTTACACTACCGGCAAAAACCACCGCGCGGCCCATACCGCTGGTGAATCGCATGAGGAGTGACAGATGAGCGGAGTACGAGTATTGGTAGGCACCCGCAAAGGCGCGTTCATCCTGACGTCCGACGGCAAGCGCCAGCGCTGGGACATCAGCGGCCCTCATTTTTCCGGCTGGGAGATTTACCACCTCAAAGGATCTCCCGCTGACCCCAATCGCCTCTTTGCCTCCCAATGCAGCGGCTGGTTCGGACAAATCATCCAGCGCTCCGATGATGGCGGCAAAACCTGGATGCAGCCCGGCACGCCGCCCGGCGAATCCACCACCGGCCCCGGCGGAATGCCCAAAGCCGAAAGCAACAAATTTGTCTACGACGTCTCCGCCGAAACCGGAAAGCCTCTTACCACTCATCAGTGGTACGACGGCACCCAGCATCCCTGGGAATTCAAGCGCGTCTGGCACATCGAACCTTCTCTCACCGATCCGGACATCGTCTACGCCGGAGTCGAAGACGCCGCGTTATTCCGCTCGACCGACGGCGGAAAAAACTGGAAAGAACTCTCCGGCCTTCGCAGCCACGGCACCGGCCCGCAGTGGCAGCCCGGAGCCGGCGGGATGTGCCTTCATACCGTGATCTTGGATCCCACCGATTCCAACCGCATCTACATCGCCATCTCCGCTGCCGGCGCCTTCCGCTCCGACGACGCCGGAAAGACCTGGCGCCCCATCAATAAGGGTCTAGTCTCTCCTTACATTCCCGAACCCAACGCCGAAGTCGGCCACTGTGTTCACCACGTCGCCATGAATCCTTCCCGCCCCGGCGTTCTCTTCATGCAAAAGCACTGGGACGTCATGCGCAGCGACAACTCCGGCAACTCCTGGACCGAAGTCAGCGGCAACTTGCCCACCGACTTCGGCTTCGTCATCGACGTTCACGCCCACGAGCCGGAAACTATTTACGTCGTTCCCATCAAAAGTGATGGCGAGCATTTTCCCGTCGACGGCAAACTCCGCGTCTACCGCAGCCGCACCGGCGGAAACGAGTGGGAAGAACTCAGCAAGGGTCTGCCTCTGCGCAATTGCTACGTCAACGTCTTCCGCGACGCCATGGCCGTCGACACCCTAGACAAATGCGGCGTCTACTTCGGCACCACCGGTGGCCAGGTCTATGCCTCCGCCGATTCCGGAGACAATTGGACTCCCATCGCCGAACATCTTCCCGCTGTGCTTTCCGTCGAGGTCCAGACGCTTCCATGATCCGCGTCGTGCTTCCGGGACATCTCCGCACGCTCGCGCGCGTCAGCGCCGAAGTGCAGGTCCACGTCGAAGGGCCGGTCACGCAACGCTCCGTCCTCGACGCCCTCGAAGCGCAATATCCCATGTTGCGCGGCACCATCCGCGATCACGTCACCCAGGAGCGCCGCCCCTTCTTGCGTTTCTTCGCCTGTTCGGAGGATTATTCCCTGCAACCACCGGATACCCCGCTCCCCGACGCCATCGCCAAGGGAGCCGAGCCCCTGCTCATCGTTGGGGCCATCGCCGGTGGATAGCGGCGCCGCTGCGTTGTGGACGCCGCCGCGAAAATGATTGTACAAATGTGTTGTCTTCCGATTCGAAGGGCAACGGAAAGAAGGATGCATTTAGACTCACAAGCCCCCGCTGTTTCAGAAAATAAGAGAAGGAGCATCCCATGAAAATTGCCGCACTGATCGCCCGCATTCTCCTCGGGCTGGTCTTCGTGGTGTTTGGATTGAATGGTTTCTTGCACTTCATTCCCACCGGTCCTTTGCCTACGGGACTGGCAGGCCAGTTCGTCACCGTACTCTTTCAATCGCACTACGTCCTGTATGTCAGCGCGATTCAAGTTGCCGGCGGTGTGCTTCTGCTGGTGAACCGTTACGTACCGCTCGCGCTCGTCCTTCTGGGCCCGGTGATCGTGAACATTCTCTTGTTTCATTTGCTCCTGAACCGCACGGGTCTGGAGATCGCGCTCGTAGTGGCCATTCTGTGGTTCATAGTGGCATACCGTGTCCGGCAACATTTTTCAGGAATTTTTGTCCAACGAGCTTCTTGAGCGAAGCGCTAAGAATTGCGCGATTGGCATCACACGATGATGCAAGGAGTATCAAACCATGAGCCTCAAACCCGACTTGTTCCTGCAAGATCTGAAATTCGCCGTCCGCTCCCTCGCACGCGCCAAAGGCCTCGCGATTACCGTGATCCTCACTCTGGCCCTCGGCATCGGCGCTAACGCCGCCATCTTTAGCTTGGTCCGCGGCGTGCTGCTTCGTCCGCTCGTGAACAGTGACGAGGAACGCCTCGTTTACATCCATCAAAGCGCGCCTGGTATCAGCCCCGGTGAAGTCCCCTTCTCGGTGCCGGAAATTCAGGATCTCCAGGGCGGCGTCAAAGCATTCAGCTCCTTCGGCGAGTTCTCCACCGTCGGTTTCACGATGATCGGCCTCGGCGAGCCCCGGGAAGTTCGTGCCGGCGTCGTTGACGGCTCCTATTTTGACGTGGTGGGCCTGCATCCCGTCCTCGGCCGTCTTATTGGCCCGCAAGACGATGGTCCTAAAGCCGCTGGCGTCGTCGTCTTGACCTATCGTTTCTGGTCGACCACTTTCAAAAACGACCCTTCCGTTATGGGTAAGACCGTTCGTCTTGGCGGCGGCTTCGGTGATAGGTCTGCCACTGTTATCGGCGTGCTCGAACCCTCTATCCCCTATCCAGCAGATACGGAAATCATTGCCAACATTGTCACCAGCCCCCATCATCTGTCGGCGACCATGCAGAACGGGCGCGTCCACCGCATGACCGAACTCTTCGGCCGCCTCGCTCCCGGCGTCACTCTGGATCAAGCCCGCGCCGAACTTCGCACCGTCTACAGCGCGATGACCAAGGACCATCTCGATGCGTATTCGCCCCAAGCGCATTTCCAAATCGATGCCAAACTGCTCCGCGAGCAAATCACTTCCGGCGCTCGAACCGTTCTCCTTGTTCTCCTTGCCGCCTCCGGCCTCGTGTTTATCATCGCCTGTTCCAACGTCGCCAATCTTATCCTTGCGCGCAGCGTCCGCCGCGAAGGGGAGCTCGCCATCCGCGCGGCTCTGGGCGCGAGCGCGGGCGCGCTGCGCCGCACTCTGTTGGCGGAGAGTCTCATTCTTTGCGTCGCTGGCGCCACTCTCGGCGTCCTCATCGCCAGCCCGCTTCTTTCCGTGCTGGCCCGCTACGCCTCCCGCTTTTCCGTCCGCGCTCTGGATTTGACGGTTGACTTCAGCATGCTTTGGGTTGGAGCGGGCTTGGCAATCATCTCTGCAGTTCTCTTGGCCTTCGTCCCGCGCCTGCCGTCCGCGAACGCCTCGCAGGGATCCAATCTCGCTAGCGGCAGCGTGCGTATCACCGGGGGCACAAGTCGCCGCCTTCGCATCTTTGCCGTCACGCAAATCGCTGCCTCCTTCATCCTCCTCGCCGGCGCTAGCATGCTGCTAAAAACGCTTCTCTCGATCCAAGCGGCGCAGACCGGCCTCGATACCCGCCACGTGCTTGCCATCAATGTCCCTGCTATGTCCTACGGCAAGACTCCTCAACAAGTCGTCGATTTCTACAAGGAATCGATGCGCCGTATTGAGGTGCTACCCGGTGTCACCAAGACGGCGTTCGGCATTGTCGTTCCCTGGCGTGATGCCGGCAGCTTTGGCCCAGGTTTTCAATTCTCTGGCGACGGCCACGTTGCCGCGCCCGGCGAAGAAGATCCTCGCGCCCAGTTCCGCACCATCTCTCCCGGCTTTTTTGCCGCGCTCGGCGTTCCCATCATCGCCGGCCGCGATTTCAACGAGCTTGATGGGAAGGACAAGGACAAAGATCCCGTCATCATCGTCAGTCAGACTCTCGCTCAACGAATGTTCCCCAACCAGGATCCCCTCAATCGGCATATTTATTGGACGGATCCCGTGATGAAATTCGTCCCCATTAGCGTCGCGCCGCACCGCATCATTGGCGTCACTGCCGATATTGACGACGAACACGTCGTTCCTGGCCCTACCCTCACGGTCTACAATCCCTTTGAAGAGGGCCCGGTGTTTGGCGGCCGCCTCTTCATTCATACCAGTGCAAATCCTTATTCGCTGGTCACGCCGGTCACGCGCATCCTTCGCGACATGTCCGTCGAACAGCCTGTGGAGCGCGCCGCTACCCTCGAAGACATTCGCGCCGAAGTCCTTACGCCGGATCGCCTCAACACGGTTGTGTTCGGGGTCTTTGCAGCCGTAGCTCTTGCCATTGCCTTGGTCGGCGTTGCTGGCGTTCTCGCCTTCTCGGTCAGCGCCCGCACGCGTGAGTTCGGCATCCGGCTGGCGCTCGGATCGCAGCCGCGTCATCTCCTGGCCGGTGTCGTCGCCGAAGGTGCCGTGATGGCCGCCGCGGGCGTCGTCGCTGGCGCGCTGTCCGGATACGCGCTGGCGCGTTTGGCGGGCAGCTATTTCAGCGACATGCAGATGCCGAGTGCCGCGCCAGTCGTCGCTTCGGCGCTCGTTCTTCTAGCCGCCGCGGTCGTCGCTTCCGCCCTCCCCGCCGCCCGCGCCGCCCGCATCAACGTTACCGAAGCCCTCCGCTCCGACTGATCCCGGGAGCGCCAATCTCCCGATTGGCGGCTGGGTGGGGAAGACATAAACCACTTGGCCACCCAGCGGAGTGCTCTTTATCAGTCTGATGTGAATTGGGCGGATGGCCCGGGGTAGTCGCTGATCGCAGGGTTTGGGCGCCCCAGGTTCGCATTTGGAACCTGGGTCATGGGGTTGCTTTTGATTTTTTCGATCGTCCTGATCCCCGGGAGAAATGAAACGGAAATCCTCAACCCAAGACCCAGGCTCCCAACCCGAGCCCGGGGCACCCTCCGCCTCTCTCTACTTTTGCAGAACATATCGAAGTGCTATCCTCTCGCTCAGTCGCATGTCAACAAATTCCCATCTCCCAAGTCCGGGCCACCCGCGGGGGAGTCAGCGAGCGGTGTAGGCTGGGGCCTCCTAGCGTCCCATGTAGTAAAATCGGGGATGAAATGCGGGCACGAGATCAAATAGAAGTCGATACATCAAATCAATACCCAGGATATGTAAATCTTGCATTGGCAGCGATTTTGCTTGTTTTTGGGGTATTGTGGCTAGTTGCCTTCTCGACGGGGAAACTCGCGGTGATGGTACATGCGCTACATCCGTATCTCCCATCTTGGTTTGCCTTGGCGAATCTCGTGCTAGTCCCGATTACCTGCGGGCTCGCAGGATCACGTTTTGTGGGGTTTAAGACGAATTTCTTGTTCATCTTCATTTTTGTCGCTCAATTATCCCTACTGACAATATCGGCCGAAGCTTATCCCATACCGAAAGCCCTCATTACAGTTTTCCTTTATTTTGAATCGTTTTTGCTTCTTCCAAGATGGAATCGTCGCATTCTCGAAACGACAAGAGGGGCGGGTGGAGCCCCTTAAAGCGTTGAAAAGGTTTTGAGTGCCGCACCTTTCGGAATTGGTGGGTGGAGCACTCTTAATGCGTTGAGACGATTTTGCGTGGCCTACCCTTTCGGGTTTGGTTTATGAAAGGGTGGGCCGCTCTTCGCTTTTGACCTTTCCTCTGTCTTCTCGCCGGTCCCCACGGAAGCCTATCTCCTGACAAACAAGCCTCTTCGAACCTTCCAACGTGTTTTCAACTCACAATCTTCGCCACAATCTCCGTCCCTGCCGCGTACTGCTGCAAGAGCGCCCCAAGCCTCTCCGTCAACCGCGCAAGATTCTCCGTCCCGCCAAACGAAACAATCACCGCAAGCACCTCGCGCGTTTTATCCGTCACCATCGTCCGTTCCGAATCGCTCGTCGCGCTCCCATGCGGCCCCACGGTATCCACGAACACCGGCAATCCCTCCAGATTCAAATCGTATTTCCCGATGCCCTTGTACGTTTCCCCCGCCCGCCCCGCGCGAAAAACAATTTCCCCCACCACATGCCCCAGGTCATACAGCCCCACCGGCAACCGGCTCTCCACCGACACCAGATTGATCACATCCACGACCGCATTGATTTGCGGCAATCCTTTTCCACCCACCACGCGCCGCAGCAAAGCCTCCGCCGAGTTGCGGTATCGCGCCGGATCCTTTCCCAGCGCCTTGTACGCCGCGCGCGTCGCTTCCACCTGCGGAGAAGCCAGCACCCCCCGCGGAAACGGCAATTTCTGGATCTCCGCGTCCCGCGCATTCAACTCTTCCGTCAGCCCCGCCGGCGACGCCACCGCCTCCACCCGCGCCGTCACGCAACCCAGCGCCGCCCGCGGACATTTCTTCTTCAACGCCTCATCAATTTTCACAATCACTTTGTCTGAGCCCCCACCCTCGCGCTCCTGCAATTGCATGGCGCATTCTACAGCACGAGATGAAATGTAGTGAGCGCGAGAAGCACTTTGGAAGGAAAGATCTGGAGAGGGTCAAATGGTAGGCCCGTGCGGACTCGAACCGCAGACCTCTTCCGTGTCAAGGAAGCGCTCTAACCAACTGAGCTACGGGCCTAGAATCCATAAAGTTTAGCATGAGTGGCGCGTCAAAGTTGATGGCCCAAAAGGCGCAGCCGTTTTCAGCTGACGAAAGACGAATTTCAATTCGCCTTTGCCTCGAACAGTGGTAGATTGCACCAACTTGTGAAGGCCATCTTCGGAACCCGAACATTCCAGGGAATTGTTTGGAGGATCTCTTGAAGAAAAATTTGTGCGCACTCTTAACCTTAATCCTCTCTTGTCTCTTCTTCCCGGGAATTCTCTACGCGCAAACCAAAACCACGCATCCGCTGGACCCCTTGCGGACGGAAGACTACTGGGCAACCTACGATGTTCTCCAGGCGAGCGGACACATCGACGTCGACACGCTTTTCGCCAGCGTCCTGCTCCACGAACCGCCCAAGGACAAAGTTCTGGCGTGGAAATCCGGTGATCCTATTTCGCGCGAGGCCGATGTCATCCTGCTCCGCAAAGGCGCCACTTTCGAAGCGCTGGTCGATGTTGCGAGTCACAAATTGGAATCGTGGAAAGAAGTGCCCGGAGCGCAAGCCCCAATCATCCGCAGCGAATTCCGCGAACTCGGCGAAATCATTAAAAAAGATCCGCGCGTAAAAGAAGCCTTGGCCAAACGCGGCATCACCGACCTGAACACCGTCGAGTGCGTTCCCGTGCCCTACGGCTACTTCGCAATTCCCGAGCAGGAAGGCCACCGCCTCGGCATTGGCGGCTGCTCGAATTTGCACGGCGTGTACCACAGCTGGGGCCGCGCCATCGAAGGCTTAACCATCATCGTGGACTACGCCGAAAAGAAAGTTGTCAAAGTCATCGACGATGGCGCCGTTCCCGTTCCCGATGGACCCATCACCTACGAAGAAGCCCCGGCCATCCCCCGCGCTGGCACGACGCCGCTCTCCATTTCACAACCGATGGGTCCCGCATTCCAAATCAAAGACGGAGAAGTGCTCTGGCAAAACTGGCATTTCCGTTTCCGTCTCGACCCCCGCGTCGGCCCGATCGTGAATCTAGTCCGCTTCGACGATGGAACCCATCTCCGCTCCGTGATGTACGAAGGCGCGTGGTCTGAGCTATATGTTCCCTACATGCATCCCGCAACGGGCTGGGCCACACGCGTTTTCCTCGATGCCGGCGAGTTCTACCACGGCGGCACCATCAAAAGTTTGCGCGAGGGCATGGACTGCCCTTCAAACGCCGTTTATTTCAACGGGCTGGCCAACGACGACAAAGGCGCGCCCGTGCTACGCCCGCGCCAGGCCTGCTTGTACGAACGCTTCACCGGCGACGAAGCCTGGCGCCACGGCGAAGGCGGCGAAGTCTGGGGTCGTCCGAGCCGCACGCTCGTGCTGCGTACCGCCGCCGTCATCGGCAATTACGATTACATTCTGGACTGGCGCTTCGAACAGGACGGCTCGATTCGCGTCGTCGTCGGAGCCACCGGCGTGATCGAAACCATGAGCGTGGCCGCGGAATCCGCGGGAGCGCATGACGCAAGCGGCGGCCTCGAGGATTACGGCCACCTCGTCGCAAAAAACACCCTCGGCGTAAACCACGATCACTTCTTCTGCTTCCGCCTCGATCTCGATGTCGACGGCCAGAACAACACTTTCATGGCGCATCGTCTCGTCCAGAAAAAACTCCCTCCCGCAACGCATCGCAAAACCGTCTGGGTCGATGAGCCCTTCACCGCGCGCACCGAAAGCGACGCCATGCTCGACATCCATCTGGAAAAGCCTGCGATGTGGATGTTCATCAACTCCGGCGTGAAGGGTCCTCTCGGCCATCCCACCGGCTACGAAATCATGCCGGGAGTCACCGCCGCCTCGCTGCTCGATCCCGACGACGGCCCGCAAAAAATGGGCGTCTTCTCCGCGCACCAGTTGTGGGTCACGCCGTACCGTCCCAACGAAATCTATGCCGCAGGTGTGTACCCGATGGCAGGGAAAGGCAACGACGGCCTTGCAATCTGGACGAAAGAAAACCGCAAGATCGAAAACACCGACATCGTCGCGTGGTACACCATGGGCTTTCACCACGTCCCGCGCGAAGAAGACTGGCCCGTCATGCCCGTGATGTGGCATGACTTCGTCATCCGCCCCTTCGATTTCTTCCCGCAAAATCCAGTGCTAACTCTGCCTCAAGCCCCCTGAGCGAGCAGAGGCTATAGCATCAAGTTCGCTGGATCCCGACATTTCTCCATTTTATGCAGCGGCGTTTGCCTATATCCTCCATGGCAAGACATCTCCATGCGTCGGTTCTTCTGGATTCGCGTCTCGATTTTTCTGCGCCAAAGCCGCTGGGGATTCGCCTTGCTCGCGCTCTGGTTCGCTCTCGGAACCATCGCTTTCTACGCGTTCGAAAATCTGCCTTTTTCGAAAGCATTCTTGTCCGCCGTGTATCTCCGCGTCCAGCCGGGATCACTTTGGGAACTTTATTCGTTCTGGGGCCAATGTGTTTTGTTCGGAATCGTCATTTCCATTTTCTTTCTTCAAGCGTTGCAGCGTTACAATCCGCAGGAAGGGTGCCGCATGCTCGCCAGCGAAATGAAAGATCACGTTATCGTCGTGGGCCACAGCCATTTGGGCTCGCGCGTCGTCGCACATCTCCGTCAAAGCGCCCGCGCCTACGTTTTGATCGACAAGGATCCCGCCGCGGTGGACGACCTGGTTCGCGCCGGCGAACCGGTCGTGGTGGACGACGCCAAGCAGGAGAGTACGCTGGTGGATGCCGGCATCGAGCGCGCCAGCCTTGTCGTTATCACCGCAAACAATATTGAGACCGCTCTCTTGGTTACCAAACGGGCGCGCGACCGCAACAAGAAAACCGCCATTATTGTCCGCTGCTATCTGGACGAATTCACCGAAATCCTCGAGGGCTTGGGCGCCAACGAAGTCATTTCCAGCTCCAAAAGCGCCTTCACCGAAATCGCCACGCACATCGGCGCCGCCGGCGCCGTCCGTTGACTTTCCCCCGCACGCATCCTAGCATCGCTGCAACACGCGTACCGCGTGGCTAGAGTTTTTGAGTTACTTGGGATTCTTCATGAGCATCTCCAGGCCAATGGAAGCCCCGCAACTCCCAGCCCAGATCCAGCAGGTGCTCGATTCTTTTTTGCATGCCGCCAAGGATTCGTTCGGCAAAGACCTGCTTTCCATCGTTCTTTACGGCAGCGCCGCCGAAGGCAAGCTTCGCGCAACTTCCGATGTAAATCTCGTTCTGGTGCTCTCTTCGTTCGAACGCAGCAAAGCCGATCCGTTGCGCGCTCCGCTTCGCCTCGCCCAGACCGCCTTCCAAGTGCGTCCCATGTTTCTCTTGAAAGAGGAAATCCCTCACGCTGCTCGTTCCTTCGCCTCAAAATTCGCCGACATTCTTCGACGCCGGGTCATTCTCTATGGCGAGGATCCCTTCGCTTCGCTCTCCATCTCTCGTGAAATCCAGATCCTCGAACTCCAGCAGCAACTTCTGAACCAGATTCTCCGGCTGCGCGCCTCCTACATCTCCCGCAGCCTGCGGGAAGAACAACTAGACCTGGTCATCGCTCAGGCCATCGGGCCACTGCGCTCTTCCGCGGCCGCACTTCTTGAACTTCGCGGAACTCCCGCCGTTTCGAATCAACAGGCGTTCGAACGCGTCGGCTCCGAATTTGCCCTCCCAGACTGGCCGCAAACCCTTGCGTCGCTCTCGGCCACACAGGAATCCCGCCTCACGGCACGCGGAGAGGGTGCGCGCCTCTTTTTCCAGGTGCTCGATCTTGCGCAGCGCATGCACTCCCTAGCCGAAGCTCTTTCCGGTGAGGTGCGCCGTGAACCCGTTTGATTTTCGTGGCCCGGAATTCCTCCTTTTTTATTTCGTCTTCTCCCTAGTCGTCCTGATGACGCTGATTCTGCTTCGCTGGCGGGACCAGCTCCCCGCGGCGGGAAAACCTCCTCTCGACGACCCGTATCTCATCGCGTTTCTTCGCGGCGGTGAAGGAGAGGCTCTTCGCGTGGCAACGCTCTCGCTCATCGATCGAGGATTGCTGACCCTCAAAAGTTCCGGCCTACCGTCGCTGTTTTCGAGCGCTCTCGAGAAGCGCCTCGAACTAAAGGATCCGCAAGCCATAGACACCGTCAAGCGCCCGATTGAGAAACGGGTCCTCGAAGCTTTCAAGAAGCCCGAACCCATCAACGCAACCCTGGATTCACTGGTAGGCTGCACGGCCTGCATCGATTACGCCACAAGACTCGAGCGGCTTGGTCTCCTGCCCGGCCCGGAGATTCGATCCATCTGGCAGCGCCGCTGCCAGATTGCCATTGGGGTACTGCTCGGCGTCGCCGGCCTCAAAATAATCATTGCCCTCAGCCGCGGTCGCACGAATATTATTTTTCTCATCCTTCTTGCCAGCGTCGCCGCCTTTGTTACCTGGAGGTTCAGCAGTCCGTTTCGCACCGCGCGCGGCGATGAATTCCTCCAAGACGCCAAGTCTCTCTTTGAATCGCTTCGCCGGCGCGCCAGTTCTATTCGCCCTGGCGGCGCGAGCAGCGATCTCGTTTGGCTCGCTTCGGCTCATGGGCTCCTCGCCGTGCCTCCCATCCTCTTTCCTCACGTCACCGCGCTCATTCCTCGCAAGCCGCAACGTGAGCCCGGATCGAGCGGCTGGGGCTCCGGAAGCTCCTGTGGCGCTTCTTCCTCGGGTTGCGGAGGTGGAGGCGGTTGCGGAGGCGGTGGCGGAGGATGCGGAGGGGGATGTGGTGGTTGTGGAGGCTGATCCCATGAATGCATTCCACGACAAAGTTGGTCTCGGCTGGCGCGCCGATCTGGCCGCCGAGATTTTTAGCCATCTCGATCGCATCGATTTGCTCGAAGTGATCGCCGACGATTTTTTCAGCGCGCCTCGCCGTAAAGTCCGCGCTTTGAAGACACTTTCCTCCCAGGTTCCCGTGGTTCTCCACGGTGTCGGCATGGGACTTGCTTCCTGTGCTCCCGTCGAGACAAAACTTCTGGAAAACATGGCCCGTCTCGTCGAGCAAGTAAGACCGCAATTCTGGTCCGAGCACCTGGCGTTTGTCCGCAGCGGCGGAATCGAAATCGGTCATCTCGCTGCGCCTCCGCGCACCGCGGATACGGTGAACGGGGCCGCTCAAAATCTCTCGCGCGCTTCCAGGTTGATCGGTAGCAAACCCATCATGGAAAATATCGCCACGCTTATCGATCCGCCCGCCAGCACGCTCTCCGAATCCGCATGGATCAGCGCCATCCTCGCTTCTGCGGATTGCGATCTTCTTCTCGATCTTCACAACGTTTACGCCAACGGGCTAAATCACGGTTACGATCCGAAAAAATTCCTGCGGCAGATCCCCAGCGCGCGTATGGGAGTCATTCACATTGCCGGCGGAGAGTTCATCTCCGCGCCGGATGGCCGCCAGCGGCTTCTCGACGACCACCTTCACGATGTCCCCGATCCCGTTTTCGAACTATTGGAAGAAGCCGCCGCGATTTCACCGAACCCGCTCACGGTTATTCTCGAACGCGACGGGGCGTATCCGTCCATGGATTGTTTGCTAGCGCAAATCGAACAGGCACGGCAGGCCCTCGCGCGGGGGCGGGCGCGACGCATAGCTCTTCAGGAAGTGCTGGTATGAGCGCTCGCGCATTCGAATCCTTCCTGGCGCGCATTTACGTGGACGCCGGCGCTCGCGCTAGGTTCAGGGAAAACCCGCGAGCCGAAGCTGAACGGGCTGGACTCTCCGACGCGGAATGCACCGCGCTGGAGAATACCGATTTCGTGGGACTGGAGATGACGGCCCGGAGTTTTGCTCGCAAACGGCAAATGAAACAGCAGAAGGGTTTTCTCATTTCCGCCACGCGCTTGCTGCGTCGCTTTTTCACCGATCGCCTTGCCCTGTTTCGCCGCCGATGAGCTTGAGTGCACTCCATAAGTTGAGCCGCCGCCGACACGGGTGTTATCCTGCCTCGTATGGCGGATCCCGTCATTTCTCCGCCGGAAGTGGCGTTCCCCTCCCCGCTGGAACACTCCCGGCGCCAGCTCGAAGCCTTGCTGGAAGTCAGCGAGGCCATCGCCCAGCAGCGCGATCTGCCCGAGCTGTTCCACGACCTTGCCGCGCGCCTGCATTCCGTCATTGAGTTCGACTATCTCAGCCTGGTGCTTCACGATCCCGCGCGCAACGTCATGCGCCTGCACATCCTCGAAACGCAAATCCTTGGAGAAAAGCCGGTCGGCAGCGAGACTTCCGTCGAAGACAATCCTTCCGGTTGGGTCTGGAAAACGCAGCAGCCCTTCGTCGTCAGCGATGTGCTCGAGGAAACGCGCTTCCCCGAATTTCTGAAAAAACTCCGCGAGCACAACGTCCGCTCTCTCGCCAATCTTCCGCTGACCACCGCCCAGCGCCGCCTCGGTGCCATGGGCTTCGGCCGCCTGGTGCCTCAGCGCATCACGGACAGCGACCTCCACTTCATGCAGCGTGTCGCCAGCCTCGTCGCCGTCGCCGTGGACAACGCCCTCAACTTCGAGAGTGCCCAGGCCTATCAAGCGCAACTTGCGCGCGAACGTGACCGTCTCCGCGTCCTGCTTGAAATCAACAACGTCCTGGTCACCACGCGCGAACTCCCCGAAGTATTCCGCGGCATCGTTTCCACTCTCAAGCGCGTCATCCATCACGACTACACCAGCCTCGCTCTTCTCGACGCTGACACCGGGCTGCTTAGAATTCACGCCCTCGATTTTCCTGGCAATCCGGGCATCTTCAAACCGGAAACCACTGTCTCGCGCGACAATTCGCCCGCGGGCCGCGCCATCTCCACCAGCCTGCCGTTGATCGCACGCGGCTCCGAACTCGATGGCTACGACTCCGAAATCATCCGCATCCTTCGCGCCGAAGGCTTGCAAGCTGTTTGCTGCACTCCGCTCGTCCATCATGGGCATACCTTTGGAACGCTCAATCTTGCGAGCCGCCGCCTCGATGCTTTCACAGCCCAGGATTTGGAGCTGCTCCAGCCCGTTGGAGCGCAGATCGCCATCGCCGTCGAAAACGCCCTGGCCTTCAAGGAAATCGACGCCTTGAAGAACAAGCTCGCGGTAGAAAAGCTGTACCTCGAAGAGGAAATCCGCAGCGAATTTAATTTTGAAGAAATCGTCGGCGAAAGCGCCGCGCTCAAGCGCGCCCTTGCGCAGGTGGAACTAGCCGCTCCCGCGGGCACCACCGTCCTTCTCCTCGGCGAAACCGGCACAGGCAAGGAACTTTTCGCCCGCGCCATCCACAATCTTAGCCCGCGCCGCGATCGGACTTTCGTCAAAATCAATTGCGCCGCTATTCCCAGCGGCCTCCTCGAATCCGAACTTTTCGGCCACGAACGCGGCGCCTTCACAGGCGCCATCAGCCAGAAGATCGGCCGGTTCGAATTGGCCGACCGCGGCACCCTCTTCCTCGATGAAGTTGGCGATCTCCCTCTGGAACTTCAGCCAAAACTTCTACGCGTCCTGCAAGAGCAGGAATTCGAACGCCTCGGCGGAAACCGTACCCAGCGCGTGGATGTCCGCGTGGTAGCCGCCACGAATCAAGATCTCTCGAAACAAGTCGCCGACCGCGCCTTCCGCAGCGACCTTTATTACCGCCTCAATGTTTTCCCCATTCAAATCCCCGCTCTCCGCGAACGCCCGGAAGACATTCCCCTCCTCGTCCGCTACTTTGTGCAACGATTCAGCCGCAGCCTCAACAAAGGGGTCGAATACATTCCCGCCGACGTCATGGACGCGCTTTCGAACTATTCCTGGCCCGGCAATATCCGTGAACTTGAAAATCTACTCGAACGCGCCGTACTCCTCTCTCCCGGAAAAGAACTCCGAGTCCCGCTTTCTGAAATAAAGCCATCGGCCGGAAACTCCACCGCTGGCGCCGATCTTTCTTCTTCCTTGGCCTCGCCGGCCTCCTTAACTTCCTCCATCTGCACTCTCGAAGAAGCCGAACGCCAGCACATCCTCCGCGCGCTCAAGCACACCCAGTGGCGCATCGCCGGCCCCAAAGGCGCGGCAACCATCCTCGGCATGAAGCGCACCACGCTCCAGGCCCGCATGCGCAAACTCCGCATCCACCGCCCGGTCTAGGCGTCGGCGCCAACTGCCAGCCTGTCTTTGAGTTCTGTTGACAGGTTATCGAGCAACGCTGGTATCCTGAAGGTCTCACCAGCCATACCCAGCCTCTACACTCCGGGGGAACCGAGGCACCGACTCATGAATCCGGAAAAACTCCGCGTCGCGCGGGAAAAGCTCACCCGTGTCTTCCGTTACCTGGAAGCCCTCAACCAGCATCGCAATCCGGCCAAGCGCCAGATTCGTGAACAGCTCTGGAGTCTCTGGTTGCACGATCTACCGGATCATCCCTCCATTAACCGAGGCCCCTCCAAATCCGCCCCTGCGAAAAGCAAAGCCGCGGAGCCGCAGAATGAGGATGCGAACTCCGGCGGATTCGTTCTGAAGGCGCAGCGCCCCGTGCTGACTTCTCCTCCTGAACCTCCAGCCACCATTGCAACGTGGCTTGAAACGGGCTGGGACGATCCGTCCAAAGAGCCTTCCGTAAGTCCTTCGCGAAATGAATCCCATCGAGAAGGGGAAACGCGGATTGCCAACTTCACCGATGAACCGGCCAGGTCGGCCGCTTGGCAGCGCTGGAAAGTGTCGCGCGAAGAATGGGCCAAGCACGAAAAGCCCGCGCGCGCCGCGATGAGAATCTTCGAGACGCTGTACTCGCTTTACGGCCGCATCGACCGCGAAGCCGAACGCGTCGAGCTGGTTCTCGGAGATGGCCTTCTCAGTTGGCGCCGCGCCGAAGGCAGCATCTACCATCCGATTCTCCTGCAGCGCCTGCAGCTTCAATTCAACGCCGCGGTGCCCGAATTCACTCTCTCGGAAGCGGACCACCCGGTTGAACTTTATTCCGCGCTTTTTCAATCCATGACCGACGTGGACGGACGCGCCATCGGACGCTGCCGCGAAGAGCTGGAGCAGGAAGGCTTTCATCCTCTCATCAATGGCGCGACCTCCCGGTTTCTGAAGCGGCTCGTTGTTCAACTCTCCCCGCGAGGCGAATTGCTCGAAGACCGCGCGCCTGACGGTGAAGCGAATGATCCGCAGATCGGACGCGATCCGATCCTATTTCTGCGCTCCCGCACGTTGGGATTTGCCGCTGCTATCGAGGGCATTCTGGCGGATCTTCGAACGCGCGAGGATTTACCTTGGTCTTTGTTGAATATCGTTGGCGAAGAATCTCCGGTTCCCGATGCGCGGGAAGGGAACTCCTCGGAGCGCCCTTACGGCGAGGCCGATGCCGAAGTTCTCTTGAGCAAGCCCGCGAATCCCGAACAAATCCGCATTGCCAAACAGCTTGAAGAATACGGCGGCGTGCTGGTTCAGGGCCCTCCAGGAACGGGAAAAACGCATACCATCGGCAATTTGATCGGCCATCTGCTGGCTCAGGGGAAAAGCGTCTTGGTCACCAGCCATACGACAAAAGCGCTGCGCATGGTGCGGCATCACATTGTTCCTGAATTGCGTCCGCTGTGTGTCAGCCTTCTCGAAAGCGACCTGGAAAGCCGCAAGCAACTGGAGAGTGCCGTGGGCTCCATTGCGGAGAGATTGTCGCGCGCCGATGCGGGTTCGCTCGAAATTGAATGGAAGAAATTGGAGGCCGAACGCGGCGAACTGCTCAAAAAACTTGACGACGTCCGGAACCAGCTGGTTGACGCACGAGCGGATGAATACCGGGAAATTGCCATTGCCGGAAAGGCTTGGGCCCCCGCGGACGCCGCGCGCAAAGTCGCGCAGGAAAAAGAGACTCTCGGCTGGATCCCTGGCCCCGTCGCTGCCGTCGCTCCCTTGCCTCTCTCTCCGGGTGAGTTGGCCGACCTTTATCGCACCAATGTTTCCGTCTCTCGCGAAGATGAAACCGAGCTTTCCGGACACCTCCCGGAGCTGCACGATCTCCCCAGTCCCGAAGCCTTCGATGCCTCCATCAGCGAGCGCATTCGCCTCGGCGCGGAAGAGCTGGATTTGCGTTCCGATCTCTGGCAATCCGGCGCTTCGCAAGGCTCACCCCATGAGATGGAATCCCTCGCCGCCGGCTTGACCCAGGCCGTCGAACCCCTTTCCGGAAAAGAAAAGTGGAAACTTGCCGCCGTTTACGCCGGGAAATACGGGGACGCGCATCGCCAACCCTGGGATCAGTTGGTCAGCTTCGTCCGCCTCGTTCACCGCGAAGCCGCGAACGCGCAGGAATCCTTCGTCAAGTACGGCCCGCAACTCTCCGGCAATTCCTCGTTTGAAGAGCAAGAGCGCATCGCTGGCGAGATTCTCGGCCATCTCGAGCATGGCGGAAAGCTCGGTTCTTTCGCGCTGCTCACGCACAAGGCCTGGAGCCACTTCATCGAAGCAACAAAAGTCAAAAATACCCGCCCGCGCCTGCCGGAGCATTTTCAAGCCCTGCGCCAGCTTTCTCGCCTCATGAACCTTCGCCAGGACCTTGCCGGCCGCTGGGACCGTCAAGTCGCGGCGCTCGGGACGCCCCCTTCCAGCGAAATGGGCGAAGAGGTCGAAAAAACGCTGATGCAGTTCTGCGATTCCATCGAGAATTGCCTCGGCTGGCATGAGCATACCTGGCTCCCCTTGCAGCAACAGCTCGAAGATCTTGGTTTTCGCTGGGAAAAGTTTCTTGCGGAACAGCCCGCGGTTGTCGGGCCCGATGGCGAATTGGTGCGTATCGGCAGGGCCATCAATACCTCCCTCCTTCCGATCCTGGACTCGCGTTATAAGAAACTGAAACTGCTTCAGCTCGAGGAAGAAAACCGCGATCTCAAAAATCGTCTCAAGTTGGCCGGTCGCGTTGCTAAATCCTCAAAAGTCATTTCCAAGCTCCTCGCCGCCGTTAAAGACGAAGATTCGAATGACTACCGCGACGCCTACGAGCGCCTGCTGGAACTCAAAAGCCGCCAGGCCGATCTCGATCTTCGTCGCGCCTTGCTCGCCAAACTTGAAAGCGCTGCACCCTCATGGGCCGCTGTCATTCGCAATCGCACCGGCGCGCATGGCCGGGGTGAGCCGCCCCGCGATCCCGCGGCCGCCTGGACTTGGCGCCAGCTCAACGATGAACTCGACCGCCGTTCTGGAGTTTCTCTCGAAGCGCTCCAGTCCAAGAGCGAAAAACTTCGCGAACAGCTTCGCCGCGTCACCGTCGGCCTCATTGACAAGCGTGCCTGGTCCGCTCAGGCCCGCCGTACTTCCTCGCGCCAGCGTCAGGCGCTTGTCGGATGGCTGGATACGATTCGCCGCATCGGCAAAGGCCACGGCATTCGCGTTGCTCTCTTGCGTGCCGAAGCGGCTCGAAAAATGTCGGAATGCCGCAGTGCCGTTCCAGTTTGGGTCATGCCGCTATCCCGTGTCGTTGAAAATTTCGACCCGCGCATCACCCGCTTTGACGTCGTCATCATCGACGAAGCCAGCCAGAGTGACGTCATGGCTCTTGTCGCGCTCTATCTGGGAAAAACTGTGCTTGTGGTCGGTGACCACGAGCAAGTCAGTCCTTCAGCCGTCGGCCAGGACTTGGGCATCATTCAAAATCTCATTTTCCAGTACCTCTCCGGTATCCCCAACGCCGATCTCTACGACGGTCAAATCTCCATCTACGACCTCGCGCGCCAGTCCTTCGGCGGCACCACTTGCCTCGTGGAACATTTCCGCTGCGTCCCGGAAATCATCCAGTTCAGCAACTTGATTTCCTACGATCACCGCATCAAGCCCTTGCGCGATGCCAGCCGCGTCCGGCTCCGCCCTCACACTATCGCCTATCACGTCTCTGGGTCCAGCCGTGACGGCAAAATCAATCGTCAGGAAGCCTTGGCCACCGCTTCCCTCCTTGCGGCGGCCATCGAGCAGCCGGAATATAAGAAGAACGATGCCGGGCAGCCCACCAGCTTCGGCGTCGTTTCCCTGGTCGGCGATGAACAGGCCATCGAGATTGACAATCTTCTCCGCGGGCATCTTTCGCCCGACCGCTACGAGCTCCACCGCCTGCTCTGCGGAAACGCCGCCCAATTCCAGGGCGACGAACGCGACGTAATCTTCATTTCTCTCGTTGACACGGCACAGCGCGGCCCACTCTCCCTCCGCGACCAGGAACTCTTCAAGCAGCGCTTCAACGTCGCCGCCAGCCGCGCCCGCGATCAGATGTGGATTGTCCACTCTCTGAGTCCCAACAACGACCTCAAAGCCGACGATCTTCGCCGTCAGCTCATCGAACACGCGCAAGACCCCAGCCGGCTCATGCGCGCTCTCGACGAAAAGGAAAGGCGCACCCAGTCCACTTTCGAACGGGAAGTCATGAAGCGCCTCGTGGCCGCCGGGTATCACGTTGCTTCCCAGTGGCGAGTGGGTGCGTTTCGAATCGACCTGGTCGTCGATGGCGACGGCCGCCGCCTTGCCATCGAGTGCGACGGCGACCGTTATCATCCCCTCGATAAGCTTCCCGAAGACATGGACCGTCAGTCCGTCCTCGAGCGCATGGGCTGGGTTTTCAGCCGCATTCGCGGCACGGAGTTTTTCCGCAACCCGGAACGCGCCTTGAAACCCATTTTCGAAAAACTCGAGCTGCTTGAAATCTTCCCCAATGGCGCCGCATCCAATGCCCCCGCGAAACATCTTCCTTCCGGCGACCTCATCGAACGCGTCATCCGCCGCGCGGAAGAACTTCGCACGAAATGGTCGGTTTCGGCCGAGACCGCCTCTCGCCGGCAGCGGGAACCTCACGAGGCGTCGCAACTCGACCCGGCTGGCTGATTCATCCCACCGTCACCAGCCGCATCCACCTCTGCGTTACCTACGATCCGTGGTCCAAGGGTGAATCACCGCAATTCGTAAAATGACGCTCTGTTGACCGCAAACTCATCTCTCGCAGCTTTTTGACTTGGTTTTCCCGCCGCTTCGGCGTACTTTTCATTCACCAGCTCACCGAGGTGCCCATGAAAATTCTCATTGGTATTCCCGCGATTTTGCTGGGACTCTTTCTCGCCGCGCCGCCTCTTCCCGAAGCCCCCACCGGCTTCGACAACAAGAGCAACGGCATGGTCGACGACGCCACGCACACCGCCGATCAAGCCAAGTTCGACGAAATCGAGCAAATCTCCGACGGCTTGGGCCCCATCTACAACGCGCAATCCTGCCGCGAGTGCCATCAGAGTCCCGTCTCCGGCGCTTCCAGCCAGGTGACCGAATTGCGCGTCGGCCACAATGGCCCGCGCGGACAATCCGAACCGCCCAGCATCTCGATTGCTCACGGAACCGAAGTGATTATCGGCCGCTCCCTTATAAATGACCGCGCGATTTGTCCTAACGCGGCTTTCCCGGACAAGGAAATCCAGGAGCGCGTTCCAGATACCGAGACGATCCGCACGTTTCGTCTTTCTCTGAATCTGTTGGGAGACGGCTTCGTGGAGGCCACCGCCGATCAAGCGTTCACCGATCTCGCCAAGCAACAATGCAAAAACTCGCACGGGAAAATCTGCGGCCAGGTCCTCTTTGTACCCGTGGTGGAAGCGCCCGGACAAATGGGCGTAGGCCGTTTCGGCTGGAAGGATCAGCATGCCAGCCTCCTATCGTTCGCTGGCGATGCCTATCTCAACGAGATGGGCATTACCAATCGCCTCCTGCCCGACGAAGTCACCAAACTCTGCAACACCGCTTCCGAGCCCAACGACACGCCCGGCCCCGATGGCCTCGCGGATATCGACCACTTCGCCCGCTTCATTCGCGCTACCAAAGCGCCCGCGCCCGATGCCCAGCTCGCCGGCAGCGCGGTCGCGCAGCAAGGGCTCGCAATTTTCGAGAAGATTGGCTGTGCCACCTGCCACGTTGCGGCACTGACCACCGCTCCCGCTGGCACAAAAATCAACGGCGGTACCTTCACGATTCCAACCGCCCTCGGTTCTGTAACCTTCCATCCCTGGGGCGACTTCCTCATGCATAACGTTGGCACCGGGGACGGCATCCTGCAGACCATTCCCGAGCACTACGGCCGCAAAGTCTTTCAGCAAATGTCCGGATATCTTTCGAAACAGGATTTCGAGAGCAGCCGCAACAAAATACGCACTGCCCCCTTGTGGGGTGTCCGCTTGCGCCCCCGATTGATGCACGACGGCGCCTCGCTGACATTTCTGGATGCCATCGTGCGCCACCACGGCGAGGCCGCCCACGTCACCGAAAAGTTTGAAAAGCTTAAGCCTCCCGAAAAGGAAGCGCTGTTCCAATTTCTGCGTTCTCTGTAGACGAGCCGCGCTTTTCAGCGCCAGATACCAGTTTTGCCGACCCACCCGTGGTGATTATTTGCGCAAAACCCCGTTTTGCGCCGTCCCCGCGTTGCCTTTTCCCTGCTAGCCTATAGATACGAAACGACATCCGCCCCCAGGGGACTTGAATTCTCAAAAAAAGGGGCGTGTATCCATTTTCTGAGGCTTGGCCGCCGAGCGGCCATGGGAACGCTATCGCCTTCCACGGCGATTCGGGGGTAATGACGTGAAAATCGCATCCGCTTTTCTAGCACTTACCGGTATGTTCGGCATTCTGGCCGTGCCTGCGCTCGCGCAGGCGCCTGCCGCCGCCACTCCCGCTAAGACGGTTTCCCGCACCACGAAGGCCGTCAACTATCGCCGCGCCGGCGGCGCCGCCAAGATCGATTTTCAAGGCACGGAATTAATGCAGCAGGCCAGCGGCGAAGCCAAAGTCCAGAACAAAGGCAGCCGCACGGAAATTGAAGCCAAATTCGTCGGCCTCGATGAAGCCACCAAGTTTGGCCTCGAATATCTCACCTACGTTCTTTGGGCCGTTTCTCCCGGTGGCCGCGCCGTCAATCTCGGCGAAGTCGTGCTGAAAAGCGGCGCAGGCGAAGTGAAAGCCATCTCCGACATGCAGACTTTCGGCATGATCGTCACCGCCGAACCCTATTTTGCCGTCACCCAGCCCGGCAACACGGTAGTCCTCGAAAACGTTTTCGGCCCCGCCACGCTCGGCAAAGTCGAAAACATCGACGCCAGCTACGAACTTCTAGGCCGCGGCATTTATTCCTCCTCCAACACCAAAATCGAAAACGCCATTTTCGGCATCGACCGCAAAACCCCGCTCGAGCTTTTCGAAGCCCGCAACTCCGTTCGAATCGCGCACATTGCGCTCGCCGATAAGTACGCCGCGTCCACACTCGCGAAAGCCGAGCAGCAGCTCAAGAGCGCCGAAGAAGTCTACGCGCGCAAGAGCGACAAAAAATCCGTCATCGCCGCCGCTCGCGAAGTCGTCCAGACCGCCGAAGAAGCCCGCGTCATGGCCGTAAAGCAAAAGGCCGAGGAAGACGCCAACGCCAAAATCGCCGCCGACAAAAAAGCCGCCGAAGACCGCGAAGCCAAAGCCCGCGCCGACGCCGCCAATGAAATCAAGCGCCGCCAGGAAGCCGATCAGGCTCGCGCACAAGCCGAAGCCGCCAAGGCCGACGCCGAACGCATGAAGTTGGAAGCGCAGCAAGCCGCCGCCGAAGCCGCGCGTCAGAAACAGGAAGCCGACGTCGCACGCGCTGCCGCATTGGCGCAGCAGCAATCCGCTGAAGCTGCCGCCGCGCAAGCCTCGCGCGACCGCGCCGCCGCCCAGGCCGAAACCGAAAAAGCCCGCCAGGCCGCAGCGCAAGCCGAAGCCGAAAAATCCCAGCTTCGCGCGCAGCTCCTCGCTCAGCTCAATTCCATTTTGCAGACGCGCGATTCCGCCCGCGGCCTCATCGTCAACATGTCCGATGTCCTCTTCGACACCGGCAGCTACACGCTCAAGCCCGGCGCGCGCGAAAAACTCGCCAAAATTTCCGGCATCGTCCTCGCGCATCCCGGCCTCTCGCTCCAGATCGAAGGCCACACCGACAGCGTCGGCGGCGATGATTTCAATCAGCAGCTCTCCGAGCGCCGCGCTGACTCCGTCCGCGATTTTCTCGCCGAGCAGGGCGTGGCCGGTTCCTCCATCACCGCGCGCGGCTTCGGCAAAACGCAGCCCGTCGCTTCCAACGACACCGCCGAAGGCCGCCAGCGCAATCGCCGCGTCGAACTCGTCGTCAACGGCGACGCCATCGGCAACACCGCCACCGCCGCCGCCGCGACCTCGCAACAATAACTCTGCGGCTTCCTTCTTCCGTAGGGGCACGATATATCGTGCCCCTCTTTCATTTCTGCTCGTCCCTCGTTCCACTCCGAAACACTCGCCCCTTCATTCGCGCCACTAGGTACGGAATGGGTCCCCTCCTCGCACCTCTCTGGCCTCTTGCTTGCCACAGCAGGTTATGCGCATCACCGGCCGCATCCCTAAGGAAATCCCCATCGTCCTGATCGGCAGCGATCTCGATGGCAAAGTTTTCTCCGAGCCCACCAACACCGTCCTCCTCAGCCTTCACGGCGCCGGCATCGTTTCTCATCACAAGCTTTCTCCCGAGCAGGAGCTCATCCTCCGCTGCCCCGATCGCAACGCCGAAACCGCCGTCCGTATCGTCGGCCAGATGGGCGCCTCCAACGGCGTCTACACCTACGGCCTGGCCTTCGTCGATCCCCATCTTAATTTTTGGACCGCCGAATTCCCCCCGCTCACTCCCGCCGAAATCGAGCAAGGCCTCGTCTCGCTCGCGTGCAGCTCCTGCAAAACCATTGAGAAGCTGGACAACAGCAGCCCCGAGGCCGTCCTCCTCGCCGCCAACAAAAGCCTTCTTCGTTTCTGCAAACACTGCGGTTTTTCCACTCTCTGGAAACCCGCCGCCGCCGTTGTTGCGGCCAATCCGGAAGTCATCCCGTTGTCGGAGAACCCTGCCGCGCCCTCATCGCCGGTCCCCGCGCCGCTCTCGCCTTCCGCGCGCTCGCAATCTCCCTCCGCCTATTCCTCTCCCTTCTCCGCCCCCGTGCAGCCGTCGCTGCAGGATCTCGCCACCTCGCAGTCCGCCGCTTTCCACGCCAGCTCTGCTCACCCTGAGCCTGGAAAGGAGCCGCGCGCCACCGTCCTCACCTTGCCGCCGCCCGCCCGCGGCCACGACGCTCCCCGCGTCGAGCGCCGCAAGCACCCTCGCGCCAAGGTCACCTACTCCGCCCTCGTTCGCCATCCCGAGCGCGGCGACGACATCGTTCAGTGCGAGGACATGTCCCGCGGCGGCCTGCGCTTCAAAAGCAAAAAGCAGTATTACGAACGCTCGCTCATCGAAATCGCCGTCCCCTACGTCGCCGGCCAGACCCTCATCTTCGCCCCCGCCCAAATCGTCTCCGCCGTCGAACTCCCCGCCGAAAAACTCTACCGCTACGGCGTCGCCTACCTAAACCGCCCCAAACCCACCTCCCACTCCTTCTAGCCCCGCCCGGGAACGCCAACTCTCCCGATTGGCGTGTCGTCCTTTTCTTTCTTCCTCTCCGTGAACTCTGTGTCCTCCGTGTTCTCTGTGTCCTCCGTGTTCTCTGTGTTAGATCTTTTCTCTTCTTTTCTTCCCGGGAACGCCAATCTCCCGATTGGCGTCTGGCCCTTCCCTTGACACCGTTACCGTTGTGATCAACGATCCCGATCGATCATCATCATGCCCAAATCTCTCCCCGCACCCGCCTTCGACGACCCCAAACACCACCTCCGCCTCTACCAAGGCGACTGCCTCGAAATCCTCTCCTCCATCCCCGAATCTTCCGTCGACCTCGTCTTCGCCGACCCGCCCTACTTCCTCTCCAACGGCGGCATCACCTGCCACGCCGGCAAAATGGTTTCCGTCCATAAAGGCGACTGGGACAAATCCCAGGGCCCAGCCGCCAATCACGAATTCAACCGCTCCTGGCTCGCCGCCTGCCAGCGCGTCCTCAAACCCAACGGCTCCATCTGGGTTTCCGGCACTTCCCACGTCATCCATTCCGTCGGCTTCGCCATGCAGCAGCTCGG